>Ga0126377_10004384_pt1 | contig 10266 bp, 5 predicted proteins | sample PanSoiMetPlot_22_FD_92647 | JGI IMG/M metagenome (GOLD analysis project Ga0126377, IMG submission 92647) | Tropical forest soil microbial communities from Panama - MetaG Plot_22 | ecosystem: Environmental > Terrestrial > Soil > Tropical forest > Bulk soil | place: Panama | collected 2016-02-17 | reverse complement strand
GAAAACGAACTGTACGTCGCCGAGCTGCTCAACTGGCGCATGCAGAAGCTGACGCTCCATCCAGGCCAGGGCCAGAAGTCGACGGCGCAATAGAACAGTGCAGGAGAGTCAACACATGAGACGAACAGTAAGTCGAACGATTCTGGCCTGCGGTGCTCTTGCCGCAGCGCTGGCATTCTCGTTACCCAGAATGAACGTCCGGCTGTCGGGACAGGCGACGGCGACGGGGCAACCCAGCACCGCGAAGGGTGACTGGCCGTACTACACCGCGGACGTCAAAGGCTCGCGGTATTCCCCGCTCGATCAGATCAACGCGAGCAACTTCAATCAGCTCGAGGTCGCCTGGAAGTTCAAGACGGACAACCTCGGGACGCGGCCCGAGTTCAAGCTCGAAGGAACGCCGCTCGCCGTCAACGGCACCGTGTACGCCACCGGCGGCACGCGCCGATCTGTCGTCGCGCTCGATGGCAAGTCGGGCGAGCTGATGTGGGTGTACTCGCTGCGCGAAGGCGCGCGCGCCGTCGCCGCGCCGCGGCAGCTCTCCGGCCGCGGTCTCTCGTACTGGACCGACGGCAAGGGCGACGATCGCGTCCTCTTCGTCACCACGGGCTACCGCCTCGTCGCGCTCAACGCCCACACGGGCCAGCCCGTCAAGACCTTCGGCAAAGACGGCATCGTCGACATGAAGGTCGGCGCGGTCGTCGGCAAAGGCGAGCAGATCAATCTCGAGACCGGAGAGATCGGGCTCCACTCGACGCCCACGGTCGCGAAGGATGTTGTGATCGTCGGCTCGTCGTTCCGCGAAGGCCTCACCGTCAAGACGCACAACAACACCAAAGGCCTCGTGCGCGCGTGGGACGTCCGCAGCGGCAAGCTGCTCTGGACGTTCAACACGATTCCCCGGCCCGGCGAGTTCGGCAACGACTCGTGGGAGAAGGAATCGTGGGCGATCAACGGCAACACCGGCGTGTGGTCGCAGATCACCGTCGATGAAGAAGCCGGCCTCGTCTACCTGCCGGTTGAAGACCCCACGTCCGACCTCTACGGTGGTCATCGCCCTGGCAACAATCTCTATGGCGACAGCCTGGTCTGCGTCGATTTGAAGACCGGCCAGCGCAAGTGGCACTACCAGATCGTTCATCACCCGATCTGGGACTACGACATGCCCGCGGCGCCGCTGCTGATGGACATCAACGTGAACGGCAAGCCGATCAAGGCCGTCGCGCAGGCTACCAAGCAGGGCATGCTCTACGTGTTCGATCGCATCAGCGGCCAGCCGGTGTGGCCCATCGAGGAGCGTCCGGTCCCGCAGACCGACGTGCCGGGTGAAAAGACCAGCCCGACGCAGCCGTTCCCGACCAAGCCGCCGGCGTATTCGCGCAACGGCGTCGTCGAAAGCGATTTGATCGACTTCACGCCCGAACTGAAGGAACAGGCCGCAGCCGCGGCCAAGCGGTATCGACTCGGCCCGGCGTTCCTCCCGCCGCTCGTCAGCAAGGCGGAAGGTCCGCTCGCGGCCCTCACGTCCGGAACGTTGAGCGGCGGCGTCAACTGGCCGGGTTCGGCGTTCGACCCGGAGACGCATCGCTTCATCACGCACGCCTGCAACGCGTGCATCGCTCCGCTCGGCCTCGTCGCGCCGCCGAAGGAATTCTCGGACCTTGACTACGTGATGGGCACGGCGGGTTCGACGTTCCGTCCGATCGTCGGCGGCGGTGAAGGCACCTCCGCCGACTCGCCGCAGCCCGGTCGCGGCGCGGCGCCGGCCGCCCCACCACCACCCCCGGCAGGCGCCGGACGCGGCGCCGGCGCTGGTGCGGCCGCAGGCGCCGGTCGTGGCGGCGCGCCGGAAGGCGGATTCGGCGGAGGCACGGTCATTCAGGGCGTGCCGATCGTCAAGCCGCCGTACGGGCAGGTCGTCAGCATCAATCTCGACAAGGGCGAGGTCGACTGGTCGACGCCGCACGGCGACACGCCGGATGCTGTTCGCAACAGCCCCGCGCTTCGCGGCGTGACGGTGCCGAAGACCGGTCAGTCAGGCAACGTCGGCGTGGTCGTCACCAAGACGCTCGTCATCGTCGGCGATCCGTCGGTCACCACGACGCCGGATCATCCGCGCGGCGCGATGCTGCGCGCCTACAACAAGCAGACGGGCGAACAGGTCGGCGCGGTGTTCATCCCGGCTCCGCAGAGCGGCTCGCCGATGACCTATTCGATCGACGGCAAGCAGTACATCATCGTCGCAGTGAGCGGTGGCAACTACTCCGGCGAGTACATCGCGTTCGCGCTGCCGAACAGCGCGACCAGGAGCACGGCTGGACAGTAATCGGCTATCGCCTGCTGCAACGAGCAAATTGCAGAGGCCAGATTGAAGAACAGGGCCCGGGCGTGCAAAACGCTCGGGCTTTTTTCTTTCTCCTCAATCGCTTGGCGGAAGCCGAGCGTTGCCGTTACACGGTGCTTGTCCGAATCCTATGCAGAGGTAGTTGAAAGAACCCTGCAACTCGCGAGGAACGCAAGGCGTACAATTTGCAGGGTCGAAAATCGACCACTGCCATAATGGAACCCGGTTCAGCTTTCGGGCCTCGCCTTCGCCACGAACGCGAGCGGCGTCACATCACCCTCAAGGCCATCGCGGACGACACCAAGATCGGTCGGTCGCTGCTCGAAGCGCTCGAACGCGACGACGTGTCGCGCTGGCCGACCGGCATCTTCCGCCGGGCCTTCGTCCGCTCGTATGCCGAAGCGATCGGCCTGAACGCAGACGAGATCGTCCGCGAGTTTGCCGAGCGGTTTCCCGATCCGAGCGAGGCGCCTCCGCCGCAGGCGCAGCAGACGGCGCAGGTCTCCATTCCCACAGGTTCCGGCTCGCCGGACCGCGTCGAGATCGTCCTGCGGTTCAGCGTACCGCGGTGGTGGGTGTCTTGGATGACGTGGCTGTGGCGGACCACGCCGGGACGGCAGAATACATAGCCACGGCAGGCGCGGGCAGGACGACCTTGAAGGTCGTGCCCGGCGGCGGAACGTTGTTTTCGGCGCTCACGGTCCCGCCATGCAGTTCGACCAGGTGGCGCACAATCGACAGGCCGAGCCCGAGACCGCCGAACGCCCGCGTCGTCCCTCCCTTCCCCTGACGGAACCGTTCGAACACATACGGGAGAAAATCGGCCTCGATGCCCACGCCGGTGTCCCTGACTGACATCTCGACCTGGGATCCGATCCGCCGGCAGACGATATCGATGCGGCCGCTGTTCGGCGTGAACTTCACGGCGTTCGACAGCAGATTCCACAACACCTGCTGAAGACGACCCGGGTCGCCCGAGAGCGAGATCGCTTCCGGATCGATCTCGGTGTGCACGTGGATGTTCTTCGCGTCCGCGGCCGGCTTGATCCCTTCGACCGCCGACGCGACGACGTCGGTCAACGACAACGACTGGACGTCGAGCCGCAGCTTGCCCGCCACGATTCGCGACACGTCGAGCAGATCGTCCACCAGTTGCTGCAGGGCCTGCGCGTTCCTCCCGATCGCATCGATCGCTCTGGGCCGTTGCTCCTCGCGGATCTGGCCCGTCGAGAGCATTCGGGCCCACCCGCAGATGGCGGTCAGCGGCGTCCGGAGCTCGTGCGAGATCGTCATCAGGAACTCGTCCTTCAGCCGGCTCGCCTCGTCGCGTTCGCGGTTGCGCGCCTGCAGCGTCTCGGCTGCGCGTTGAAGGCCCGAGCCGAGCTCGTTGACCTCGGAAATGCGCGAAGGCGGCGGCGCAACCGGCTCCCCTCGTGCCAGGGCCATCGCCGCGCTCGATGCGCGCGACATCGCCTTGATGATGATCTGCCCGAGCAGGAGTCCCAGGCCCGCGCCGAGAGTCAGCACGACGATCCAGGCTGCGGCGAGCGCCCAGAGGATCCGCCGGATCGGACCGTCGACGTCCTCGGCCGGAAGCGCCAGACCAACTGTGAGGCCGGAAAGGGGCGATCGACTGAACGCGGCATAGCTCGGACGTCCGTCCCGGAATGTCGGACGCCAGGCACCCTGGGCCATCCGCGACTGGATGTCGACGAACGCCTGCGTCGCCGCCGTGCCGACGTAGTTCTTCTCGTCCTGGGTTCGCGCAATGATGCGGTTGTCCGCGCCGACCAGCGCGACGATGGCGTTGGGAGCCGTCTGCTGTTGCCGCAGCAGCGCGTTCAGCCCGTCCGAGCGCACACGCGCACCGAGAACCGACGTCACGACGCCGTGCCGCACGACGGGCGTGGCGATGATGACGAAGCGGCCGGAAACATTGGGCAGCTCGAAGAGACTCGAGACCGTCGTCTTTCTGCTGGCCGCGGTCGCGCGTGCCCAGTCGCCGGCGGCGCCCACCGTCGCAACATCGGGCACGCCGTCGACGATCCGTCCCGAGGGATCGGCGAGCAGGATGGCCGACCACTGGGGCTGGTACGGAAGGATCCGGTTCGCGAGGCTCCTGAACGCCTCGAGGTCAGGGACATCGAGGGCGTGAAGTTCGCCGAGCACGTCGAGCGCCGCGGTCGTCTTTTCGAGATACTGATCGATCGCAACCGAGATGGCGCGGACGGTGGCGATGTTCTGGTTGTCGACGTTGGACAGCTGACGGCGCCAGGCGCGCTGCACCGACAAGCCTGCGAGGACACCGAGCGGCGCAACCGTAACGAGCACGAGCGCAGCGGCGATCGAGCGCAAGCCGATAGTGCGGGGCAAGCTTCGATTGTAATGCGATTCGCGTGCGTGAAAATGAACACGGTTGAGGTAACGGGAGTGCGCTATAGTGCAGATATGCGCTCCGTCATCCTGATCTTCGCTATCGCCCTGGTGACGCCGAGCGTCGGCGCTGCACAGGAAAAAAAACCCGCCAAGCCGCCCAAGACGATCACGCTGCGTGGATGCGTCGAACGCGATCCTAATGAACCCGATAAGTTCACGATCACGGACACGAAGGACGGCAACAAATATCGCCTCACGGGTAAGGACTTCAAGGAATTCCTCAACCGCCCCGTCCAGCTCGATGGCGGCATCGTCGTCAAGGGGCTGAAGATTTCCGGTGGACTGAAACCGAGCGCGAACGTCGCAGCACAGGCCGGGTCGATCGATCCGTCCCGCGCCATGGTGCAGGCGGCCACGAGCGAATCCACGACGGGCGCGGACGTCGACGTCCAGGAGTTCAAGGTCAAGGCGATTCACCCAGAAACGTCGGGCGACTGCCGCTAGGGCAACGTGTTCCATCCCGTCACGAGCCGATGGTTTGCCGAGGCACTCGGCACGCCGACGACGGCGCAGCTTCGGGGGTGGGAGTCGATTCAGCAGGGCCGCCATACCCTGATCGCCGCGCCCACCGGATCCGGTAAAACACTCGCCGCGTTTCTCACAGCGATCGACGATCTCTTCCAGGAGGGCCTGCGTACGGCATTGCCGGACGAGGTCCGCGTCGTTTACGTTTCGCCGCTGAGGGCGCTCAGCGCCGATATCCACAAGAATCTTGCAGAGCCGCGACGAGGAATCCGGCTCCTGGCGGAATCGCAGGGCCTGCCGGCGCCGCTCATCACGGTTGCGGTCCGCACGGGCGATACCACGTCGTCGGACCGGACCGCGATGCTGCGGCGTCCGCCGCACGTGCTCGTCACGACACCGGAGTCGCTCTACCTGATGCTGACGGCCGAGCGAAGCCGCGACATCCTTCGGACGGCACGGACCGTCATCGTCGATGAAATTCACGCGGTGATCGGCACGCGGCGCGGCGCCCATCTGGCGTTGTCCCTCGAACGGCTGCAGCAGGTGGCCGCCGCACCGTTGCTGCGTGTCGGACTGTCGGCGACGCAGAAACCGATCGGCGATGTCGCGCGGTACCTCGTCGGTTCCGCGATTCGCCCCGACGCGTGCACCATCGTGGACGAAGGCCACCGGCGCGAAATGGATCTCGGAATCGAGGTTCCGGCCTCGCCGCTCGACACGGTGATGTCGCACGAAGTGTGGAACGAGTACTACGATCGACTCGCCGCGCTGATTGGCGAACATCGCACGACGCTCATCTTCGTCAACACGCGGCGGCTTGCCGAACGGGTCGCGCGCCACCTGGCGGACCGGCTCGGCGACGAGGCGGTAACGGCGCATCACGGCAGCCTCTCGAAGGACCGCCGGCTGGATGCGGAAACGCGGTTGAAATCGGGCAGCCTGAAAGCGCTCGTCGCAACCGCGTCCCTCGAATTGGGCATCGACATCGGCACGGTCGACCTCGTCTGCCAGATCGGATCGCCACACCGGATTGCGACGTTCCTCCAGCGGGCGGGCCGATCCGGTCACACGGTGTCAGGCGTGCCGAAGGGCCGCCTGTTCCCCGAGTCGCACGCCGACCTCGTCGAGTGCGCCGCCCTGCTCCGTGCGGTGCGCTGCGGGGAACTCGACCGCATCGTGGAACACGATGCGCCGCTCGACGTCCTCACGCAGCAGGTCGCGGCCGAGACCGCATGCCGCGAGTACCGCGAAGACGAATTGTTCGATCTCGTGCGGCGCGCCTGGCCCTACCGTGAACTGGACCGGGCTGCATTCGACGCCGTCGTCGCGATGGCAGCCGACGGGTTCACCACGCGCCGCGGGCGCAGAGGCGCGCTGATCCACCGGGACGAGGTCAACGGTGTGCTGCGCGGCCGTCGGCACACGCGGTCTCTTGCGATCACCGCCGGAGGCGCCATCCCGGACGTCGCCGATTACCGTGTCGTCGTCGATCCGGAGGATACGTTCGTCGGCACGCTGAACGAAGACTTCGCCATCGAAAGCAACGCCGGCGACATCATTCAGCTTGGCAACACGTCGTGGCGGATCCTGCAGGTGCTGCCTGGCGTCGTCCGCGTCGCCGACGCGAAAGGCGCGCCGCCGACGATTCCGTTCTGGCTCGGTGAAGCGCCCGCGCGCAGTGACGAGCTGTCGGCAGCCGTCAGCGGGCTGTGCGCCGACGTCGAGCAACGTCATCCCGGGGCCAATCCACAAGAGCTGTCCGAATGGTTTGCCGCGGAAACCGGCACCGCGCCCGCCGCAGCCGAGCAGGCGGTTGCGTATCTCGTCGATGGCTTGAAGACGCTCGGCGCGCTTCCGACTCAGGATGTGCTGGTGCTCGAGCGGTTCTTCGACGAGTCGGGCGGCATGCAGCTGGTCCTGCACGCGCCTTTCGGCAGCCGAATCAACAAAGCCTGGGGCCTCGCGCTTCGCAAGCGCTTCTGCCGTCAGTTCAACTTCGAGCTGCAGGCCGCGGCCACCGAGGATGCGCTGCTCCTGTCACTTGGACCGCAGCACTCGTTTCCGCTGAGCGACGTGTTCCGCTACCTGCACCCCGCCACGGCGCGCGACGTGCTCGTGCAGGCGTTCCTCGACGCGCCGGTCTTCCAGACGCGATGGCGGTGGAATGCCAACATCTCGCTCGCCGTGCCGCGGAATCGGCATGGACGCAAGGTGGCGCCGCAACTGCAGCGCATGCAGGCCGACGACCTGATGGCCGCGTGCTTCCCTGACGCCGCGGCCTGCCTCGAGAACATCCCCGGCGATCGGGAGATCCCGGATCATCCGCTCGTCAGCCAGACCGTCCGTGACTGCCTGCAGGAAGCGATGGACTTCGACGGCCTTGCACGCGTCCTCGATCGGATTCACACCGGGCAAATCACGTGCGTCGCCGTCGATACGGCAGTGCCCTCGGTACTCACGCATGCCATTCTCAACGCGCGGCCGTACGCGTTCCTGGACGACGCGCCGCTCGAGGAGCGGCGAACGCAGGCAGTGCTCACGCGCCGCGCGGGCGATGCTGGCGAGTTCGGCCGGCTCGACCCTCACGCGATCGATCGGGTTCGCGACGAAGAGCGGCCTGCGCCGCGCGATGCCGACGAGTTGCATGACGTGCTGTTGACGGCGGCGTTCCTGCGAACGACCGAAGCCGTGTCGCTGGACGCGGCCCTCTTCGACAGTCTCGTGGCGGCACGCCGAGCAGCGCTGGCGACGCTGCCTGGTGAGGCGCTGGCCACCATCTGGGTTGCGGCCGAACGGCTCCCCGAGATTACGGCCGTCCATCCGGGCGTAAACGTTCAGCCGCCGCTCGACGTCCCCGCAAGTCGCGCGCAGCGCGAGTGGACGAAGTCGTCCGCGCTCGTCGAGATCGTCAGGGGCCGTCTTGGACTGCTCGGCCCGTCGACCGCTTTTGCGCTGGCGGAGTCATTCGGCGTCACCACCGGCGACATCGATGACGCGCTCCTGGCGCTCGAAGGCGAAGGCTTCGTGCTGCGCGGCTCGTTCACAGACAGATACGCATCCGAGTGGTGCGAACGTCGTCTGCTCGCGCGCATTCACCGATACACGCTGAACCGGCTGCGGGCTGAAATCGAACCCGTCAGCCCGGCGGATTTCATGCGGTTCCTCTTCGTGTGGCAGCACGCGGGAGAATCACATCGATTGCGCGGCCCGGACGGTCTGCGCGAGATCCTCGAACAGCTGACCGGTTTTTCCGCGCCAGCCGGCGCATGGGAAACGGCGATTCTGCCGGCGCGCCTGGACGGGTACGACGGCTCGCTGCTCGATTCGCTCTGTCTCGCCGGAGAATTCGGATGGGCCCGGGCCTCTTCACCAGCCGACCCTGATGCGGCCTCCATGATCGGGGCGACGCCGATCCTCTTTTTTCCGCGACAGCAGTCCGCCGAGTGGATGCGCATCGAACCCGAGAGCGCCGCCGAAAGCGCGCTCGACGAGTCCACGCGGGTGGTGCTCGGCCATTTGCGCGCGCGCGGCGCTTCGTTCGCGGCCGAAGTCGCCGCAGCGTGCAAGCTCGATCAAGAGGCGGCACAACGGGCGCTTGGACGCCTGGTTGCCGCCGGCCTAGCCACGTCGGATGGATTCGGTGGTCTGCGTTCACTGCTGCGCGGCAATCACATCGGGAGGTCGAGAACCGCGGTCGCCGGCCGCTGGGCAGTCCTGCAGCAGGAACAAGCGCCGTCACCCGTCGACATCATCGTCCGCTGCCGGAGCCTGTTGCGCCGCTATGGGGTGGTGTTCCGGCGGCTGCTGACCCGTGAGGCCGCGATGCCGCCATGGCGCGACCTCGTGCGGGTGTTCAGAACGCTCGAGGCGCGCGGCGAAATCAGGGGCGGGCGTTTCGTGGCCGGGATGTCCGGGGAGCAGTTTGCCGCGCTGGAGGCCGTCGAGCGGCTCCGGGAGGTCCGGCGGACGCCCGCAAGCGGCCAGCTGATTCCTGTGGCCGGAGCGGACCCCCTGAACCTGGCCGGCATCGTCACCTCGGGCGAGCGTGTGCGCGCCCAGGCCTCTCACCGCATTGCATACGTGGACGGCGTGCCTCTGGCGGCGCTCGAGGGGGACTATATCCGGCCGCTTGCCGAGATTCCGGCACACGTCCAGCCACAGGTGGCGACGGCCCTTGCGGGCCGAAGCCTCCCGGCGGTCGTGTTCGGCTATATCGGCAGAACTAACTGAACCTGAAAGGGTTAATTACTCTGGCGAGATCGACGTGCGGCCACAGTCGTCACACTTGAGATACAGGACAGGGAGCGCCTCGGAGCGGCCAATGATCTTCGCGTTCGGAACGCCGCACCGGGGACACACAATGCCTGAGCTAGTCCTTTTTGCCATCGCGCTTCTCCTTACTCCCTTTTAGACTGCAGGATTCGGGAGAAAGATACAAGAACCGCTCAGCGGGGCGGCCCGATCGGCTTGATCGTGACCTGAACCGCCTTCCGGTATTTCACGGGCACGCCATTCAGGGTCGCTGGACGGTATCGCCAGGTCTTTGCGGTGCTCAGCGCGAGCTGGTCGTAGGCCGCTGACACGCTGATGCGCATCATCGCGGACTCCACCGCGCCCGTCTCGTCGATGACGATCTCGATCATGCCCTGGCGCGGGATGACGACCTGCCCCGGGAACGGCGGGAGTTCCTGCCTGACGACCGCCGGCGCTGTGACCTCGGCATCGTTGCTCGTGTAGATGCGGGGCGGCTTCGGCGCGGGCGGCGGTTGCACTGGCGCAGCCGTCATCGGCGCGGGCGGCGGAGGCGGCGGGGTGGCTGCGGTCACGGAGAGATCCTTGAAGCCGACGGCGAGCGTGCGGATATCCGACAGCGGCGGCTGGCCCGCCTGCGGTGCGACATCCGGATCGTTCATCGCATCGAGCACGTACGAAAACCCGTTGGCGGCCGTCGCGTATTCCTTCTTGTCGAACGCCGTTTTCGCCTGCATGTACCGCTGCTGGATGATCGACGGCAGGACGCG
>Ga0126377_10004383_pt1 | contig 10266 bp, 10 predicted proteins | sample PanSoiMetPlot_22_FD_92647 | JGI IMG/M metagenome (GOLD analysis project Ga0126377, IMG submission 92647) | Tropical forest soil microbial communities from Panama - MetaG Plot_22 | ecosystem: Environmental > Terrestrial > Soil > Tropical forest > Bulk soil | place: Panama | collected 2016-02-17 | reverse complement strand
CTGGCTGCAGGTCAACGTCGGAATGCAGGACTTCGCCGGGTCGACGGCGGTCCACCTCATCGGCGCCACCGGGGCGCTGGCCGCGGTGCTCCTGCTCGGCGCACGCAAGGGCAAGTACGGCGCCGACGGCAAGCCGCGGGCGATCCCTGGCCACAACATGCCGCTGTTCGGTCTCGGCGTGCTGATCCTGTGGCTCGGCTGGTTCGGGTTCAACCCGGGCTCGACGCTCGGCGCGCTCGATGGGCGCTTCACCGAGGTGCTGCTCGTGACGCAGATGGCGGCGGCCGCCGGCGTCCTGGGCGCGGTCGTCACGAACTACTGGAAGACGAAGACGATCGACATCGGCATGTGCGGCAACGGCGCGATCGCCGCGCTGGTCGGCATCACCGCGCCGTCGGGGTACGTCGAGCCGTGGGCCGGCGTGGTCATCGGGTTCGTCGCCGGCGTCATCGTCGTCTTCGGCGTCTATGCCATCGACAAGGTCATCGACGACCCGGTCGGCGCGCTGTCCGCGCACGGACTCGCGGGCATCTGGGGCACCCTGGCCTGCGGTCTGTTCACGGACCCGAAGCTCGCGGCGTTCAACGGCGTCGGCAAGGGCGGCCTCTTCTACACCGGCTCGTTCGAGCAGCTCGGCCGCCAGGCGCTCGGCGTGGTGACCGTGTTCGCGTTCGTCTTCGCCTGCAGCTACGCGACGTTCTGGCTGATCAAGAAGACCTACGGGCTGCGCGTCAGCGAGGAGGAAGAGGACGCCGGCCTCGACATCTCCGAGCACGGCATGTACGGCTACCCGGAGCAGTTCATCCCGGTTCCCGAGCTGGTGGGCTACGGTGCGGCTCCGACCGCGACCGTCGCGCCGGCGGCCGCGGCGCCCGTCCCGACGAATCAGGAGGTGCCGGCGTGAAGAAGGTAGAGGCCTTCATCCGCCACGAGGCGTTCGAGCCGATCCGGATGGAGCTGTTGAGTCTGGGCTTCCCCTCGCTGAGCATCACCGAGGTGAAGGGCTCGGGCAGGCAGAAGGGCATCACCGAGCGCTACCGGGGGGCGGAGTTGACGAACTACCTGCGCCCGAAGGTCAAGCTCGAGTGCGTGGTCGCCGACCGGGACGTGCAGACGATCGTCGACACGATCCTCAAGCACGCGCGGACCGGGGCCGTCGGCGACGGCAAGGTGTTCGTGCTCCCGGTCGAGGAGAGCTACCGCGTCCGGACCGGCGAGTCCGGCGAGGAGGTCCTCCAGGCCCACCCCGACGCGGCGGCCGCCCCAACGGGCTAAGGAGACCGTGAGTCGCATGCTCGGGGCGGCGGGATCCAACAGCGAGCCCGCCGCCCCGCGCGGCGGCGCAGGGGGCCTGGTCGAACGGCTGCGCACCGTGCACCTGGAGATGGTCGACGCCGTCCTGGGCGGCGACGGCCTCGGCCGGGTCGCGGCGCTCGCGGCCGGCTCCGCGGGCGCGCCCGTGGCGATCGTGATCCCGCGGCTCGGCGCGGCGGCCGCGGCACCGGAGCTGTCCGACGAGCAGCTCGGGACGCTGCGCCGCTACGTGTCCGATCGGGTGAAGGACCGCCCGGCGCAGGTCCCCGCGGTCGTCGCCGCGGAGGTGCCGATCATGTCCGGCGACGACGTCGTCGGCGCCGTGCTCATGCTCGGCGAAGGCGGCGCGGAGGCCGGCGACTTCCTGCACCTGGCGGCTGTCGCCTCGCTGACCGAGGTCGCAGTCGAGGAGGCCAAGGAGGAGGTCGAGCAGAACCTCCGGGGCTCGTTTCTCGAGGACCTGCGGTCGCGGCCGGACCTCGAGGCGCGCGACATCGTGCGCCGCGCCGGGCGGCTGGGCTGCGACCTCTCGCGCGGCGCGATCGTGCTGTGCGCCGAGCTGACCACGGACCGCCCGCGCCACGTCGTCGCGACGATCGCCGAGGACCACCCGGGCGCGCTGGCCCAGCACATGGACGGCCGGGTGTACGCGCTGCTGCCGGCGGTCGGCGGCGACGACGCGCCGGAGCGCACGCTCGAGCGGGCCCGCAGGCTGGCCGAACGGCTGCGCCAGCACGGCACGGTCGGGCTGTCGAGCTTCTACGCGGACCCCGCGGAGTTCGGGCGCGCGATCCAGGAGGCCGAGCTCGTGCTCGACGTCCTGCGCCAGTCCGACGCCCCGATCGCGCAGGACATCGGCACCGGCACCTACCGGCTGCTCTTCCGCGTGCTCGCCTCGCACCCGGAGGAGGTGCGCTCGTTCTACGAGGACACGGTGGCGCCGATCGTCCGCTACGACGACCAGTACCGGACCGACCTCGTGGGCACGCTCGAGGCCTACCTCGAGCAGAACTGCAACATGAACGCGACCGCTTCGGCGATCTATGCCCACCGTCATACCGTCGCGTACCGGCTCGAGCGCGTGAAGGAGCTCACCGGCCTTGACCCGATGCTCTCCGAGGACCGCGAGCGCCTCGGCCTCGGGCTCAAGGCCTACCGCATCATCGCGCCGCGGCTGCCGAAGTAGCCGCGCGGCTCAGAACGGCTTCAGGACCAGCAGCAGCGCCAGCACGACGATGCCGAGCGCGGCGAACGCCAGCGTGCGCGTGAGCCACTCGGCCGCGAGGCTGCGGTGCGACGTCTGGCCGGCCTCGATGTGCCGGGCGCCGATCTCCGCGGTGCCGGGCGCCGCGGCGGCGGGTGTGCCCTCGCCGGTGCGGCGCGGACGGCGGCGGCCGAGCACGCGGACGGACTCGCCGGGGTTGCCCTCGACCGGCTGGGGTGGCGCGACCGGCTGGGTCTGCTCGACGGACTGGGTCTGCGCCACCTGCGCGATCTCCGTGGCGGCCTCGTCGTGCGCCACGTCGGCGCCGGTGACGACGGCACCGTTGGCCTCGCCCTCGTGGCCCGTGGTGGGCGCCTCCTCGACGGGCTCGCCGTCGAGCTCGGTCACCCGCCCGCGCGGCAGCGCGGCCTGGGCCGCCTCGGCGCGCTCGCGCTCGCGGTCGAGGTCACGGCGCAGCGCCTCGCTCTCCGCGCGCGCGTTGCGCAGCGCGCGCCGGGCCTCGGCCACCTCGGCCTCCATCGCCAGCGCGCGCTCCTCGCCGGCCCGCTCGAGCTCGGCGTCGCGGCCGGCGATCGCGGCGCTCTGCTCCTCGTCGCGGCGGACGAGCTCGGCCGCGTGGTCGCGGCGCACCTGGGCGAGCTCGTCGTCGAGGCTCGCGGCGCGGCGGGCGTGGTCGTCGCGGGCCAGGCGGGCCTCGTCGCGCTCGGCCTCGGCCGCCTCGCGGGCCTCGCGGTCCGTGCCGGCGGACGCCAGCGCGGCCCCCGCCGCGGCGCGCGCCTCGTCGGCCGTACGGCGCAGCGCGTTGGCCTCGCGGGCCAGGCGCACTTCGCGGTCGTCGGCGCCCTCGCCGAGGTTGGGCGTCGGAAGGCCGAGCAGCAGCTCGCGCCCGACGCCGAGCGAGAAGTCGCCGTCCTCGAGCAGGTCGAGCCCGACCGCGTAGGAAGCGCGCCACAGCTCGCCGTCGGGCCGCGCGAGCGCCTCCTCGGCGGCCGCCGGCGGCACCTCGCGCGAAAAGCGATCGTGCTCCACGACCAGGCGCGGCACCCCGAGGCGCCGGCGCGTGTCGGCGCGGAAGCGCCCTTCGAGCTCGAGCAGCACGACCTCGGCGCTCACCGGCACTGCGGCGAAGCGCAACACCTCAAAGCTCAGTCCACTGGCTACGGCGCTCATGGTTCCTTGGGGGCGTCGATGGGATCGAATGTCTGCGTGCGCTCAGGGTCCCCGGCGGGCTCCTGCTCCTCTTGGACCTCGGGCGCCTCCGGCTCGCCTGCGTCGAAGAGAGACCCGGACCGGGCGAAGCGGCGCGTCGGCGGCACCGGCTCGTCGTCGGGCTCCTCGGCCGCGTCGACCGTCCCCTCGCGCGCGTCGATCGCGGCGGCGCGGCGGCGGCGCTCGCGCCCGCGGACGTCCACGGTCACCGAGATGCTCGCCGCGCCCAGCAGGGAGCCGCCGGCCATGAGCGCGGTGGCGGCCAGCGCCAGCCAGGCGCCGGTGGCGAGGTCGGAGTCGGACACGACCGGCGGCGGGTCGATCAGCTGCACGGCGACGATCGCGAACGCCGCGCAGGTGATGACCGGCAGCGCCCGGCCGAGGGTGCCGGTGCCGAACCGCGGCGCGACGGCGAGCAGCCCGCAGATCGCTGCCGCCGCGAGCGCCAGATCGAGCGACTCGAACACCGCCCACGCGTCTCCGCCCGGCTTGTACCAGTCGATGAAAAGGCTCACCAGCAGCAGGACGGCACCGATGGCAACGAGCCCGGTGCCTGCGTCAAAGCGCTCGCGCAAAGGGATCCCTCCGGCTCTAGGGGTCGCTCTCAGTGAAGCACGACTTTCCCGCGGGTGGCGCGGTCGAAGCCGCTTTGCAGGCTTTATTCGCCGTCGCGCACGTGTTTCCCGGTCGCGATCCCAACACGACAAGATGCCGTGCATGAGCGACATCGAGAAGGTCGGGTTCGTCGGTCTTGGTCACGCGGGGTGGCCGATGGCGGGGAACGTGGCCGCCGCGGGCTACGCGCTCGCGGTCAGCGATGCCGATTCCGAGCGCGAGCGGGCCTTCGCCGCCGAGCACGACGGTGTCGAGGCCGGCCTCGACGCGTTCGGCGGCTGCGACCTCCTCGTCACCATGCTCCCCAACGGCGACGTCGTCCGCGCGGCGCTGCTCGAAGACGGCGGGCTCGCCGCTCGCCTCGCCCCGGGCACGATCGTCGTCGACACGAGCTCCTCGGACCCATATGGCACGCGCGCGCTCGGGGAGGAGCTCGCCGCGCGGTCGCTGACGCTGCTCGACGCGCCGGTGACGCGGCCCGACCACGACAAGGTCAACACGCGCCGCATCGCCTTCATGGTCGGCGGCGACGACCCCGACGCCATCGACCGCGCCATCCCGGTGCTCGAGGCGATGGCCGAGCGGGTGTTCCGCGCGGGCCCGCTGGGGCACGGGCACGCCATGAAGGCGCTCAACAACTTCGTCGCCTGCGCCGGCGAGGTCGCGGCGCTCGACGCGATGATGATCGGCGCGCGCTTCGGCCTCGACGTCGAGACGATGCTCGGCGTGTTCAACGCGGGGACCGGGCGCAACTTCGTCACCGAGCACGTCCTCGTCGACGAGGGCCTGTCGCGCCGCTACGCCACCGGCTTCCAGCTCGCGCTCATGGTCAAGGACATGGGGATTGCGGCGCACCTCGCTGAGGGCACAGGGTTCGAGACCACCTGGCCGGCGCAGGCACGCGACCGCATGGCCGCGGCGCTCGCCGCGTTGGGCGATCCGGCCGCCGACCACTCGCGCGCCCTCGAATACTGGGAGAGCATGGCCGGCGTCGAGCTCCCGCGCTAGCCGGTGCGGACGACCTTCCCGGTCGCCGGGTCCACATGCGACTGGGCGGGCTTTGAGGAGATGTCGACGGTGAACGACCCCGCGGGGGCCTGGTTGTCGTCGAGCATCGCCTTGGCCTTGCCGTTGAGCCCCGCCGCGACCTGCCACTTGACCGTGTGCGTGCCCGGCTGCACCGCGGTGACCCGCCACACGAACCGCTTCGTCTGGCCCGGCGCCAGGCGGCCCAGCGCCCACGTGCTCACATAGGCGGTGTCGCCGCCGCGCGGGCCGTCGTCGACGATCCACACCGCGCGCGACGGGTCGGCGACGCCGGCCTGCTCGGAGCGCGTCGTGAACGAGCTGACGGTCACGGCGACGTTCGGCACGTCCTTGTCGCCGGCATTGCGGACCGTGATGACCAGGCGCTCGGGCTGGGCAAGCCGCTGCTTCGTCGGGAAGCTCGCGCGCACGACGTCGACGCGGAACGTACCCGACGGTTCGTTGGCGTCCTGACGCGTGCCGCCACCGCAGCCGGCGAACGCAAATGCCGCCACCGCCACGCAGGACGGGGCGACACGGCGCACGAGCTGGCTGCACCCCACCACGGCGGCCGGAACGTACCACAGGCAAACGCTGCGTCAGGGCAGTCGACTGAACGGGGCAGTTCCCGTTTGTCAGCCGTCGCGGCGTTTGCTTAGAGTCCCGGCTGCGGCGTCCGGGAAGGTGCGCCGTCTGTGGGTTCCTACACGAAGGTGGCCGATGGTCCGAGGCGTCGCCGACCGAGCATTTCTTCCGACGAAGAACCTGCTTGAAGAGGTCGGGGACATGATGATTCTCACGGGGAAGACGATCGTGTCTGCCCTGCGTCCGCCGTATCCGTACGGCGGCGAGTTCGTGAGCCAGTTCCTCTTCGCCCTGCGGCTCTGCTGGTTCCCGCTGCTCATCTCGACGGTCGCCTTCGGCTACGCGGCGCCGGGCCTGCAGGCCGCGAACTTCCTCGTCCTGTTCGGGGCGCTGGACCGGCTCGGAGGCTTCTTCGTGCTCGCCTCGATCCGCGAGTTCGCCCCGTTCGTCACGGCGATCGTGCTCGCCGGCGTGGCCGGCACCGCGATCACCGCCGACCTCGGCGCCCGCAAGATCCGCGAGGAGCTCGACGCCCTGCAGGTCCTCGGGGTCGATCCGGTCAAGAACCTCGTCGTCCCGCGCTTCCTGGCGCTCATGCTCGTGACCGGCCTGTTCGACGTCTACGCGCTGCTGTTCGGCATCTTCGGCGGCGTCCTGGCCACGCTCGTCAACCATGCGCCGCTCGGGCCGTTCTGGGCGACGTTCTTCACGAACGCGAACACCACCGACCTCTGGGGATCGGTCCTGAAGTGCACGCTGTTCGGCGCGATCATCGCGATTGTCTGCTGCTACAAGGGCATGACCGCGTCGGGCGGCGCTGCGGGCGTCGGACGAGCGGTCAACCAGGCGGTCGTCATCGCCTTCCTCGGCGTCTTCGCGTTCAACTACGTCTTCACGCAGACGCTGCTGGCCACGCACCCGGAGATCAACGTGATCAAGTGACCCCCTCCGCACCCCCATACGCGCGGACGGAGCGCATCGCCTTCGCTGGATCGGCGTCCTCGGGCTTGCCTTTGCTACCAGCAAAGGCCGCGCCCTGCGTCCTTGCCCAGCTCGACGCTGCGCACCGCCGCGCGCACGGGGGCACGAAGGAGGTCACTTGATGCCGGGCTGGTTCGCCATACCGCGCGACTGGATCGCAAGCTTCGGCGAGATCGCCAAGTTCTGCGGGCGCGTCCTCGGCATGGTCTACGGCCTGCGCGTCTTCCGCTTCTTCGGCGAGGCGCTGCGCCAGGCGGGGATCCTCATCCTCTCCTCGACGCTCGTCATCTGGGGCCTCGTCTTCATCATCGGCCTGCAGTGCGGGATCGAGGGGGCGTACTTCAACCGCTCGGTCGGCGCGCCCGCGTACGCGGGCGTGTTCAGCGCGTGGTGCGACCTGCGCGAGCTCGTGCCCTACGCCTTCGGCTACATGATGGCCGCGAAGGTCGGAACCGGCATCGTCGCCGAGCTCGGGTCGATGCGGATCTCCGACGAGATCGACGCCCTCGAGGTCATGGGCATCGACTCGATGCTCTTCCTGTGCGCGACGCGCCTGCTGGCGGCGTGGATGGTGCTGCCCTTCATGTACATCGCCGCAGTGGGGGCCGGCTTCTTCGCCAGCTACCTGGCGGTGGTGCAGCAGATAGGCGAGGTCTCCAGCGGCGGCTTCTTCCTGATCTTCTGGATGTTCCAGAACCCGCCCGACCTCTTATACAGCGTCATCAAGGGCATGTTCATGGCGACGGCGATCGTCCTCGTGGGGTGCTATTACGGCTACACCGCCAGCGGCGGGCCGGTCGGCGTGGGAACGGCGACGGCGAAGTCGATGGTGCTGAACATCGTGCTCGTACATCTCATAGGGATGCTCGGCACGCAGGTGTTCTGGGGCGCGAACCCGAGGGCCCCGATCGGAGGATGAGCATGGACGACGAACGCCGCAGCGCCGACGAGCACGCCGACGAGCCCTTGCGCGAGGAGGACCTCGTGCGCGACGAGGAGGAGCGGCGCGCCGCGGACGAGACCGGGCGGGTCTCCGTCGTCCGCGACGAGGCCAGCCGCGGCGACGACGAGTTCCGCTGGCACACCGGCGTGAACCGGCCAACCGGCGTCGCCGACGCCGTCGAGTTCATCGACGTCCACAAGGCGTTCGGCCGCAACAAGATCCTGCGCGGCCTGAACATGGCGATCCCCGACGGGAGGATCTCGATGATCCTCGGGCCGTCGGGGACCGGGAAGTCGGTGTGCATCAAGCACATGGTCGGCCTGCTCTATCCCGACGAGGGCGACGTGCTCGTCCACGGCGAGTCGGTGCCGAACATGACCGATGACGAGCTGTTCGACATGCGCAAGAAGTTCGGCGTCCTCTTCCAGGACGGCGCGCTGTTCGGCTCGATGAACCTCTACGACAACGTCGCCTTCCCGCTGCGCCAGCACACCGACAAGGGCGAGGACGAGATCGGTGAGATCGTCAACCGCCGGCTGACCGAGGTCGGCCTCGCGGACTCGGGCGACAAGATGCCCAACGAGCTCTCGGGCGGGATGCGCAAGCGCGCGGGGTTCGCCCGCGCGCTCGTACTCGACCCGGACATCGTGCTCTTCGACGAGCCGGACTCCGGCCTTGACCCCGTGCGCACGGCGCTGCTGTGCGAGCTCATCCAGGAGATCCACGAGGAGAACGGCGGCGCCTACGTAGTGATCACCCACGACATCATGAGCGCGCGGCGGGTGGCCGAGCACATCTCGGTCCTCTGGCGGGGGCGGATCGTCGAGTCGGGCCCCGCCGAGGAGCTCTTCAACTCCGACAACGCCTTCGTACGTCAGTTCCTCTCGGGCGAGTCGCAGGGCCCCCTGGGCATGGAGTGACCCGCTCATCGCCACCACGAAGCTGACAGCCGCCCGCGCCGCCGCGATCGGCGCGCTCATCATCGCGGTGGCGGTGGTCGCATGGCTGTTGCTGCGCGGCACCGGTGGCACCACCTACAAGCTGCGCTTCCAGAACGCGGGTCAGCTCGTCAAGGACGACGACGTGCAGATCGGCGGCCGACGGATCGGCTCGGTCCGCGACATCAAGCTGACCAACGACAACCAGGCCGAGATCACGGTCAAGGTCAGCAACGACTACGCGCCGCTGCACGAAGGCACGACCGCGGTCATCCGTGCGACGTCACTGTCGGGCATCGCCAACCGCTACATCGCCCTGACGCCGGGGCCGAACTCGAACCCGGCTCTGGCGGACGGCGCGACGCTCACGCAGAGCAGCACCACCTCGATCGTCGACCTCGACCAGCTCTTCAACGCGCTCGACCCCAAGACGCGCAAGGCGCTGCAGGACGTCATCCAGGGCAGCGCGACGTGGTACGACGGCCGCGGCGTCGAGGCCAACGCGGCGACGAAGTACTTCAGCCCGGCGATCAGCTCGACCCGGCGCGTCGTCAACGAGCTCATCTCGCAGCAGCAGGTGCTCTCGGACTTCCTGCGCAACACCTCGCGGACCGCGGGCGCGATCGCTGCGCGGCGCAACGACCTGTCGGCGCTCGTCGCCAACACGAACACCACCGCGACGGCGATCGCCGACGAGAACGCCGCGTTCGACGAGTCGCTCGCCCTGCTGCCGGGGACGCTGCGCAAGGCCAACACGACGTTCGTGAACCTGCGCTCGACGCTGGACGACCTCGACCCGCTCGTGGCGGCGTCCAAGCCGGCGACCAAGGACCTCGCCCGCTTCCTGACCGATCTGCGCCCGCTGCTCGTCGAGGCGGAGCCCACGATCGGCGACCTCAACACGCTCGTGCACCAGCCGGGCCCGGGCAACGACCTCACCGACCTGCTCAACCAGGCGCCGGCGCTCGAGCGCGTGGCCAAGCCGTCGTTCGCGCACTCGATCCAGGCCCTCCAGCAGCTCACGCCCGTCCTGAAGTTCATCCGGCCCTACACGCCGGACTTCATCGGCTGGCTGCGCGACTTCGGCCAGGGCGCCTCCAACTACGACGCCAACGGCCACTTCGCGCGCATCCAGCCGATCTTCAACGCCTACTCGTTCAGCGACACCCCGGCCGGCGGCACGCTGACGCCGATCCCGCCCAGCCAGCGCTTCGCCGGGCTCGAGAAGGCCGTCAAGCGCTGCCCCGGCGCGGCCTCGCAGGCGCCGCTCGATGGCTCGGCTCCGTGGCGCGACACCGACGGCACCCTGGACTGCGACCCGAGCCTGGTGCCCCCCGGCCCATGAAGCGCGTCCTCGGGATAGTGGCCGTGCTTGCCGCCGTCGTCGCGGTCCTCGTCGTCGTGTTCGGCACGGGTAATAACGGCGGGAT
>Ga0126377_10004382_pt1 | contig 10268 bp, 8 predicted proteins | sample PanSoiMetPlot_22_FD_92647 | JGI IMG/M metagenome (GOLD analysis project Ga0126377, IMG submission 92647) | Tropical forest soil microbial communities from Panama - MetaG Plot_22 | ecosystem: Environmental > Terrestrial > Soil > Tropical forest > Bulk soil | place: Panama | collected 2016-02-17 | reverse complement strand
CTGGAGGCGCGATCGACCACGATCACCTCGATCAGTGCCGTTGTCGCCTCGAGCTTGAGTCCGAGTTGCTCCTGGATCGCGGTGACCAGCGCGGGCGGCGCGTCGGTCGCGGCCGCGTTTGCATTCGGAGTGGCCGCCGCCAACTCCGGCGTCCACTGCAGATCCACGTTGAAGCGGCCACGCAGATCCGTGCGATCGATCACGACGCGATCGGCCGATGACGACAGCACGCCGGCAAGCCGGGACATATCGATCGAATCGGCGATCACATGCCCGGGTGCGCCGCCGACCGCGCATCGCGGCATCGCCCCGCGCCCAGCTCCCGGGCCGGGCAGTGCGGGCGGACGTCCGGCGCGCACCGTTTCGGCGAGCAGCGCGTCGCAATCGAAAGTCGACCGTGTCAGCTGCGGACCAGGCGCGCGATCGCGTCGCGCGGTGACCAGCGCGTACACCGGCCGATCCTGCCTCGCTCGGTGAACGGCGAGCGCGAAGCGATCCTCCAGCAGCTGCCGCAGCATCAGATACACGGGTGGGGGCGAGCCGTCGCGGCCGGGCAGAAACCCGCTCAGATCGAACGATCCCTTTCCCTCGACATCGAATCGCTCCGAGTCGATCCACTCTGAACCACCAACGACCTCTTTCGTTCCGTACGCCATGCTCACGAGTTGTCGCAGCGTGAGGCCACCCTGCGCGAAGCGGCCCGGTTGAATGTGTCCCGATCGGGCGCCGCTCGTATTCGTTTTCACCGAGGTGACATCGAACGACGGTCGAGACGCGGCGATTGGAGCTGGGGTCGCGGTCTGGGCCGATGCGCCCGTCGCGATCGCGAGGAGGAGCAGCACCGCAGGCGTCGATCGCCGAATCAGTCCCTCGAACACGAGCGATCGCTGCCGGGAGAACCCGCTGCGATGTCGACGGATCAGGACGAGTCCGAGCATCGTGCCACTAACCATCGAGGCGAGCACGACCCACCACAATTGCGACGCAACCTCCCCGAGCACCACCAAGACGACGGCGAGCGTGAGACCGCCGACACCGTCGAGCGGACTGGGGGTGAGGTTCACGCGAACCGCCTGCATGCTCAATCGACGCGAACGCTCGATCGCCTCGACAGGCTGCAGGTCGACGAGCTTCAGCGGACGGATCTCGCCTGATCGATGGAGCAGCGTCGTTGCGGCCGCGGCGATGACCTGCGACCACAGCCACGTGAGCGAGCGCCGACGTTCGAACTCTTCGAGGAGGTCACCGGCGAGTGCGTCGCTATCGGGGACGAGCCGTTCGAGCAGAGCGATCGCGAGGCGCGTCATGGGTGCTTCACTTTGAGCTGCGGGACCTCGCTCCACATCGTGACGAACGCCTGCTGCGTCTCGCGCGCTGCCGCTATGCCCCGCTTGGTGACGTGGAAGTAACGTCTGGCCCGTCCGCCGCGTTCCGGAGTTGGATCGCCGGTACGAGAAGTGACGAGCCCGTTCCGCTCGAGTCGATCGAGTGCGGCGTACGCGGCTCCCATCATCACTCGTCGCCCGACGGTGGTTTCGATGTCGCGGGCGATCTGCACGCCGTAGGCCTCGTCGCCGACGCGAAGAATGGCGAGCACGATCAGCAGCTCGAAGTCGGTGAGCAGGGTGCGCGGCATATGTTCACAAATTGTGAACTAAGGTTCGGCACGCGTCAAGCCGAGTCCGACTATCATGGCGGGAGAAGAGCAACGCCGTGAGCACGTCCCGCATTCCAGTCCTGCTCGCCCCGCTGCTCATCAGCACGGGCCTGATGAGCGCGCAGGATCCGCCTCCGTCGCAGGGCGGCGCACAGGCGACGTTCCGCGGAGGCGTCAACGTCGTCCGTGTCGACGTCATCGCGAGCGACTCGCGCGGCAATCCGGTGACCGACCTCGCCAAAGAGGAGTTCGAGATCATCGAAGACGGCCGGACCCAGACGATCGATCTGTTCCGCCAGATTCGAATCGACGCCACCGTGTCGGACTCCTCGCGGCCCCGGCAGGTGCTGAACCGCGACACGGAAGAACGCGAAGCGAGCCGTGACGACGTCAGGATCTTCGCCATCATGCTGGCCGACTATCAGGTGTGCGCCGAGCGTTCGCGTCTGGTCCGCGATGCGTTGGCAGGCTTCGTCGACAAGCTTGGCCCCAACGATCTGGTCGCGGTGATGAGTCCGCTGATGTCCGTCCGGGATCTGCTCTTCACCTACGACCACGATTCGATCCTGAGGACGATCCAGGGTTTCGAAGGACGGAAAGGCGACTACACGCCCCGGAACGCGATCGAAGAGGAGCACCTCAATCAGATGCGTACCCCCGAGCCGATTCGTACCGCCGTCGTTCGAGACGCGCTCGAGGCGCTCGCGGTGCGGCTCGGATCGATGCGCGAGGGACGCAAGTCGCTCATCTTCGTGAGCGAGGGCTTCCCCGCGGGCTGGTACGCCAATCCGCAGCAGCTGCACGAGATCACACGCGAGGCCAACCGTCACAACACATCGATCTACCCGCTCGATCCACGCGGGCTCGTTGCCGGCGACGGCGATGTGGCAGCGACGCTGCGTCCGGGATGCGGCCGTATTCCACCCTCGACGCGGCTGCACCTCACGCAGGAGACGCTGCGGGAGCTGGCCGACGAAACCGACGGCCGCGCCATCGTCAATCGAAACTCGCTGGCCGAAGGCCTGGCGCAGATTCTTCGCGATTCGAGCCTCTACTATCTGCTCGGATACAGCTCGACCGCCTCGCAGACCGACGGCAAGTTTCATCCGATTCGGGTGCGCGTGAAGCGGCCCAAAGTGGAGATCCGCGCCCGCAAGGGATACTGGGCCTCGACCGCCGAGGACGTCAGCCGTGCCGCCACTCCGGCGCCCGTCACTCCGCAGCCAATCCTCGATGCGCTTGGCGCAATCGCCGCGCCCAATCGGGACGGCAGACTGGTGCGCACATTCGTGGGAATCGCACGCGGCGTTGAAGGCAAGGGGCGCGTGACGATCGTATGGGAGCCACTGTCTACAGGTGCCGGGCGCGGGGAGATGGCGACACGCGTCGCAGTCACCGCAACACGCCCTCGCGGGGAAAACCTCTTCCAGAGCGCGCCCGACGATCTCGCTCCCGGCGCCCTGCATCGTGTTTCGTTCGACGTTCCGGCGGGCTCGCTGGAGCTGACGATGACGGTGACTGATCGCGAGGGCAACACGATCGATCGCGAGAAGCGCACGATCAGCGTGCCCGATTACACAGGTGCGGAGGCGGCCCTCGGGACTCCGCATTTTTACCGGGCTCGAACGCCCCGTGAATTTCAGGCGCTTGCCGCCGGCGCGGATGCGACTCCTATAGCCACGCGCGACTTTCCGCGCACCGAGCATCTGTTGATCCGCTTCGATGCGTATACACCTGGCAGCGATGCATCGGTGCCGACCGCCGCGATACTCTCCCGCGCCGGTCGCAGGATGTTCGACGTGCCTGTCGCGCGCGCGACGGCGGGTGCGTCGCATCAGATCGATCTGGCGCTCACTCCGCTTCCGGCGGGCGAGTATTTGCTCGAAGTCGTGGCTGCTCCGGATGGACCGCGGCAGCTTGCGGCATTTCGGATCCGTTAAAACGCAGAGGGGGTAACACGCAATGGCCACTACCGCCAGCACGCTCACGACACGTCCGGTCACCTCAGCGCTCTTCATCGGGGGCAAGGAACGACAAACCGCCGACAAGATGGCGATTGCCGATCCAGCCAAGCCAGGTGTCGTGGTTGGTCATGCCGCCTCGGCCACGCCGCAGGATGTCCTCGACGCCGTTGCCGCCGCGAAGGCGGCGTATCCCTCGTGGGCCGCGCTCACGCCGCAGCAGCGCGCCGAGAAGATGCTTGCCGCTCTGCAGGGCATCGACGGGGCGAACCGCGACGCTGACGCCGCGATTCTGTCGCAGGAGAACGGCAAAATCCGCTTCGAGGCCTGGGTCGATTCACTGGTGCTGGAGATCCGGTGGAAGCTGGCGCTGAGCCACGCCGACGAAGTCGACACGGCGAAGGTGCTGCCGCCCATTCCCGGGGCGATTCCGGTCCAGACCACGATCTCGTACCAGCCGCTGGGCGTCGTCTCCATCATCGTGCCGTTCAACTGGCCGATTGCCATCCTCGGGGCCTCGCTGCCACATGCGCTGCTCGCGGGCAACACCGTGATCGTGAAGCCGCCGCTGACGGCGCCGCTCGCCACGACCCGCGTGGTGCAGCGCATCGCCGAGCAGCTGCCGCCCGGCGTTCTCAATGTCGTCACCGGCCCCGACGCCAACATGTCCGCGTTGATCCGCAACCCCGACATCGCGAAGGTCTGCTTCACCGGCTCCGTTGGCGGCGGCAGGAAGATCATGGAAATGGCCTCGGCGAGCCTCACGCGCGTCACGCTGGAGCTCGGTGGCAACGACGCGGCCGTGATTCTGAAGGACGCGCTTCTCGACGACACGCACCTCGATCGGCTCTTTGCGGCCATCTACGACACCACCGGCCAGATCTGCATGAACGCCAAGCGCGTCTACGTGCACGCCTCGCGGATCGATGAAGTGGTGAAGGGGCTGTCGGCGCGGCTGGGGAAGGTCAAGCTCGGTTACGGCCTCGACGCGGATACGACCATGGGCCCACTGCATTCGCCGGCACAGAAGAAATTCGTGGACGAGCTCATTCAAGAAGCGAAGCACGCGGGCGCCAACGTGCTGGAGTTCGGTGAACTGCCGTCGGGCGAGATGGCGGGTGGCAACTTCGTCCGGCCGGCGATCGTGGTCAGCCCCGACCCGAAGTTGCGCGTCGTGACCGAAGAGCAGTTCGGCCCGGTGATCCCGATCATTCCGTTCGAGACGGAAGAAGAGGCGATTGCGGCGGCCAATGACTCCTGGGCCGGTCTCGCCGGCTCGGTATGGACGGCGGATCCCAAAACGGCCAACCGCGTTGGCGGGCGGATGGTCTGCGGCTACGTCTGGGTCAACGACCATGGTGCGACGCGGCTCGACCTTCGTGCCCCGTTTGGCGGCATGAAGGCGTCGGGCTTCGGCCGCGAGCAGGGCATCGAAGGCATCCGCGCGTTTCAGGACACACGCGCGATCGCTCATCTCGATGCGGCGACGTTGGCCACAATGCATCACTGATCCCCACGCCTTGTGCGGGTGCGTCGATCGCGTTGTTGGCGATCGCGGGGATTGAGGGATTAGAGCCAGCCGATCGGCGGAGGGTCGCCGACGATGCACGCACCGACCATCTCCAGGAAGCTGTCGCTGAGCAGCAGATGCTGGCTCATCGTGATCGCATCACGGAGCAGGCGATCGAGCGGCGTCTTGGTGGAGAACACCGCCGTCGGGCCGACCAGGTCGTACATCATCTGGGCCACGTCTCGCGCCATACGGAAGGCATGCGACAGCGACAACGCCATCGCTCGCCGTGTGTCGGGCGATATGCGGCCGTCGGTCTGCGCTTCGTGCCAGATGCGATCGATCGTGTCGTAGGTGAACGCCCGCGAGGCGCGCCACGCCATCTCGGCTTTGGCGAGTGTCACGCGTGCGTGCGGCCTTTTACGCAGCGGCATCGGCGGCGGCGGAAAGATGTGCATCTTCTTGTCGGCGATCGCGATTGCCGCATCGATCGCACGGCGCGCCACTCCGAGCGCGACGCCGTGCCAGCTGGCCAGGAACATCCCGAAATAGCAGTACAGCGGTTCGCGGCGGCGTGGAGGATCATCCTGCGAGAGCGTGTGTGCCTCCGGCACGAACAGATCTTTCACTCTGTAATCGTTGCTGCCGCTGCCAGCCAGTCCAGTGCTGTGCCACGTATCCAGGACTTCGAACTGCGAGGCCGACGCGATGGCGATGCGTGCCTGAGGAGCACCTCCACGCATCACTGGCTTGCCGTTCTCAGTGACGAGAAAGCCCCCCACGATGACATCCGCATGTGTCGAGCCGCTGCCGAACGTCCAATGTCCTGAGAGGCGGTACCCGCCATCGACACGCTCGCCGAGTCCGTTGGGAGGAACCTGTCCGGCGGTGACGTAATCGAGATCGGGATACAGCGTGCGCGCGGCGCCCTCGTCGAGTTGTGCGGCGAAGTAGCCGCTGTCCGATCCGATCTTCACGCACCACGCGACCGACGCGTCCGCACCGCCGAGCACCTCGTACACCTCGCATTGCTGTCGAGGTGTCATTTCCGGGCCGCCCCACGCATCCGGCATCGACATCCGGAACACCCCTGCCGCCTTCAACTTGGTGACGAGATCGGTCGGGAGCCGGCGGAGCGATGCGATCTCGTCGGCGCGGGTCAGGATCTCCGGTTGGAGCGCCCGCACCGCAGAGATGATGTCGGCTGCGGACAGTGTCGTACTGACGTCAGACGTGCCCCCGTCGGTCAATGTCATGTCCCAAGCCCCATGTACGTAGCAGGCGTGCGCATTGTACCGGAGGGTAGGCGTATCATGCGTCGATGAACGATCGCGATCGACAGCCAGGTGGCCCGTGGTGGCAACCGAGCGGCATCGACGTTGGCAGACGCCGCGCGCTCGTTGGACTCTCCGGCGTCGTCATGGCAGCGATGAGCGCCAGGCCCACCTGGGCCCAGGCGGCAGGCCGCTGTGTGCTCACGCCTGAAGCGGGCGAAGGGCCTTTCTATCTCGATCCCAAGCTCGTGCGCTCGGACATTACGGCGGGGCAGCCTGGTGCGCCTTTGCAGCTCGCGCTGCAGGTGGTGCGGGCCGGCGACTGCGCCACGCTCGCCAACGCACGCGTCGATGTCTGGCACGCCGATGCCGTGGGGCTCTACTCGGGCTACGAGAAGCAGTCAGGCGTTGGCGGCATTTCCACCAGGGCGGCAGTGGGCCAGCAGTACTTGCGCGGCACGCAAGTGACCGATGCCTCAGGCATGGTGCAGTTCCGCACGATCTTTCCCAGCTGGTACGGCGGGCGCACACCGCACGTGCACTTCAAGGTGTTCCTCGGCGGCAACGAGGTGGTCGCGAGCCAGATCTTCTTCCCCGACGAGATCACCAAAGACGTGTTCAGCACGTGGCAACCGTATCGGCAGCACGCCTCGAAGCGGACGACGTTCAACAACAACGATCCAATCAAGCAAGGTGTGTTTTCGGACGTGACGCGCCAGCGCGGCTCCTATGCGGCCAAGGCGGTGCTGGTTGTCGCGTCCCGATAGTCAACTCGGTCACCCTGCACCAGCCTGCAGGAGTTTCGGCAAATCCCAGTTCGTGAAGTCGCCGATCCGGTCAATGCTCACATCCGCTGCCGGGTAACTCTTCAGCACGGCCGGGTCCAGAGCGTAGTGCCCCTGGCGAGGAAATACCGTCGTCAAACGCTCGCGCCACACACTCTTCATCGCCGTGAGGATGCGGAGCTTGTCGTCCACCATGATGTAGTGCTTCGCGGGATAACGTCGCTCGACGTCGTCGAGCATCCGTTCCTTGTGGATGTAGATCAGCACCCGATCCTCGACCGCCTCCGACACACCTGACCGTTGCGCCTTTCGCGGCTGGAACACGACGTCGCCATCCGAGAGCAGCACCGTCGGTCCCCACGCGCTCGCGTGCGCGACGGCATCGAGCGCTCCGGGATACAGCCGGTTCGCAAACGGATAGTCCACGAGAAACGCCGACATCGCGAGCACGCTCGGATCGAACGCCGTCTCGTTGCGAAACCGCTGCAACGCCCCGAGGTAGTCCGCGTAGCCGAGCTCTGCCCGCTGCGCTTCGAAAATCTCCCAGTACCGCGCGGCCAGGGCCGGCCCTACATGGGCGTCGAGATGGCGGTGGAGATCGGCCGCGATGCGGTCGTTATGGATCAGCGTGTTGTCCAGATCGAAGAGCGTGACGACGTCGTAGGCCACGACGTGCGAGCTTACCTCGCCGCGTACTCCTGATGAAACAGGGCGGCAATCAAGCTCCAGTCATTTGCTTTTCAGCCATTGCGCCGCTGTCTTCATGGCGCGCTCCAGGAATGAGGACTCCGGAGATCGACTGCATTCGGCAATCACCGTTTCCTTGATCTGCCTGAGATTCTTGACGACGGTCAGCTGCTGATCTCTTCACCGTGAAGGTGAGCACGCCTGGGAAACGTCTCCTTGAATTACGCCGCATCCTGATTGCCCGGGTTTGTGAACTTCCCTTCGGGAGACAACGCCGGCGGAGCGACACCTTGCCTTGGATGCCCCGCTCGGTGAGGCCCTGCGGATACAGCTTCTCTCCGCAGTAGATCGTCACCGTATCGACCAGCGCGGTTCATCCCCACCCGGTGTAAAAAGGCCGGTTCCCCGCGTGTTCGGGCGTACTGATCTCGGCGTTGTACCCAATAAGCCCTCACTTACGGAGCACAACGACGATGAGTCTGGTCCCCGCGATCCGGCGGAAGTCGCCACGCCCGTCTATTTCTGTTGCGACGGGCGGGAAGGTATCATTCGAGCGCGACCTCCCCCCTATGCCACCAGACGACGGGTCCTTAGGCAGCTCCAGCGCCGAGCCGCCGCTCGACCCGGAGACTACGATCGAACTCCTCCAGCTCGCGAAAGCGGGCGATGGAGAAGCGCTCGAACGGCTGCTCGAGCGCTGTCTCCCTCCTTTGCAGCGGTGGGCCCATGGACGGCTCCCGCCCAATTCGCGTGGCATGCTCGAGACGGCGGACATCGTCCAGGACGCGGTCATGAGCGCCATGCGTCATCTGGGGACGTTCGAGCCGCGTCATCAGGGCGCCCTCCAGGCGTATCTGCGGCGTGCGGTGCTCAATCGCATCCGCGACATCATCCGCAGAACGAAGCGCCGGCCGCAACAGACCGAGCTGCCCGACGATCTCAAAGACGAAGCGACCTCGCCACTCGATGAGTTGATCGGCGAGGAGAACGCGGCGCTGTACGACGAAGCGCTCGAGCGGCTCGACGACGCGGAGCAGGAAGCCATCATCGGTCGTCTCGAGATGGGCTACAGCTACCAGGATCTCGCGATCGTACTGGCCAAGCCTTCTGCCGACGCCGCCCGGATGGCGGTCACTCGCGCCTTGAAGCATCTGGCGAAAGAGATGCGCGGTGAATGAGGCCATGGATCAGGCCGTCGGGAATATCGCGGACGGAACGCCGGTCGACTGGGGCGCGATCGAGGGGTCAGGCGAGCGCGACGGAACCAACGCGTGGGTCGGCAATCTCCACATCATCCAGGACGTCGCCAATTTCTACCGCTTGAGCGCATGCGACACCGGGCCGGTGCCGCACAGCACGCCCGACGAAGAGGCGACCGTCGAAGTCGTGGTCGGTGAAGAGCGGGCCGCGCGATACAACGCCGCTCTTCGCCAGTTGACGCGCGTCGATCGACACGCGGTGATCGGGCGGCTGGAGCTCTTGAGCAGCTACGGCGATCTTGCGGCAGTGCTCGGATATCGCTACTGGAGCGCACGGGCGTCGGCCGGCGCCGCGCGCCGGGCCGTCACGCGCGCGTTGAGACATCTGGCGGTCGAGATGGGTCATGTCTGAAGCCGTACTGGACCGGGCGATCGAGAACATCGCGGATGGACTCACCGTCGATTGGGCGGTGCTCAGCGGCGCCGCCCAGGCGCCGGACGGCCGGCTTGCGAAATGCTTGCGCATCATCAATGACGTCGCGAGTCTTCATCGAGCCGATGCGGCCAATCTGGTTACTGAGATGCCCACCGGCCCGGCCACGGTTGTCGATACCCGTGTGCACATCCCGGAGGCGTGGGGGAAGTACAAACTCGCCGACCGGGTCGGCGCAGGAAGCTACGGGGCGGTGTATCGCGCATGGGACGCCGATCTCGAGCGCGACGTGGCCATCAAGATCCTTCATCACCGGTTCGGCGACATGCGCCTGAAAGACACGCTGCTCAAGGAAGGGCGCGCGCTCGCCAGGATCCGTCACGACAACGTCGTTCGCGTCATCGGTGTCGAAGCCCACGAGGATCGAGTCGCCCTCTGCATGGAGTTTGTCAAGGGGCAGACGCTCGACGAGATCGTGCGCCGTCAGGGCACGCTGAGCGCGCGCGAAGCGATCGGCATCGGCGAGGACTTGTGCCGGGCGCTCGCCGCCGTGCATCGCGCGGGATACATCCATCGTGACGTCAAAGCCAAGAACGTCATGCGCGATGAGGGCGGCAAGATCGTGCTGATGGATTTCGGCACCGGCCGGGCGGCGGACCGTCCTGGCGCGTTCGGCGACCGCGCCGGCACGCCGCTGTACATGGCTCCCGAGGTGCTCGAAAACGAGCCGGCCTCTCCGACGAGCGATGTCTACAGTCTCGG
>Ga0126377_10004381_pt1 | contig 10268 bp, 10 predicted proteins | sample PanSoiMetPlot_22_FD_92647 | JGI IMG/M metagenome (GOLD analysis project Ga0126377, IMG submission 92647) | Tropical forest soil microbial communities from Panama - MetaG Plot_22 | ecosystem: Environmental > Terrestrial > Soil > Tropical forest > Bulk soil | place: Panama | collected 2016-02-17 | reverse complement strand
TACGCCCTCGCGAGCTACGCTTAATCCTAAAGCGTATGGGTCGGTAAGTTGCTCGGCAACATGTCGAGCTGTTAGCACTCCGTAGCCTCCTCCTATGGACACGAAAGTACCAGAACCAATTTGTAGACCTTTTCGCTGCCCGTTATTGTCGATCCAGAGCTTAAATAAGGCAGTAGTATAGCGGTGTAGCTGATTAGCAATTTGCGCAATCAGGCTTTCGGGAATGTTACTCATCGGAAATGGTTCTGTGTATGAATACGTCATTATTTTGTATCTGGCTAACTAGGGGATATGCGGCAACCATCCGTATAACTCCTTATGGACGGCAAGATGCCGCCTAAAATCCCAAAACCGTTTCGGACTTTATACGGCTTTGGGTTAAAATTCCGTGAAATAATTATAGAACTCCCACACCCGCCGGTCAATATACAGAAAGGCTGAACTCAGCCGATCACCTCATGGCACTGTCGGCACCTTGAAGATCAACCCCACTATATAACCCGCCAGTGCGCTGACTGTGCCAATCACTGCCATTTGCAATCCACTGCGGAGCGGTCTGCCGACGGTCACGCGGGCTTTGTACATGCCAACGATGAACAGGGTCAGGGCGGCGATGAGGATCGAGATCCAAATGCTCCAACGAACGGTCCAGAAAAAGAACGGGAAGAGGGGGATGAGGGAACCGAACAGTGCGGAGAATCCAACAATCAGCGCGGAACGCAGCGCCTGTGATTTTTCCGGCGGCGTCAACTGGAATTCCTCTGCCATCATCACGTCCACCCACACGTCGGGGTTGGAAGTGATGACTTTGACAATCTTTTCGAGTATCTCGCCTTCGAATCCCTTTTTGCGATAGATACCACGGATCTCCTCCACCTCCACATCGGGGACGAGATGAATATGACGATGCTCACGTTCCCTTTCACTGTGATAGAGATCGTTCTCCGCCAATGTGGACGTATACGCCACCGCACCCATCGAGATCGATTCGGCAAACGTCGCCGCCATGCCCGCTGCGATCACGATGCGCGCGTCCTGTGTGGCGGCGGCAACGCCGAGGATAACCCCAAGCACATTGACCAGCCCATCCTGCCCGCCCAGGATCACATCGCCAAGCCGAAATTCACCATGATGTGGATCACGATGATCGTGCAGGCGCACCTGCTCAATAAGTTTATCGTTCCCAATCCTTAAATCTGACATACCTGCCTTCTTTATCGATGCAAACTAACGATCCAAATATTGATCGTCCATAGAGAGTTCATCCTCGGCCGGTTCAAGATGCGTGAAGACCGTAATCACGCCGCCCAGTGTTGCGCGGATGTCGTTCTCAAAATCCTCTGCAATGTGATGCGCGTCGTGGACGGTCCAATCACCGGGGACGAGCATATGCACCGAGACAAAGCCGCGCGCGGCGGCCTGACGTGTGCGCAGCGCGTGGAAGTTCACACCTTTTTTGCGATACTTATCCATCACCTGCTGGATCAGTTTTTGCTCCTGCTCCGGCAGCCCCTCATCCATGAACCCGGAAACTGATCGGCGGACGAGTTGCACGCCCGTCCACACGATATTGAGCGCCATGAGGATCGCGACCATGGGATCGAGAATATCCCAGCCGGTCAGGCCTGCAATCGCGACTCCACCAATGACCCCCACGGAAGTCCACACATCGGTCATGAGGTGATGCGCATCTGCCTCGAGTGAAATGGAGTTGCGTTGTTTGCCCGCCTTCAGCAGAATGCGCGCGACGAAAAAGTTTATCCCCGAGGCGGCCATGGAGACGAGCAGTCCCAGCCCCAACTGTTCCATGTTTTTTGGATGAAGCAATCGTTGAACTGCAGTGGTGAAAATCCCGCCTGAGGCGCCGAGAATGAGCAGACCTTCCGTGGCGCTGGCGAAATACTCCGCCTTGCTGAATCCGTAGGCGTGCTCTTCGCTCGCCGGACGCGCCGCGATGGTTAACATCGTCAAGGCCATCACTGCGCCCGCCAGATTGACCAGCGATTCGATGGCATCTGACAAAAGTCCCACCGAACCAGTCAGGAAATAGGCTCCGGCCTTGAGTGCCATGGTCGCAACCGCAGCGCCGATGGACAGCCAGGCAAATTTCGTCAGCGAGGCGCGGTTCTGCATCAAGTCGTTGTGTTCGGCTTGTTTATGAGGCATGCGAACATGATACATGCAGGCGGGAAACTTGGGAATAGACGAATGTCACGATTACAGAGTACCGCTTAATGATCTAAGCCATCAGTAGATAACCCAGCCTGTAATTTGTCTCAAAAAATTAGTGGATTATGAGACATCGGTAAATGAAAACGGGATAAGCTTGAGCCTATCTCGTTTTCAAACTTGCATTTGCTCACAATCCCACGCCGCGCGCCATCATAGGAGCTGCAAACAGGATGACCACAATTCCGGCGGCCTCCAGCCAGAGGACGAGGCGCGTCCGCTTGAATTCATTGTCATTGATTTCAAGTGCTGTGTTTTGACTCAATGTTTTATTCCAGCAGATGTATCGAATCGTCGGGTCGATGGATAACAATCCGACGATAAGAAACGCTGTCATCTTCACCCAGAAGAACGGACTGTGAATATAAAAGTTCACGCCCTTCTCAAAGAAAAACACGCGTAGCAAACCAACGACCATTAATAAGCCTGCGGAGATTCCGTAGACCAAATCCACGCGTTGGATGCGACGGACTTCTTCGTTGGTCATGCCTTGGCGGAAGGCGACAAACTCATACACCACACACGCCACCAGTGTGAACGCGAATAAGTGGTGCAAAAATGCCATTAAGGCTGTTGTTAACATTTTATCTCCTATACGATTATGTCGTTGCGAGCGACCCGCTTTGCGGGGAGCGAAGCAATCTCCAAATAAAGCAGGAGTAGGTTGGCTATCGTTTCTCGGGATGACTCTTGAACCAGGCCACAGTCTCTTTGATCGCTTCGCGCATCGGCGTGGCTTTCATCCCAAAAGTCTTTTCAAATTTACTCGAGTCTACAACAAACGGCTGCTCAAACTCATACAACATCTCAACTGCCTCTTTCGCTTCCTTGATAAACATACCCACCAGCGACATCATCCCCTTGCCGACAGTTTGTATCCTGGGTGTCACACCGGCCTCTTCAGCAATCATGTTGATCAACTCACCTTGTGTGATACGCGGCATATCGTTGGGAACATGCCATGCCAAACCATCCGCCTCATCGCGTTCGCCAAGTATTACAAGTGCTCTGCCAAAATCAGGAATATACGTATGTGTATGCGGCGCATTGGCCGATCCGCCGATCTGTGCCACCTTGCCGCGCAACAGCGGATAAAATACCAGTCCACCCATGCTCGTATCTGTTCCCCACGGACCGAAATAATCCGAGCCGCGCCCAATCGTCACGCGTACCTTTCCCGCACGATGTGCCGTCAGCGCGGCCTCACTCATTTCGGCGCGGACACGTCCTTTGCGCGTCTGAGCATGATATGGCATATCTTCTGTGAGGGCCTTGCCGTCCGTCTCGCCATACATATATAAATTCTCGACAATCACCAATTTGACAGTACTTCCCGTCAGCCCATCAATAATGGATTTCTGCAGCGGCGGGAATTTCTCCGGCCATTCATAATAATGCGGCTGGGCAGATTGATACACCACCTGTGCGCCCCGAGTCACTTCCCTGACCCTGGCCGGATCATAAAGATCTGAAGCCACCACCTCCACCGCGGCTGGAATCTCATCCATCCTTCCGGACCGATTCACCATGCGGACGGATTCTCCCCGTCGGAGGAGTTCCTCAGCAATTGCCCGCCCGATCGCGCCCGTGCCTAATACAACATGCTTTGCCGACATTATGTCTCCTCTATAGTTCTTTTGAAAAACGATTCAGTACTTCGTTATAGCCCAGAGGGCCGCCGTGACCCACATAAAGCCTGGATGGCTTCCACGAAAATATCTTTTTCATGCTGGCATGGATCTCGTTCAAATCATCTATGAAATAGTGATAATTGGGACTTGTTCCAAACAACGCTCCGCCCAATACCCCTCCCATCATCACATCGCCGATGATCGCTTCGTTGTTGTTGAGCCAAACCGAGAGGGAACCCTTGGTGTGACCGGGTGTAAAGAAGATTTTTCCGTTTACACCGAAATCGGTCAACGTCATTTCCTCTTCGATCAACACATCCGGCTCGCAGATTTCGAAGGAGTTTGGCACCAGGGCCTTAACAATTCGGGCTTCAAAATTGCGGGGCTTGATCTCGCCGTTGATTCCCTCACGCAGCATAAAGGCATCGTTGATATGCACCGCAACAGGAACTCCCAGCTTGCGTTTCAACTCCGCAGTGGAACCGGCATGATCGAAATGTCCGTGTGTATGCAGAATGAGTGCAATGTCCCTGCTGTGTACGCCGGCCTTTTGAATAGCGGTAAGGATTTTGTCCGTCTCCCTGGGAGAGCCTGCATCCACGAGAATCGCCCTGCGATCCCTCACAAGATAGGCGTTTGAAAAGGCAAGTTTGATCTGAATGACTTGCATGGCCTCACCGGTTCATTTCCGTTGCAGGGTTAAGAGGTCTATTCGCTGTAAGTCGCCTGCGTGCTGTTTCGCGTCGACCAACCGCTTGCACATGTTCCATTGCCGCCGCGAGACCAAAACGCGGCATGTTGCCGTATACGCTTTCAAAATGATCCGGGTTGACCGTATATGTCTCGTGCCAGATGCCTACGCTCCCATCCGCGCCGATGGCCTGATTGAATCTCTTCCATGCTTTCAGGTGTGGATCAGATGGCTGCCGGGCAAATCGCTCTAGGTCCTCGAAGGAACGCCAGTATTGGATCAGAACCGGCCCGCTGAAATTCCAGAAGAATTCCGCGTGTAGGAATCCCTTCTCGGGATTCGTGAATAGCGTTTGCAGCATTGGCCCCATCGCCGAAGCGACGGGCAGCCACTTGTCAAACCGCCACCATTTATTGACGCGCATCCCGATCAGAAAGACGACGAAGGGTTGATCGGTCTTCGCGGTGTATCTGCCATTAAATATCTTATTCATGGTTGACTCCTATTCAACATATTGCAAGCGGATGTTGGCAATCTCCCGGCGAAAAAATTCGCCTGGGTCTGTGATAAACGATGGATTTTGATGACCAAGTTCCAATGTGACCAGGCCATGCACACGACTCCAGACCACAAACGAGAGATACAAGACTTCGATATGAACCTGCATCCCCGACTGGCTGACAAATTCCTGCCACGCCTCCAGCATGGACCTCAAGGCTGGCGTCAGCCTGGCAAGATCTTCCACCCGTAATTTTTCAGCGTCATAAAGGACTTGTATTGTTTCAATCAACGGGACCAACGCCCATGCCGCCGCAGGCAAAGTTACATCGGCTGGTGCCTCATAATTCGGGATGGGTGTCCCAAAGATAAGTTGATATCGCTGTGGATACGCCATTGCCCAATCGCGGTAAGCTAATCCCAGCGCGCTGAAACGCGCCTCTGGCTTGGATGCAGGGATTGACTCTTGCGCCGCCTTCTGCGAATCTCCCAGTGAGGTAAACGCGTCCACAATCAGTGCAGTGACCAGATCATCGCGTGAAGGGAAGTAGTTATAAATCGCCGGGGCTGTGATCTTCAATTCACGTGCAATCGCCCGCAGGGATAAGGCAGCGGCGCCCAACTGGGCAATCTGTTTCCAGGCTGTGTCCTTGATGGCTGCCTGCAAATTAGGGATTTGTTTCTTCTTGATGGGTCGGACCATAGTAGCTCCAAAATAACTTTACGCTGTAAATATACAGTGTTTATTTATTTCTGTCAAGGGCGAAAAAAGACTTCCGAAGTCCTAAAGGCTTCGGAAGTCTGGGCGAGTGAATTATTTCTCTTTTTCCATAATCTCACGAGTTTCTTTCGCGTGCTTCCCCTCGCATTGAATTATCTGTCTTCCAGATGCTGCAGGCAATACCTTGTACCTTTCAAGTTCCTGACAAGAAAATGCCCTGTCGGTTGAGTAGAGACGGGGGACTCGTTGAGCGGAGTGATAACGCAGTCGAAGCGTCTGCCCACATCGAAACCACCGAAAATATTCTGAAATATAATCAGCCCAATGAATAACCCCTACGACTGCGACGCAGTTATCATTGGTGGGGGAGTTGCCGGGCTCACCGCTGCACTCCATCTCGCCGAGCGCGGATTGAAGCCTCTTATCCTTGAAGCCGATGAGCGCGTGGGCGGCAGGTTTTCTGGCAAAGAAGATATCCTCATCAATGGGCATCGGTTTTCCAACGAGCACGGTGTACACGGCATCTGGTCTTCGTATGTGAACCTCAAGCATATGCTCAGGCGGCACGCGATCATCGATCAACTCATCCCCGCACGCGAAGAGCAATGGATTTATCGTTCGGGCACATTCGTTGGGCGCGCCCCGATCGGCTCTGTGATTCGCAACAGCAAACTTCCCGCACCGCTGCATTACATCCAGCTCTTCCTGCTCCCACAATTTTTGTGGATGCTCGACCTGCGCGACTGGGCGGGCATCTTCAGCGTGTGGTCAACGCTGCTCATGGCCATCGGTATCGATCCGTTTGTGGAGGATCAGCCGCTGGATGGGTTCACGTTCGGCGCTTCGCTTAATCGCTGGGGTCCGGCTCTGCGCTCACTCTTTTTTGGCCTCACGCGCAACGGCCTCTCGGCCGATCCTGAAAAAGTTCCGCTGGCGGGCTTTCTCGCGTTTCTACGTTTTTACACAGTCATGCGGCGTGACGCCTGGCGATTCGAATATCTTCCAAACGGCGGTGGGGAGGTGTGCGAAAAACTGTCAGCGAAGATTCAGGAATTTGGCGGCGCGATCAGCCTCAAGTGCCGAGTGAAGCGGGTGGAAAAAAATGAAGATTGGATCGTGCATTACGAGCGGAATGGAGTCTCCGAGTCGATCAAAGCTCCATTCATCATCCTCGCTGCCGACTCACCCGCGGCTGAATCGATTATCCGGAACAGTTTCCTCGCTAAAAACGCCCGGGCAGGATCACCCAGCGCTTACTTCTTCCCGCACGGACTCGCACACGCGGTGATCCGACTGTGGTTTGATCGGCAGCCGCGTAAACATCCCGAAGCAGGCATCTTCAGTGGCGACTTCATTATGCACAATTTTTTCTGGCTCGATCAGATTTATGAACCATATCGCAAATGGAGTGCGATGACGGGCGGCTCGTGCATCGAGATTCATGTGTACGGTCCAGACGCCGTGTTGAAACAAACCGATGCCATGCTCGTGACCAATGTGCTGACGGATTTTTATCGCGCGTTCCCCGAACTGAAGGGACACTTGATCAAACCTGTGATACAGCGCAATGCCGCGACACATACCCTCCCGGCCCTGGGCACGCGCGGCACGCATCTGGGAATCGAAACGCCATGGCAGAATTTTTTTTGCGCGGGCGATTGGGTCTGGCTGCAAAACCCTTCGTTCTTTTTGGAGCGCGCCTGTGTGACAGGCCTTGAGGCGGCAAACCGGGTGTTATCTTTGTCAGGAAAGGAAACGTTTGAACTGCAAAGTTATCCGCCGCCCGAACCGCTCGCGGCGTGGATCGAACGATCCATGTTGCACGGACGAAGTCGCAGGAGGAAAAATTCATCTCGCGCTTGAATTTGATTTTTTGATATGCTACACTGTGAGCAACTTTATCGATTTATCGATGGGTTTATTTTTGGGCCAAATGAGGAGCGTGACAGGTGACAGAGACAAGAAAGTATGAGTTGTATTCAAGGGAGTTCCGCCAAAACTCGTATGCCATTTTTGCAGAGATGCGGGCCAATGATCCGGTCTTCAAACAGGCCGGACTGGATGGCAATACCCCGATCTGGTTTGTCACGCGCTACGACGAAGTGCAGCAGGTTTTATTGGATGATGACCACTTTGTGCGCGACCCGGGCCTTGTCTACAGTAAGGATGAGTTACAAAAAATCTTCGGCGCACTTGATCCAATGATTGACGCGATGCTGAATAACCACATGTTGAACAAGGACGGGGAGGATCATCGCAGGCTGCGCTCGCTGGTGAGCAAGGCATTTACGCCCAAAGTCATCCAAAATATGCGGCCGCGGATCGAAGCGATTGCAGGCGAATTGCTGGACCGGGTTGCAGCCAATGGAAATATGGAACTGATCGCTGAGTACGCTTTTCCCCTGCCGATCACCGTCATTGCCGAGTTGCTGGGTGTGCCTCTCGATAATCAAAATCAATTTCGGATCTGGTCGAACGCTTTTGTACGCCCAACCATCACCGACGAAGAGGAAAAGGAAGCCTTCATCCTGCTTCAGCAATTTGCGGGGTATATGCAAACACTGGTTGCTGATCGGAGAATGCATCCCGGAGACGATCTGTTATCCGGCTTGATCCATGTGGAAGAGTCTGGGGATCGGCTGAGCGAGAGTGAATTGTTCAGCATGTTATCACTGTTGATTGTGGCGGGACATGAAACAACTGTGTCTTTGATTGGGAATGCGGCTCTGGCTTTGCTTCAGAACTCCGCTGTGCGCGGTGAGCTTGAGAATAACCACGATTTGATCCCCGCGGCGGTGGAGGAATTCCTGCGATATGATTCGCCAGTTGAGCGGCCTTTGACGCGCTTTGTAAGGGAAGATGTTGAACTGGGTGGACAGCAACTTAAAAAAGGTGACCTGCTGATTGCCATTATCAGTTCCGCAAACAGGGATGAATCGCAGTTCATAGATGCCGACGTTTTGAATGTTTATCGCAAACCGAACACGCATATCGCCTTTGGAAAAGGGGCGCATTATTGTTTGGGCGCTCCGCTGGCAAGGCTGGAAGGTGAAATTGCCTTGCGCGCGTTATTTGACCGAATCCCAGACCTGGAACTCGATATTGCCCTTGACGAACTCGAATGGCGCGATGTGCCAACATTTCACAGTCTTGTGCGATTGCCTGTCAAATGGATTCCGCGTTAAATGGAGAGTGCTTATTTCCCAATCAATCCATTTCCTTCAAAACTTTTGTCGTATCCATCTCATATTGTCATCGGAGGAGACATGCGTAAGATAACTCGCTCGTTGTTTACATTTATATTGTCCTTTATTTTGCTTTCTACCTTGACCGGTACAGTCTTTGCCGCCCCGCCCGCCAAATGGACGGTGATGGTCTATATCTCAGGGGATAATAATCTTGAGCCTTTTGTTGTCAGTGACATTGAAACGGAACTCGCGCCCACGGGTTCCACCAAGGATGTTCAGGTGGTGACATTGGCAGATCGCATACCCGGCTATGATACAAGCGGTGGGGATTGGACCGGCACTCTGCTCTTCCATGTAACCAAGGGCATGACTGCCACGCCGAATAATGCCACAGAAGACTGGGGTGAAAAAGATATGGGTGATCCCCAAACACTGATCGATTTCGTCACCTGGACGAAAAGAAATTACCCTGCGAATCATTATGCACTGATCTTTTGGGGCCACGGCTGGAATTGGCGCCCCGGTGTTGTGATGCGTGACGATACAAATAATGATACGTTGGATTATCCGGAAGAAAAGGCAGCCATCCCCTCACTCGGATTCATCGATGTGGTTGGTTACGATGGTTGTAACATGTCATCCATTGAAATATTCAATTTTTGGCACGGGCATGCCACCGCCGTGACTGGCTCACAGGAGTGGGTTGGGGCCGAAGGTCTGCAATACGATTTGGTTCTCGCTCAATTGGCGGCACACCCGAATATGACTGCGGATCAGTTCACAGTGGCCTTCGCCCAGAGCGCGACCGCGGATAAGACCTGGTCGGCTGTGGCAGTGGACAGCCGCTTCGATACGCTTCTGGCCGCAGTTGCTGACTGGTCTGCCGCCCTGAAAAAGGGTCTCGCCCAAAACCGCAAGCAATATGATCAGGCCTTTACTGTGACGCGCTCCTTCTGGCAGGCGCCGGCAGATAAAGATCTGTTTGATATGGCCTATGAACTGACCAACAAAGTGAACGACCAAACCATCAAGTCCAAAAGCCAGGCGGTGATGAACGCCGTCAGTTCGGTGGTATTATTTGATCGACATGTCAATGCCTATGCCGATACACATGGCATCACGATCTATGAAACTTCGAAATTAAGCGATCCGGATTATGCCTACTATACAAAGAATATCGATTTTGCCTCACAGACCGGCTGGTTGAGCTTTTTGCAGGCGTATGTGAAGTAGCAGACACAAAAACAAGTAGACAAGTAGATAAACAGACCTCCGAATTTTTGGCTCGGAGGTTTTCTTTCTAGGAAGGT
>Ga0126377_10004380_pt1 | contig 10268 bp, 6 predicted proteins | sample PanSoiMetPlot_22_FD_92647 | JGI IMG/M metagenome (GOLD analysis project Ga0126377, IMG submission 92647) | Tropical forest soil microbial communities from Panama - MetaG Plot_22 | ecosystem: Environmental > Terrestrial > Soil > Tropical forest > Bulk soil | place: Panama | collected 2016-02-17 | reverse complement strand
CTGCGGACGACAGGTTTACCGTGATTCGCCGGAATCGATTGCCGACGAGGTCTTGAACTCGCTCAACGAAGGAACTCGTTTTTATGTTCTCTTCCCCGCCGCGGCTGGACTCTCTGAAAAGGAGCCGGGCGCAGGAGAGAAGGAAAAGTCGTCACGACGTCGTAGCTCGACCTCACGTCGTCAATCCGTTACGGCTCACTTGATGAGCTTGATGCAACGCGGTTTTACGCGACTGTTCCACCAGGGCGAGATTATCGAACTGAGCTCACCAGACAGTTACCGTCGAGATGATTTCGAGAACGTGTTTGTGCTGGTGGATCGGCTGGCTGCTCGTCCTGATGTGCGACAACGCCTGGTCGATTCGCTGGAAACGTGTTTCCAGGAAGGTCACGGGTCAGCGTTGATCGAGACGGCCGAGCCGGAACCGAAGCGACTGCGATTCTCGGAACGATTCGAATGCAAATACGATGGTTCGGTCTACGCTACGCCGGAGCCACGACTCTTCAGTTTCAATAATCCATTTGGTGCCTGTCCGACTTGCCAGGGCTTCGGCAATACCATCGGTCTCGATCTCGACCTGGTAATCCCCAACCCGGGACTGTCTTTGAAAGAAGGAGCCATCGAGCCCTGGACCAAACCACAACACGAGTGGGCCATGACCGAGCTCAAGCAATTCTGCAAGTCGGAAAAGATCCCTTTCAATATTCCTTTCAATCAACTTTCGCGCGCTGATCAGGAAGCCATTATTGAGGGACGAGGCGAGTGGGCCGGGGTGCGCGGATTTTTTGAGTGGATGGAGACAAAGAAGTACAAACTCCACGTTCGTGTCTTCCTCTCGAAATATCGCGGCTACACGCTGTGTCCCGATTGTGATGGCGGACGCCTCCGACGGGAAGCGCGCGATGTAAAAGTCGGGGGGCGGACGTTGCCGGAGATTTGCGCGCTGTCAATCAAAGAGGCGGCGCTGTTTTTCAACTCGCTGGAACTCTCGCCCGAACAAAGTGCTATCGCCGAACGAATACTATTCGAAGTGCAACGACGCTTACGCTTCCTGGTGGAAGTAGGACTCGACTATTTGACGCTGGACCGGCTCGCCTCAACATTGTCGGGCGGTGAGGCCCAAAGAATTCAACTGGCAACTAACCTGGGTTCATCATTGGTGGGCGCTCTTTATGTGCTTGATGAGCCATCAATCGGTCTTCATCCCCGCGACAACGAACGTTTGATTCATTTGCTCCTTAATTTAAGAGACATTGGCAACACCGTGCTGGTGGTTGAGCATGACGCTGAGATGATGCGTTCCGCCGATCACATTCTGGACATCGGTCCCTCGGCGGGTGAGCTCGGCGGCCGGGTTATTTACGAAGGCGACTTTCCCGGTTTGCTGGTTGACGAAAGTTCTCTGACGGCGCGTTATCTGCGGGGCGACGCCGAAATCAAGGAGCCTAAGCAACGTCGTCCCATCCTGAAGCGAAAACTGTCGATTCAAGGGGCAGCCGAACATAACCTCAAGTCTATTGATGTTGAGGTGCCGTTGGATATGCTCGTTTGTGTTACGGGAGTCAGTGGTTCCGGCAAGTCGACGTTGATTCACGACTGCATTTACGCAGGTCTCAAGAAACAAAAGGGCGAGTGGCAAGGGCATGTTGGCGCCTTCCAGAAACTGGAGGGCGGGAACCTCATCGACGATGTAATCCTGGTTGATCAGTCACCGATTGGCCGCACACCACGCTCTAATCCCGTGACCTACATCAAGGTCTACGACGCAATCCGTGAAGTCTTCGCGGCGACCAGGGAAGCTCAAGCTCGGGGCCTGGATCCATCGCACTTTTCGTTCAACCTTCCTGGTGGTCGTTGTGAGATTTGCCAGGGCGATGGCACCGTCACCGTCGAGATGCAATTCCTCGCCGACGTTGAACTGGTTTGTGAGGAGTGCAAAGGCACTCGCTTCAAACAGCAAATACTCGACGTCCGGTACCGGGGCAAGAATGTCAATGAAGTCTTAAGCATGACCGTCCGCGAGGCCTTAAGTTTCTTTCGCGAAGTGCCCAAGATCACTAACCGTCTGAAAGTGCTGGACGACGTCGGCCTCGGCTATCTACGACTGGGTCAATCAGCCACCACACTTTCCGGTGGCGAAGCCCAGCGTATCAAACTCGCCGCTCACCTACTCAAGCGAACCGGCGCCAAGACGCTTTACATTTTTGATGAGCCCACTACTGGACTACATTTTGACGACATCAACAAACTGCTAGCTGCATTTCGCGCACTCATCGACGCCGGTGGCTCCCTGCTGGTCATAGAACACAACCTCGACGTCATCAAAACTGCCGATCAGGTTATCGATCTGGGCGCTGAAGGCGGCGAGGCCGGTGGCTACGTCGTCGGGGTGGGCACACCGGAAGAAATTATGGGCTTATCCGCCTCCTACACCGGTCGCTTCCTGAGAGACTATTTAGCCAAGTCAAATGGCCATCGACGCGGAAATGGAAACGGAAACGGCAATAACAAGTAGTACAATGTCTTCGCCGAATGGACAGCGCCCCGCCAAATTCCGTCGCCGCCGTTCCACCTGAAGTCAAACAATCGATCCCTTTGGGCCGTCGCATTGTCTACGTCGCCCTGATCTACTTCGCCTTTCTGTTACTGCTGCTGGGTGTCGAAGTCGTCACACGGCTAGCCATGCCGCACGTCAATAGCCTCAGTCTATTTGTGGCCACACCGCAGCAGAAGATGCAGGTGGCCAACGAACAACAGGCCACTATCTTCGAGGGCGATCCATTGTTGCTCTGGAGGCTGAAACCGAATCTCGATCACGCTGTTTGGGATTTCACCGTACTTTCCACCAACGCCCAACACTTTCGCGCGGACTACCCGACCAAAGCAAAGCCGGCAGGAACCTTTCGCATAGTCTGTTTAGGCGATTCTGTTACGTTTGGTTATCGCGTACCAGTCGTTTGGCCCGACAAACCGAAGGATTACGATCCTGAATGGTTGCCGTATCCAATGCTGCTGGAGAAGGAGTTACGTGCAGCCAACCTGAACCGTCAGATTGAAGTTTTGGATATGGCGGTACCTGGCTACACCACCCACCAGGGACTGGCCTGGCTGCGACGCGACATTGACTATTTGCAGCCCGACCTGGTGATTGCGAGTTTTGGTTGGAATGATGTCAGCGTCAGTGACGTGCCGGATCGAGAGGCAATTCGCACTGATTGGTATCCGGTGGCGGTCCGTTGGTTGATCGATCACAGCCAGGCTTTTGCCCATGCGACCAACTGGTTGCGTTCCCGAAACAGGCCTGAGCGTCCGCCGACAATATGGCCAGTGCCGCGCGTATCTGAAGCTGAATACGTCCAAAATTTTCAGGCGATCATCGACCTGGCGAGAACTCGCCGGGCAGGAATTATCGTCATTGGCGCACCGTATCGTGACCGGACCACTAATCCACCGGAAGCTGAGTTGATGATGAAGTATCGGCAGGCATTGCGGTCAACCGCAGAACGAACACAAGCGCCTTACCTGGAAATCCTGGAGTTGACCGAGGCAGCGGCGCCTGCCAACCAGGGCTTCTTCGGCGAACTGATCCATCCCAATCACATAGGCCACCGGCTGATGACTTTGGAACTGTTAAAGTTGATGAACAAGAATCGCATGCTGGGTGAGCTGAACATTCCCGATTTTGTGCCGTAAGCTTTAAGATGATTCAGAAGCTGGAGGATCTCGTCATGAGTTTAAGTAAACAAATCGTCACCGATCTGACCGCCTCGATGAAGGCCCAGGATGCGGCCAGGACCTCCACGCTGAGAATGGTGAAGGCGGCAATGATGAATCGGCAGATCGAAAAAGGTGGTGAACTTGACGACGACGAAATGTTCAAGCTTCTCCGCTCACTCGTGAAACAACGGCGGGATTCCATCGAACAATATGAAAAGGCAGGTCGCTCAGACCTGGTCGAGAAAGAGTCTGGAGAAATCGCAGTCATTGAAACGTATCTGCCAAAGGCGGCATCCAGCGAAGAAATTGAAGCGGCAGTGGCCCAGGCGATCAGCGAGTCCGGCGCCACTTCGATGAAGGATATGGGCAAAGTGATGAAGACAGCCCAAGCATTACTGGCAGGTAAAAACGCCGACAGTCGTACGATAAGTGAAATCGTCAAAGCAAAGCTCAACTAACTTTGAGTACGGCGACTAGTCAATCGTTGAGGTGTCCGATGGATAGACGGATCAGCCGGGCATGGGCGACTTTCTTTGCGCGGGAAGTGCTGGCATTCATCTTTTTCATGGCCGGCGTCTATAAGTGTTTTCAACTTGGACCACTCGGACACGCCCGCAAATACTTTCTGCCTTTCGCGGACACGTTTCTTCCAGTTTGGTCGCTGTGGGCAGTGGGGACAGTGATCCCGATCGTAGAACTCCTCGCCGGGGCACTCTTGTTAATCGGTTGGCGTGTTCGTGAAGCCCTGCTCTCGTTGGGGTTCGTCCTGGTAATAGTCACGTTTGGCCACCTGTTGAAGGAGCCTCTATACCCGTTTCATGAGCACGTCATTCCGAGGCTTGCATTGCTATTGTTTGTTTTCTTGATGCCTGCCGAAGACGACCTGTTCTCATTGGATGGCTTGTTGGCTCGCCGACATAAGGCCTAGTCAACTGGTATAGGTGCAGGCGGCAATCCGCGCAGACTCTCGGACAAGAGCCCCGCAGTACTTGGAGCGCAGCGACCTAGTCGCCACGCACACCAACACATCACGCCAGCGACCAGGTCACTCATGACTCGGTACCCATCCAGACTCGCAAGGTGACAGGTCGCTCCGCTCCCTGTACTGCATGTTTTAGCTCCACTTCGCTGCTCGGTTGATTCAACCTCCCCCAATCCGTATAATTCACAGCTTGCTCGAAGCGCGGGGTCTCGTTCGGTGGGTTCGCGCCCACTTTTTATTTTGCGCGGGAGCCTTGCGGGAGGGTGGCAATGGGTCAAAATGCGATTGCGGAGCGAGTTCAGGAATTGGCTGAACGGGTAGCAATCGACCACGGATTCGAGCTGGTTCATGCCGAAGTTGCCGGACCCGATAATAAGCCAATTGTTAGGGTTTTCATTGACAAACCGCAGGGTGTAACCCACGAAGATTGCTCGGAAGTGAGTTTTCATCTGGGCACGATTCTGGATGTTGAGGATTTTATTCATTCATCCTACACCTTAGAGGTCTCGTCGCCCGGACTCGAAAGAGGCCTCTATAAACGCGCCGATTTTGAGCGTTTTGCCGGTAGCACGGCGAAGCTCAAGACCCGTCAGCCAATTGAGGGACAGCGCAACTTTCGTGGCCGGATCCTTGGATTGGAAGGCGACGACGTACTGTTCGAGGATCGCACCAGTGGGCAGGTCCGGGTGCCGCTGGAGTGGATTAGCAAGGCAAACCTGGAAGTCGACGTTAGCGAAGAACTTCGTCGAGCAGGACACTAAGTTAGACCCGACTCCACAACTGAATAGGCTCAGCGACGCGAACCGTGGGGTTCAGCGTCGAGCCATTAGATAGCGAGAGATTCATGAGTTCATCGATTGCACAAAACATCGAAGCACTTTGCCAGGAGCAAGGTATTGAACGCGACCTGGTCATTGACGCCATGAAAGAAGCGGTGCGCGCCGCCGCCAAAAAACAGTTCAAATCCGGCGAAGATATCCAGGTTGACTGGAACTCAGAGACCGGTATCGAACTATCTGCTTCGAAAGTAGTGGTTGATGAAGTCGAAAATCCCGCCACTGAACTTTCCATCGAAGAAGCGCGCGAACTCGCGGGAGATGAAGTTGAATTAGGCGACGCGCTGTTACTGCCGCTACCGATGGAAGAGTTAGGCCGCATCGCCGCCCAAACGGCCAAGCAGATCCTCTTCCAAAAAGTCCGCGACGCCGTTCGCAGCAACGTCTACGAACAGTACATCGATAAGATCGGCGACCTGGTCAACGGTTACGTCAAACGTTTTGAGCGCGGCAACATCATTGTGGACCTGGGAAACCTCGAAGCCATCCTGCCTCGCTCCCAACAATCTCGTGGCGAGCAGTGGAGCCAGGGCGAGCGCATTCGTGTAGTTATCAACAACGTATCCAAGGAATCCAAAGGTCCACAGGTCGAGGTTTCGCGTACCTCACCGGAGTTGCTACTGCGGCTGTTTGAAATGGAAGTACCTGAGATTTATGACGGTACGGTCGTGATCAAGTCCGCCGTACGCGAACCCGGAGAACGCGCCAAAATTGCGGTGATGTCAAATGAACGCGACGTTGATCCGGTAGGCGCTTGCGTAGGCATGAAGGGTTCCCGCGTGCAGGCCATCATTCGCGAACTCCGGGGTGAGAAGATCGACATCATCGAGTGGTCTGATGAACCGTCCGTTTTCGCCGCCAACGCGCTGTCGCCCGCCAAGGTCAACCAGGTACGCATCACTGACATTGAAAATCGTCAGATGGAAGTCATCGTCAACGAAGACCAACTGTCACTGGCAATCGGTAAGCGTGGGCAAAATGTGAGGCTGGCAACCAAACTCGTCGGCTGGAACATTGACATCCGCAGCGAAGAAGAGATTAAGCGCGAGGTCACTGAGCAAATGGGTGCGCTGATCGCTTCGGGAGAATCGGTACCGCTCTCGGCCATTGAAGGCGTGACTGCTGCCCAGGCCGACGCGCTGGCCGAACATGGAATCAACGATATCGATGCGCTGGCCAACACATCGGTAGACGACCTGGTTGAATTCCTGGACCTGAGCCTCGACGAAGCAGAAGTGATCTTGCAGGCCGCCCAGGCGGTGGTGGCTATGCGCGACAAGAGTTTGCATCATGAGGAGGAAGCTGAGGCACCGCAGGAAGAACAGCTTCCCGACCTGACCGAGGAACAAGTGGAACTGCTCACGGGTCCCGCGTCGGAAGACGCGGTTGAAGTTGAGGCATCCGCTGGTGACCCCACCGAGGAAGGCTACGACGAAGCAGTCGAGGCCGGAGTTCCCTTCTCCGCTGAGAGTGAAATAGTAGCCTGGGACTCAGCCGATCCGGTCCCGTTAACCGAGGCCGAAGCAATCAACGCTGACGAGATCGAGTTGCAGGAACCAGGTCGAGATCTACGACCTGATAGCATTACTCCCTCGCCAGATCTGACGCCGTCAGACGCCTCGGCTCTTGAGAGTATTGAAGAATACGTCGCCAGTGAACTTTCAACTGATGAACTCGCTGACGACGAGGCCCCAACACCAACTCCCGCAGTTTCGCGAGACGCTGCATCACGCGGGAGCGATGACAAAGAGAAGCAGGATGCTTAGTGATGCAGCCAAGTAATTGCAGCGTTAGTGCGGCTTTTCCGGTCGCCCGGCGTTGCCCGCTCCGCAACCACCCTCCCGCGTCACCCTTCTAAGACGCTCAGGAAAGTGGTTGAGAGCGAATGTTCTTAATCACTTTTGCAGTGTCAGGACGCTCGGTCCATGAGAGCGTCGAGAAGGAGTGCATGACAGTTACGTCAAAAGTTCGCATTTACGATCTCGCGAAAGAACTAAAGCTCGACACCAAAAGATTGATCGAAGAAGTTCGTCGCGAGGGTGTCGACGTTAGTGTTCCGTCTAACTCGGTCTCCAAAGAATTGGCCGAGAAGATTCGGAATAAATATTTTCCGAAGAAGGAAACCACCGTTAAGCGCGCAGTGAAAGTGGTGAAGCGCGCTGTGCTGCCGGCCTCGGAAACTCCTGTTGTCGAAGCCGAACCGCCGGCTGTCGAACCGGAAGTCGTCGAACCGCCGCCCGAGACAGTCGAAACGCCAGTTGCTCCGGCGCCGGTAGCGAAGCAGCCAACTACAGCCAGGCTGGTTAAGAAACTCACGCCCGCAACTCGAGCGGAACAGCCCGCCGAAGTCGTTAGCGAGCCGCCGCCCGAGATAGTTGAGCCACCGGCTGAACCTGAGGTCGAAGAACAGCCCCTTGCCGCAAGCGAAGCACCAGCTCCTCCCGTTACTCCTGAGGTGAAACCCGCCATACCGGTCCCGTCACGACAGATTCGAGTGTTGCGGCCTACAGCTGCTGCTCTGAATGCCGGTATTAGACCGGGTGAACGAGCTCCAGTTCCCACACCGCCTCCGGTTGCGCCGCCGCCGAAAGAGCGAGTCGAACGGGCTCCTCGAGTACGAGAGCGCCCGTCATTGCCGCGAGCCGAACGACTGGGAACTCCCGGTGAAACCGCTACGCCGCAAACCACCTATATTCCGCCGCCAGATGCGGGTCGCCGTCGTTCGCGTCGCAGCAGCCCGCGTGGTGGCAGAAAGACAATGGAGGCAGGCAAGTCTGGCCGCTTTGATAAGACCGACTTTATCCCGCCACCCAAGGCGCTCTCACTTGAGGATCGCATCGCGGGGCGGCTGGAGGTAATGCCAGGCTCAGCGGGAGATCTGAAAGAAGTTCGGCTGATTGAAGGATCAACGGTCAAGGAGTTTGCGGAAAAGCTGGGAATCAAGCCCAAGGACGTGGTGACGTTGCTGCTGCAACGCGGCGTCTTCGCCACGATCAATCAGCCACTCATGGATGATGTGGCAGCCGACCTCGGCAAACGTTTTGGTTACGACGTGTCCTTCGTACCTTTTGAGGAAATGGTGGCGGAAGAAGAGTTTGAGGAGCTGATCGCCACCGACGCCGACGACGTGGAACTGCCACGCGCACCGGTCGTCACCGTGATGGGCCACGTTGACCACGGCAAGACGTCGCTGCTCGACGGCATTCGCACCACCGATGTCGCCGCGGGAGAGGCAGGCGGCATTACCCAACACATCGGTGCTTATAGCGTCCAGGTACCGAATCCGGATAACTCAGCTGAGACTCGCCGGGTGGTTTTCCTGGATACCCCGGGTCACGAAGCCTTCACCATGATGCGCGCCCGCGGCGCCAAGGCCACCGACATAGTGGTCCTTGTCGTCGCCGCTGACGATGGCGTCATGCCGCAGACAATTGAAGCCATCGAACACTCGCGGGCCGCGGGCGTGCCGATCATTGTGGCTATTAACAAGATTGATAAGCCGGACGCGAATCCTGATCGCGTCAAACAGGAATTGGCCCAGCAGGGTCTGTCGCCACTCGAATGGGGCGGCGAGACCGAAATGGTCCAGGTATCAGCCAAGAAACATCAGAACCTGGATACGTTGCTGGAAACAGTGCTGCTCACTTCTGACATTCTCAACCTGCGCGCCAGTCCAACTCGCTTGGCCTCCGGAGTGGTTTTGGAAGCAAAACTTGATCGGGGCCGCGGCGCGGTGGCCACCGTGCTGGTGCAGCAGGGCACCTTGAGAATTCACGAGCCATTTATCGTAGGGCAGATTTTCGGCCGCGTGCGGGCGATGTTCAATGATCGCGGTGAACCAATTACCGAAGCCGGACCGGCCACACCAGTGGAGGTCCTCGGCCTCCAGGGTGTACCGCAGGCAGGCGAAAGTTTTCAGGTGGTCGCGGACATCAGTCGCGCCCAGCAAATTTCCCAACACCGGCAGATGTTGAGTCGTCAGGCGGCACTGCTGCAAACCACCAAGCGCGGTATCGAAGCACTCGGTGAAAGTGAAACCAAGGAACTGCTGGTCATCATCAAGGCCGACGTGCAGGGCTCGGTGGAAGTATTGAAGTCGACGCTGCAGAAACTGTCTACCGATCGAGTGAAAGTCAAAGTCATTCGCTCGGGCGTGGGTGCGATTACCGAGTCGGACGTGCTGCTGGGTTCAGCTACGCAAGCCGGCTCATCGTCGTCTGCGGTCGTAATTATCGGCTTCAACGTTCGTCCTGAAGCGCGCGCTGCTGACGTGGCCAAGCAGGAGGGCGTCGATATTCGTCTCCATTCGATCATCTACAAGGTGGAAGAAGAGATACGCGCCGCGATGATCGGAATGTTGGAAGCCATCGAGAAAGAAAAGATTCTCGGCAAGGCCGATGTGCGCGAAGTATTTCGCGTACCAAAGGCTGGCACAGTAGCAGGCTGCATGGTTATTGACGGCACCGTACGTCGCAATGCTCGCGCTCGCCTGATCCGGGACGGCGTAGTCACCTGGGAAGGCAACATCTCATCGTTACGAAGATTCAAGGATGACGTATCAGAAGTCCGGGAAGGCTTCGAGTGTGGTATCAGTCTGGAAAACTTTAACGACATTAAGGTCGGCGACCAGATTGAGCCCTTTATCGTTGAGCGGGTGGCCGCAACAGAACTGTAAGAAGGAGCAGGAGGCAGTAACAGGAGCAGGCTGTTCCTGGATGATGCTCCTGCGAACT
>Ga0126377_10004379_pt1 | contig 10268 bp, 4 predicted proteins | sample PanSoiMetPlot_22_FD_92647 | JGI IMG/M metagenome (GOLD analysis project Ga0126377, IMG submission 92647) | Tropical forest soil microbial communities from Panama - MetaG Plot_22 | ecosystem: Environmental > Terrestrial > Soil > Tropical forest > Bulk soil | place: Panama | collected 2016-02-17 | reverse complement strand
GTCGTGCTGCCGCCCGACTGGCTCGAGAAGCTCCTCGCGAAGCTCGCGACGGAGCCCGAGACGACCGCGATGTTGTCGACGAAGGTCGTCGAGCCGGGGATGCCCGACGAGTTCGTGAAGTCGGACGCCGTGAACCGCGAGCGCTTCATGGCGACGTTCCGCGGCTGCGGGACGCTCGCGCGCACCGAGGTCCTTGCGGCCGCCGGCGGCTACGACGAGCGCTTCTTCATCTACGGCAACGAGCGCGACCTCGCGTCGCGCATCCTCGCGCTCGGCTACCGGATCAAGCAGTTCCCCGAGGTCGTCACGTTCCACAAGACGCCCTTCGGCATGAAGAAGGGGAAGCGCTCGCTCTACTTCCACGCGCGGAACTTCTGGCTCTACGCGTTGAAGAACGTGCCGCTCCGCGACCTCGCCGCGTTCCCGTTCCGTTTCCTCGCGCGCAAGCTGCGGCGCCGCGCGCCCGACGCGCTCACCGACGCGACCGGCGCGATCGGCGCGTTCGACAACATCCGCGAGACGCCGGGCGGATGGTGGATCGTCGCGAAGGCGACGATCGCGGCGTTCACGGTGCACCTTCCCTATTGCCTCAAGCGGCGCGCGCCCGTGCACGCGCCCGATTTCGAGCTGCCGCTGCGCTGAATCCGCGGAGACGCCTTCGCGCATCGCCGCGTGCGAGGGGGCCGCGCGCTCGCCTCGTTTCGTGGGATTGAACGCCAGGGTCGTCCGGTTACGGCCATGTCGCGCCGGACCGAGTGGTCCGACGACACGACCGAAAGGTGAACCGATGACACGTCAAGATTCCGGCGGCCAGCAGGGCGGCGGAACGTCCGGAAACCCGAGCAGCCAGCCGAGCGGGCGGCCCCAGGAGGGTCACGAGCCCGGCCGTCCGAGCGAACCGTCCCGCCAGGGAGGCTCGCGTCCGGACATCGGTCGAAGCGGACAGCCCGGCCAGAGCGATCGGCCCGGGCAGCAGCAGCGAAATCCGGGGCAGCCGGGACAGCCCGGCCCGTCGGGCCAGCCCGGCATGCGGGGAACCGAGAAGGGAGAAAGGGGAACGTCGGAGGGGATGGAGGACGAGTAGATCTCCATCTCTCCCGCCGAGGCCCGGGCATGCGTCCGCGCATGACCGGGCCTCGATTTTTTTCAGCGCGACGCCGCGGCGACGCGCGACTCGATCTGCGAGCGCTCGCCGTCGCTCAGGTCGCGCGCGACGGCGCCGGGGTCGAAGCCGGCGGCGTCGAGCGCCCGCCGGTACGGCGGCTCGAGCCGGTAGGCGACGATCATCTCGACGCGTTGCTCGCGGCTCTCCCGGAGGACGTCGGCGAGATGCTGGGCGGCGAGCTCGCGCCTTCCGCCGACGGCCTCCAGGAGCGCGAGGGCGCTCCCGACCTCGAAGTCGCGCGGGTTCGATGCGAGGATCTCGGCGCAGAGCCGACGCGTGCGCCGCACGAGGTCGCTCTCGACGCCGGCCTGGAGCGCGAGCCGGAAGTTCGCGAGGCACTCGGCGCGGTGCGCCTGCAGCTCCGTGTAGCGCGAGATCCCGAGGAGCTCTCTCGCCTGCTCGCGCGGAACGTCGAGATCGTGGCGCAGGGCGAGGCCCACGTCGCGCTCGAGGACCGTCAACACCTCCTCCGCGATGCGCTCGTGGCCGTCGAAGTTCGGGTGGACGTTGTCGCAGATGAGCTCGTCGCCCGACATGCCGTGGAGGCCCGCCTGGTCGAAGACGCGCTCGAGGTCGACCATCGGGGCTCGCCGCGCGCGCGCCACCTCGCGCACCGCCTCCTGCGTCCACGCCTGCGCGCGGTTGGGGCAGCCGTCGCGCTCGAGCGCCTCGTGGAGCTCGCGCCGCGCTTCCGCGATCTCGCCGCACCGCTCGAGCGCGCGGCCGATCGCGAAGTGGAGCCGCGCCGGCGTCGCGTCGATCTCGGCGGCGCGACGCAACGCCGCGAGCGCTTCCCGCGCCTTCTCCGCGGATCGGTCCTCGCCCTCGAGGAGCGCGGAGCCCGCGTTGAACGCCTCGTCCCAGCGCGCGCGCAGCGCGGGGTCGCCGTGCACGCGGGCGGAGAACGCCGACGCGATCGGCGGATAGGTGCGCACGTTCCGCGGCATCGTGCAGAGGACGATCGAGCTCCCCGAGTTCGCCGCCGCGATGGCCGCGCGATCGACGTTCGCGCGGAAGTGTCGCTCGATGTCCGGGCGCTCGTCGCCGTAGCACGGCGAGTCGTCGCCCAGCTCGCGGTCCGGGAGCGCGGCGGGTGCGACCGGCCGCGCGGGAAGGAGCCTCGCGAGCGCGTGCGTCGTGCGCAGCCGCCACGCGAGCCGGCGGAGCGCGCTCGCGATCGGGGCGTCGATCTCCTCGCGCACGCGCATGCGGCTCCACGGGTGGAACTCGTTGTGCCCGACGGCCCACACGAGGAGGTCGGCGTCGTGCTCGAGGCACTCCTCGGCGAGCGTCGCCACCTGCTCGGCGTTCCAGCCCGCGTTGCCGGCGTTCACCACCTCGACGAATCGGCCCGGGAGCATCGCGCGCAGGCGGACGCGGAGCCATTCGGCGAAGTCGCCGAACCCGTAGGGGAATCCCTCCACGGTCGACTCGCCGAGGACGAAGACGCGATAGCCGTTCGGCGGCTTGTCGCGCACGAACGCGGGCGAGTCCTCGTGCCGGCGCATGCGACGCGGCGAGAAGCGCGCGTAGCCGCCGTCGACCGCGACCCAGTAGCGCTCGACCGACGAGCCCGGGCCGAGCGCGTAGCGGTCGGCGTGGACTCCGGCGAGGCCGAGCGAGAGCTCGAGCAGCGCCACGAAGAGGACGGGCGCGAGCAGGACGATCGCGATCCGGCGGGCGAGCCGTCTTCGTGCGGGGGTCATCTCGAAACGCTCTCGAAGGATGCCACACCCGGGCGCGACGCGCGGCTCGGGTACCCTCGCTCGCGATGGGCGAGACCGAGGACGATCGCCTCCTGCGCGCGGCATGCGGTCTCGCGTCTCTTCCCGAAGAGACCGTGGCTTCGTTCGAGGCGCGCCTTCACCAGGACCCATCGGACCTCGACGCCCGCGCACAGCTCATCGGGCACCACACGCACGTCGTCCGATCGGCCGCGACGGGGTTCGTGAGCGACGCGAAGCGAGCGCAGCGCGAGAGCGCATCGCGCCGACTCGAGGAGCACGCGACGTGGTGCATCGAACATTGCCCGACTCGGTCGTTCCACGTGTTCGCCGGCACGTCTCTCGATCGAGATGCGGGGGCGCGCCTCGCGGCGGCGTGGGACAAAGCGATCGACGCATCGCGCGGCGAGCCGCGCGTGATCGAAAACGCCGTCCACTTCCATCGCGTCCACGACGCGCGCCGCGCGGTCGAGCTGACCGAGCAGAGCCGCGCGCGCCATCCCGACGACGCGAGGTGGCCGCGGATCCTCGCGGAGCTCGCCGTCCCGCCGACGGCAAGCTTCCTCGGCAAGGCGGATCCCGAGGCCCTCCGCAAGCAGAAGGCGCTCTGGTCGGATGCGCTGCGACTCGAGACCGACCCCTCGCAGCGACGCACGCTCCTGCAGCGGAAGGCGGCGACGGCCCTCGAGCTGGAGGAGCACGAGGAAGCCGAAGCGCTCGCCGCGCAGTGCCGCGAGGAGAGCCGCGAAGAACCGCAACCGCTTCGTGGGCTGCGAGCGCGGACCTGCCGCGGCATCGAGGGCGAGGCCGCGCTGAAGAGAGGCGACGTGGAGGCGGCGAAGCGGCACCTCGAGGCCTCGCTCGACGACGCCGACCCGCAAGACAAGAGGCCGCTCTTCGCGCCCATGCGGCTCGCCCATGCGCTCTACGAACGCGGCGAGACGGACGTCGTGCTTCGCTTCCTCGAGCGGTGCGTCGCGCTCGGACCGCAGAATCGAGATCAGCTCTTCGGGTGGCGCGCATGCGTCGCCGAGGGGAAGCCCTGCTCGTTCGGGCTCACCGAAGTGGCCCTCAGTCGAGCGCGCAAGACGTCGCCTGCACCCGAGCCGCCAGCCGAAGAGCGCGAGCCGGGCGACAACCTGATGCGCGTCGCCGCGATGGCCTCCCTGCGAGGACTCACCGACGAGGAGATCTCGAAGTGGAGAGACCGGCTCGCGCAGGCGCCCGACGATCTCGAAGCGCGCGCGACGCTCATGGGCGGGCTCGGCCGGAAGAACGAGCGCGAGGCCGTCGAGCACCGACTCTGGCTGATCCGGAATCGCCCGGATCACCCGTTGAGCGGCATGCCGGCGTACTACCCGTCGAGCCGGGATGCGATCGAACGCGCGTGGTCGGAGGCGATCGAGGCTCATCCGAACGACGCGCGCGTCCTCGGCAACGCGGCGCAGTCGTGCGGTCCCGTCGGCGCGGGGCGTGAGCGCGCCATCGGCCTCTACCGACGCGCGCGCGCCATCGACGCGACGAATCCGAAGTGGCCGGATCGGTTGTCGTTCCTCGGGCAGCTCGAGGTGCAGAGCCCGAGGAGGTTCGCCGCGCAGAGGGGACAGACCGCGCCCATGAAGCCCGAGGAGCGCGCCGCGCTCGTCGAGGCGCGCGCCCTGCTGGAGGAAGCCTTCGCCAAAAGCGACCCGGCGTCGCCCGAGCGCCACTGGCGCCTGACTCGCCTCGCGTCGCTGGCGTTCGACCTCGACGAGCTCGAGACGGCGCGCCGGCACGCGCTCGAGCTCGAGGCCCACGCCCCGCACGACTCGTGCGATCACGCGAACGCTCTGCACGTCGGGCATCAGCTCCTCGGCCGCCTCGCGCTCCGGGCGGGGGACGTCGCCGACGCCGAGCGCCGCCTTCTCGCGTCGGTCGCCGAGATCCCCGAGCGGACGGCGCTCCGCTGGATCGGCCCGAGTTGGGACCTCGCGAACGACCTTCTCGCCGCGGATCGCACCGACGCCGTTCTCGAGTTCCTTCGCGTCGTCGAGAGCTTCTGGAACCGGCCCGCGGCGGAAGAGATCCCGGGCTGGCGCGCCGCGATCGCGGAAGGGCGGCGACCGTTCCTCGCTACGCGGATCCCCTGAACGGGATCGTTCAGCGCCGCATCGCGGCGTCGTAGCGGGCCGCGATCGCGCGCCGGTCGGCCTCCGGGAGGTTGCGCTCGATCTCCGCCACGTCGAGACCGGAGGCGTCGATCGCGCGCTGGTAGGGCGGCTCGATGCGGTGCGCGACGAGCAGCCAGAGCCGGCAGCCCCGGCTCTCGTCGATGGATCGACGGATGTGCGTCGCCGCGGCCTCGCGGTCCCCCGCGATCGCCTCGAGCAGGCCGAGCGCGCTCAGCGCCTCGTAGTCGCGCGCGTTCTCGCGCACGAGCTCGGCGAGCGCCTCGCGCGTGCGGCGGCAGAGGTCGTTCTCGACGCCGGCCTGCAGCGCGAGCTTGAAGTTCGCGAGGCTCGCGTTTCGCGACGCCATCCGATTCGCCGCGTCGTCGTCGATCCCGAGCTGGGAGCGGATGCTCGCGGCCGGAACGTCGCGGTCGCGCCGGAGGGTCACGATCCGCTCGCGCTCGAGCAGGCCGATCAGCTCGTCGGCGATCCGCTCGTGGCCCTCGAAGGTCGGATGGACGTTGTCGACGAGCAGCTCGGCGCCGGTCAGCCCGTGCGCGCCCGCGGCGTCGAAGAGGGCGCGGATGTCGAGCAGCGGGACGTTTCGCTCGCGCGCGACGTCTCGGGTCGCCTGCTCCGTCCACGACTGCGCGCGGTTCGGACACGCGTCGCGGTCGAGCGCCGCGACGAACTCCCGCCGCGCGTCCGCCATCTCCCCGACGAGCTCGTGGGCGCGGCCGAGAGCGAAGTGGAGGCGTGCGGGCGTGTTGTCGATCTGCGCCGCGCGCCGGAGCTCCTCGAGCGCGATCCGCGCGCCCGCCGCGGACGCCTCTCCCTGGAGGTGGGCCCATCCGTCCGAATACGCCGCTTCCCATTGCGCGCGGAGCGCTCCGTCGTCTCGCACCGCCGGCGAGAACACCGACGCGGCCGGCGCGTACGTGCGGACGTTCCGCGGCATCGTGCAGAGGACGATCGGGACCCCTCGCGCTCGCGCGGCGGCGACCACGTCCTCGACGGTCGCCCGGAATCGGGCCTGCAGGGCGGGCAGGTCGTCGCCGTAGCAGGGCCGCTCGCCGATCGATCGGTCGGCCGCATCGGCGGCGGCGGGCCGCGCGTCCCGCGGGATCAGCCGCGCGAGCGCGCGAGTCGTCCGCAGTCGCCACGCGATGCGCTTCACGATCGCGGCGAACGACGAGTCCCGCTCCTCGCGCAGGTTCTTCAGGTTGGCGGGGTGCACCTCGTTGTGCCCGACGGCCCACACGAGGAGGTCGGGCCGATGATCGAGCGACTCGTGGAGCAGCGCCGCGACCTCCGCCGAATACCAGCCGCCGTTGCCGGCGTTCACGACCTCGACGGATCGGTCGGGGAGCATCGCGCGCAACCGGACGTCCACCCAGTCGACGAAGCTCTTTCCGAGCGGATAGCCCGCCACGGTCGACTCGCCGAGCACGAACGTGCGGAATCCGTTCGGCGGCTTGTCGCGCACGAACGCGGGGCGAGGGTTCGGATCGGGCTCGAGGGCGAGCGCGGGGAACGCCCGCGCGAATCCCGGCGCCGCTCCGGCGGGCGCCACGGGCACCCAGAATCGGATCTCGTCGAAGAGCCCCGCGCGCGTCCCGTTCGGCGGATACCGCGGCGGCGGCGCGACGCCGGCGACGGCGAGCGCGACCTCGACGAGCGCGAGAAAGAGCACGGGCGAAATCGCGACCAGGGCGATCCGGCCCGTCGCACGCGAGCGCACGCCGACAGTCTGCCTCAATTCGCGCGCGCCGGCGCGAGTCAGCCGCGCCGCCGGCGCGCGAGGGCTCGACCGGTCGCCAGCAGCGTCGCGTCGTCGCGCATCTCCTCGAGATCGAGCGGCAGGCGGAGCGACCAGTTCGGGTGTTCGGTCGTCGTGCCCGGCACATTCGTCTGCTCCTCGACGCGAAGGACGTCGGCGACGCTCGCGAGCACGACGCGCGAGCTCGCGCGCGCGAGGAAGCGATGCGTCTCGACGATCAGGTCGTCGAGCGGCGGGCCTTCGGCGGCGGGATCGCGGCCGATCGCCATGCGCCACGCGCGGCGCTCGCCCTCCGCATCGCGGCCGAGCCCGCGGCCGCGCCAGAGCCCGGCCATCGTCGGGAGGTCGTGCGTTCCGAACGACGCGACCGAGAGATCGGGATACGACTCCGGCGGCAGCCACTCGCCCGACGCGCCGCGCTCGAAGAGCGCGAGACGGCACGAGAGCACGCGTTCGCTCGCGAGGCGCTCCCGCAGGCCGCCGGGCACGGTGCCGAGGTCCTCGCCGACGACGAGCGCGCCGCGTCGCACGCTCTCGAGCGCGACGCAGCCGAGGAGATCGTCGAGCGGATAGCGCACGTAGGCGCCCTCGGCGGCCGGCCGGCCGGCCGGGACCCAGAACAATCGGGCCAACCCCATCACGTGATCGAGGCGCAGCGCGCCGCCGTGCCGCATCGCCGCGCGCAGGAGCGCGAGGAACGGCTCGTAGCCGAGCTCCCGGAGTCGGACGGGATCCATCGGCAGCACGCCCCACGTCTGGCCGAGCCGCTGGAACTCGTCGGGCGGCGCGCCGAGCTCGACCTCGCGAACGAAGAGATCGGGCCGGCCCCAGGCCTCGGCGCCCGCGCCCGAGCTGCCGACGGCGAGATCGTGGTAGAGGCCGATGCGCATCCCGGCCTCGCGCGCCGAGCGCTGCGCCGCGGCGAGCTCGCGATCGACGAGCCACTGGAGCCACGCGTGGAACGTGACGTCGCCCGTGCGCTGCGTGCGGAAGGCCGCGACGCCGGGCGCGTCGGCCGAGCGCAGCTCCTCCGGCCAATTCCACCAGGGCCATCGCGACGGGCCCAGGTGCGCGCGGATCGCCTCGAAGGTCGCGAAGCGCTCGAGCTCGGCTCCCTGCTCGCGGCGGTACGCGTCGAACGCGGGCGGCGGCGGCTCTCCGTCGTCGAAGGCGGCGCGCAGCGCGCGGCGCACGATCGCGTCGACGCGTTCGTAGTCGACGACATCCGTCGCGGGAGCGCCCGCTTCGCGCAGGCTCTCGGCCGCGCGCGCCGAGGCGGCGACCTCCGGGAGGGAGCGGACGTCGAGGTAGATCGGGTTGCGGTAGAGCCGTGTGAGCGGGCCGTACGGGCTCTGATCCGCCGGCGGGCGGTTCGCGGTCGCGTGAAGCGGAGGAAGGCCGAGGAGATCGGCTCCGAGCTCCCGAGCGCTCCACGCCGCGAGCTCCGCGACGTCCCCGATCGTGCCGACGCCGACATCGCTCCGGCCGCGCAGCGCCCAGATGCCGACCGTGAACCCGTAGAAGCGGCCCTCGGGAAGGAAACACTGCGCGGGCGCGACGACGAGACGGCCCGTGCCGGCCTCGGGGCTTCGTCCCGCCCAAGCGGCTTCGATCTCGTGGACTCCGATCGGGAGCGGGGGGAGCGGGATCCGGATCCGCGTGTAGGGCTCGCCTTCGACCTCGCGAGTCTCTTCCGCGACCGCTCCGTCGACGCGGAGCGGCACGATCTCGCCCGACTCGACGCGCAGGCGCACCGTGAGGCGACCCGCGACCGAGCTGCGGATCGCGCCGCGGACCGAAAGAGCCAAGGCCCTCGCGAAGCCCGCTCCCAGGGAGCTCGCCGCGCCTTCGCGCACGACCGTCACGGGCTCGAGGAGTCGCCGCCACGGACGCGCCCGCTCTTCGGCGAGCGCGCGCCGCGCGTCCGCGTCGGTCGAGACGTCGAGCCCCATCGCCGCGAGGATGTGCACCTTCGTCTCGCGAGAGGTCGCGTGCGGCTTCCCCTGGAAGTCGACGTAGCCGCTCTCGATCCCGCGGAGCGCCGCGAGCTCGTCGAGGATCTCTTCCGTCGCGTCGCTCCTCACCGCCGCGCCGAGTCGGCGACGAACGCCTCGAACTGCTCGCGTTCGTGCGGCGTGAGATTCCGCTCGACCTCCGCCATGTCGATCCCCGCGGCGTCGAGCGCGCGCTGGAACGGCGGCTCGAGGCGGTAGGCCGCGGCGAGCCACGCGCGGACGCGCCAGCTCTCGCGCAATGCCTCGTGGATGCGCGCGGACGCCTTCTCGCGATCGCCCGCGAGGGCCTCGAGGAGGCCGAGCGCGCTCGCGATCTCCCAGTCGTGGGGATCCGCTTCGAGGAGCTCCGCGCAGACGCGCCGCGCGAGCGCGCAGAGCTCGCTCTCGACGCCGGCCTGGAGGGCGAGCTTGAAGTTGGAGAGGCACTCGGCGCGCATCACGTAGCGCTTCTCGTGCTGCGTGATCCCGAGCTCGTCGCGCGCGCGGTCGCGGTCGACGTCGAGATCCCAGCGGAGGCCGAGGTGGAGGTCGCGGTCGAGGACGCGGAGGACCTCGTCGGCGATGCGCTCGTGCCCGACGAGCGTCGGGTGGACGTTGTCGCAGATGAGCTCGTCGCCCGACACGCCGTCGCGCCCCGCGTCGTCGAAGAGCTTCCGCAGGTCGACGAGGGGGACGCCGCGAGCGCGCGCGACCTCGCGCGTCGCCGTCTCGGTCCACGCCTGCGCGCGCAGCGGGCAGGCGTCGCGCTCGAGGGCCTCGAGGAACTCCTTCCGCGATCCCTCGGCGTCTCCCGCGACGTCGAGCGCCCGCCCGAGAGCGAAGTGGAGGCGGGCGGGCGTCGCGTCGATCGCGGCCGCGCGCCGCAGGGCGGCGGCCGCCTCGCGCGCCTTCTCGGGCGACGGCTTCTCTCCGGCGAGGAGCGCCACGCCCGTCTGATAGTCCGCGTCCCACTGCGCGCGCAGGGATTTGTCCTCGCGGAGCGCGCTCGCGAAGGTCGAGCCGTTGGGCGGACACGTGCGCACGTTGCGCGGCATCGTGCACACGACGATCGGCACGTGACTCCGCTGCGCCGATCCGACGGCGCCGTCGAGCGTCTCTCGGAAGCGGCGCTCGACCAGCGGGCGCTCCTCGCCGTAGCAGGGGAGCTCGCGGTCGAGCGCGCGGTCGAGGAGCTCGGGCGGCTTCGCGAGGAGGCCCGCCGGGACGATTCGCGCGATCGCGTTCGGAGTCCGCAGCTTCCACGCCGCGCGCTTCACGGCCGTGAGCGCGGGAGCCTCCATCTCCTCGTGGAGCTGGTGCACGTTCCAGGGGTTGAACTCGTTGTGGCCCGCGGCCCAGACGAAGAGGTCGGGCTCGTGCTCGAGCGACTCGTCGAGGAGCGTCGCGATCTGGGAGGCATACCAGGCGCGGTTGCCGGCGTTCACCACCTCGACG
>Ga0126377_10004378_pt1 | contig 10269 bp, 6 predicted proteins | sample PanSoiMetPlot_22_FD_92647 | JGI IMG/M metagenome (GOLD analysis project Ga0126377, IMG submission 92647) | Tropical forest soil microbial communities from Panama - MetaG Plot_22 | ecosystem: Environmental > Terrestrial > Soil > Tropical forest > Bulk soil | place: Panama | collected 2016-02-17 | reverse complement strand
TCGTCAGCGGCTCGCGTCGAAACTGGGACTGACCGACAACGCGCTGCGCAGCCGCGTGCAGCGGATGCGGGATCGCCTCGAACAATGTGTTCGCGAATGTTCCCCGATGGAGCACTCCGCATGACGGCCTCGACTGAATCTGTGCGCGCGCGTCGCTACCTGCTCGGGGACGTGAACAGCGACGAATCTGCAGCCCTCGAACAGGAATTCTTCGAGCATCCGGACACCGTCGATCGCATTTCCGCGGTCGAGGACGACCTGATCGAAGATTACCTGGGCAATCAGCTGACCTCTGCCGATCGCGATCGCTTCGAGCGATGGTATCTGTCGGCCGAACATCATCGCGTCCGCGTCGACACGATCCGCCGGCTCATGGCGAAAGCGGCGCCCGCCTCGCGGCGACCTTTGACCGGCTACCGCCCGTGGCTGGCGCTGGCGGCCTCGCTGCTCATCGTGGGGTCGCTCGTGTTCTGGGAATTCTCTCCCGTCGGCAGGAAATCGACGGAGGTCGCGGGCGGCGCTCCTTCGCCCGCGCCAGCAGTCGAGAGGCCGGAGGGCAGCCAGCCCGCCGCGGGTCCGCTCATCTTTGCGGTGACCGTGTCTCCCATCAGCATTCGCGGCGGATCAGACAGCGCCGGCATCGCGATTCCAGCCCGGACGGAGGTGGTCGCGCTGCGGCTCGAGAGCGACGGCGAACCGCGCAGCCTCACGCCTCGCCGGGCCGTCGTCCGCCTCGTGAGCGGTGGCGACGTGTGGCAAGGGCCCGCGACCGCAGACGCAGATCGATCCGCGGGGATCCTGGCTCGGGTTGAGGTGCCACCCGGCAATCTGGCTGCGAATGACTATCTGCTGACGCTCTACGGCACCGACGCGACGGGCAAAGAGGTGGAATGGGCGCAGTACTTCCTGCGCGTGCGAGGTCGTTGACGACGTTGCGGCGAGGCGCGATCGCGGCGCTCGTCTCGATGGTGTGCCTGAAGGGCGCTGGCCTGTCCGCAGCCGCCCAGCAGGCGCCTCGCGATCTGCCCGCACCAGGCGGATGGATCGAGTACTCGCTCGCTTCCGGCGCCGTCGATGAGTGGCTCGCTCACCTGGCGGCACCGGAGTTCCTGGCAATCACGATTGAACCTCAAGCCCGCGGGGAGCTGGACGACTGGCCCGCCGTGGCGGTCGTCGATCCCGATGGCGCGACCGTCTTCGAGAGTGCCGAAGCCTCCATCATGTCGGGCGTGGACGGCTCCGCCCGTGCAGTCGTCTCGCTCGTGGCCGAGCGGTCCGGCCTCTATCGTCTTCGCGTCAAGGCGCGCGGCGGACCACTTCGATATCGGCTGCACGTGAGCGATCGACGACAAGCCGTCGAGTCCGATCGACGCCGGATCGAGGCGCATCAACTCTGGCGGGAAGGCATGCGGCGCATCACGAACGGGTCGCCGGACTCGCTTCGCGCGGCGATCGACATACTCGACCGGGCGCTGAACGTCCTCACCGAAATCGAGGATGCCGAGGGCCAGGCGATGACGCTCGGCACCATCGGCGCGGTCTGCTATCAGCTGTCGGATACGGCGCGAGGGAAAGAAGCGACAACGCGCGCGCTCGACATCTGGAAGCAGCTCGGACGCGGGCCCGAAGAAGCGCTCGCCGTCAGCGACCTCGGCCTGCTGGCCTATCTCAAGTACGACCACGCCGTGGCGCGGACGCTGTACGAAGAGGCGCTCGCCAAACATCGGGCCGTCGGCGATCTTCACTCGGAGGCGCGAACGCTCACGCGCATGGGCTGGGTGCACTTCGCGGATGCGGAACTGCAGCAGGCCGTCGAGACGAGCCAGCGGACACTGCCGTTGTTCCGGTCGGTCGGAGATCCGAACGGCGAGTCGATTGCGCTCAACGATCTCGGCCGCGCCTACCTCGATCTGGGTGAGGTATCGCTGGCGCTCGAGGCCCTGCAGCAGGCCCTCGCGCTGCGGCCGCCGGACCGCTATCCGCGCGGTGCGGCCAACGTGTTGATCAGAATCGGGCTGCTCTACAACTACGTTTCCGAATGGCAGCGGGGGCTGGACACCCTGCAGCAGGCGCTGGCGCTCGCCCGAAAGTCACACGAGGCCCGGACGGAAATCACGGCGCTCGTCAATCTCGGAAGCGTGTACATGACGTACGGCGACGTCGGCGAAGGCCTCCGCTACCTCGAATCTGCGCTGACCTCGGCGCGGGCGATCGACTTTCGCGGTGCCGAAGCATACTCGCTGCTCTGGCTCGGCGTGGGATCGGCGCTCGGGGGCGAGCCCACGCGCAGCCGGGACTACCTGCAGCAGGCACTTACCATCCAGGCATCGATCAACGATGTCCGCGGTCAGGCCACGTCGATGCGTCAGCTCGCGGCCGTCCAGCTCGATCTCGGCACCGCGCAAGACGCGTTGGCCTCCATCAAGCGGAGCATCGAGATATCGCCGACGACGAGCAGCCTCGTCTACAACGGATCGCTCACGCTGGCGAACGTGTATGCGGCGCTCGGCGACAACGCGAACGCGGAAGCGCAGTACGAGGAGGCGCTGGCGCGCTTCAGGGCCATTCGCGCGCGGGACGCGGAGAGCGGCGGGCTGATGCGATACGGACGGTTTCGCGTTCGCCAGGGCCGTTACGCCGAGGCCCGCGACCTGCTCGAGCAGTCGCTCGCCATCCACGAATCGCTGCGCGGCCTCTTCGTCGATCCCGACCTGCGAATGACGTACGGCAGCGCGTCGACGGGACCGTACAGGCTCTACGTGGACGTGCTGATGGAGCTGGATCGCGCCTCGCCGGGCGCAGGTTTTGCCGAACGGGCGTTTCACGCGAACGAACGCGCTCGGGCCCGCGGCCTGGTCGAAATGCTGGCGACGTCCGGCGTCGACATTCATGAAGGCGTCGATGACGCGCTCATCGACCGCGAGCGTTCCCTGCGATGGGACCTCAATCGCAAAGCCGCGATTCAGACGACCCTGCTGGCGGGCAGGCGCGACGACACGCGGCTGGCGGCGGTGGAGAAGGAGATCGCCGATCTCTCCGGTCGATGGCGCGAGACGACCACGAAGATCCGCCAACAGAGCCCGGCGTACTGGTCTCTCATCCAGCCGGAGCCTGTGACCCTTGCCGGCGCGCAGTCGCTGCTGGACGCCGACACGGTGCTCCTTGCGTTCGCGCCAGGCGAAACGCGCACCTGGCTGTTCGCCGTCACGTCGTCCGGCTTCGAGACGTTTCCGTTGCCGGCGAACGAGACGATCGATGCGGCGGCGCGCGACGTCCATCGCCTGCTGACCGCGCGACAGCCGCGCGGAAACGAGTCGGCGGCCGCCCGCCAGTCCAGGATTCTGCGCGCTGATGCAGAACTCGCGGAACGCTCGAGAACACTGAGCGATTTCCTGCTGGCGCCCGTCGCGGAGCGGCTGGCAGGCGAGTGGCGTGGCCGTCGCATCGCCATCGTCGCGGGCGGCGCGCTGGAGTACGTGCCGTTTGCGGCGCTGCCTTCTCCGCGCGGGGCATCGGCGAGCCGTGACAAGCGGCTCGTCGCGTCGCACGAGATCGTGATGCTGCCGTCCGCGTCGAGCCTGGCGATTCTGAGGCGAAGCGAGCGGCCGGTCGCCTCGAAGACGATCGCGGTCGTTGCCGATCCCGTGTTCGGTGCGGACGATCCCCGCGTGACGCGAGCGAGTGCACCTGCGTCGACCGCAGGAACCGGATCCACTGCGGCTGGATCGCGTGTGTGGGCGACCCGTGCGCTCGAGCCGTTTCTTGCGGATACGACCCGTGCGTCGCTGGCGCGACTGCCGTTCTCGCGCGCCGAAGCCCTTGCGGTATCGTCACAGGTGCCGCGCTCGTCGGTCCTGCAAGCCACGGACTTCGACGCCAGCCTTGCGCTTGCGACGAGCGGCCGCCTGAGCGAGTACCGGATCGTCCATTTCGCCACGCATGGACTGATCAACACGATGCGTCCGGAGCTGTCGGGCCTTGCGCTCTCACTCGTCGACCGCAACGGCCGCAGCCAGGACGGATTCCTGCGCCTCAACACGATCTACAACCTCCGTCTGGCCGCGGACCTGGTCGTGCTGAGCGCCTGTCAGACGGCATTGGGTAAAGAAGTGGCCGGCGAAGGGCTCGTCGGACTGACTCGTGGCTTCATGTATGCGGGGGCGCGGCGCGTCATCGCGAGCCTCTGGCAGGTGAGTGACGTGGCGACGGCCGAGCTGATGAAGAAGTTTTATGCCGCGCTGCTGCAGCAACACCTGGCCCCGGCCGCCGCGTTGCGGCGCGCGCAACTCGAGATGGCGGCCGATCCGCGGTGGTCCTCGCCGTACTTCTGGGCCGGATTCGTCCTTCAGGGCGACTGGCAACAGTAAGCGGTTCGGCAGCTCCGTGTCTTGACGGCCGGCAATTTACTCAGTATTGTTGCATAAATGCCGCGCCGCGAATTCATCGGCGGTTTCGAGCTGCTCGTGCTGCTCGCCCTCGTGCGGCTGGGAGACGAAGCCTACGGCGTCACCATCGCGCAGGCGATTGAAGAGCGCAGCGGACGCGACGTGGCGGTCGGCAGCGTCTACATCACGCTCGGCCGCCTCGAAGGTAAGGGATTCGTTTCCTCGCGCCTCGGCGAGCCGACGGCAGCGAGAGGCGGCCGCGCAAAAACCTACTTCCGCATTACCGCGGCGGGCCTTCGAGAAGTTCGCCAGGCGAGGAAAACGTTGATCGGCCTGTGGCAGGGTGTGCCGCGACTGACCGGAGAACCGGCGTGAACGAGCCACGGCCTCGTCGATCGCCGCCGGGATTCGCGACGTGGCTCATGGTTCATTGTCTGGCCGGTCCGCGGCGCGACGCGATCGTTGGCGATCTCCTCGAAGCGCATCACGGCGGCCGTTCCGATGCGTGGTATTGGCGGCAGGCCCTCCACGCGATCCTGATGTCGTTCCTCGTCGCGCTGTGGGAACACAGGCTGATGACCGTCGCGGCGCTCTCGTTCAGCCTCTACTCGAACGACGTCTTCATGTTCGTCGTTCGGCCGTCGTGGATTCACCGGCTCGACGCCTGGTATCGCGTCCTGATCGATTGGCTCATCGCCATGGAGTGGGACGGCGTGCGGCATCTCGCCTACGACCTCGGGGCTCGGGTTCCTGACCATTCGCGTGCTGTATTGCGCGCTGGCCGGCGGGGTCGCGTGGGCGTTGACGAAGCTGAGCAGCGCGCCGCGGGGAATCGTCGTGACGCTTCTCCTGATTCCGCAACTCGGTCAGGGCGCCCTGGCGCTGGCGTCGGCCCTCGCCACATGGACGGACGAGCCGTTCATGGCGTATTCGTCGATGAATCTTGTTTGGTACTCGATCTTCTGGCTCGTCGCGGTGCCCGCGAGCATCTGCGCGGGAGGGCTGCGCGACGGCCAGGATCACGGTCTTTCCCGGTCAAATCCTTGAGCACCCGCCGGGTCGCGCCGGCGTTATCATTGCCGGGAATGAAGGCCGCAATCGTGGCGATTGCCCTTGCCGCGGCCGCCTGTGGCACCCGCGCTGAACCCGCGAAAGCTCCAGCGCAGACCGGGATCGGCTGGCGTCAGCTCGGCAGTTGGTCGGGCCGAGGCAACGGCCAGACCGGGTCGTTTACCAGCGAATCCGGATCCCTCCGAGTTCGTTGGGAAGCCAGGGCACAGACGGGAGAGGCGGCGGCGGTGCCGCCGGCCGCGTTTCGGGTCGCGGCGCACAGCGCCATCAGCGGCCGGCTGCTTCAGCCGGTCGTGGACCACGACGGCGCCGGGCAGGGCATCGGCTACGTGCAGCAGGATCCCCACGTATTTTTCATGGTCATCGAATCAAATCATCTGAACTGGATCCTCACGGTCGAAGAGGCGGTCGGCTACTGAAACGAGGCGAACGTCATGGCCAACAAGCTTATCGGGCAGAACTACACGACCCCCGACCTCGTGGCGAAGGTCACGGGACGAGCCAAGTACGCCGAAGACTTCCGGGCCGACGGCATGCTGTTCTGCAAGCTGCTCCTCAGCCCGCTTCCGCACGGCCGCATCAGACAGCTCGACACCAGCAAGGCGCTCGCGCTGCCTGGCGTCAAAGGCATCCTCACCGCTGACGAGCTCCCGGCCCCAGCCGACGTCGTCACGGATCTGGGTCAGCGGATTTCCGCCAACACGAAGGGCGAGAGAGCGCTGACGAACGAGCCGGTGTATCAGGGCGAGCCCGTGCTCGCGGTGGCGGCGGTCGACGAGCAGACCGCGGTCGAGGCCATCGAGAAAATCGAGATCACCTGGGAGCCGCTGCCGTTCGTCGTGGATCCGCTCGTGAGCCTGCGGCCGGGCGGACCGAACGCGCGGTTGGAGGGCAACATCTGGGGCCCGCCCAAGCCGCCGACGCCCGGGCAGCCGATTACGCCGCCGGCCATCGAAGAGCTGAAATGGACGGCCGAGGAATTCGCCGAGTACGAGCAGGGACGGCTGCCGATGGGCAAGACGCCGGACCAATGGTCGTACGGTGACATCGAGGCTGGGTTCAAGGACGCGGCACTCGTCCTCGACGAGACGTTCTCGACGCCGAACGTCAGCCACCAGACGCTCGAGCCGCGCACGGCGATGGCGTACTGGCAGAACGGCAAGCTGTACATCCACTGTTCGACGCAGAGCGTCGTGCAGACCGTCGGATCGATGGCGCGCTGGCTCCACCTCGAGCAGAAGGACATCATCCTGATCAGCGAGTACACCGGCGGCGGATTCGGCAGCAAGGCGACCGGGACGATCACGAACGTGATCCCGGCGCTTCTGTCGAAGAAGCTCGGCGCGCCGGTCATGCTGCGCATCGATCGCGAAACGGAACACTACATCGGAGGCGCGCGGCCGGCCATTCACGGCCGACTCAAGGTCGGCTTCGCGAAGGACGGGCGCATCACGGCGCTCGACATGTTCGTCGTCAACGAGAACGGCCCGTACGAACCGGTCGGCGATACCGGCATGACGGGCCGGATGGTCTCGCTCCTGTATCAACCGATGGCGATGAAGTGGCGCGGCGTGTCCGTGCTGACCAACACGCCGCCGCGGCGCGCGCAGAGCCAGCCGGGCGGGATGCAGGGCATCGTGCTGATGGAGCCGATCCTTGCGAAGGCGTCGCGCAAGCTCGGCGTCGATCAGGTGGCGATCCACAGGGTCAACGCGCCGGAGGGGAAGGCGAAGTTCGGTCCCGCGAATCGGCAGGGGCAGCGGCCGTACGCCACGAGCGCCTTCGTGAAGAACGCGCTGGATCGCGGCGCCGAGATGTTCCGCTGGAGCGAACGCGCGGCGCAGGGCGGCAAGCGCCAGGGGTCGAAAGTCCGCGGCTACGGTGTCTCGACGAGCGCCTTCGTCGCTGGCTCCACCGGATACGACGGTCTGTTCGTCATCAAGCCGGATGGCCGGATGTACATCCAGTCGGGCATCGGCAACCTGGGCACCGAATCGATGAGCGACTGCCATCGGGTGTCCGCCGAAATGGTGGGCATGCCCTGGGAGAAGGTCGAGATCAGCTGGGGACACACGGGCCGGAACCTGCCGTGGAGTTGTGTGTCAGGCGGCAGCCAGACGACGCATGCGCACACGCGCGCGGCCCACGCGGCGGCGACCGATGCGATCAAGAAGCTGCAGGAGATTGCCGCAAAGGTGCACGGCGGATCACCATCGTCGTACACGGTCGCGAACGAACGCGTCTCGGGTCCCGGCGGCAGCATGACTCTGGCGCAGGCTGCGCAGAAAGCGATCGAACTCGGCGGCAAGTACGACGGCCACGAGGTGCCGGAGGACATCAACGCCTTCACGAAGACGTCAGCCGTGGCGCTGGCTGGCCAGGGCCTGATGGGTGTTGCGCGGGATTCGTACAAGCGCGACGGCGTGACCCATTCCTTCGTTGCGGGCTTCGCGGAGGTCGAAGTCGACGTCGACACGGGCAAGTACCACATCCTGGATTACGTCGCCGTCGCCGACGTCGGCACGGTGATCCACCCGCACGCGCTGGGCGGCCAGGTGCTGGGACGATCGATGCTCGGCATCGGGCACGCGATCGGCCAGCACTGGGTGTACGACCAGCACTATGGCGTGACGCTGGCGCGGCGCTTCTATCAGAACAAACCGCCGACGATTCTCGACGCACCGCAGAAGATGGCGTGGGCGGCGCTCGACATTGCCGATCCGGAAACGCCGGTCGGCGCGCGCGGGATCGGCGAACCGCCCGTCGCCGCCGGGTGTTGCGCGGTGCTCAACGCGCTCGCCAATGCCCTCGGAGACGACGTGTTCAGGCGGGCGCCGGTGACCGTCGGTCCGTTGCTGGCCGCGCTCGACGCCGGGCATCCGGTGCAGGAGCCGCTCACGGCGAATATCTGACGGATGGTAACGCTCAACTTTCAACTCTCAAGTCTCAAGATCGGATCCTGAGAGTTGAGCGTTGAGAGTTGAGACTTTCCAGACTACTCCTGTCGGAGCGTCACCGCTGGGTCGACTCTGACCGCGCGCAGCGCAGGTAGCGCGCTGGCCACGAGAGCCGTCGCGACCAGCACTGAGGGCGCGCCGAGGAACGTTGCCGGATCGAGCGGCGTGACGCCATAGAGCAGCGAGGCGAGCGTTCGCGTCAGGAGCGCCGCACCGGCGAGCCCGACCAGCGCTCCACAGCCTGCGATCTTTATCCCGGTTCCGAGAACCAGCCGCAGGATGTCGGCCCGCGTCGCGCCGAGCGCGACGCGGACGCCGAACTCGCGCGTCCGCTCGCGGACCGAGAACGTCAGCACGCCGAAAATGCCGACAGCGGCCAGCGCGAGCGCCATCAGCGCGAACAGGCTCACCAGCGTCGCGCGGAACCGCGGCCGGCTCGTCGCTTCCGCCGCCACTTCGTCCATCGTGCGAATCCGCGTGACCGGCTGATCCTTGTCGATGCCGGCAATCGCCGCGCGTGCGGCCGCGGCGAACGAAGCGGGATGGCCGGACGTTTTCATCGCGATCGCGCTCGCGTACCAGACGTTCTGCTCCATCGGTACATAGATTTCGACCGCGCGCTCCTTCTCGCCGGCGCCGATCGCGACCTGCTTGATCACGCCGACGACCTCGCGCGCAATCGTCGGCGCCTGCCCCGGCGCCATGTCCGGCACCTTGACGATCGCGCCGATCGGTTCGCGTCCGTTCAGGAAGCGTCGGACGAATTCCTCGTTCACGATGCAGACCGGTGCCGCGCTGGCGCCGTCGCGATCCGTGAACGCCCGGCCGGCCGCGAGCTGTATGCCCATCGTGTCGAAGTAGCGTGGGCTCGTGATCTGATAGTGTGCGGACTTCCGGTTGGCGGCATCGGTCGGCGGACTGCCGACGATCTCGACGGGCTGCCCGATATCCCAGCCGTCGAGCGGCAGGTTGTCGACGAATCCGACGGATTTCACGCCGGGAATCGCCGACAGCGCCGCATCGGCCTGACGGAAGAACGTCAGCGCGCGCGACTGGTCGGCGTAGCGGCTGATCGGCAGGCTAACCGCCAGCGTCAGCACCGAGTCCGCGTGGTAACCGGGATTGTCCGCGCCCATTGCCGCCAGCGTGCGCACGAGCAAGCCGGCGCCTGCGAGCAGGAGCACCGCGCCCGCGACTTCGCCGGCGGCGAGCGCCGCGCGCAGGCGGCCGGCACCGCCGATCGATGCGCGCCCTCCGGACGCCAGCGAATCACCGAGCGGTCTGTGCGCGGCATGCCATGCGGGCGCGAGGCCGAACAGGACGCCGGTCGACGCCGCGACGACTGCGGCAAAGATCGTGACGCGCGCATCGAACTGCAGCGGAATCCCTTCGGGGAGGAGGCCGGCAGGAATCAGCGAGGGTGCGGCGCGCAGTGCGATCCATGACAGCCCGACGCCCGCGGCGCCTCCGAGCGCCGCCAGCACCAGGCTTTCGCACAGGAGCATCTGCGCAATCTGCGCGCGGCTCGCGCCGAGCGCGGCTCGCACGGCGATCTCCCGCGCGCGGCCGATGCCCCGCGCGAGCAGGAGATTGGCGACGTTCGCGCAGGCCATCAGCAGGACGAACATGACGACGCCGCCGAGCACCATCGACGTCGACTGCACCTCGCCGCCCACAACGGCGTCGTGGAGCGGCTCGATCGTGACCGTCCAGTTCTTGTTGGTGTCGGGAGCGACGAGCGCGATGTGGTCGGCGACGAGCGCCATGTCGCTTCGAGCCTGATCGATCGTGACGCCATCACGCAGCCGTGCGATCACCTGCAGGTAGTGCTGGCGACGTTGTTCTGGCGTGTGGCG
>Ga0126377_10004377_pt1 | contig 10269 bp, 8 predicted proteins | sample PanSoiMetPlot_22_FD_92647 | JGI IMG/M metagenome (GOLD analysis project Ga0126377, IMG submission 92647) | Tropical forest soil microbial communities from Panama - MetaG Plot_22 | ecosystem: Environmental > Terrestrial > Soil > Tropical forest > Bulk soil | place: Panama | collected 2016-02-17 | reverse complement strand
GTGCACTCCGAATACTCGATGCTCGATGGCGCTGCCCGCCTGGGGGACCTGTTCGCCGAGGCGACCCGTCTCGACATGCCGGCACTCGCGATCACCGACCATGGCAACCTCTATGGCGCGTACGACTTCTATAAGCAGGCCGTGGCGACCGGCGTGAAGCCGGTGATCGGCGTGGAGGCATACGTCACGCCCGGCACCGATCGGCGCGACAAGACGCGCGTGCGGTGGGCAGAGGGCGGCGAGAACGACGTCTCCGGCGGCGGCGCATACACCCACATGACGTTGCTGGCAACCGACGCCGAGGGACTTCGGAACCTGTTCCGGCTGTGTTCGCTCGCCAGCCTCGAGGGCTATTACTACAAACCGCGCGCCGACCGAGAATTGCTGGCCCGCTACGCGAAGGGTCTGATCGCGACGACCGGTTGCCCGGGCGGTGAGGTGCAGACCTGGCTACGCATCGGCGACTTCGACAAGGCCTGCGCGGCGGCAGCGGAGTTCCGCGACATCTTCGGCGCCGACAACTTCTACCTCGAACTCATGGATCACCGTCTCGACATCGAAAAGCGAGTCCGTGCCGATCTGTTGCGCATCGGCAAGCAACTCGGCCTCCGTCCGGTCGCGACGAACGATCTGCACTACACCTACGCGACCGATGCCGGCCCCCACGAGGTGCTGACCTGCATCCAGTCCGGCTCGACGATGGCCGATCCGCGGCGGTTCAAGCTCGAGGGACAGGACTACTACCTCAAATCGGCCGCCGAGATGCGCGCGATCTGGGACGGCGAAGTCCCGGGCGCGTGCGACGCGACGCTGGAGATCGCCGAACGGGTCGGCGACTACTCGGAGGTGTTCGCACCCCGCAACCTGATGCCGTCGTTCCCGGTGCCGCCGGGGGAGGACGAACAGTCCTTCTTGCGTGCCGAGGTGGAGCGTGGCCTGGCGCGCCGATACCCAGGCGGTGTGCCGGACGCGCACCTCGAGCGGGCCCACTACGAACTCGACGTCATCGACCAGATGGGCTTTCCCGGCTACTTCCTGGTCGTCGCCGACCTTGTCAGGCACGCCAAGGAGGTGGGCATCCGGGTCGGCCCCGGCCGTGGCTCGGCGACCGGCGCCATCATCGCCTACGCGCTGGGCATCACCGAACTCGACCCGATAGAGCACGGCTTGCTCTTCGAGCGGTTTCTGAACCCCGAGCGCATCTCGATGCCGGATATCGATCTCGACTTCGACGAGCGCCGGCGCGGCGAGATGATCCGCTACGCGACCGAGAAATACGGCGAGGAGCGCGTTGCGCAGATCGTGACCTACGCAACGATCAAGGCGAAGGCCGGCATCAAGGACGCTGCCCGGGTGCTCGGCTACCCGTTCGCACTTGGTGACAAGATCACCAAAGTCATGCCGCCGCCGGTGATGGGCAAGGACATCCCGCTCGCCGGCGTCTTCGACCCGACGCATCCGCGCTTCCCGGAGGCCAGCGAGTTCCGCCAGCTCTACGAGTCCGACGCGGACGTGGCGACCGTGGTGGACACGGCACGCGGCCTGGAGGGCCTCAAGCGCCAGGTCGGCGTACACGCCGCCGGCGTGATCCTGTCCGGCGAACCGTTGCTCGACGTGATCCCGATCTGGCGCCGCGACCAGGACGGCGCGATCATCACGCAGTTCGACATGGGCGCGTGCGAATACATCGGCCTGCTGAAAATGGATTTCCTCGGGCTGCGGAACCTCACCGTGCTCGACGACACGCTGGAGTCGATCGCCGACAATCGCCACATCGACCTCGTCCTCGAGGACCTGGCGCTGGACGACAAGCCGACCTATGAGCTGCTGGCCCGGGGCGACACGCTGGGCGTCTTCCAGCTGGACGGCGCACCGATGCGCGCGCTGCTGCGATCGATGGCACCGGACAACTTCGAGGACATCGCGGCGGTGCTCGCGCTCTACCGTCCGGGACCGATGGGCGCCAACGCGCACTATGACTACGCCGACCGCAAGACCGGCCGCAAGCCGGTCACGCCGATCCACGCGGAGCTCGCCGAGCCGTTGGCGGACATCCTCGACGACACGTACGGCGTGATCGTCTACCAGGAACAGGTCATCGCGATCGCGCAGAAGGTGGCCGGCTACTCGCTTGGCAAGGCCGACCTGCTGCGCCGCGCGATGGGCAAGAAGAAGAAGGAGATCCTCGACAAGGAATACGTCCCGTTCTCGGAAGGCATGCGCGAGCACGGATACTCCGACGGGGCGATCAAGACGCTCTGGGACATTCTCGTTCCGTTCTCCGACTACGCGTTCAACAAGTCGCACACCGCCGGCTACGGTCTGGTGTCCTACTGGACGGCGTACCTGAAGGCGAACTATCCGGCCGAATACATGGCCGCGTTGCTCACCAGCGTCGGCGACGACAAGGACAAGTCAGCCGTCTATCTCGCCGAGTGCCGCCGGATGGGCATCAAAGTGCTGCCGCCGGACGTCAACGAGTCCAACGCTCGCTTCGCCGCGGTCGGCACCGACATCCGGTTCGGGCTCGCCGCGATTCGCAACGTCGGGGTCAACGTCGTCGAGTCGATCCGCCGTGCGCGCAAGGAGAAGGGCGCGTTCACCGACTTCTACGACTACCTCCGCAAGGTGGACGTGGTGGCGTGCAACAAGAAGGCAGTCGAGTCGCTGATCAAGGCGGGCGCGTACGACTCGCTCGGGCACAGCCGGCGCGGACTGCTCGCGGTGCACGCGGATGCCGTCGACTCGTTCGTGGACGTGAAGCGCAACGAGGCGATGGGGCAATATGACCTGTTCTCCGCGTTCGGCGACGGCTTCGGTGGCGGCGAGGACGCGGCGGGGCCTGGCGACGCGGGACTCGCGGTGACGCCGCCGATCCCGACCGCCGAGTGGGACAAGGCTGATCTGCTCGCGTTCGAGCGGGAGATGCTCGGCCTTTATGTGTCCGACCACCCGCTGCTCGGGCTCGAACATGTGCTGTACGCCGCCGCCGAGATGCCGATCTCCGCGCTATTCGAGGAGGGGGCGGTCGGCGACGGGCAGATCGTCACGCTCGCCGGCATTCTCTCCGGGGTGTTGCGCCGCATCACCAAGCAGGGCCGCAGCTGGGCCAGCGCGACGCTGGAGGATCTCGGCGGTGCCGTCGAGGTGTTGTTCTTCCCGAACACGTACGAGTTGGTCGGGCAATATGTGGCCGAGGACGCGATCGTGGTAGTGCGCGGCCGTGTCGACCGGCGCGACGATCCGCCGCGGCTCATGGCGATGGACCTGTCGATCCCGGATATCTCCGCACCGGACACCGTCAAGCCGGTCGTGGTCGCGTTGCCGCAGTCGCGGTGTACGCCGCCGCTCGTGGACCGGCTGAAGGAAGTGCTGGCGAGCCATCCTGGTCCGGCGGAGGTGCACGTCCGGCTGCTCAGCGGCTCGCGAGCGACCACCCTTCGGCTGTCGCCGATGCGCGTAGCGCCGACCAGCGCGCTGATGGCCGATCTGAAGGCGCTGCTCGGGCCGACCGCGATCACGTGACGACTGCCCGGATCGGCTCAGGCGGAAGACGATCAAGGGGCGGCTGGGCGGACGACACCCAGTTGATCGTGTCACCATGGCGGCGGGCCGCCCGCAGACCGCGCCGGCCGGACATGTGAGGATCGACTCATGACCACCCCGTCGCCCATGCATCGCGAGCCGGATCCCGGCCGGCCGCAGCCCTCCGAGGGCGAGAGCGTCACGGACGACGGCGCAGCACGCAACGACGCCACGAGCGACGACGCCAAACGCAACGGTGCCACACACCACGACGCCACGAGCGACGGCGAGGCGGACGGCGCGGCGCAGCCCGGACCACGCGCATGGCACGGTGGCAGCATGGCGTACCGGCCAGATCTGGAGCGCGACCGGGACGGCGCCGAGCAAGCGGGCGATGACGGCTCGTCGTCGTCGGGCGATTCGTCGGCGTCGCCGCATCCGACGCCGGCATATCCGACGCCTGGATATCCGACCACCGCGCCGGCGACGACCATGGTGGCGGAGCCCGAGCCGCCGTGGCGCACGCGCGGCCTCGTGGCGCTGGGCGTCGCGGCCGTGATCGCGGTGCTCGGCTTCCCGCTCGGCTGGCTCTGGTCGTCGGTTGCGCCGTGGCTGCCCGGCGTGGTGGAACCCGACGGTCTGTTCCTGGCCCAGCCCTACGGTGAGCAGCGTGCCGGCGCGGAGACGTGGTACATCATGCTGTCCATCGGCGCAGGCATCATCATCGCGATCGTGGCCTGGGTGGCGCTGCGACGGTTCCGTGGTCCGTTGATGGTCGCGGCGCTCGCCGTCGGCGGCATCGCGGCGTCGTGGCTCGCCTGGCGGTTCGGCCACAACATCGGTCGCGGCCATGCGCGCACGGTCGCTGCGCACGGGAAGGTCGGTCAGATCGTCCTCGTACCACCGGACCTCCGCATCAAGCAGCCGGGAAACATCGCGTACTGGCACGGCCTGCCATACCTCAGCGGCGTGCTGCTCTATCTCGCGATCGCGGCGATCCTGGTCTACGTGCTGATCGCGTGCTTCACGGCAAGCCCGAACCTGGTGGCGCGGCGGCTTCCGCGCCGATCCGGCGATTAGTAACACCGGCCACGAGTAACGCACGCCGTTAGTTGTCGCTGAAGGCCACCGCGAGGTCGCCGAGCGGGACGGGCAGTGCGTTGATTTCGCGCAACAACACCAGCTCCCGGTTCAGCAAGCGACGCTCGAGCGCCAGCCGGTCGGCGATCGAGTCGGCGGCCAGGAGATCCTGCCGGTCGTCAAGCGCAAGTACCGTGGTCGCCCCGATGAGGTAGGACAGCACGGCCGGGTCGTCAGGCAGCTGTTCGGTGCCGTGGTGCCCGTCGGTGCGGATCAGCTCCAGGTAGCGCTGGAACAGCTCGAGCAGGCCGGGCACGAGGCGTTCGGCGCGCTGGTCCGCCTCCGGTTCGCTGATCCACTCGACGTCCGCTTGCAGGAACGGTTCGTCGTCGGGGAACAGCTCGTGGATGCGAAACCGGCGGCGGCCGACCGTGACGAGATCGAAGCGGCCGTCCGGATGCGAGGTCATCTGGCGGATCTCCGCCGTGCAGCCGACCTGATGCAACGTGATATCTGCGGTGCCGCGCTGGCCGGTGTCCACAACCGCGGCGCCGGCCAGGTCGCCGGTGTCCAGGACCGCCGCGCCGCCACCGGTCTCGCGACCCAGCCGGATCGCGACGACGCCGAACGTGCGACCGGTGGCGTCGTCACTCGTCAGGTGCCGCACCAGCGCGCGATAGCGCTCCTCGAACACGTGCAACGGCAGCACCAGCCCCGGGAACAGCACGGTTCCCAGCGGAAACAGCGGCAGCCGTTCGGTCATTGGCCGAAGCCTAGCCCGCGCGCAGTGCCGCCCGCGATCACGACAGGGCGGGTCAGTCGTGTCGCGAAAGTCGTCATCGAACGGGCGCCATCAGCGGTCGTCCCACGTCCTGGTCGGCGCCCGTCCGGCCGTCCGACGCCCATCTAGACTTGACCGGTGCTGACCCGCATTGACCTGCGTGGCGTGCCCGACGCGGCGGATGCGTTCCGGCTGCCGCGCGCCCACATCGATGTGGCGTCCGCGGCCGAATCGGTGCGCGATGTCATCGCGTCGGTTCGCGAGCGGGGCGTGGTGGCGATCCGTGCGGCGAGCGAACGCTTCGATGGCGTCGTGCCGCGGCGGTTGCGCGTGTCGGCCGCAGACATCGCCGCGGCCACGGCCGCCTTGGATCCAGCGGTACGCGAAGGTCTCACGCTCGCGATCGCACACGCCCGACGTGTCCACGGTGCGCAGCGCCGCGACGACGTCGTCACGGAAGTGGTGCCGGGTGGCACCGTCACGCAGACGTGGCGCCCGGTCCGGCGCGTCGGCCTCTACGTCCCGGGTGGCCGCGCGGTCTACCCGTCGAGCGTCGTGATGAACGTCGTGCCCGCGCAACTTGCTGGCGTCGCTGAGATCGCGGTGGCGAGCCCACCGCAGCGCGAGACCGGACTGCCGCATCCGCTCGTGCTGGCTGCGTGCGGCGTGCTCGGCGTCGACGAGGTGTACGCGGTCGGCGGCGCGCAGGCGATCGCGATGTTCGCGTACGGCACCGGTGGCGGCCGGACGGTTCCTACTGACGACCGAACAGTTCCCGGCGGGACGGTCCCCGGCGACGACGGTTGTCCGGCCGTCGACCTCGTGACGGGACCCGGGAACATCTTCGTCGCGGCCGCCAAGCGGCTGGTACGAGGCGTGGTTGGCATCGACTCGGAGGCTGGACCGACCGAGATCGCGATCCTGGCCGACGACAGCGCGGATCCGAGCCACGTCGCCGCGGATCTGATCAGCCAGGCCGAGCACGATCCGTTGGCGGCCAGCGTCCTCGTCACGACGTCGGTGCGGCTGGCCGACGCCGTCGACGCCGAGGTCGCCGACCGAGTCACGGCAACGAAGCACAGCGAACGCGTCGCGGAGGCGCTGTCCGGTCGCCAGTCGGCCACCGTGATCGTCGACCACCTCGACATCGGTCTTGCGCTGCTGAACGCGTACGGCGCCGAACACCTCGAGATCCAGACGCGCGACGCCCGGGCGGTCGCGGCGCGGGTCACGTCGGCTGGCGCGGTGTTCGTCGGCGCGCATTCGCCGGTGTCGCTCGGCGACTACCTGGCCGGCTCGAACCACGTGCTGCCGACCGGCGGCTGCGCACGGCACGCCGGCGGGCTGACGGTGCAGACGTACCTTAAGGGCATGCAGGTCGTCGAGTACGACGCCGACGCACTCGCATCGCTCGCGTCGCACGTGGTGGCGTTGGCCGATGCCGAAGATCTGCCGGCACACGGCGAGGCGATCACCGCGCGGCTTGTACCGGACAATGGATCGTCGGCCGTGGGGGAACGGCCGTGACCGTCGACGCGACGCGAAGTGACGTCCCGATCCGCGATGAGTTGCGCGGCCTGACGCCCTATGGCGCGCCACAGCTCGATGTCGCGGTGCGCTTGAACACGAACGAGAACCCGTACCCGATGCCGCCACATGTCGCCGCCGCGATGTCGGCGCGCTTAGCCGACGTCGTACCGTCGGTGAACCGCTATCCCGACCGTGACGCGATGCAGCTGCGCGCGGATCTCGCGAACTATCTCGGGCACGGCCTCGACGCGGCACACGTGTGGGCGGCCAATGGCTCCAACGAGATCCAACAGCAGCTGCTGCAGGTGTTCGGTGGCCCGGGACGCACCGCGCTCGGCTTTACGCCGTCCTATTCGATGCACCGCCTGGTGGCGCTCGCGACCGCGACGACGTGGATCGCCGGCGCGCGCGACGCCGACTTCTCGCTCACCCCGGCGTCCGCGGCGGATCAGGTTCGCACGCACGCGCCGGACATCGTGTTCCTGTGCGCCCCGAACAACCCCACGGGTACGGCATTGCCGCCGGCAGTACTCGACGCGGTGCTCGACGCGGCGCCCGGCATCGTGGTGGTGGACGAGGCCTACGCGGAGTTCCGCCGGCCCGGGACTCCGACCGCGCTCGCCCAACTCGACGGCCATCCGAGACTCGTCGTCACGCGAACCATGAGCAAGGCGTTCGCATGCGCGGGTGTACGGCTCGGCTACCTCGCCGCGGCACCGGAGATCGTGGCCGCCGTACAGCTGGTCCGGTTGCCGTACCACCTGTCCGCGCTGACGCAAACCGCGGCCCGCGTCGCGCTCGCGCACGTCGACGTGCTGCTCGACTCGGTCGAAGCGATCAAGCGGGAGCGCGACCGGCTGGTCCGCGAGCTTCGGGCGCTCGGTCTGCCGGTAGCCGACAGCGACGCGAATTTCGTGCTGTTCGGCGGTCTCACTGACGGATCGGCCATGTGGCGGGCACTGCTCGAGCGCGGCGTGTTGGTGCGTGACGTCGGGCTCGCCGGCTGGCTACGCGTCACCGCAGGCACACCGGCCGAGAACGATGTATTCCTGACCGCGATGCGCGACGTGCTGGTCGCATCGGAGACGGGGGCGGGCACATGAACGACGTGGTTCCGGCGTCCGACGCCGGACTCGACGACGACGCTGGCGGCCTCGGCGGGTTCGACGGCCTCGGCGGTTTCGGCGGCACAGAATACGGCGGCGTGCTGGACGCAGAGGTCGTCGCCACCACGACGCGGGCGACCGGATCGACGAGCGAGGCGGCCGCATACGAGGCGGCGACGCGCGCGGCCGCGTCGCCGCCGGCACACCGGATCGGCACGATCGAGCGCATCACCGGCGAGACCTCGGTCCGGGTCGAATTGGATCTCGATGGAGTCGGCGGCGCGAAGGTGGCCACCGGCATCGGCTTCTTCGATCACATGCTCGCTCAGATCGCGCGGCACGGCGGCTTCGACCTCACCGTCGAGACGATCGGCGATCTGCACGTGGACGCGCATCACACGATCGAGGACACCGCACTCGCGCTCGGCGCGGCGCTTGCCGAGGCGTTAGGTGACAAGCGTGGCGTACGCCGGTTCGGCGACGCCGTCGTACCACTGGACGAGGTCCTGGTGCAGGCCGCCGTCGACCTGTCCGGCCGGCCGTACGTGGTGCACGACGAGCCACCGCTCGCGCCGTACGTCGGGCCGGTCTACCCGACGTCGATGACGCGACACGTGTTTGAGTCGCTCGGCCACGCGGCGCGGATCACGTTGCACGTCTGCGTGTTGCGTGCCGCCCGGCCCGGCGTGACGCCGGACGCGCACCACGTCGTGGAGGCGCAATTCAAGGCCGTCGCGCGCGCCCTGCGGATGGCGGCGGCCACCGACGTCCGCGAGGCCGGCGTACCGAGCACGAAGGGCATGTTGTGACCTGGGCGGTGCTGCTGATCGTGCTCGGCGGATTTCTGCTCGGCGGCGCGTACTCGCTGCGCAGCCAGAAGGCGCCGCTTGCGGCGACGATCGTCGTCCTGGTGGCCGGCCTGCTGGCGCTCGCGGCGGGCATCCTGTGGTCGATCTAGCGAGGGCTGGCGTGACACCTCCTGGCGGGGACCCGTGACATCTCGGGACTCGATCGTCGATGTCGTCGTGCTCGACTACGGATCGGGCAACCTGCGATCGGCCGAGCGCGCGCTGGCCCGCGCGGGCGCGCGTGTCGAGGTCACCTCGGACCTGCGGCGGGCCGCGACGGCCGACGGGCTGGTCGTGCCGGGCGTCGGAGCGTACGCGGCGTGCATGGCGGGCATCGACGGGATCGGTGCCGGTCCAGTGATCGCCGAACGTGTCGCAACCGGACGTCCGGTGCTCGGCATCTGCGTGGGGCATCAGGTGCTCTTCGAGGTCGGCGAGGAACACGGCGTGACCACGAAGGGACTCGGGCTGCTCGGTGGCGCGGTGCGCCGGCTCGACGCCGAACGCGTACCGCACATGGGGTGGAACACCGTCACGGCGCCGGCCGGTTCGAGGTTGTTCGCCGGCATCGCCCCCGACGAGCGGTTCTACTTCGTTCACTCGTACGCCGCGACCGCCACCGATCCGGCGGTAGCCGTCACCACGGCCGTGCACGGCGAACGATTCGTCGCGGCCGTCGAGACCGCCAACGGCGTGCTGGCCGCCACCCAGTTTCACCCCGAAAAGTCGGGTGACGCCGGCGCTACGCTGTTGCGGAATTGGGTGACCTCGGTGCGGGAGCGGTGACTCATGAGCAAGGAGCGGGCCATCCGTCGGGCCGCGCGCCAGGCGGAGGCGGCCGTGGCGCGCGCCGCCCGCGAACGCGCCATGGCTCGCCGCGCCGCCCGGCGGCGAGTGTTGCGCCGTGTCACACCTCGGCTGCCGGATCGGCGGGTCGGGCGCCTCTATCCGCGCCGGACGTACGGCGAACGGGTGCTGATCGTCGTGGCTGCGGCCGTGGCGCTCGTGCTGATCTGGACGTACATCGGCGGGCTCACCACACGCATCGCGCTGACCGTGACGCTGGCGATCGCGGCGCCGGCGATCGTGGTGCTCGCGTTCGGCCGTCGGGGCGGCTGAGCTCGCCCATGGCAGGCATCGAGTCGCGCGTCCGAAGGGCGTACCCATGTTGACGTTGTTGCCCGCCGTCGACGTCGCAGGCGGCGAGGCGGTGCGGCTCGTGCACGGCGCCGCGGGCACCGAGACGCGCTACGGCCATCCGCTCGACGCCGCGCTTGCGTGGCAGCACGACGGTGCGCATTGGATCCACCTCGTCGACCTCGATGCCGCGTTCGGCCGGGGATCGAATGCCGGCCTCCTGGCACGCGTCATCGCGCAACTGGACGTGCTGGTCGAGCTG
>Ga0126377_10004376_pt1 | contig 10270 bp, 6 predicted proteins | sample PanSoiMetPlot_22_FD_92647 | JGI IMG/M metagenome (GOLD analysis project Ga0126377, IMG submission 92647) | Tropical forest soil microbial communities from Panama - MetaG Plot_22 | ecosystem: Environmental > Terrestrial > Soil > Tropical forest > Bulk soil | place: Panama | collected 2016-02-17 | reverse complement strand
GCGCCATGATAAAAACCGTGATGGCCATCGTGATCGGGATCGACGACGCGCTGATCGCCGTGATGCGACCATGGCGGAGAAACAGCAGCAAGACGATGACGGCCAACACAGCACCGATGATCATCGCGTCGCGCACGGACTGCACAGCGTCGCGGACGAGCGCCGCTTGATCGTAGACCGGCTTGAGCACCACGCCGGCGGGAAGCGTCTTTCGCAGATTGGCCGCGATGCGCGCGACGCTGTCGGCGATTTGAACGGTGTTGCCGCCGAGCTGCCGGGTGATGTTGATGAGCGCCGCCGGCCTGCCGTCTCCGGCGACGATGCGAACGTGATCTTCGGTCCCCGTCCGCACGGTGGCCACGTCGCGCACGCGAAGGCCATGCCCCACGACGACGTTCGCGATATCATCCGGCGAGTGTGCTTCCGAGCTCGTGACGATGAGATACTGCCGGTAGTTCTCCGGCATGCGACCCACGGCGGTCACCGTCGTCGCCGACTGGATTGCCGTGGCGAGATCGCTGAACGCCATCTGTTGTGCGGCCAACTTTGCCGGATCGGCCACGACTTCGACTTCGCGAACGTCGCTCGCCTGCACGTCCACCCGCCCGACGCCGGGCACGCGGGAGATCAGCGGTTTGATCTGATAGCGCGCCAGCTCGTAGAGCGCTGACGGATCACCGCCCTCGAGATTGTATGAGATAATTGGAAAGAGCGACGGGGTGAGCCGCTCGACCTCGATGTCGAGGTTCGCCGGCAGGTCCGCGCGGACCTCGTTGACGCGCGCCTGCACCTGCTGCAGCGCGACGACCATGTCCGTCTTCGGCGCAAACGTGACGTTCGTCTCGCTTCCGCCGCGAATCGCTCGGGACTGAACGCGCGTCACGCCCGGCACGATGCTGACCGCCGCTTCGATCGGTTCGGTGATGCTGAACATCACCTGACGTGCCGCGAGCGCGCTGCCTTGAACGACGATCGTGACGCGAGAAAACGTCAACTCGGGATAAATCGCCGACGGCAAACGAAACGCCGCCCAGATCCCGGCGCCGCTCAGCACGGCCACTGCGAGGTAAACGAATCGGCGCTGTCGCGCGAGAACGTCGAACAACGAGCGCGGACTGTTCACGGCTTTTCGGGTTTGACAGGCCCGCGGGGCCTGAGGGAATCACGCGGCTCCATCGGAACGACCTTGGCACTGTCCTGCACGCCATAGGCGCCGAGCGTCACGATGCGGTCGCCGGCGCTAAGACCCTCGATGATCTCGACGCCGGCATCCGACCGCGCGCCGACTTTGACCTCCTGCTCGTGCGCGATCCCGTTCGCGTCGACGACGAAGACCTTGAACTGATCGCCCTCGGGGACCAGCGCTTCGGCAGGAATGACGATCGTACTGGGACGCATGCCGACTTCAATGAGGCCGAACACGGTCTCACCGATTCTCAGCGGCCGCCGCGTCGTCTTTGCCTGCACGCGAACGGCGACGCTTCGCGTCGTTGTATCGACGACACCGGACACGTCGACAACGGTCCCGATGCCGAGCGGTTCGCCATTCATCGTCTGGCCCGCGGTCAGCCCGACCTTCGCCGAGCGGCGCACACGCGCCGCGTCGGACGGAGTGACGCTGAGTAAGACGTCCAGGGCCGAAGGATCAGTGATCTCGACGAGCGGCTGACTTGGATCGACGCCGAAGCCGAGGGTTGCGGTAAGTCTCGTCACCGTGCCGCTGATCGCGGCGCGAAGCGTCGAAAGCTCGAGCGCCCGTCGCGCGGCGATTGCATCAGCGCGCGCCTTGGCGACGTCTGCTGCAGCTTGATCGGCGTCCTTCTTCGGAACGATTCCTTCCTCTGCAAGCCGCTGCTGGCGCTCGAGCGTTCGCTCCGCAGTCGCAAGCGCGGCATCAGCAGCTTGTGAGGCGGCTTGGAAGGGCGCCCGGTCGAGCACGACGAGTGTCTGCCCCGCTCGAACAACCTGCCCGGCGGAAACGACAACCTTCTCGACACGTCCTTGCGCCGGTGCACTCAGCGTCGCGACGTGTCCCGAGCGGCCGGTCACCGTTCCGATGGCGCCGAGCTGCTCGGTGAACGACTGCGGCACGACGACGATCGTCGTGGCGTTCACCGTCGGGTGTGGCTCGGCGCGTTGTTCTTCTTCGCCCTTGTGGCAGGCAACGACGGCCAACGCGAAGGCAGCCGGCCGTAAGAGATTCAGAATACGTGTGCGTTGCATCATGGCTGACGCGTTGCCAGCGGTTGGAGTGCGAGAACGCGAAGCTGCGCTGTCGAGACCCAGACGGCAGCAAGGTCGTCGATGTATTGACCCATCACCTCGCGCGCCGTGCGCCGTGCCTCGAGCACGTTGGCGAGCGTCGACGCTCCCTCTCGATACGCGGTGAGCGACATCGATGCGACACGCTCGGCGCTGGCGAGCAATGTGCGAGTGCGCGCGACGCGAGCGGCTTTTATCTCGCGCGCCCGTAGCGCGTGCGCGATCAAGTTGCGCGCCTCCACACGGGCTAGGTTTGCCTCGGCGATGGCGCGGGTGCGTTCAGCGTCGGCCTGCGCGCGGGGGCCGCGATTACGGTCGAACAACGGGATCGCCATGCCGACCCCAAACGTCGGCAGCACCCCGGGCTGACTGGGATCTCCGTTTTCGACTCCGAACGAAATGCTGGGCAGTGACCAGGCGGCTCGGCGCTGAAATCGCGAGGCTAGCGTCGCTGATTCGACAGAGACGTCGGCGGCGATCTCGCTGAGCGTCCGGCCCACCACCGGCACCGCGGGCGGTGTGCCGAGCGTATCGGACGTCGTGATCTCGAGGCGCTCCGTCGTCATGCCGAGCACGCCCTGGAGATCGAGCAGCGTCGAGATCAGGAAAAGCGAGTCGGCATTGGCGATGTTCGCCTGCTGGCCCGCGAACACGCGCGCCAGCTCGACGTCCATGTCGCTCGCGTCGCCCGCGTCGCGACGGCGCTGAACCATGTGCATCACGCTGTCCGCGTCGATCGCGTTCCGTCGCGAGAGCTCGAGACGCTCGCGGGCTGCGACCGCGTTCGTGTACGTCGTGTCTGCGTCGAGGCCGACCGTCGCCCGAGCAAGCTGATAACGCAGCGACGCAGCGTTGAGGCCGAGCTCCGCCGATTGAATGCGCGGCTCGCGCAGCCATGGAAAATCGATCGGGAGCTCGACGATGTAGTGGTACATCGGAACAGACTTACTGTAGGTGGCGAGGGCGGTTGGATTGGGCATCGCGCGCGCGGTGACGAGTTGTGCAGCGGCAATGGCGGTATCGGCGCGAGCCACACCGATTCGTGCGCCTCGCGCGAGGGCAACTTCGATCACTTCGGCGCGTGACATCGACCTCGGCTGTGCCGCGCATGGCACGACCGGTACCGCGCATGCCACGAGCAGGGCAATGCGTAGTCGCATGACCAATGGTAGTTGTGCGTGGATGTTGAAAACGCTAACGACGCATACCTGTCACGAAGATGACACCGAAGCGCTTGGCGACAAGAGCGGCGGCGGAAATTCCACGGTAACACGAGTGCCCTGCCCCGGCGCCGACTCGATGCGCAGGCGCGCGCCGTGTTCCTCGGCGATCCATTGGGCGATCGAGAGCCCCAGGCCTGCGCCCTGCGACGTTCCATTGTCGCCGGAGCGTGTGCGCGCCGGGTCGCCGCGATAGAAGCGCTCGAAGACGTGGGCCAATTGATCAGCTGGGATACCGGCACCCGTGTCCGAAACACTCAGCGTCGCGCCTGTTCCGACGGGTCGAGTCGAGAGGCGAACGACACCGCCGGGTTCGGTGAACTTGATCGCGTTGTCGAGGAGGATGATCGTGAGCTGTCGCAGAAGCGACGCGTCCCCATCGACGGGCGACTCCTCGAACTCGTCCACCTCGAGGCGGACCGAGCGACGGTCGGCGATGACGCGGGCGGCGTCGGCCGCGTCGAGAGCGACGTCGTCGAGAAAGACGCGCTGCCGCTCGATGGGACGCTCGCCGGCGTCCGCGCGGGCGAGCATGAGCAGATCCTCAACGATGCGGCCGAGCTGTGCCGTTTCATGCTCTATGCTCCGCAGTGCCCCGGTGTACTCGTCGACATCCCGAGAACGCTGAAGCGCGACTTCCGCCCGACTGCGGACGACGGTGAGCGGTGTTCGCAGCTCGTGCGCGGCGTCGGCCATGAAGCGGCGCATGTAGGTGATCGCGCGCTCAACGGGCTCCGTGCTTTCGCGCGCGAGCAGCCAACCGCCAAGCGCGACGAGCAGCAAACCGGCGAGCGCCGCCGCGCCGAACGCCGCGATGAGCGACGCATATTTGTCTTCCAGCTCGATCTCGTCGGCAACGGCAACCGCGACGAATCGCTGTCCCGGCGCAAGCGTAAATGGTTCCGCGTAGGCTCGGAGCAAACGCTCCCCCTCTGCCCAATGACGATGGACGGGAATCCGCGCTGCATCTCGAGCCAGAGTGCTGACCCAGGACTCCGGCCGCTCCCCGGCTACCCAGCCGCCGAGTGTGTCGAGGAGCAGCAGCCGACGATCCGGGATGCGAAAGTCGTGAAGCGAATCGATCGCCGGCGTTGCGCCATTCGCACGCGCTCGAACGACGCGAATCAGCTCTTTGCTCGCATCGCCCAATGAGGCGTCGAGATCACGATCGAATCGGCGCGTGATGGTCGCGAACATCCCCACACCGATGAGGAGCAAAATGGCGAAGAACGTTCCGACGTACCACGCGGTGAGGCGCCAGCGAAGACGACTCAGCGATGCCGGAAGCACCGGCGCACGGCCATTGTTCTCGCTCACGTGCCGAGCCGATATCCGGCGCCACGTAAGGTGTGGATCAACTTGATGTCGAAGTCGTCATCGATCTTACGACGCAGCCGGCGCACGAGCACCTCGAGCACGTTCGTGAAGGGATCGTGGTTCTCGTCCCACACATGCGCCGAGATGGCCGCGCGATCGACGACTTGATCGCGGTGTCGCACGAGAAACTCGAGCAGCGCAAACTCCTTTGCCGTCAGCTCGATCGAGCGGCCGCCTCGACGGACGCGATGCCCGCGCAAATCGACCTCGAGGTCCGCGACCATTGCGTGCTCGGGCAGCGGCGTTGGACGGCGGCGCGCAAGCGCGTGCAAGCGAGCCACGAGCTCACGAAACGCGAACGGCTTCGTGAGATAGTCGTCCGCTCCGGCGTCGAGACCGCGGACGCGATCATCCACCGCGTCGCGCGCCGTCAGCATGAGCACGGGCGTGCCGACGCCGCGATCGCGCAGCGATTGACACAGGTCAAAACCGCTGCCTCCCGGCAGCATGACGTCGAGGATGATCACGTCGAAAGTGCCCAGGACCGCCCGCGATCGACCGGTTTCAAACGTCGACTCACGAGCGACCTCGAGTCCGTGCTCGCCCAGGCCGCTCTCGATGATCGTAGCGAGCTCAGGATCGTCTTCGACCAACAAAACACGCATATATGAAATGAGCGCCCATGCGCGGCCTGATGCCAGACCAGTAGCCAGGGAACCTTTCTGACAGTCTTCCTGTGCGGTGGATTAGGGAAGTTGTGGGATTCGTGTCCCCTCGACTGCGACCTCGGGTTCCGCGCTTGGCGAGAAGATGTAGTCGCGTCCGCGAATCGCCACGAGCGCCGTCGGGACGATGAACAACGTGATCGGGGTCGACAGCGCCAGTCCGCCGATCACAGCGAGCGCGAGCGGTCGTTGGAGATCGCTCCCCGCACCCAGGCCCAACGCGAGCGGCAGCAACCCGAACAACGTGCACAGCGTCGTCATGAGAATCGGGCGCATGCGGATCCGCGCTGCATTTCGCAATGAAGGCTCAAGGGTCAGTCCCTCGTTGCGCATGAGGTGCCGCGTGAAGTCGAGGAGAATGATGCCGTTCTTCACGATCAGACCGACGAGCAAGATCAGCCCCATAAATGACGACACGTTGAGCGGCGTGTTCGTGATGACGAGCAGCCCGATCGCGCCGACAAATGACAATGGAGCGGCGAGCAAGATCACGAGGGGCTCGATGAATGACTCGAACTGAATCACCATCACGGCAATGACGCTCGCGACGGCGAGCCCGAGCACAAGCAGCAGCGCGCGAAACGCCTCCTGCTGTCCGGCGTACTGACCGCCGAGCTCCACGCGAATCCCCGCCGGCGGAGGGATTTCGGCTAACACTGCTTTCACATCGTTCATCACGGGGCCGAGCGAGCGACCCGCGAGGTCGCCCGTCGCCTTGATCATCTGCTGTTGGTTTTCTCGTAGGAGCACCGCGCGCGCCTCGGCAGGCTGGAAGCTGGCGAGGTTTCCAAGCGGAACCGCGGACTTGGTCTCCGGGGCGAAGATGGGGATGGCGGCGAGAGCATTGGCATTGAATCGCACGGAGTCGGGAGCGCGCACGCGCACACCGATCGAACGATCGTCGAGGCGCACGTCACCCGCTGGCACGCCGAGGAGCGTACCGCTCAGGGCATCCGACACTTGCGCGGCCGTGAGCCCCACTCGATTCGCCTCCGCCAGATTGATCGTCATCTCGAGCTCGGCGCTCGGCTCACTCTTTCCGTTGAAGTAGTCCTCCAAGCCATCGACCTTCGACATCTTTGGCTCGAGGCGCTCGGCATACGCTTCGAGGGAGTTGAGGTCGGGCCCGAACATTTTGATTTCGACGGGGTTCGCGGCACCCGCGAGATCGTTGATAACATCGGACAGGATCTGCACGAATTCGATGCGCAGACGCGGTGCGGCGGATTCAATCTTGCCGCGGACCTCGTCGATCACCTCGGCGGTCGAGCGATCGCGCTCACGCTCCGGCTTGAGGCGCGCGACGATGTCGCCCGTGTTCTGCTCCGTCGCGAAGAGCCCAAGCTCTGCTCCGGTCCGGCGCGAGATCCCGACGATCTCCGGCGTCTCGAGCAGGATTCGCTCGGCGATGTGGACCATGCGATCCGTCTCATCGAGCGCGGTGCCGCCCGGGCTGGTGTAGTCGAGCACGAAGGCGCCTTCGTCGATCTCGGGCAGGAAGCCCGTCGGCGCGACGCGGTGGACCAAGTAACCGGCGGCGACCAATACCAACGCCACAGGGACTACCCAACGGGCATGACGCAGCACCACGCCGAGGAGATGCTCGTACTTCTCGGAGAGCGTGTCGATGCTGCGGCCGACGCGCACGAGTGGGCTCGGCGAGCGTGCTTCGATCGACTCGTCGACATCCTGCACCCTCAAGAATTGCTCGCTCAACAGGGGAATAATCGTGAGCGCGACGACGAGAGACACAAGCACCGCGACCGTGAGCGTGATTGACAAAGCCTTGAAGAACTGCCCCTCGACACCGGTGAGCAGACCCAGTGGGAGAAACACGACTACGGTTGTGATAGTGGACGTCGTGACTGGCCAGATCAGCTCCTGAATCGCATCGCGAATGGCGATACGCCGATTGGTTTGGAAGTGCGCATGCCGCACGATGTTCTCGGTGATCACGACCGCGTCGTCGATCACGAGGCCGATAGCGATCGCCATCGCCCCCAACGTCATCAGGTTGAACGTCTGGCCGAGGAGCGCCATGACGAACACGGTGATCGCCATCGTGATCGGGATCGACGACGCACTGATGGCCGTGATGCGCGCGTGGCGCAGGAAGAGGAGGAGCACGACCACGGCGAGGACCGCGCCGATGATCATGGCATCACGCACCGATTTGACCGCATCGCGCACTAGTGCTGCCTGGTCGTACACGGGCTTGAGCACGGCGCCCGGTGGCAGCGTTCTGCGGAGGCCCGCAGCGATTTTTGCCACGCTGTCGGCAATCAGGAGCGTGTTTCCACCGACCTGTCGCGTCACGTTGATGAGCGCGGCGGGCTTTCCATCGCCGGCAACGATGCGGACGTGATCTTCGGTTCCCGTCTTCACCGCGGCGACATCGCGCACCCGAAGTCCGCGACCGATGACGACGTTGGCGACGTCCTCCGCAGAATGTGCCTCGGTCGTTGTGACGATGAGATACTGCCGGTAATTCTCCGGAATGCGGCCCACAGCGCTGACCGCGGTCGAGGCCTGGATGGCGGCGGCGAGGTCGGCATATGTCATCTGTTGAGCCGACAGTTTCGCCGGGTCGACGACCACCTCGACCTCGCGCACGTCACTCCCTTGAACGTCCACGCGGCCGACGCCCGGAACGCGCGAGATGATCGGCTTGATCTGATAGCGCGCGAGGTCGTACAACGACGCCGGATCGCCACCTTCCAGGTTGTAGGAGAGAATTGGAAAGAGCGACGGGGTAAGACGCTCGACCTCGATGTCGAGGTTGGCAGGAAGATCGCCACGCACCTGATTGACACGCGCCTGAACCTGCTGCAGCGCGAAAATCATATCGGTCTTTGGCGAGAACGTGACGTTCGTTTCGCTTCCCCCGCGAATCGAGCGCGATTGCACGCGCGTCACCCCCGGCACGATGCTGATCGCTTCCTCGATTGGGCGCGTGATGCTGAACAGCACTTGCCGTGCACCAAGTGCGCTCCCCTCGACGACAACGGTGACGCGCGAGAACGTCAGCTCGGGATAGATCGCCGATGGCAGCTGGAACGCTGCCCAAATTCCAGCACCAGTGAGCACCGCGGTCGCCAAATACACGAAACGGCGCTGACGGGCGAGCAGACCAAATAGCGAGCGACCTGGTTTCACGGTTTTTCGGGTTTGACGGAATCCGCCGGAACGAAAGGAACGACCTTCGCGCTGTCCTGTACACCGTACGCGCCCATGGTGACGACGCGTTCGCCGGCGCGCAAGCCCGCCGTGATCTCCACGCCGGCGTCCGAACGGCCGCCGATCTTCACCTCGCGCGAGTGGGCGATGCTGTTTGCATCGACGACGAACACCTTGAATGAATCTCCTTCCGGTACGAGTGCCTCAGAGGGAACAACGATGGCCGATGGCCGCGTTCCGACTGTGATCGCGCCGAAGACGGTCTCTCCGATGCGCAACGGTCGTCGCGTACTCGGCACGTGGACGCGCACCGGCACGCTCCGCGTTGTGGTATCGATTGTGGCGGCGACATCCGTCACCGTGCCGACACCCAGCGGCTCGCCGTTGGTCGACTGTCCGGCGGTCAGCGCGACCTTTGCGGAGGGACGTACACGGGCCGCGTCACTTGGCGTCACGCTGAGCAGAACGTCGAGCGCCGACGGGTCAGTGATCTCGACCAGCGGCTGCGTCGGATCGACGCCGATGCCGACCGTCGCCGTCATTTTCGTTACGGTGCCCGAGATCGCCGCCCTGAGGATCGACAGGTTCAGAGCGTGGTGCGCAGTCACCGACTCCGAGCGCGCCCTCGCGAGATCCGCGGCCGCTTGATCGACATCCTTCTTGGCAACGATCCCTTCCTTTGACAGCCGCTGCTGTCGTTCATTCGCACGCTCCGCCGCGACGAGCGCGGCGTCGGCGGCTTGCGCGGCGGCTTGAAAGGGCGCCTGGTCGAACACGACGAGCGGCTGACCCGCCCGCACAACCTGGCCAGTGGAGACGAGGACCTTCGTGACGCGGGCCGCGGCAGGCGCACCTTGTGTCGCGACGTGGCCAGCGCGGCCAGCGACCGTTCCGATTGCGCCGAGCGTTTCGACGAATGCCTGCGGCTGGACAACAATGGTCTGTGCGCCAACGATGGGATGTGCTTCCTCCGGGGTTGCCTCGTCTCCTCGGTGACACGCGGCAATTGCGCAGGCACCAGCAATGAGTAAACGCGAAACGGCATCCGCTCTCATGGCTGCCGGCCCGGCGGAAGCGCAAGGATGCGAAGCTCGGCAGTCGCGATCCAGGCGCTCGCGAGATCATCCACGTACTGGGCGAGCACGTCGCGCGCTGCCCGACGCGCCTCGAGCACATTGACAAGCGTCTGCGCGCCCTCGCGATACGCGGTGAGCGACATGCTCGCGACGCGATTGGCGCTATTGATCAGGAGACGATCGCGTTCCACGCGCGCGAGCGCGATTTCTCGCTCACGGATCGCACGTGCGATCTGATTCCGGGCTTCCACCCGTGCGAGCGTCGCCTCGGCTACAGCGCGAGCTCGATCGGCTTCCGCTTGCGCAACTGCGCCGCGATTGCGGTCAAATAGAGGAAGGCCGATGCCTACGCCGAACGTCGGCAGCACACCGGGTTGGTCGGGATCACCCGTCTCGAACCCGAACGAAATACTCGGCTGGGGCCAAACAGCGCGTCGCTGCATCCGGGCCGCGAGCGTTGTCGATTCAACCGAAAGTCCCGCGGCAATCTCGC
>Ga0126377_10004375_pt1 | contig 10270 bp, 12 predicted proteins | sample PanSoiMetPlot_22_FD_92647 | JGI IMG/M metagenome (GOLD analysis project Ga0126377, IMG submission 92647) | Tropical forest soil microbial communities from Panama - MetaG Plot_22 | ecosystem: Environmental > Terrestrial > Soil > Tropical forest > Bulk soil | place: Panama | collected 2016-02-17 | reverse complement strand
CCGACAATCGCGACGGTGAGCGGCATCCTTGCCTCATGCCGCCGTTACTTCAGCGCAACCAGCTCGGCTTTGTTGGTGAACACGTACATTGTGCCGTTGGCCACCACCGGCGAAATGAAGGTGCCGTTCGGCATTTCTGTCTCGCCGAGCTTGTCGCCGGTATACGGCGACAACAGCTCGGCCTTGCCCTGCGACGACACCAGCACGAGAAAATTCGATACCATCAGCGGGCCGGTCCACACGATCGGATCGCGCTTCTTCGCGGGGCGGCCAAAAGAGGCCAGCTGCGTCGTCCAACGCACGCGCCCATCCGCACGGTTCATGCAGACCACCGTGCCGTCCGTCGACACCAGGTAGACGAAATCGCCCGCCACCAGGGGCGTTTGGATGCCCGCGATGTTGCGCGTCCAGGCGCGCGAGCCCGAGCGAAGATTGATCGCCGCCATCGTGCCCGAATGGCTGACCGCGAACACCATGTTGCGGTCGATCACCGGCCGGCCGGCGATATCGTTGATGACCGTCAGCGCGGTGACGTTGCCGTTGCGCGACAGCGAATCCGTCCACGCCGGCGTGCCGTTCTGGGCGCGCAGCGCGAACAACTCGCCCGAGCTGTAGGGCACCACGACCGTGTCGCCGACCACGCCCACGCTTGCGCTCGACAGGATCCCGGCCGACTCCACCGTGCCGCGGTGATCCCACAACAGGTGGCCGTCGTTCACGTCCAGCGCCTGAGTCTGGTTTTCCTGCGTGATGATATAGACCCGGCCGTCGACAACCACCGGTGCCGAGTGCACTGGAACCACCGTGTTCGCTTGCCAGAGCTGGCTTCCGTTCTTTGCGTCGAGCGCCGCGACCGTGCCGAAACCCGTGGCGACGAACAATTTGCCGCTGTCAAAAGCAAGCCCGCCGCCAAAGCCTTTCGCCGCGCCGGCGCTGCGCGAACGCCAGAAGCGCAGCCATCTGCGCCGGCCCGCGGAAAGATCGCCCGGCACCACGCTCTTGCGCCACGACTCGCGGCCTGTCTGCGCATCGAAGGCAAACACCGTAGCTTCCGCGTCGAGCACATAGACGAGCCCGCCCGCGACGATAGGCGGCGCCGTGAGCTGCGAACTCCTGTCCGACCCTTTGCCCGCGGAGACGCTCCACATTTGCTTCAGCGGGCCATCGGCCATCAGATTGCCGACGACGTTGTCCGGCGAGCCGCCCGGCATCGGCCATTCCATGTTCCGTTTGGGCGGGGGCAAATCGATCTTCGCATTGGCCAGCATCGGGTCGGCCGAAATCTGTGTGTCCGAAACGATGATAGCGATGCGCTCGCCCTGGATCTTCGTCACTGTGCCGGTGAAATCGAGCAGGTCACGCAGCGAGCGCCCACCGCACCCGGCAAGGGCCATCGCTGCAACGGCAAGTACGAGCACATTTACGATACGCGACTTCATTTCGACGGACTCCCCTGAACTGGTGCCGGCGCGGTTGGCCTTGTGCTGACTGATCCCGCCGGATTGGCCTTGAGATATTGCGCGATTGCAGCCGCGCGCTGACGCAGATTGGCAGGCGCCTCGAGCTCTTGGCTGAGCTTCAGATAATCGGCCTCGGCCTGTGTGCGCGAGCCGCTCTTGAAATCGATATAGGCAAGCACTTCAGCGGCCGCGAAGCGCCACGGGTTCTCCTGGCCGTTCAGCGGCGCGAGGATCGTTTCGATTTCGCTCCGCGGTAGCGCGTCGGCTTGCGTCCATGCCAGCCGCAGCCGTGCCGCGCTCGCAATTGCCGGATCGGAATTGGTCGTCAATTCGCGCAGCAAGGCGACCGCCTGATCGCGCTTGTTCTCCGCGAGGTACACGCCGGCCAAGTGCAGCTTGGAGAGCGTCGCGTAGCCGGTATGCCTGTCCTTCGACAGCTCTAAGAACGCCGTTTCGGCCTCCGGCGCCTTGCCGGCTGCTGCTAAGGCCTGCGCAGCTTGATAGCGATCCGAAATCTGCTGGCGCTGGCCGAGATCGTACTGTCTCCACGCCTGGTAGCCGCCGACCCCAAGCACAACAACCGCAGCAGCGGCAACGATGTAGTTGCCGTATTTCTTCCAGAGCTGTTCGTACCGCTCTCGGCGGACGTCTTCTTCGACTTCTTGGAAGATGTCGCTCATCGCTTTCCCGTACCGGCGCCGCGCCGTTCCAAAAAACGCGGCGCGCGAAGCCCAAGTCCTTGATCAAACTATGATTAGCGCGGGCTCGACGACTTTTGCAAACGCCCCGACCCGTCGCGGCCTTAGCCGGCCTTTGTCGTTTTGCTCATGGTATAGACATTTTCCTCGCCCGGGAAACGTCTATTCCGCACATCCGTTGCATAAGCTTTCACCGCTGCCTCGATATCCCGTCCCAAGTGCGCGTATTCACGCACGAAGCGCGGCGGGCTGGGATTGAGGCCCAACATGTCCTCCATCACCAGGATTTGACCGTCGCAGGCAGGCGACGCGCCAATTCCGATCGTCGGAATCGAAATGAGCTTGGTGATCTTCGCGGCAAGCGGTTCCGCCATTGCTTCCAGCACCACCGCGAACGCGCCCGCCTCATCGATCGCCTTGGCGTCCGCTTCAATCGATGGCCACTCTTCTGCGCTGCGCCCCTGCGTCTTGAAGCCGCCCATCACCTGGACCATCTGCGGCGTCATGCCGATATGCGCCATCACCGGAATGCCGCGCAGGCTCAAATAGCGGATGGTCTCCGCCATGCGCGATCCGCCTTCGATCTTGACCGCCGAGCAGCCGGTTTCCTTCATCACGCGAGCCGCGTTGCGGAACGCAATCTCCGGACTCTCCTCATAGGAACCGAACGGCATATCGACGACGACGAGCGCGCGCTTCGCTGCGCGCATCACCGCTTGCGCGTGCAGGATCATCAGCTCCAGCGTGACGCCGAGCGTCGTCTCCATGCCGTGCATCACCATGCCGAGCGAGTCGCCGACCAGCATCACGTCGACATGCGAGTCCAGAAGACGCGCGGTGTGCGCGTGATAGCAGGTGAGCGATACGATCGGCTCCCGGCCCTTGCGTGCCTTGATTTCAGGAACCGAGATGCGCCGCATCTCTTTCTGTGCCGACATCTGTGTTCTCGTTACTTAAGGTCTAAAGCGAGCGCCTCAGCCGCTCGTTACTGCACATTATCCGCCGCGTGGCGTTTTCCATCCGCGCCGTAGAAGCTGATGGAATTGGAAAAGCGAAGCGCCGCGGGGCCAAAGGATGCATCTTCATTGGTGGGAAGATTGATTCCTTGGATCAAATACAGCCGCCCGCGGTTGAAGAAGATGTTGGCCGTCAACCGTGCTTTATCCGGGCAGTCCACACCGGTGATAGCCTTGAACCAGGTGCGGGCCGCGTCGGTCTGACCCGGTTGATCGGGCGTCTTGCCTGCGCGGCAATCGATCGTGATGAAGCGGCCGAAGATTGCATCCCTGCCGGGCTCGACGCGCGAAATGGACTGACCGTTCAAGTCGCCCAGCAGCTGAATATTGAACTCGGCCTCGCCCAAAATCGTTGCGCCTTCCTCTTTGCGGTTCAAAAGATCGACCACGGTGGCGACATAAATCGCGTGGTCTTCCTTCACCGTGGAGATGTGCGCCGTTGCCGACGGCACCAGCACGCTAGAATACTTGCCGGTCGTCACTGTCGGTTTGGCTGGGAATTCCACCACATAGCCGAGCCGGGGTGACGGATATTCCTGCCAGGCGGCCACCGCCGGTCCTGCTGCCAGCAGCGTCGCCGCAACGAGAATTTCCCTTAGGGGCAAGGTGGGGCCTCCCTCTGACCGGTGCTCAATTCCCATGTTATATATTACATAATCGAAACCGCCGCCGCGAGGCTATTGCCGGAGGATTTTCCATGAAATTCAAGCTCGTAGGCCTTACCGCCCTCGCCTTGTCGATGTTTGCATTCAACGCGGAGGCCCATCACTCCTTCGCCATGTTCGACCACGACAAGATGATTTCGGTCGCGGGAACCGTGAAGGAATTCGAGTGGACCAATCCGCACGCCTGGATCCACATCACGGCGGTCGACGCGAGCACCGGCCGCAATGTCGATTGGTCGTTTGAGATGGGCTCGGTCAGCCAGATTGCAGCACAGGGCTGGAAATCGGACAGCATCAAGCCGGGCGACAAGATCACGGTTGACGCTCATCCTTTGAAAGACGGTTCGCGCGGCGGTCAATATCAAGCGGTGAAATTTGCCGACGGACACATCATCCGCCAGCGCGCTCAGTAACGACGGATAAGACTTGGCGAAGCCCCGCTGTTTCAGCGGGGCTTCCCCTTTTTCCGTGCTACCGAAACCTGATGTCGGATCTGTTCCGTGCGGCGCGCTGCCTGCGTTTTTCCCGCCAATGGGTGACGGCCACGCCAAGCGCTCCGACGAACGCACCCATCGGTCCTTGAACGAGATAGGTTGGCCGCAAGTACAGGATCGTTCCTGCGATGAAGGACAGCGCTATTCCGGCCAGGACTCCCGCCCCGAAGGCAAGCACTGTCCAGACGAGGCTGCTCTTCTCGCCGAGAATGTAATGGGTCGCTCCGCCGCCGACGAACAGGAACAGGATGAAAATGAGAATGCCTACACTCGTCACCGAAGCTATTCCGGCTTCTCTTTTTCGCTCTCCGGCTTGGGTCCAGCACCTTCCTCGAACATCGCTTCGGCGCTCGGCGCAGCTTCCGCCGCCTCTTCCTCGGGCGCTTCCGCGAGCACGTCTTCGCCGCGTGCCTGGCGTTCGGCTTCATCGTCGGTGCGGGCGACATTGATCGTCACATGCACGCGCACTTCGGGATGCAGCACGATGTTCACTTCGTGCATGCCGATGGTCTTGATCGCTTTGTCCAGCGGCACCTGGCTGCGTGAAATCGAAAAGCCGCCGGCGCTCACCACATCTGCGATATCGCGCGGCGACACCGAACCGTACAGCTGCCCGCGGTCGCCGGCCTGGCGCAGCATGACGAATTTATGGTCGGCGAGCTTCGACGCCACCGCCTCGGCTTCTTTCTTGCGCTCGAGATTGCGCGCTTCGAGCTGCGTGCGCTGCGTCTGAAAATATTCGCGATTGGCTTTCGTGGCCCTGAGCGCCTTCTTCTTCGGCAGAAGATAGTTTCGCGCAAAGCCGTCCTTTACTTTCACTTCGTCGCCCATCTGGCCGAGTTTTTCGACCCGTTCGAGCAGGATCACTTGCATGGGCGGCTCCTATTTCACGACGTAGGGGATGAGCGCCATGAAGCGCGCCCGCTTGATCGCGTTCGACAGTTCACGCTGCTTCTTTGTGGAGACCGCAGTGATGCGCGAAGGCACTATCTTGCCGCGCTCGGAAATGTAGCGCTGCAAAAGCTTGACGTCCTTATAGTCGATCTTCGGCGCGTTCTCGCCCGAGAACGGGCAGGTTTTGCGGCGCCGGAAGAAAGGCCGGCGGGCCATTCCAGGTTGCGCGCTCATGCTTCGGCTCCTTCCGCCGTGCCCTCATCGCGGCGTGGACGATCATCGCGCTCGCGGCCGCCTTCGCGCTCGCGCTTGCGGCTGGAGTTCGATTGCTCGAAGGCATCGACGCGGACCGTCAAAAACCGCAGGACGTCTTCGTTGATCTTGAGTTGCCGCTCGAGCTCGAACACCGCTTTGGCCGGTGCGTTCAAGTTCAACAGCACGTAATGGCCCTTGCGGTTCTTCTTGATGCGGAAGGCGAGTGTGCGCAGGCCCCAATATTCCTGCTTCTCCACTTTGCCGCCTTCGGTCTCGACGATGGTTTTTAGGTGGGTCGCAAGCGCGTCCACCGCCTGCGCGCTGATATCCTGGCGCGCAATCAGCATGTGCTCGTACAGAGCCATGTGGTCATCCTTCCTTAGGGCGCGGCACGAGGAGCGGGGGAAGGTTCACCCTCGTTCCTGCGTCGGTTCGCGAGAGCGCCGGACCATCCGGCATCGCCCATCAATGGGCCCCTCGCGACCGCACCCGGTCTAGAGGCGTGGGGTATACCGGAAATAACCAACCCGGTTCAAGCGGGTAGCGCCAACCCGTTAAGACGGCGCTGCACCGGCGGGCATCACCGCTTTGGCGGTGCGCTGATCGAACCAGCGCTGCACAAGTCCAGCCAAAGTCGCGCCGATCAGCGGAGCCACCCAGAATGCCCAAAGCTGCCCAAGCGCCCAGCTGCCCTGAAATATCGCCACTGCGGTCGAGCGCGCCGGATTGACCGACGTGTTGGTCACCGGAATGGAAATCAAGTGGATGAGCGTAAGCGCTAAACCGATCGCGAGTGGCGCAAATCCCTTTGGCGCTCTTTCAGACGTCGCGCCCAAGATGACGATCAAGAACATGAAGGTAAGAACGATCTCGCAGACGAGCCCCGCTTGAAGAGAATAGCCTTGCGGTGAATGTTCACCGTAACCGTTCGAGGCGAAGCCCGCGCTGGGATCGAAGCTGGCTGCGCCGCCTGCAATGATGAAGAGCACCGCGGCAGCGCCGATGCCGCCAAGCACTTGCGCGATCCAGTAAGGCGCAATGTCCTTTGCCGGGAGTCGGCCGGCTGCAAAAACACCGAGCGTCACCGCAGGATTGAAGTGCGCTCCCGAAACATGACCGAAGGCATAGGCCCCGGTCAGAACAGTCAAGCCGAAGGCGAGCGATACGCCGGCGTAGCCGATGCCAACATTGGCGACTCCGGCGGCGAGCACGGCTGACCCGCATCCGCCCAGTACAAGCCAAAACGTGCCGATGAACTCGGCCGCGAGTTTGCGCGACATGTCCATGTGAGCCTCCCCGTTCGTTTGCGCGCATTTCAACAATGCCCGCATGAGGCCAATTGTACACCCACACGCCGTTCGCGTCCGAGTTACCTGTCCGCAATTTTCAACTCTCCTCGCCTCGCGGGACACCAGGCCGATTAGACACGTTTAACAAAAGAGGAAATTGCACAGGAGGCCACCATGCAAAAGGTGGTCGGATTTTGTGGCAAAGCTTAGGGCCGCTTTGCGGCGGCGCGGCGCACCCCGCTCGCAAAACCTTCGCCGCAGTTCGCCCCCTTGGCGCGCGGCCCAATGGACCGCGGGAATTTTGCTTGGCTTCGTTGCGGCCTGCATCTTGCTGCTTGCTTTCGTCGACTGGAATGCGATGCGCGGTCCGGTGGAGCATTATCTTTCAGCAAAGATGCAGCGTGAGGTGCGCATTGCCGGCGACCTCGACGTGCATCTCTTCTCCTGGACGCCGCGCGCCGTCGCCAACGATCTTGCTATCTCTCAGCCCGACTGGGTAAAGCGTGAGCAGCCGAAAGCCCCCGCGACCTTCGCCGAAATCTCTAGCTTCGCGATTTCGGTCGATCTTGGCCGGTTTCTGACCGGGCGCCTCGTATTACCCGAGGTGATCATCGATCATCCGCAGTTCCACTTTTTGCGCGACGCCACGGGACGTGCGAACTGGCGCCGGAACCCCAACGCGGAGGAACCGCTCAAGCTACCCCCGATCCGGCACTTCGCGATCAGGCAAGGTCGTCTCGACCTGCTCGACATCAAGCGGAAGCTGGAGTTCACCGGCACCGTCGTGTCGGAAGAAACTGACGTGCAGACGGGTACGCACACGTTTGAGCTGACCGGCAAAGGTCAACTAAACCGTCAGCCGTTCAGCGCGATAGTGAAGGGCGATCCGCTGCTCAACGTCGAGCCCGACCGGCCTTATGGTTTCGAGGGCGATATTCGCGCGGGCGCTTCGCGTATCATTGCCAAGGGCTCGCTCAATCGCCCGTTCGACCTCGGCGCGTTTGATGTGACGGCGACGTTCACCGGCAACGATCTTGCCGATTTGTATTATCTCACCGGATTGGCATTGCCCAATACGCACCCCTACAGGCTCGCAGGCGAGCTCACACGGCGCCGTGACGACTGGCGCATCACTGGCCTCTCTGGGAAGGTCGGTGACTCCGATCTTCGCGGCGAGCTTAAGATCGACGCGGCCAACGAGCGGCCCTATCTGTCGGGCAAGGTGGATTCCAAGCATCTCGACTTTTCGGACCTCGGACCGGTGATTGGTTCTCCGCCGACAGCAGGCAGCGGCAAGCCCGCGTCCGCTAAGCAGCAGGCCGAAGCACAGCAGCTCGCAGCGACCGGACGCTGCTTCCCGATACACCGCTCGAAGTGGAGCGCTTGAACCAAATGGACGCCGATGTGCATTACCGCGCCGAGACGATCGTTTCGCGCTCTCTGCCTTTGCGCCAGGCGGACGTACAGATCGCGGTGAAGCAGGGCGTGCTCAAACTGGATCCAATTGAAGTCTCTTTCACGAGGGGAAAGATGAACGGCAAGGTCCAGGTGGACGCTCGCAACAAGGCGCCGCAGTCGGACATCGACATACGAGTCACGGAGCTGAAGCTCGAAGAGCTGGTGCGCGGCAATCCGCCTGCGCTTGAAGGCTCGCTGCTGGCGCGCGCCAAACTCCATGGCGTGGGCAATTCAGTGCACAAAGCGGCATCGACTGCGAATGGAACTCTTGCGTTTGTCGTTCCGCGCGGTCAGATCCGCGAGTCGATCGCCGAATTGCTGGGCATCAATGTGGCGCGGGCGATACTCCTCGACAACCGCACGCAGACTGAGCTGCGCTGCGCCGTGGCCGGCTTCGAGGCCAAGGACGGCGTGATGACCTTGAACCAATTCGTCTTCGACACCGACGTCGTGCAGGTCAGCGGAGAAGGAACGCTCAATCTGAGAGACGAGCGCGTCGATCTCAAGCTAACCGGTCATCCGAAGAAGCCGCGGCTTGTTCGCGTGCGCGCGCCGATCACCGTCACCGGCACGCTTGGACATCCGGATATGGGTGTTAAAGCCGGGGCCGTTGTCGCGCAGGGCGGGCTTGCCGCGGGTCTGGCTTGGCTGCTGTCGCCGCTCGCGGCGATCCTGCCCTTTGTCGATCCGGGGCTCCAAAAGGATGCCGATTGCGGCGCGCTGCTCCAGCAAGCGCAACTCAAAACGCCGTCCAACCAGGCAGTGCGCTGACATTACCTGCATAAGCGAAGGGCGCCGCGCGTTTAAGCAGCGCCCTCGCGTTTACGGCTCCGGCCGAAGGCTACGAAGCCGACCGGCCCGGCGGGCGGGCCCGTCATTGAGACCACGTCATAAGAATGATCATGGTCGCACCGAGCATCGCGCTGTGGATTAACCGCGTCAATATAGGCCCCGGAAATGTGATCGGCCGGCAGCAGCGTGGCTCGCGGACGGGAAACTTGTTAGATGCTTTGAGCGAGGGGCCGGCGAACAATGCACAAGCACGACGCGGTTTTTGCCAAGGTGGCGCGGCGCCTCATTCCGCTTATGGTCGCGCTCTACGCCGTGAGCTTTCTCGACCGCGTGAACATTTCGTTCGCCTCGCTCACCATGAATAAGGACTTGAATTTCACGCCCGAGATTTACGGCTGGGGCGCCGGAATTTTCTTCATCGGCTATTTCCTCTTCGAGGTGCCGAGCAACGTCATCCTTACCCGCGTCGGCGCGCGCCGTTGGATCTGCCGCATCATGGCGACGTGGGGCGTAATCTCGGCGAGCTACGCTTTCATCGATGGGCCGACGACCTACTACATTCTGCGCTTTATGCTCGGCTTGGCCGAAGCGGGCTTCGCGCCAGGGATGATCTTCTACCTCTCTCTCTGGTTTCCTTCACAGTTGCGCGCGCGCTACGCCGCCTCCTACTTCGTGGCCATTCCGCTGACCAACGTTATCGGCAGCCCCATTTCGGGACTGATTTTGCAGCTCGACGGCACACTGGGCCTGCACGGTTGGCAGCTGCTGTTCCTGATCGAAGCGCTGCCCGCTTTGCTGCTCGCCGTCGCGGTATTCTTTTTCCTGCCCGATGGCCCCAAGGATGCGCGCTGGCTCTCGGAAAAGGAGCGCGCGACCATTGCTGCGGCTCTTGCCGCCGAAAGGACCGCAGACCGAGAACAAATCCACCGCGTTTGGCCCGCACTTGCCGATGCCCGGGTTCTGCTCCTGTGTGCCGTTTATTTCGCGCTCGTTGTCGGTCTCTACGGCATCACCTTCTGGCTGCCCCAGATCGTGCAAGCCATGGGTTTTTCCACAACCACGACTTCGTTCATCGTTGCTGTGCCCTACGCGGTCGCTGCGATTGCGATGATCGTCTGGGGCCATCACAGCGACAGGAGCGGGGAACGCGTTTGGCACGTGGCCCTCGCGTCGCTGTTGGGCACTCTTGGCTTCGCCATGAGCGCGGTGCTGCAATCGACGCTCTTGGAGCTCATTGCGATAGGATTGG
>Ga0126377_10004374_pt1 | contig 10271 bp, 12 predicted proteins | sample PanSoiMetPlot_22_FD_92647 | JGI IMG/M metagenome (GOLD analysis project Ga0126377, IMG submission 92647) | Tropical forest soil microbial communities from Panama - MetaG Plot_22 | ecosystem: Environmental > Terrestrial > Soil > Tropical forest > Bulk soil | place: Panama | collected 2016-02-17 | reverse complement strand
GGCTACTGTTCTTCGTTCGTATCGTCGGCGTCGGCCGCGACCAGGTCGATGGAGACCGATTTGATCAGCGCATGGAGTCGCTGGCCAACGTTGATGCTGAGCCTGGCAACGGCATCGCGGGTCACTTCGGCCAGCAGCACGACTCTGCCGACGGTCAGCTGAACCACGACGGCTTCAAAGGTGGCGTCGGCGTGAACGCCGGCGACGGTCGCCGGCAGCACGTTATGAAGGCTCAGTCCGGTCGGCGGGATGGCGGCCAACACGACTTCGCGCGCTGGAACCCGGACCCGGACAGCTGTATTCAGTTGGAGATGTCCAGCCGGCGCGAGCAACGCACCTCCATCAAACGTCAACTCGGCAAGCCCGCGATCGGCGTCAACCCTCGCGACTCTTGCATCGAAGACGCTGCCGAGACCGACGGCGTCGCGCAACCAGGAGAGGTCGGGCCGGCTCATGAGGGTTGAAATCGGTCCGGAAGCGACCGCCCTGCCGTGTTCCAGCAACAGCACGTGCGTGGCGAGACGCACCACATCGTCGAAATCATGCGTGACGAGGACGAGCGGCACGTCCAGTGTCCGGCGCAGGCTGTCGATCTGAGTCTGGAGACGTCTCCGAACCGAGCGATCGACCGCGGCGAACGGTTCGTCGAGCAGGAGCACGGCTGGTTCTCGCGCCAGCGCTCTGGCCAGCGCGACGCGTTGGCGCTCGCCGCCAGATAGCTCGTGCGGCTTTCGTGACAGCTGTTCGCTCAGATGCACGAGCTTCAGCAGGGCCTCTGCTTTGTGCTGTCGTTCCGCCGGTGGCTGGTGGCTGAGCGCCGTCATCACATTGCGGACGGCCGTCAAATGGGGAAACAGCGCGTACTCCTGGAAGACAAGACCGACGGCCCGACGATACGGCGGAACGAACGTGGCCGTCCGTGTGTCGGTCCACGAGTGGCTGCCGCATCGAATCGTCGCGTGCGCGGGCCGGTACAGGCCTGCCACCGCACGGAGGATCGTTGTCTTGCCGCTGCCCGAGGGACCGAAGATTGCGAGCACCTCTCCCGGACGACACGTGAACTCGACGTCCAGTGGAATGGGACCATCTTGTCGTAACGCGACGAACAAGGAACGATCAGCCACGGGTTGGACCGGCGCGGCGCGACAGGGCCGTCGTGATCATCAACGTCGCGACGGAAACGACCAGCAGCGTCGCCGCCATGACCCCGGCACCGCGATCGTCAAAGGCCTGCATCCGGTCGTAGATCGCCACGCTGAGTGTCCGGGTCTGACCTGGCAGATTTCCACCCACCATCAGCACGACACCGAACTCGCCGAGGGTGTGTGCAAACGTGAGGATCGACGCGGTGAGGACACCCGGCCAGGCCAGGGGCAGCTCGATGCGGCGAAATTGCTGCCAGGGCGTCAGGCCACAGCACGCCGCGGCATCTCGCACGTCCGAGGGAATCGCCTCGAAACCGCGCTGAATGGGTTGAACGACGAACGGAATGTTGGCGATCGCCGAGGCGACGAGCAGACCTTGAAACGAGAACGGCAGTGGGTGGCCGATGACAGCCTGGAAGGCCTGGCCGATCGGCGAGCGGGCGCCAAACGTGACGAGGAGGTAGAACCCCAGGACGGTCGGCGGCAGCACCAGCGGCACGGTGACCAGCGCTTCGACGAGCAACTTCCCGGTGAAGTCTCGAACCGCTAACAGCCGCCCGAACCACACGCCGAGTGGAAGGAGGATGGCGATTGTGCCGGCGCCGAGCCACAGCGAAATGCGAAGAGCCGCCCAGTCCATCGGCGGCTATTGTGGCACTTCGTAGCCGTTCTTGATGAGGACCGCCCGCGCTCGAGGGCCCTGCATGTAGGCATAGAACTGCTCGGCGACCGGCGTCGCCCGTTTAAGCAACACCATCCGTTGACGGAGCGGCGGATGATCGGTTTGCGGAATCAGCGCGTACTGGCCCTTGTCAGCCAAAGCCGGCTCCTTGACCAGCGAGTACGCGATCACTCCGCCAACGGCGTTGCCGGTCGTTGCAAATTGCGCCGCCTGCGCGATCGAGTCACCAAGGACGAGGCGAGGGCGAATCGAGTCCTACAAGCCGCGCTTCCTCAGCACCGCTTCGGCCGCACGCCCGTACGGGGCGACATCCGGGTTCGCAATCGCGAAGCGCGTCACGCCTCCAGCCTGCAACAGCCGTGACAAGCCGTCGAGGCGCTCGTCGACGGCCAACGGAGAGCCGGTAGGCGCGAAGAGCACGAGCCGGCCAATCGCATAGACAGTACCCGCATCACGCGTCAGACCGGCCGCGGTGAGCTGACCGGGAAACTCCTCATCCGCAGCCAGGAACATCTCGAACGGTGCGCCGTCCCGGATCTGCCTCGTCAGCGTGCCCGACGCGCCGAACACAAGGTCCACGCGGGTTCCATGCTCCTGCTCGAATTGCTTGGCTATTTCCGTGAGCGTGAAATTGAGATTCGCCGCCGCTGCGATCGTTGGCGGGCGTTGAGCAGCGCCGTCCGGTAGCCCGAGCAGCCCGACGAGACACCACGCAAGAAGTGACCGTCGCAACATCTCTCGATCCTCTATTGTCTTTACGCCGCAGGGCTCAGTCGTCTGAATCGTATCAAATTGGCTCAGTGAAATGCATCACATTGCGCCTAGACGGCCGGGTACAGTACAAGTGGTGACTTCGCCGAAGTCTGTGGAGCGCGAACCGATGAATCGACGCCATTCATTGTCATTCATGTTGATTGTTGCGTTGTTCGTGCCGATCGCATCGATCCCGGCGCCGCATCGCCTTGCGGCACAGGCGACGGCACCGGCTGTCACCCTCAAGGTGACGGGTGACGTGCGAACACCGCTTTCACTGTCGCCCGATGAGTTGAAGTCGATGCCGCGTACGCACGTCCAGCTCAAAAACGAGGACGGCCAAACCGTGACCTATGAAGGGGTGCTCGTTGGCGAACTCCTCAAGCGAGCGGGAGCACCCCTGGGTTCCGAGATGCGCGGCAACGCGATGGCGACATACGTCGTCGCCAGCGCGAGCGATGGATATCAAGTGGTGTTTTCGCTGGCCGAGCTCGATCCCGCGTTGACTGGCAGTGAGGTGATTGTCGCTGATACGGTTGACGGAAAACCGCTCTTTGCCTACCAGGGACCGCTGCGAATCGTCGCACCGAAGGACACGCGTCCGGCACGCTCCGTACGCATGCTCGAGCGCATCGAAGTCGTCAGGCTGAAGAAATAGATGCCGCGGCAGGCACGTGCAGGAATCGGGATCCTCGTGGTGATCGCTGTTGTGTCGGCACGAACGCCGGCACAGGTGTCGTACGACTGGACGCTGCCGGCAGGGTTTCCGCCTCCTCTCGTTCCCACCGACAACCCGATGTCCGCGGCGAAGGCCGATCTCGGCCGGCACTTGTTTTACGACAAGAGGCTCTCGGGCAATCAGAGGCAGTCCTGCGCGACGTGTCACCAACAGGCGCGCGCTTTTACCGACGGTCGCGCGGGGAGCATCGGCTCCACGGGCGAGGTCCACCGGCGCGGCAGCATGAGCCTTGTCAACGTCGCCTACGCCGAAGCCTTGACGTGGGGGAATCCGTCGATGATCCGCCTCGAGGACCAGGCGCTCGTGCCGATGTACGGCGATCATCCGATTGAACTGGGGCTCGATCACAGCGATACGTGGGTTGACCGCCTGAAGTCCATTCCGGCGTATCAGCGACTCTTTGCCGCCGCGTTCAGCGGCGAAGCGCAGCCTTTCACGCGAGACAACGTCGTCAAGGCTCTCGCCACCTTCGAGCGCACCATCGTCTCGGCGCGTTCACCGTACGACCGCTATCACTTCGATCGCGACGACACTGCCGTCTCCGAGGCGGCCAAGCGCGGTGAAGTGCTGTTTCACAGCCGGCCGCTCTCCTGTTTCACGTGTCATGGTGGGATCCACTTCTCCAACGCGATGGGATCGAGGCGCCGATCGGCGTCCGTGGAGTTCCACAACAATGGTCTCTACAACCTCGCGGCCGCCCTGTCGTATCCGGCAACCGATACCGGCCTCTTCGAGATCACGCATCAACCGACGGACGTCGGAAAATTCAAAGCGCCAACGCTCCGCAACATCGCGGTAACGGCGCCGTACATGCACGACGGCACTGTCGCCACACTCGAAGAAGTGGTTGAGCACTACGCGGCCGGCGGGCGCACGATCGCGGCTGGACCAAACCGTGGCGTCGGTCGCGACAACCCGAACAAGAGTCCCTCGATCCAGGGTTTTGCTCTCACTTCCGAACAGAAGACTGACCTGGTCGCATTTCTCCAATCACTCACCGACGAACCGTTGCTCCGCGATCCGCGTTTTGCGGATCCCTGGCAGCAACGATCGCAGGCAGTCCACAGGGTGCCTGCATCGGCTCCGTTGCACTAGCTGGACTGCCGTCGCACCTTGCCTCGCCGAAGCCTCCATGCGATGCTGGCTCGGGAGGCTTTCATGACGCTGAGCGCTCGCAATCATCTCAAGGGGATCGTTGACGAGATACAGTTTGGGGATGTGCTGGTACACGTGACTGTTCGAGTGGGTGACAGCATCATCGAATCTGTGATTACGCGCCGCAGCGCCGAAGAACTCGGACTGAAGCGGGGCGACTCGGTGACCGCAGTCGTTAAGGCAACGGAAGTCATGATCTCCAAACCATAGACACTCGCTCGACCGGGCCTCAGACCGAACTACAATGTGGCAGGCCGCAAACGTGGGCAACAAACACAAACATCACGACGAATTGGACGACGACGACGCCGGGGCACCGCGCAGGCGGCTGGATTCGGTGTCGTGCGACATGAACGTCACGCCGCTCATCGACGTGCTGCTCGTGCTGCTCATCATTTTCATGTCCACGCTGCCACTGACGCAGAGGGGCATGGACATCAACCTGCCGCTGGAGACCAAGACCGCGCCGCCGCAAAGCGAGCAGACCCAGGTGATCCTGGAATTGACCGCCGACCGCAGCCTGGCCGTGAACAAGGTGGCGGTGCCGATGGCGAACCTGCCGGAGTATTTGCGCAACCTGTTCGAGGGCCGCACGGACAAGACGTTGTTCATCATCGGCGCGCCAACCCTGAACTATCAGGAGATCGTGACCATCATCGACGCAGGAGTGGGTGCAGGCGCCAAGATCGCGCTCGTCACAGAGGGCATGCGGGGGGCGGCCGCAACCAGTCGATGACGTCTGATCCTCGAGCCCTCATTCGCCTGGTCACGGAGGATACGAGGCATGAAAGCGCGAGCGATCGGAATCATCCTGTTTACTGTCGTCGTCGCGGCGGCGCCGGGCGCCTGGCAGCAGGGCGGCGCAGCCGGCGGCCAGACGCCGCCCACCGCGAAGCCACCGGCCCCCAAGCGCGCGGTCATTGTCACCGGCGAGAACTCCTTCAACGGGCATGTGTGGAAAGAGACGTCCGCCGAAATCAAGAGCATTCTGGAGGCCGGCAAGGATTTCCAGGACGTGGTGATTCAGCCCGACCCCAATTTCATCGCGACCGATGAGTTCCTGACCTACGACGTCGCTGTCTTCGATTTCCGCAATCAGAACCCGCTGGCGCAGGACGAGAAGGTGCAGGCTAACCTGCTGAAGTTCCTCGGCCAGCCCAAGGGCCTCGTCACGGTGCACTGGGCGAACGGGGCGTTTCCCTATTGGCCCGAATACGTCAACATCGTCGGGCGCGCACAACAGAGCGTGCACGATCGGCGGGGGCCCTTCATGGTGAAGATCGTCAACCCCAATCACCCCATCACGCGCGAGATGAAGGACTACGAAACGAACGACGAGCTGTTTTGGGACACGAAGATCGGCAACCGCACCATCACACCCATCGCCGTCGCCACGTCCAACGTTCACTTCGCCGATTTTCCGATGGCGTTAGAGCTGCAATACAACCGCGCGCGCGTGTTCAACACCACCATGGGGCACGATGTGAAAGCACTGAAGGTGCCTGGCACGGCCGAGTTGATCCGGCGCGGTACCGCGTGGGCGGCGGGTATCCTGAAATAAAGACTCGACGGGAGCAACGGCTATCGCCCTGGTTGAAGTGACACGATGTACGCTGTCAGGTCCACGATGTCTCGATCGGTAAGATTGGCGACGACGGGTTTCATCGAAAGCGCATTGCGCCCATCGCGAGCACCGCTCTTGAAATCGTAGAGTTGTCGTGCAGTCGCGCTCGGAGAACGCCCTGCCAACGGCGGGAACAGATCTCCCATTCCCTTCAAGCCCTCTCCATGACACGTGGCACAAGGAAGTGTTCTGCCGGCATCACCGGTCTTCGCCAACAGCTCGCCCCTCTTGATGCTTCCCGTCGGGACATAAGCGACAAACCCGGACGTGGCATCGCGCAACAAGGTGCGCTGTACATCCTCAGGGACCTCAATGATGCGGATCCCAATGGGTTCTTTGGCTCCGCTGGCATCCACCAACTGAACGCCATGCGGGCCGGGGTGTGTCACAGGAACAGTATTGGTCTCAATGATGCGGAAGCCTTTCGTCGCTGGTATCGAGTGAAAGTAATCGGCTGCGAGCCTGGCGTCGGCTTCATCGATCGCCCTCGCGATCGGAATCATGTCCTTGATGGTCGCGTGCGGGACGGAACCGTGCCGCTTGCCGTCTTTCATGTCAGCGAGCTGCTGAAGAAAATACGCGACCGGAAGCCCGCGAAGGTCGGCCGTATCAGGCTTGCCTCGGCCGTCGATAAGGTGACACTGCCCGCACGCGTTGTACGCGCCGTTCTTGCCTGAAATCACTGGAGCAGGAGGCGCAGGGTGCCGCTCCGGGAACCAGTCGACGGTGCTGGTGCTCCTATTGATTTGCGTATCCGTATAGCTCTTTGTGCTTCCAGGAATACGAAAAAGCTGGCCATCGTCAGGTTTCCGAGGTTCGCTCGCACCCTTCGGCCAAGGCCAGTCGGGATAGGTCGGCGTCGCTGCGGTCTGGGAGGCTTGCGACAAGTGGGTCGCGAGCAGGCAACTTGCTGAGATGGCACAAAGGGAAAACAGCGCTCTTGCCTTCATTTAGAGTGCCTCCTGTTACAGATCGCTTATCTCAACTTCTCGAGCATTGCCGGTTATCAACGGCATTGATACTAACCTGAAGCATTGGCTGCTCGACCACCCGAGTTCCTGCTGAGTTCGCGCGCACCGGTTGAATTACGGGGAGATCAGCATGCGCGTTGCAATGCTTACGGGAGCCAACGACCGGTCCGGTTGAAAGCTGAGGAGGAAATCTTGTCATCTCAACAATCAAGCAGCCTGAGCGATCCCCATCGCGGCCTCGTCACACGACCAAAGGCGAAGATCCTGGTTGATGGCGGCGATCCGCGTGAAACACAAATGGTCAAAGAGTTGATCGGGTTTGTCGACGGACAGACGACGAACCCGTCGCTCATCGCGAAGAACCCCGACATCATCCGCCTCGTGGAGGCAGGGCACAAACTCACCGAGGAACAGGAGGCGGACGAGTATCGAAAGATCGTCTGCGCGATTTCGCCGCTTGTGGGAGACGCCGGGGTCTCCATCGAGGTGTTCGCGGACCTGCGCACGACTGCCGAGCAGATGTTGCGACAGGGGAAGGACATGTTTTCGTGGATTCCAAACGCCTACGTGAAATATCCATGTACGACCGAAGGACTCCGCGCCGCTGAAATGTCTGTCGCGGCCGGCATCAGGGTGAATATGACGTTGTGCTTTTCGCAACAGCAAGCCGCGGCGGTGTACGCCGCGACCCGAGGGACACATGAGCCCGCGTACGTATCACCGTTCATTGGGCGTCTGGACGACATCGGCCGAAAGGGCGTCGATCTCGTGTCGAACATTACGCGCATGTACGAGAAGGGGGATGGTCACGTACTCGTCCTGGCTGCGAGCATCCGTTCTGTTGCGCACCTTCTGTACTGCTTCTCCGTCGGCGCCGATCTTGTGACCGTGCCGGCCAAGGTCCTCCGCGAGTGGGCGGCGGGTGGGTTCCAGATGCCCGATGAGCGTTTCACGTATTCAGGGGCCGGCTCGCCGATCGCCTACGAGGCGCTCGGTCTCGAACAACCCTGGCGCAGCTTTCACATCGATCACGAGCTCACCACGAAGGGTATCGAGAAGTTCGTCGCCGATTACCGCGCGACACTGTATTCACACGCCCCGTAGACTCCCGGGAGCGTGGATGATCCTCGATGATGCGTACGGGGGCCAAGCTCCGCTCCCTGACGCATAATGACCCAGCTGCTGCCGATGCCAAGGTGATTCTGGCGCACGCGGGACGAACACAGGTGCTGTACTCGGCTGACGGATTCGCAGATGAACCGCACTTTGAGGTCGGGGCGAAGCGGCGATCTTCGAAACAGGGAACTGAAGGATTCAGAGAGTGAAATCGGAGCGATGCGGAACTGGCAGTTAGGTTAGAGTGCTGGCGAGGTGCTCATGCTAAAACGCATCATCGTCGTCACGTGTATCGGAATGTCAGTGTTGGCAGCCGCGCGCCTGAGCATCGTGAGGGCTGCCGACAACCCATTGCAGGGCGCATGGCAGGTGACGAATGCGAATGGGTTTGCTGGCATCTTCATCTTCTCTGCCAAGCACTACAGCATGATGGCCGCCAGCACCGAGCGGCCTGAAATCAGCGATTTGTCGAAGGCTACGGCCGACGAGATGCGGGCGCTGTACGGGCCAATGATCGGCAACGCCGGAGCGTACGAGATCTCCGGGACCCAGGTCACCATCCGGCCGGTCGTTGCCAAGATCCCAGTCGTGATGAAGCCGGGCGCCTACGAGGTGTACGAGTTCAAGATCGAAGGCAACACTCTGACGCTGACGCAGCGCCGCAACGTCAGAGGTCCCGTCGAAAAGGGCAGCGTCTGGACGCTCACGCGAGTCGAGTAGGCCAGCGGTACTGCGGCGGGTACCTCTTAAAAAAAGAATCGAACCGGAAGAGCTGCGCGACGACGCCAGCGCCACCAACCCGCACAGTCCTTTCTCCGTCCAACGCAAGTGCAGGCAAGCTGACGTCCGTGGAGATGAACCGATGAGAGTTCTACTGCAGGATCTGGGTTATGCATTCCGCCAATTGCGAAAGACCCCGGGCTACACGATCACCGCGTTGCTGACGCTGGCGCTCGGCATCGGCGCCAACTCGGCCATCTTTACCCTGGTCAACGCCATATTGCTGCATAACCTGCCGGTCGTGGACCCCAACGCCCTTGTGCGAATTGGGGACAAGGATAACTGCTGCGTTAATAGCGGATGGAACGATGAGGGTGATTACTCGCTCTTCGCGACAGACACCTACTACATGTTCAAAAAGAGCCTGCCGGAGTTCGAAGAGCTCGCCGCCATGGAGTCCGGCTACGCCTGGCGGCCGCTGACCGTCCGTCGCGCCGGAACGCAGACGGTTGCGAAGTCCGTCATGGGAACGTTCGTGTCCGGAAACTACTTCCGCGTGTTCGGGCTCTCGCCGGCAGCTGGCCGCCTTCTCTCAGATGAAGACGACCAGAAAGGCGCGCCCCTTACTGCGGTGATGAGCTACGCCGCATGGCAACAGGACTATGCCGGGGATCCGAGCGTGGTCGGAAGCGCGTTCTACATCAACGCCAAGCCGGCCACCGTCATCGGCGTGGCTCCCAAGGGCTTCTATGGGGACCGCATCGATACCAATCCGCCGAAGTACTTCCTTCCGATGAATTCGATGGACCCTGTCATCGGCGCGCCCTACTTCAATGATCCCGATGTTCAGTGGGCCTACATCATCGGTCGCGTCAAGCCGGGAACCGTCGTGACCGCTGTTCAGGCCAAGGCCAGCGCGCTGCTGAAGCAGCAGTTTGCGCCACTCAAGACATTTACCGATCCACGCGCTCAGAAGGTTCTTCCTCGCACCCACGTTGTCCTGACACCCGGAGGCGGCGGCATCCAGAACATGCAGGACGGGTATAAGGATCACCTGAAGCTGCTGCAGTGGATCGCCGCGCTCGTCCTTCTCGTCGCCTGCGCCAACATTGCCAGCCTCCTGTTGGTGCGCGGCGTGAGCCGCAAGGCTGAACTCTCCATTCGCACGGCGCTCGGCGCGCAGCGCAGCCGCATCGTGCGCCAGCTGCTGACGGAAAGTGTGCTGCTCTCGAGCATGGGCGGCCTGCTCGGCCTGGCCGTCTCGTATCTCGGCGCGCACGCGCTGCTGGCGCTCGCGTTCCCGGCGCAGCACAACATGCCGATCAACGCAGCGCCGTCGCCCCTCGTCATCGGTTTTGCCTTCGTG
>Ga0126377_10004373_pt1 | contig 10271 bp, 5 predicted proteins | sample PanSoiMetPlot_22_FD_92647 | JGI IMG/M metagenome (GOLD analysis project Ga0126377, IMG submission 92647) | Tropical forest soil microbial communities from Panama - MetaG Plot_22 | ecosystem: Environmental > Terrestrial > Soil > Tropical forest > Bulk soil | place: Panama | collected 2016-02-17 | reverse complement strand
TGCGCCTGGAGTGACGGGCCAAGCCGCGGATCGTCGTCGAACAACCCGTACATGTCGCGCAGCGCCGAGTCGCGCACTTCACGATAGCTCAGCCCCGCCTGGCGACGCAGGCCACCGCTCTGCAGGTCGTGCGGCAGGCTCGCGGCAATGTCGGTCACCACTGAGCTGCCCAGCGCCGTCAGTTGTTCGATGTGGCGGATACCGAGATTGGCGCGCAGCGACTTGCCGTAGCGCTCTTCGATTTCCGGCAGGGTTGCCGTCTGTCCTGCCTGGCTGCCTTGTGCCCATCGCAGCACGCGCGAAGCGGTGCCCGTGAGCTCGATATCGATCAGGCCGGCATCGAAGGCAGCGTAGGCAATGAACTCCGGGGCGCCGCTGACCCGGGCGTTGTAGGTCTCGGTGCTGCCGACGGCGGATACCGAACAGGGCGTTCCGATCGTGACGAGGACTTTATCGGCCGTGAGCACAGGTCTTTCCGCAGGTGAAAATCGCAGGTCGAAGGATACACCGGAAAGATGCGATTAGCGGTTGGCGGATAGCGGATAGTCCGGACCGGAAGGCCCGGATCGCGATCACCCGTAAGGCGTCAGCCCGAAAAGATTCAGCGGAGTTCGACCAACTCTAACCGCTGACCGCCAACCGCTTCTCTTCCCCGCGCCGGCGGACGCGGAATGCGCCGGTATTCAGGGTTTCGTACTCGCGGTCCATGACGACCGTGCGGTTACGACCCCGTTCTTTTGCAGTGTAGAGGGCTTCGTCGGCGAGCTGGATCAGTCCTTCGACCCGCCGGCCCGGCTGGGGATCGACGCAGGCGGCACCGATGCTGAAGGTCACCGGCTGACCGTTGGTGAACGCCGGGTGCGCGATGGCGAGACCCGCGAGACTGGTATGCAGCTCACGGCACAGTTCTTCGACGCGATCGCGCTGCGTGTCGTACAGCAGGATGGCGAATTCCTCGCCGCCGTAGCGCGCCGTGAGATCGAGCGGCCGGCGCGAAGCGCGATTGAGTACTTCGGCCACCTTCACCAGGCAGGCGTCGCCGGCCTGATGTCCGCCGTGGTCGTTGAAGGCCTTGAAGTGATCGATGTCGATCATCAGCAGCGCGATCGGCACGCCGACACGCGTGGCCTGGTGCCACATGCGTGCAGCATGCTCATCGAACATGCGGCGATTGTGAATGCCGGTCAGTGCATCGCGATTCAACGATTCGCTCATCAGCTGCGTAGACAGGTAGTTGTTGCGCACCGACTTCTGCAGCGAGTAGTGCACGGACGCGCCAAGGGCGCCGGCAAACAGCACCACAGCGAGGTCGAAGGCTCGCTGGCCACCGTCGAGTCCGCCAAAGTATCCGCCGAGCGCATACATCACGATGATCAGCACCACCGTGCGCACGGCCTGTGCCTGCACCATGCCGAAGACGAAGTAGGGGGCCAGCACGACGACCGGCATGATCGAGCTGAGCGAGTAACCGTGCCGGTGCATCAGCACGTCCATGATGATGAAGCAGAGGGCGTGCACCGGCATGACCACCTGCGCCACGCGCGAGAACCACTGCGCGTAGAGATCGGTGTAGGTCACGGCCATCAATGCGATGCAGCCGGGCACGATCAGCGCGAAACGCAGGATGTTCACCAGCGTCTCATGTTCATTGCCGAATACGGCATCGCGCATGTCGCTGAACGTGCCGCCGCCGAGCATGGCCAGCAGCACGCTGCACACGGGAATCCACATCGCGCCGCCGATGCGTGCGCGCACGTGTTCCGAGTACCAGCGCCGGAACTCGGATTCCAGCGGCTCGCTGAAAGCCAGCACCGGGAAAATGCGCGCGACGAGGCGTCCGAGCGCAGAGCGACGATGCCGTCCGGCGCGCACGCCGGGCCGGGCCGGTGGTGCTTTCTCGGATGCGCTTGGGCGGTGTTCGGTCATCGGGACGAACGTGTGGCGGGAAGCGCATACGTTAACCCGGCGCGACCGTTCACCGTCACAGCAGCGGACGACACACGTCACAAAAAATGATGAAGCTTGCGCAACGCAGCACGTCCGGCCGGGCGTAGTTTGACCGGCGTCACGTTTCAGGAATGTCCGCCGGAGGCCCGACCGGTGGGGCCAGCAGCTCCGCATTTTCCGGCCTGTGCCGTGCGGGCCGGCACGTTAGTCTGGGGGCCTGCATCGCAAGGGGCGGGAGGCCGGTATGGAACACATCACGCGGATACTGGGAACGGGGGCGCTGGCTGTAGTCATGGTGATGACCGGTTCGCCGGCACCGGCACAGGACCCGGGCGTCAGTGGCGTGTTCGTCAGCGCGGATCTGGGCACCGACCTCATCGACAAGGCCATCGAGACGGCGATCGCGAAAATGAACTTCGTGACACGCCCGATCGCCCGCGGTCGGTTGAAGAAGACCAATCCGCGCTATCAGCGCATCCAGATCTCCCGCGAGGGCGCACAGATTGCCGTGCAGTTCGACCAGCGCAAGCCGGTCCTGATGCCGGCTGACGGGCGGCCGGTGAAATGGACGCGCGAGGATGGCGAAATCTTCGATGTGAGCGCTCACAGCCAGGGATCGCAGCTGATCCAGACGTTCAAGGCCGAGGACGGGCAGCGGGTGAACCAGTTCACCCTGCATCCGGACGGCTCCCTGACGCTGGATGTGACTGTGAGCAGCCCGCAATTGCCGGCCCCGGTCCACTACGTGCTCACCTACACGCGGCAGTAGGTCATCTCCGGGCGGTTTCACCGGTAGCGAGCCGCGATTTGCCGATCACCCGTTACCCTGCGGCGGGCCAGCGTCCATCATCAGGCTTTACCGTCGGCGAGGATGGGTCATGAATCGTCCGCTGAATCTCCGGCCCCGGGTGAGCGTGCTCGCGGCCGCGGTACTGTTGCTTTCCGCCTGCGGCGACAGCAGCGTACAGACCGGACCGATGCGCAACGAGACGCGACCGGTCGGTGACTTCGATTCCGTCCAGGTGGAGGGAGCGGCCCGGCTGGAAGTAACAGTGGGTGTGCCCGTGTCGCTGCAGGTCGAGGGTCGCGACCTGTTCGTGAAGCGGCTCGAGACCGAAGTGCGTGACAACACGCTGCACATCAAATCAACGCGCAAGGACTGGATCACGATCGGCACCAGCCCGCGCCTGACCATTCGCATTGGCGTGCCGAAGCTGGCGCTGCTCAGCCTGCAGGGCGGCAATGACGCACGTCTGACGGGATTCGATGGTGGCAGCACGACTATCCGCGTCGAAGGCGCGACCAACCTGCGTGCCGAAGGTCGCCTGGATGAATTGACCGTCTTCATGGCCGGTGCAGGCCACGCGAACCTCGACAACCTGATCGCCCGTTCTGCGAACGTTACCGTCGCCGGTGTCGGCAACGTGACCGTGCATCCCGAGGAATCGCTCGACGCGACCATGAATGGCGTCGGTGCAATCTTCTACAGCGGCAATCCGCGCGACGTCTCGACGCATGTGAACGGGCTGGGGACGATCGGTCATCGCAAGGACGGGCCGTCACCGCAGAACGAAGACAAGCCGGTGGACCCCAACTCGCTGCAGCCCGAATACGAGGAGAGCGAAAAACCCGAAGCGCAGCAGACGACGGGAGTGATCTGAAGGATTTCTAGGCGAGATCGGAGAGCGGAGCAGGCACCTGGCGGCGCAACAGCAGGTTCTGCGCCTGCCATTGTTCAGCGGCCTCGAGCACTTCGAGGAATTTCACTTCGCCACCCGCGAACACTGCGACGGGTACGCCGTCGCGATACAGCGCGCGATTGCCCGTCAGCGCAGGCAGGCGGCCGCCCGGCGTCACGATGCCGACGAGGTTGAGCGGATCGGCGCCCGACAACGAGACGAACTCGTTGCTGTCAGCGCGGCGGCGCGCTTCACGCAACGGACCGATGGCTTCGGGCAGCGCGAACTGTTCGCCCGAGAATCCGGTGACAAAGCGTCCGCCGCGGATTTCGCCGCGCGCCTCGAGGCGACGCAGGCACATGAGAATCTGCCGCCACGGCGGCAACCAGTCCGCTTCCCGCTGCAGCAGTTTCCAGAACACGACGCCCCAGCGGCGCAGCAGTGCGCGGCAGACGTGTTCGATCGCGTCGGTGGACGACTGCGGCTGCTGGGCGCTGGGTACTGGGCTCTGGCCAGACTCTGATCCGAGCGCTGATCCGTCCACTCCGCTTTCTTGCCGTAGCCCAGAGCCCAGAGCCCGATTTCCCTCTCGTTTCACCATCGCCCAGCGACCGGCGTCCTGCATGCCGAAGATGGCGATGCGGCGTTTGCGACGTGCATCGCGGGCACTGGGGCGACGACGATCGGCAGGAACCAGCAGCGCACGCAGACCACCGAAACTGTCGGAGTTCACCAGTCCGAGCGCTACCAGTTCACCCAACGCGTCCTCGACCTGGTTCGGCAGCAGCGGCGCACCTTCGACGATCTCGTCGAAGAACGATGCGCCGTTCGCCTGGATGAACTCGGCGACCTGACGTGCTTTCGGAGTCAGCTGGGTACGTTCTGTCGGCGCCACGAAGCCCGACCAGGTCCGTACATTGCGCCGCGCGAGCAGCGCGATCGGCGTGGAACGCACGGGTGCAGCGCCACGCTCGGCATCTCCCGAACGCGTGGCGAGGCGCGTCCACACGATGCGTCCCGCCTGGCACTGCTCGTCCAGCCATGCGGGTTCGTACTCGGCAATACGGGCCGGCAGAATTTCCGTTTCCCACGCGCTCGCAGCGGGCTCGAAGCCTTCGAGCTGCGCCAGCACCGCGGGCACGGCATCGGGTCCCTGCATGCGCGTTGCCGGCGTGACGCGTTGCCACGCAAACAGGAAGCGCAGGAAATCCCGCGCCGCTACCGGTTCGATTTCCGCGCGCAATTTCCTGACCGTGTAACGATGAATGCGCGCCAGCAGGCGGCGGTCGCACCATTGCACGGGAGGCGGGACCTGGGGCGCGGGGCTCGGGCCGGACGAGACCTCGAACTGCCCGCGCATCGCCGTGCCTTCGGCCTCGAGAGCCAGCAGGGCGGCATCGATGTCGTTCGAGGACGCACCGAGCGTCGAGGCGATCTGCTGCGCCGTGGTCGGACCGAGCCCCTCGAGTCGTCCGCGCACGATTTCAATGCTGGCGTCTTCACGCGGCCACGACTTCGCATGGGCTGCGGGCGTCGCAGCGCGTATCGCGTCATCGAGCGCGAACACTGCGTCGAACAGCGGCAATCGTTCGACGGCAACGAAGAGGCTCCTGCCTGCAAGTCTCACCACCCGTCGCTGCGTGATCAGCTCGTGCAGCAACGCCGGCCACAGCTCATTGCGCTCGGCTTCCTCTGTCGTCAGGAACGTCAGCCACAGCAGTGCGTCGTGGAGTTCGTCGGCCGTGGTTGCATCGGGCCACACTTCCTCGCGCACGCGCGCAATCGCCTGCGGATCGAGCTTGCCGATCTCGGCCGCGGATTCGGGATCCATCCAGCGCCGGCTCATGACAGCCTGGGTGCGGCGTTCTTCGAGCGGTGCATCGTCGAGATAGGCGTAGGGCCGTGCGGAAAGCACTTCCAGCGCCAACGGCGACGGTTCGGTGAGATCGCGGGCCGCAACTTCGATGGCGCCGCTGGTGAGGCCCCGCAGCAGTTGCTCGAAGCCTTCGATGTCCATCGCCTCTTCGAGACAATCGCGCACCGTTTGCTGCACCAGCGGGTGATCCGGCACTTCAATGTCGCCAACGATGTTCTCGCCGCAGGCGACCTGGTCCGGAAAGACCGAGGCGAGCAGGTCTTCGGCATTCATGCGGGCCAGCGCGGGCGGCACCTTCTTGCCGCCGCGGAAGCGTGGCAGCGCGAGCGCGATCGATGCATCCCAGCGCCAGCGTGTCGTGAACATGGGCGCGTCGAGCAGTGCCTGGATCAGGATGTCGCGTGCCGTGTTCGGATGCAGGTAGCGTGCGACGTCGGCCAGTTCGAAGCTGTGAGCGGTCGTCAGCGACAACACGATCGTGTCTTCGGTGGCTGCCGCCTGCAGCTCGAAATTGAAACTGCGGCAGAAGCGCTTGCGCAGCGCCAGGCCCCATGCGCGGTTGATGCGATTGCCGAAAGGAGAATGAATGACGAGCTGCATGCCGCCGGCTTCGTCGAAGAAGCGTTCGAACACGATGCGCTGCCGGGTGGGCAGGCAACCCAGGGCTGCGTGACCTGCTGCGAGATATTCCGTGAGCTGTGCAGCCGCAGGCTCGGAGAGATCGAGCGTATCGCGCAGCCAGTCGAAAACGCGCGGGGCAGCAGGTGCGCGATTCGTTGCGCCTTCCACCTCTTCTTCAAGGGAGACGTCGTGCGACTGTGCGGGTGAGGGGACAGACGTTCCGTCCTCCAGCCGCGTGGCAATTTCATCGCGCAGGCGCGAGACCGCCACTGACAACTCATCCGAACGTCCCGGCGCTTCGCCCAGCCAGAACGGAATCGACGGCGGCTCGCCATGAGCGTCTTCGACCCGCACCACGCTGCGCTCGACGCGCAGGATCCGGTACGACTGGTTACCGAGCTGGAAAATATCGCCCTGCAGACTTTCGACGGCGAAGTCTTCGTTCACGGTGCCGACGAGCTGGCCTTCCGGCTCCAGCATCACCTGGTAGTCTGCTGTGTCGGGAATTGCGCCACCCGAAGTGATGGCCGTGAGTCGTGCACCCTTGCGGCCGCGCACCAGGTGATTCACGGCATCGTGGTAGATCAGTGCGCCGTGTCGTCCGCGACGCGTGGTGAAACCTTCCGCCAGCATGCGCAGCACCTGGTCGAAGTCTGCACGCGGCAGGTCGCGGTACGGATAAGCCCGCCGCACCAGGTCGAACAACTCCTGCTCGCTGCATTCACGCGCGGCGCTCTCCGCGACGATCTGTTGCGACAGGACATCGATGGCATTGCGGGGAATGGTCAGTTGATCGAGTTCACCACGCCGCACCGCATCCAGCAGCGCCGTGCACTCGACGAGGTCGTCGCGCGACAACGGGAACAAGCGACCTTTTGGTCTACCGCCGACGGCGTGACCGGAGCGCCCGACACGCTGCAGGAATGCGTTGATGGATCGCGGCGAACTCAGCTGGCACACCAGGTCGACGTCGCCGATGTCGATGCCGAGCTCCAGTGACGCAGTCGCCACCAGTGCCTGCAACTGACCGCGCTTGAGACGTTGCTCGGCATCGAGACGACGTTCTCTGGCGAGGCTGCCGTGATGCGCCGTCACATTTTCTTCGCCGAGACGTTCCGACAGGTGACGCGCCAGGCGTTCTGCGAGTCGGCGCGTGTTGACGAAGACCAGCGTGCTGCGATGTTCGCGGATCAGCGTCGCCAGGCGATCGTAAATCTGCGCCCACACTTCACCCGACATCACGGCTTCCAGCGGCGCATCCGGCAATTCGATCGCCAGGTCGCGCTGTCGGATGTGACCGCTGTCGACGAGGGTACAGAAGGGCGGCGGGGCCTGGGGCTCGGGGCTCGGGTCAGAAACATCGGAGCCGGGCGGGTTCTCTTGCCCGAGCCCCGAGCCCCATGGCCCGGGCCCTCGGCCGCGCCCTGTCAGAAATCTCGCCACCTCCTCGATCGGTTTCTGCGTTGCCGACAAACCGATGCGCCGCAGATTGCGGCCGGTGAGCGCTTCGAGTCTTTCCAGTGAAATCGCCAGGTGACTGCCGCGCTTGCTGCCGGCGACGGCGTGAATTTCATCGACGATGACCGTGCTCACGGTCGACAGCATCTCGCGGCCGGATTGCGAGCCGAGCAGGATGTACAAGGACTCGGGCGTGGTCACCACGATGTGCGGCGGCTTGCGCCGCATCTGCGTGCGTTCGTACTGCGGGGTATCGCCAGTGCGCACCCAGGAGCGGATCTCGACGTCGCGGATCGTGTGATCGCGCAGCTGCTCGCGGATCCCGGCCAGCGGCGCTTCGAGATTCTTGTGAATGTCGTTGGAGAGTGCCTTCAGCGGCGAGACATAGACGACGCGCGTCTCTTCCGGCAGGCCCCACTGGCTGCCTTCGCGCACGAGCTCGTCGATGACAGCGAGGAACGCCGCCAGCGTCTTGCCGGAACCCGTGGGTGCAGCGATCAATACATGCTTTCCCGATTGAATGGCCGGCCACGCATCGATCTGCGCCGGCGTCGGGCCGGCGAATGTGCGGTCGAACCAGGCGGCGACCGCTGGATGAAAGAGGTGCGTGGTGCTCATACGGGAAGGCGCTGAGCATACTCCCGCGATCGCGTTCTCAACCAGTGTGAGCGATCCTGTCGCGGTGCGCGCGTCCGTGCGCGCCAGAAAGTGTCATGGTTTGGAAGTGACTGGTCGCTGGTGACCAGTGACTGGCATCCTGATGTGGGGCCGGCTTCAGCCGGCCTCTTCAATCACTTCAACCAGAGTTGAGTCCAGGAGAGGATTCGTCTCGGCCAGTTGCCAGCAGCCAGTCACCTGTTTCACCGACTTGCCGCGCGATCCAGTGGCCGGAAGCCGCCGCCCAGTGCCTTGTACATCGCGAGCAATGCGGTCGCGGTCTGGGTCTGGCTCTTTGCGAGCTGATCCTCAGCTTCGAGCATGGTGCGCTCGGCGTCGAGCACGGTGAGGAAGTCGGCCACGCCACTGTCGAAGCGCGCACGCGCCAGGCGCGCCGCATCGGCAGATGCAGTAGCGCTCGACTGCAGATGCTGTTGCTTCACGCGCGCCTTCGCATAGTCAGTGAGGCTCGCGTCCGTTTCCTCGAGCGCCTGCAGCACGGCCTTCTGATATTGCGCCAGTGCACCGTCGGCAGCGGCTTCGCGCTGATGAATGTGCTGGCGCACGCGACCGAGATCGAACGCGGCCCACTGGATGCTCGGACCAAACGAGAAGCTCTCGGTGCCCGCGTGGCCGAGATCGCCGGAGGAAACTGCGTCGTAGCCCCAGCGTCCGACGAAGGAAATGCGCGGGAACAGATCACCGACGGCAACGCCGATCGCGGCGGTGGCAGCGGCGAGCTGACGTTCGGCGACGCGGATGTCCGGTCGTCGGCGCAGCAGGCTTTCCGGCGTGCCGATGCTGTACGTTTCCGGCAGCGCCGGCAGCGCCTGCGTTGCATTCAGCCTGGACAGCAGGCTGTCGGGTTCGTGCCCGGTCAGAACGCCCAGCCGCAGGATCGAGCGCGTCACCGCCGCTTCCAGGTCGGGAATCGTCGCGAGCGTGGAGCTCAACTGTGCCTGCGCCCGCGACACATCGAGCTGCGTACCGCGACCGGCATCGAGACGAGCCTGCGTGATGCGCAGCGATTCAGCCTGGTTCTCGGCGTTGCGTCGTGCCACTTCGAGGCGCTGCTGCGAACCGCGCAACTCGAAATAGTTGCGGGCGGTTTCCGCCGTCACGCTGACCTGCGTGTCGTACAAGCCCGCTTCGGCAGCTTGCACCAGCGCCGACTGGGCCTCGTAGTTACGACGCACGCGACCGAACAGATCGAGCTCCCAGAACGCATCGAAGGATGCGTCGTAGTAGCTCTGGTCGCGGTCGATGCCCGGGAACGGCTGCTGCCGCTCGCTCAGCCTCGTTTCGACGCGACTGCCGCTCGCCGTGACTGTCGGTGCGAAATCCAGCCGCGCCTCGCCGTGAATGGCGCGCGCTTCGCGCAGATGTGTCATGGCGATGCGGATGTCGTGGTTGGCGTGCAGCGCTTCCTCGATCAGGCCGTTCAGGGTTTCGTCATGGAATGAAATCCAGAAATCTCTCTCGACTTCGGCGCCGGAAGATTGCACCCCCTCGGCGCTGACGAACTGATCGGGCGTCGCGACCTTCGGTTCGTGATAGTCGGGACCGACCGCGCACGCCGCGAGGAGCGAAGCCGTCAGCACGGCGCCAGCGCCTCTGGCCAGCGGCTTGCTCACCCGCGCCTTTGCGGATCGTGTGTGCAACACGAGCGATGCAATGCCTGTGTTGCCGCCAGCATCCTCATCCTCTTCGTGCGGTTGAACGCTGCGCGGTTCTTCCTGCGGCTCGATCTCACGCGCTTCTGTCGTGACAGCGAGTGATGACGGAGCGCGCAGCGGCTCCGGCCACAGTTCGGCGGATGAGCGCCAGTAACCCTTCTTAAGCATGCGAGGCTCCTTCGATCGCAGGGACGGGTGCGTGGGACTTCAGCTTCTTCTGCTTCGCCAGCGCCCGCAGTAGTACGTAGAAGACTGGTGTCAGGAACAGGCCGAAGAAGGTCACCCCCAGCATGCCGGAGAACACGGCAATGCCAATGGCGTGGCGCATCTCCGCACCCGCTCCCGACGAAAGCACGA
>Ga0126377_10004372_pt1 | contig 10271 bp, 12 predicted proteins | sample PanSoiMetPlot_22_FD_92647 | JGI IMG/M metagenome (GOLD analysis project Ga0126377, IMG submission 92647) | Tropical forest soil microbial communities from Panama - MetaG Plot_22 | ecosystem: Environmental > Terrestrial > Soil > Tropical forest > Bulk soil | place: Panama | collected 2016-02-17 | reverse complement strand
GGCCGGATCTCTGCTACTGTGTCCGCATGAACGCAATTCCGACAAAGGAGTCAGTCATGACCGCCAGCAAGATCACCCGTTCCGACCTCGACAAGGCCATCCTCCTGCGCGAGGCCGTCACCGATTACATCCTGGCCGACGCGCTCGACGGGATCTACCGCGAGGCCGAGTGGACGCAGATGCACGCCGCGTTTTCAGTTACGAACATCGGGGCGCTCGTGGAGCTTTGCTCCGACCTCAAGCGCGATCTCGATTTCGTGGAGCCGCGTCAGGTGCTCAAGGCCATGAGCAAGGCCAAGTTCCGCGCCCTGGACACGGCCGGTCTGACGCGGGCGATCCGCGAGACGCCCGGCACCCGGCTCTACGCTCGCGACCTCCTGGAGGCGAACATCAGCGAGACGCCGTTTTCATAGCACCCGCCCGCACCCGACCCGAGAGCGCCCGGCAACCGCCGGGCGTTTTCATTTTCAAGGACGCCGTGGCGGGAAGAAGCACGCCGCGATGATCAGGCCGAACCACAGGAGCATGAACGTCTGCCCGGACACGAGCGCCGGAGCTTACCCAGCGCGAGCAGGGGCAAGCGGCCCATTCCACGCCGAGCGCCGGACGCCGGACGCCAGGCGGATTACAGGCTACCCAGCTAGGACGCGTTGTAAGCCCTTCTCAGCCCCTCCGGGCACTTGACCCGACCCGGTACCTTCCCGTAGGATCCGGCCCGTTAGAACGGCTCTCAGAGCCTCGCAGGCAAGCTGGCGCTCGTTATGCGAGGCTCTGACGGCCGCTCTAGCAGTACCGGAGGGCACATCCCACCCCTGGTACCCCCTTCGGCTCAGAGGCTGCTAGAGCGGCTCCTGTGACCGCACAGGGGCATCCTGAAAAGCACCCGGCCCGGCGAGCATGCCGCACGGACGAAAAACCCACCAAAGTCACCGCGAAAGCCGTGTCAGAGCGACCCCGTGGGATCTCGATTGAAATCGGCTGGCATCTTTTTCAAAACCGGCCCGGCCACCCCCGGCTTGATTTTCAATGTTCGATCCGGTTTGGCTTCGAGATCGTTTTCGGTTTCGAGTTCGAGGCCCGAAGCCGATCTCATGAAAACGGGGTGAAAACTTGTAGCCTGGATTGGCAACACCTGGCATTCGAGCCACCCTCACGGGGAAAACGCTGAAAACCGACCCTAGGACTTTTGAAAACGCAGGCAGGGGCAACCCCTCGATTCGGCGGCCGATTCGATTGGCTCAGGGGTGGTTTTCAGTTCAGCCAACAGGGGTCGTTCTCAAAGCTGAAAACGCGTCCAGATCGTGTCCTGTATCCAGCACTGAAAACGATCCACCCAGGTCTAGTTTTCAAAACTGACAACACGGGGAACAAAAAAATCCCCGCGAGGGATCGGGGATCAAGTAGCCGGGAGTTTGTCGGAAGTGAAAACGCTCTTTCGAGCGAGGGTGAAAACGGGAGTTAGCCGATCAGTTCCGCCCGGAACATCAGGACGGGAGAATCGTGCGTATCGGGAAAGTCTGCGAGCAACTGTCGCAGGTCGTCACAGGTCGAAACGCGGGCGATCCGATAGCGATTGTCGCCTACTGGAAATCCATGCCACGAGCAACCGCAATCCTCAGTACCTGCCCACAGATCGTCTCTGAAAACGATCTTTGCGGCGGCCCAAACCTCAGAGGCGTTTTCGACCCAAACCGTACCCAGGTCTGCGTCGATTTCATTGCGGCTCAGTTCATCGATGATCTTGTATTCCATGATTGGATCCTTTCAGGGATCCGGCCTTGATCGCGATCCCTTGCGGGGATGTTCGCGAGAGTGAAAACGAGGCTTGATTCAGGGGATACCCTCTGTTTTGTCGGAAGCTAACTACCCTTGATTTCGTCGAGCACGGCCTTGAGTTTGGCCGTCATTTCCTCCTCTGGAAAATCGCGAGGAGAGTAGGGACAATCCAGGTGAATCGTCCCGGTGTCTGGCTTGTAAACGACGTTCCAGTTACCGCCGTTTCTGCGACCCATACCGCTCGTGATCGTCATGCCGATTCGATCGGCATGCATGCACATTGCGATGAACATCAATCCCCGGAAGCTCGCGGGGGAAACCATCGGCGACCACGCGGTGAAATCGGATCTTTCGTTCTCTTTCTTCACCCGGATTACAGTCGTTCTCACCGAGGACAACGACTCTTGCATTGTCCCCGAATCCGAGCGATGGGTGATCGTGATCTGAACGTCAATCCCGTGCGTTTCGAGCGCTACAACCGCCCGATTCAGCCAGGTGAAATACTTGCTCAGAATCCGGTGACCCGTAGTGCAAACCATGCCGATTTCAGCGTCAATCGCCAGTCCAGGGATCGACTCTTGTTGCGTCCAATCGAGCATGTATTCATCCTCGCCGTCCAGCGCGAGATCGAGCAGCATTTCATCGCCCTCTTCCCCGATTTCAAGCCTGGAATCCTCGCGGATCGGCGGCAGGAAAGTGTCGAAACCCTTCAGTTCCGAGGACTGATATCCATGCTCCAACCAGTCGGCAAGCTCACCCTTTGTGAAGCCTGCCCACGATGCGCGATCCCGATCCGGAACTGCGCATTTCATAGCCTTAGTCGCGTTTCCAGATTTCTTGAATCCCTTGCGGGATCCCGACTGCAAACTGAGGGTTTGCTCCCTCACTTCTTCCCAGTCGATCGTTACGCGATTTTCAGTCTGAGACATGCTTGATCCTTTCGGATACCTGAGGGTATCCCCTGGATCAAACCTCGTTTTCAAAGTGTGCAACGCGCGATTCCCGCTTTGTGAAATCCCCCCGATACCCTGAGGGTATTTCAGGTGTTGCCTAGGGTGAAACTAGCGCTTGACGTTTCGGTAGGCGAGAAGCTCCTCAATCGCCGGATCGATATCGACCCAGATGCGACCCATACGAAAGCGATCCAGCGTCGCGAAATCGAGGGCTTTGCGGCCTTTGAAAACGCGATTAGCCCCGCTTCCCCAGGTGTTGGCGGTTGCGGCGGCGATGAAATCCAAATGCTTGTCTACGGTCTTACCTGAGGTCGTATTGAACATCTGGTCTGACTCCATCGCATTGTTGATCAGGATCAGCGTCCCTGCGTCGGCACTGTCGATTTCATCGAAGTTGAAGAAACCGCCATTGCAGAAACGATCCTGATACTCGCTGGAAACGTAGCCGCCACCCTCGCCGCGAGTGATCGCGAGAAGCTGAGTAGCAAGCTGCATTTTCAGGTTCGGATCATCGGGGAAAAGCGACCCCAGGTCATCCATCCTGAGCAGCGATGAAATCGCAATTGCCTGATCGACACCTGCGATCGTATTGCGGCCAAGCAAGTCTCCGCGAGTAGCGCCAGGGGACATTGCGGCTTCCCCGTAGGGAAGATCCATGAAATCCGCCAGTTGCTTGATCAGGTGAGACTTACCAGTCCCCGCAGGGCCGCAGAGATAGATCGGCTGACGGCACTGCGCATACACAAAGGCAAGACCGAACATCTGGTGAAGATTTTCAGTCCTACCCGTGTCCTTACGAACGATCGTGGTCGGGAGATCCAGCGTCTTTGCGAGACGGGCGGATACGGCCTTGAAATCGACCTGCGGGATATTGAAATCCCGCTTTGCCCCATCGGGCCAATCGATCGTCATAGTGGCCAGGCAGGTATCGGCGTCAAGGCCGCCGATCGGGATCAGCTTGCCTGCCGCGTTAAACGGCCGGTAACTGATCTTGTCGATGAACCTATCGTCCTTTTCCCGCCGGTCACACTCTGCCCGGATTTCACGGGCACGAGCGACGAACTTATCCAGTTCGGAGATGCTCCGAACCTTCGATCCGGCCTGAGGCTTGATCTCCTCAATGATCGTTTCCAGGTCGGGCGTTTCCTTGATCTCCGGCACGCCCCGATTGCCGTCGAAAACGAACGGCTCAGGGGTCGTAGGCACCGGCGTTTCCTGAGTGGGCGACGGCTTGATTTCCGCCCGCCGCATCTCATTGAAAATGCGGTTGACGTGCTGCTCAAGAGCGATCAATTGCTCCCAGATCGGCTTCGGCGCTTTGCGCGGGCCACCGGGCAGGGGATTGTCGATCTGAGCCATGAAAACCATCGGGGGAGTCTGCGACTCCACGAGGGGCCGCAATGCATTGCATGCTTCCCTCTCGCTTTTCCCTTCCAGGAAAAGATCCCGGATCATTCCGACCTGAGTAGTGCTACCTGCGAGCAAGATCCTGTGATGCTTCACTTGAAAACTCCTTTTCAGTCTGAGAGATCGATCAATTGTCGGCCCTCAGGGCACGAAGGGATTTCACGAAGCGGGAAGCTCGCGGTTGCACACTTGTTGAGTTTTCAAAGACCGGCGCTGATCGAAGCTAACTCCACTTCGATCGACCTGGGAGGAGAATCAACCGCACTACTGGGTTGATCTTGAAATTCAGTGCCCAACTAGGTTGGTGACCATTAGATCCAGGCAATCCGTTTTGGGGGTTCGCCCCATCAGCAATTGCCCCGTTCGTGAACGGGTTTCTCTACTCCCAAGTTTTCAAAGATCAGGGCGGGAAACTGTCTCCCGCTGCCCCGCTTCAACCGCCGGGGCAGACCACAGAATATCACGTCTCGCATTCCCGCCACCCGCGCGAGGAGAAGGATTCCGACCCTAGGACAATACCCCTCAGAAACCCTCGTTTTCATCCTATGTTGCCGGTCTAGACAATAGGGCGGATTTCACTCCGGGAAGGCAAAGAAATCGGCCTAGGATCGTACCCCTGGCTACCCCTGGATCGAGCCTTTGAAATCCCGATCCAGGTGCCCCGTTTTCAGTGCCGAATCTAGCTGGCGGCAGGCTGAAATAGAGGGTGCCGCCACCCCTGTACGCCTACCCCAGACTTAGCCTCAGACTTCACGTTTTCATCCCTGAGAACTAGGGCGATCCAGGGCATTGAATATGAGGGGTTTTCATCGGATCAGGATTGGGGTTTCAGCGCCGTTTTCATTCCGGCAAACCGTCTGCTACCTACCCTCTGAGCACCCTCGTTTCCATGCCTGCTAGCAGGGGATTTCGGGGGGTGGATTCAGGGTTGAAAACGGTCTGGCTTTCCCGGCTGAAAACGAACCTGGATCGGGGGTCTACACCCTGCGAGGTAAGTACCGGCTTACCGGTTTACAGAATACGACCCCCATTTTCAAAGCATATGCCGCAAACCCTGTGGTAGAGCCAAAAACGGGACATGTGATGAAAATGTAAAAAGTGTCCATTTGCAGGGCTTTTGTGGTCACGAGAAGGTGATTTTCAGCGTTGTAAAAGGCGACGTACCCTGGGGGGCTATTCGATGCACTGCGCTTTTCACACTTAGTCCCTGGGTCTAAATTGGCTCCAAGGGAAAAATTCCCAAAAAAACAGTGAAAATGCAGCCCTGAAGCCTCTGAGCAGTCGAATATGGCCTCTGGAATGCCCCTGGGAGGCTCTGTAAGCCGATTTGACGGCTTTGCTAGCCTGACTGGCATGAAACTCGACCTTCAAGATCAAAACGAGGTACAGAGGCGCACAAAGGCTTGTGAAAACGGCAAAAGAGATCCACTTGCCGATCTCCAGAAGGCAACCGAGTCTGCCCACGCTCTGGGGAAGAAATTCCGGGAGTCCGCCGGGAACAAAGGCACGTTTTCACAGTCTGCGGCCGAGAACTACGCCCGAGCACTCCACGAAGTGACCATTTGCGAGATCGTGCTCTCGCAATTTCAGCAGAGGGGGGCGATCTGATGAGCATCCGGCTCTTGCCGTTCGTGGACGAGTTCCAGATCTTTCCCAACGAGACGACGGAGACAGTCCGCCAGCGATTGATGCTCCGTTTTCAGGTCAATTTTCAGCTATCGCTGATCGAGACATCAAACAACCGCGAGCTTCCGCCTGACGAGATCCTTCTGGACGGCCGCGAATACTACGCCGTCTTGACGTACGATCTGCCCATTCGCAGGATTTCAGCGTAGCTGAGAACCCAAATGAAAAGGAGCCGGACTGGAATGCGGCGAACCAGCCCGGCTCCTGCTCCAGTAGGCCGATTTCAGTCGGCAGGTGCCGCCCCTGGCACCCTGCGGCACACCTCCTTTCTCGATCGGCCGATCTTACCAGGCTTATCAGGGTCTGAAAAAGGGAGCGGCCCCCGCATGAAAGCCGCTCCCACCTCGCTTTGGCTACCAGCTAACAGGTACCGTGCGCACGTCCCTGCCAGCTACCACCCTTCCTCTCCAACCCCCGGTGCATCCGAACCGCGCCGGGTTGCTGCTCAACAGCCCTTGCCGCAGCGAGAGCTACACTCTGCACGATCAGCGAGGAGGTGTCAAGATGCCGAGGAGAGCGTACTCCAAGGGCAGCAAGAAAGCTCTTGCTGCGATGAAAAAGCGCTACGGAAAAAAGAAGGGCACCAGCGTCTTCTACGCCAAGGCGAACAAGTACGGCCCTCGTGGAAAATCAAGAGCCAAGAAGGCGAACTCGGTGTACTCGAAGGGAGCGCACAGAGTCCGCCGCAAGAGGTAATTCAGTCGTTGCCGAAGCGGACACGCCAGAGTGCCAGCGAGAACCCGTGACGTGTCCGCTTCGTGGCGACGACCAGACCGAATTTCAACAAAATGGGAGTCTTCTCCCAGTTCGGGACGATTCGCACCGGCCCGAGTGTGATGTGCTTGTATGTGGACATATCCCCACAACGCCCCACATCCCGAAGATCAAGTGGCCGTGCCGCGCAAGCCTGACTGGGACGATCCCAGGGCGCTGAAAAAGAGAGTCGGCCTTCTCGGCAGCATGTTCGGCCGCCGCTTCCGGGTCGAGACGAGCGACGGCTACTCCGACCTCTGGATCCTGCCCAGGTACGGGCGGCCCAAAGCCCAGATCACGAGCGGGATGACGACATCCGAGCTACGGGCGTTCATCGAGGGTATGATGGTCGGGATATGAGCAGTCACGGAGATCAACCAAGGTGAAAACAAGTGTCTGAAAACAAGAACCAGCCAGGGATCTACTCCACTCCCATGCCAGACGGCCGCATGTTCTGCGCCGCTCCGCTTCCTAGCGAGCCAGGCCCGATGTGCGCCCGCCCCAGGGGTCACGAAGGCCCGCACGTCTCCGCGAGCGGCCTCTGGGTCTGGGACGACTACGAGTGTGTTCCTGCGCTTTGCGGAGTTCACTGAAAATGCCGCTGGGTGAGATCCACGAGATCAAACAGCTTCCCTGGAAGCTCACGGCCCAGACGAAGGGCTTCCAGAAGGCGTATCGCAATTTTCAGGACTTCTACGGCCCCGAGGAGGGACTCAGGGTCTTCCTGAAAAAGGCCGAGGAGCAGGGTGAGGGCCACACTCTGCGCGAGAAGGCCAACTCCGTTTACAAGACAGGCGCTAAGCTCCCGAAGCGTGAGCGGTGAAAAGACAGACCCCTGGGCGAGGAGTGGGAGTCGAGACACCGTGACGACTGAAAATGCAAAGTGGTGCAGAGGCCCGGCGCACGAGCAGCCTGCCTTCCTCCCGGACACCGAGGAGTTCTTCTACTTCTACAAGTCCGGCCCTCGTCAGGGGTTTTCACATTCCTGGTGCAAAGCCTGCTACCGCTGGAACGGGATGTACGACTCGCAGATGATCGACTGCTCCAAGATCCTCTCCTTCGTAGGAGAGCTAGTCCTGAGATGCGGCTCCCGTGAAAATGCTGCCAGGTATGCCTCCATAGGAGTCTCCACCATCTACAAGATCACCAGCTACGGACAATGCTCCGTCCAGGTGCCTACTGCCAAGAAGCTCCTGCTTGCCCTGGATCGCAAGAGGAGGGAGGACAGAGCAGCCGGGCATACTCCCCAGGCATATAGGGAGCATAGAATTTCAGTAGCCAGGACAGAAGACCGGCTCAACCTCCAGCCGCCCCCTTCCCACTTTTACGAGGAATGATGGTTTTCAAAAAGGTCGATGTCACTCGCTTCTGGGCGAGAGTTGAAAAAACGGAAACCTGTTGGCTGTGGCAGGGAGCCAAAAACGGGCGTGGTTACGGCCAGTTCTGGCGCTACAACCGAAAACGCATCGTCGCTCACAAGTTTGCGTACTGGCTGCTCGTCGGTGAAATTCCAGAGGGTCTGACGCTCGATCACCTCTGCCGGGTCAAGCATTGCGTCAATCCCTCCCATCTGGAGCCAGTTACGCACCGTGAAAACATACTCCGAGGGGAGGGAGTAGCTGCCCAGAATGCCAGGAAGACGCATTGCAGCAGGAGGCATCCTCTCTCCCCTGGAAACGTGGAGGTATATGCAGGCAGGAGGTATTGCCTGACGTGTCGGAAGCTCAGGATTGCCGGTTTGATCTGGAAGTAGCTACACTCTTCGCCTAGCCACCCTCCGTCTCCTCGCCGGTAGGCTGGCCATTCGGGCTGAACGGGGGCCGTGTGAAAACGCGGCCCTCGTTTTCGTTTAGACTCGCCTCGACATGCCCGTCTCTGCGCGGAAAAAGCGCCAGTCCTCTAGCCCCCAGGAGAGGACGAGCTTCTCCTCACTCAAATCGCTCGCTCGCCCAGACCTCTGGGCGGCCGGTATGGAATTGAAGGTGGACGGGAAGCCGTTCAGCCTCGTGGGCCGGGAGTACGTGACCCAGGTGATCAGGGACTACAGCCCTGAAATTGTAATTCCGAAGGCTGCGCAGATGGCCTTCACGATCACGTTCCTGGCCAAGAGCCTGCACAACGTGACGGAGCGCCGCCTCAACGGGCTGTACCTGCTCCCGGTCAAGACAGGCGCGATCCCGTTCGTGCAGGCGAGAATCGACCCGATCATCGAGTCGAACGCGAAGCTCTCCGCGAGGTTTTCAGCGGTGGACAACCGCCTGCACAAGCAATCGATCGACGGTGTGAACTTCTACATCCGGGGCACGAACATCCTGCGGGAATTGCAGGAAATCCCTGTGGATTTCCAAATCTGGGACGAGCGCGACCACATGGTCGAGGAGCATCTCTCGGATGCGAGACACCGCATGGACGGTTCGACGTTCAAGCGACTGATCGTGCTGGGCACGCCGACCGTGGAAGGCTACGGCGTGTACGCCGACGACGGCTGGGACTACAGCGACCAGCACCGCTGGGAAATCCCGTGCCCCGGATGTGGTCGTTTTCAGGTCTTGAATTTCAACGATCCTGCCCTGAACTACAACTCGCTCAAGCTGGGCGACAACGCCGACGAGTGCGTGCTCGAATGCCCCTGGTGCAAGCACGAGTTTTCAGATGACGAGCGCCCCGGCCTCAATGCCGAGGGCCGCTGGACTCCGTACCACCTGGACGGCCGCATCCGGGGCTACCACATCAACCAGTTCAACTCGCCCACGCAGCCCTTGCGCGAGATCATGACCGACTATTTCAAGGGTCAGCGCGAAGCGAGAAAGCTGCGCTCGTTTTTCAACCAGAACATGGGCAAGCCGTACACGGCGGCCGGTGACAGGATCACACCGGAACTGCTCGACAAGCTCCGTCAGCCCGGCTACCACACGGGCGGGCTACCGAATTCATCCCTGGCGATCGGAATCGACATCGGAACCGTGTTGCACTGCTGGTGCTGGCACTTCGACTCGTACAAGCGCAAGATGCTCTGGAATCTGAAAATCTTCTCGTCTTGGTGGGAGCTTGACCGCTTCCTCCAGTCGCTGTCCTCGTGGGTCGGTGTGGTCGATGCCCACCCCGAGAAGTCGAAGGCGTACGACCTTGCCCTGAAATACCACGGACGCCTATGGATCGGCTTCTCAGAAGACCGACCCGCCGCCCACGAGGTGGCGAATTTCAGTACGCTCAGAGTCGGAGAGCCGGGCTACGTGACGATCGACAAGACGATGGCGCTCGATCAGTTCATCGGGGACATGATCAACGGAATTACAGTCTTCCCGCCCAACGCTCGTGAGATGGGCGAGGACATGCCCAAGAAGCCGTACAACGGGCTGTACCACCAACTCACGCAGATGGTCAGGGTCGAAGAGGAAAACACGAAGGGCACGATCGTCGCCCGCTGGAAGAAGAACCGCAACGCAGACCACTGGCACCACGCAGGCATGTTCGCGACGATCGCTGCGATCCAGACACCGCAATTGCAGATCCCGGCCAGTCTCTCGGCCGCGATGAACCAGTCTCTCATCGGGAGTGCATGAAAATGCCGACGCAATACTACAAGTCCCCCGCTCTCAAGAAGAAGTCTCCGGAAAGCCGGGCGGCAGAGCGTGAAAAAGAGCTAGCCCGTATTCGCAGGAAGTACCGCAAGGGCACGACGCTCGACAAGAAGCT
>Ga0126377_10004371_pt1 | contig 10271 bp, 13 predicted proteins | sample PanSoiMetPlot_22_FD_92647 | JGI IMG/M metagenome (GOLD analysis project Ga0126377, IMG submission 92647) | Tropical forest soil microbial communities from Panama - MetaG Plot_22 | ecosystem: Environmental > Terrestrial > Soil > Tropical forest > Bulk soil | place: Panama | collected 2016-02-17 | reverse complement strand
TGAATGCGTGGCTCTTCTGATTCTGCTCGCACTGGTAATCGCCCTGCTCGTCGGGCTCGGCTTCGTCGTGAAGTGGCTCTTCATCGCGGCCATCATCGCCGCACTGGTCTGGCTCATCGCCTTCTTCACGCGAGGCGCCCGCGTCTAGGGCGCTCCATCCTGAGGGCCGGTCGCCCGACGGGCCGGCCCTCGTGCACGCGTCGTGACGTCGGGCTCAGCTCAGTTGAGCCGGCGGTTCCCAGCCCGTGATCTGGGTCGGGATCGCGTTGGCGCGGGCCACGCTCTCGGCGCGGTCGCGTGCGAGCCGCCAGAGCGCGACGACCCGCGTCTCGGTCTCGTTCTGGCGCCGGACGACGGCGGCCCCGATGCTCGGAGGCCCGTCCGACTGCCGGTACCCGAACGGGTGGTACTCCACGAACGTGACCTCGCGGCCGCCCAGCCAGAGCTTCTCTCCTCGACGGAACTCGTTGGTCTCCATGGCGACAGGGTAGGAAGGCCGCCCGGGGCGACGGGTGCCGATCTGGTGAGCGTCCTGTTACGGGCTCGTGAGCGCTCAGCTGGCTGCGGGCACGGCGGCCGGAGCGGCGGTCCCGGCTTTACCTTCCCAGTAGCGGTTGAGGGCTCCCTGCACCTTCACGAACCACACGATCGCCGGGACGATGAACACGCCGAACGGGAAGAGCCAGAAGCCGGTCCAGCCGGAGACCGGCGGCTCCTGCCCGTCCTTCGAGTACATGTTCCCGATCTCGGACGGGACCACGAACGCCATGACGGGGTTGAGGACGATCCAGATCACGAGCCCGAGCACGCCGCCGATGCCGTCGCCGGTGTGCTGCTTCATCTCCTCCTCCGTCACGTAGATCCAGTACCAGCCGTAGAAGCCGAGCGTGACGATGAACAAGAGGATCCCGAAGCCGATTCCACGCGGCCGGCCGAGAGGGCCGGTGCTGCCGGGAGTGCTCATACGCGCCTCCTTCGTCGGGTCGAGGCGACTGAAGCACGGCTGCGGCGCGGGGTCAACACGGGCACACGCGAGTACCCTGAGGGCCGGATGACGGTCTGGCTCGGGCTCGGCGTCGTGCTCGCGGTCGCGTGCGTGCTGCTCGTCGCGCGGCCGTTCCTGCGCGACCCGGCGCCGAAGCACGACAGCCTCGACGAGCCGGGAGAGCGCGAGCAGGAGCGGGTCGCCCTCGAGGAGGAGCGCGACCGCGCTCTCGCCGTCTTGAAGGAGCTCGAGTTCGACCACCGCACGGGCAAGGTCTCGGACGAGGACTACCGCGCCCAGGTCGGCCCGCTGAGGCGCCGCGCGGCCGAGGCGCTCCGGGCGCTCGACCCGAAGGCCGGCTCGGCGGACCGGGAGCGTGTCCGTGCCCCCCGCTAGCTGCGCGAACTGCGGCGCGAAGCTCCCGAAGCAGAGCCGGTTCTGCCCCGAGTGCGGCTCCCGGGTGGGCGAGGGGGAGACCGAGGTGCAGGAGATTCCGCCGGAGGAGACCGGCCCGGTCCCGGTCGAGACGACGACCGCCGAGCCGCGGTTCTTCGGGGTCACCCCGCCGGCCGCGGTCCTCGCGCTCGCGTCCGCGTCGCTGGCGCTCGGGATCCTGTTCCTCGTCACGAGCCATCCGCTCGCGGGGTCGATCCTGCTCGGCGTCGCCGCGGCGATGTTCGTCTTCTTCGTCGGCGCTGCCCGGCGGCTGCCGGACGAGGGGGTCTCCCGGGTCTCCAGGGGCGCGGTTCGCGCCGTCAAGGTGCGGACCGGCTACGCCGTCGAGACCTTCGCGAGCCGCTCGCGCGCCCGCTCGGAGCTCTTTCGCCTGCAGCACGAGCTCAACGACCTCCAGGCGCAGCGCGTGGGCGCCGGCCGGGCGCTCGGCGAGGCCGTGTACGCTGGCGACGAGGATGCAGGGGATTCGGCCCGGGCTCGCATGGAGGAGCTCGACGGCCTGATCGCGGCGAAGGAGGGTGAGATGGAGCAGACGGCAGCGGGTGCCCAGGAGCGGCTCGAGCAGGCGCACCTCCAGGTGCAGCCGACCTTGATCGAGACGCCCGTGCCGGCGCCCCAGCCGGAGCCGTATCCGGCGCCGAGCCCGCCGCCCGAGCCGGTTCCCGTGCCGGAGCCGACTCCCGAGCCCTCGCCGCAGCCTGGTCCCACGCCGGTCCCGGAGCCGGGGCCTGAGCCGAGCCCGCCGCCGCGCGGGGACTAGCGCGTCCCGGGCAGGGACGTCTGCCCGGTTGACGAAGCTGTTCGAACGATGGCGCTCCGACGCGTGGTCCTCGCCGTCGTCGTCCTCGTTGCCGTCGCGGCCGCGCCGGCGAGCGGAGACGTCGTCGGCCGCAAGCAGGCGATCGACGCCCGTCTCCAGGACGTCCAGGACAGGATCGCGCGCGCCCAGGAGCGCGAGCAGGCCCTTGCGGAGGACATCGCGGCCGTGTCGCACCGGATCCGCAGCCTCGCCTCTCAGGTCGGCGACGTCTCGGCGCGGCTCGTCCCGCTCGAGCGCGACCTCGCCCTCCACCAGGAGAAGCTCAAGCGCCTGAACGAGCTCTACGCCATCCAGACGACGCGGTATCGGTTCTTCCGCCACGAGTACGCGATCTCCCTGGAGCGGCTGAACGACCGCCTGATCCAGCTCTACGAGCGCGGCGAGCCGAGCACTCTCGAAGTGCTGCTCTCGGCGAAGAGCTTCACCGACCTCGTCTCGCAGGCGGAGTACATCGACACGATCGGGAACCACGACCGGCACATCGCGATTCAGGTCGGCTCGGCGAAGGACCGCGTGCACGCGCAGCGCGTGAGGACGAGGAAGATCCGGTCGGTCGTCTCGTCGGAGACGCGGACGATCGCCGTCCGGACCGAGCAGGTCCGGGCCTTGCGCAGCAGCCTCATCTCGAGCGAGAACCAGCTCTCGGAGGCGCGCAGCTCGAAGCGCGAGTCGCTGATCGCGGTCAAGGAGAGCAAGCAGGAGTACCTGCAGGAGGCGGCCGGCCTCGCCCGGGCGAGCGCGACGCTCGGGGCGCAGATCCAGGCGGCGCAGGCGAGCAGCTCCTATGCGCCGTCCGGCGACGTGACACCGTCCGCGGCCGGTTTCATCTGGCCGGTGAGCGGCCCGGTGACGAGCCCGTTCGGCGTGCGCTGGGGCCGAATGCACGAGGGCATCGACATCGGCGTCCCGTACGGCACGCCGATCCACGCGGCGGCCTCGGGGCGGGTCATCTACGCGGGCTGGATGGACGGGTACGGGAACCTCGTCGCGATCGACCACGGCAACAGCGTCTCGACCGCGTACGGGCACCAGTCGAGCATCGCGGTGGGCGTCGGGCAGACGGTCTCGCAGGGCGAGGTGATCGGGTACGTCGGCTGCACCGGCCACTGCTTCGGGGCGCACCTGCACTTCGAGGTGCGCGTCAACGGGACGCCCGTCGACCCGCTGGGCTACCTGTAGCGGCTAGCCGAAGAAGGTCTGGCCGAGCAGGAAGACGTTCAGCGCCGAGATCACGACGGCCACGACCACCGCAGCGGCGGTCGTCACCCTGTGGTTGACGAGCGGGCCCATCAGGTCGCGGCGGCTCGTGAAGTAGACGAGCGGCACGAGCGCGAATGGGATGCCGAACGAGAGCACGACCTGGCTGATCACCAGCGTCCGCGAGGGATCGAGCCCGATCGCGGCGACGATCAGCGCCGGCAGCATCGTCACCAGGCGACGGACGAAGATCGGGATCCGCCGCTGGATGAAGCCCTGCATCACGACCTGGCCCGAGAGGGTGCCGACCGTCGCGCTCGACAGGCCCGAGGCGAGCAGGGCGAGCGCGAACAGCGTGCTCGAGGCGCCGCCGAGGATCGGCTCCAGCGTCCGGTGCGCGGTCTCGAGCGACGCGATGTTCAGGAAGCCCGAGTTGTAGAAGACACTCGCGGCCATCACGAGCATCGACATGTTGATCAGGCCGGCGATCGACATCGCCGTGATCACGTCGATCTTCGTGAAGCGATAGAGGCGCCGCGCCTCGCCGTCGTCGCGCGGGACGACACGGTTCTGGGTCAGCGCCGAGTGAAGGTAGATCACGTGCGGCATGACCGTCGCTCCGAGGATCCCGACCGCCAGCAGCAGCGACTGGCTGCCGGAGAAGGCCGGCGAGACCGAGTGGATCCCGACAGTCCCGAGCGGCGGGCTCGCGTAGAAGAGCTCGGCCACGTACGAGAGGCCGATCACGGCGACGAAGGCGACGATGATCGCCTCGAACGTGCGGAGCCCGACCCGCTGGAGGGCGAGGATCGCGAAGGTGACGATCCCGGTCAGGATCGCGGCCGGGAAGAGCGGGATCCCGAGCAGCAAGTGGAAGCCGAGCGCGGCGCCGAGAAACTCCGCGAGGTCGGTGGCCATCGCGATCAGCTCGGCCTGGATCCAGAGCGACACGGAGGTTCGGCGCGAGAACTGCTCCCGGCAGACCTCGGGGAGGTTCCGGCCGGTGGCGATGCCGAGCTTGGCCGACAGCGTCTGGATCAGCATCGCCATCAGGTTCGAGACGAGGATGACCCAGCACAGCGTGTAGCCGAACTTGGAGCCGGCTGCGATGTTGGTCGCGAAGTTGCCAGGGTCGATGTAGGCGACGCAGGCGATGAACGCGGGGCCGAGGAACGGGATCAGCCGCAGAGAGCGCTTCTCGCGGAGCGCGCGCTGCGCCTCGACCATGCCCCCCGGAGCGGGGAGCGCGTCTGAGCGGGTGGCCATCACCAGACTCAGTCTAGCCAAATGTTAGGCATGCCTAAACCTCCGTGGGGAGGCGGCTTTCTAGGCCTTGGCGAGCCGCAGATCGGGCAGGTTGCGCCAGCGCTCGTCGACGTCGAAGCCGTACCCGACGAAGAACTCGTCGGGGACGGTGAAGCCGACGTAGTCGACCGGGAGGTCGTCGACGAGGCGCCGGTAGGGCCGGTCGAGGAGAGCGGCCACGCGGAGGCTGGCGGGCCGGCGGAGCTCGAAGAGCTTGCGCAGGTAGTTGAGCGTCAGGCCGGTGTCGACGACGTCCTCGACCATCAGGACGTCGAGGCCGCCCAGCGGGATCGCGCTGTCCTTCAGGAGGCGTACGCGCGAGTGGCCGCCGGTATCGGCGCCGTTGTAGCCGGCCAGCTCGACGAAGTCGATCTGGTGAGGGATGGGGATTGCACGCGAGAGGTCGGCGAGGAAGACGAAGCTCGCCTTCAGCAGCGAGACCAGCAGCAGCTCGCGGCCGGCGTAGTCCTCGGCGATCTGGGCGCCGAGTTCCCCGACGCGGCCGCGAAGCTGCTCGGCGTCGAGGAACACCTCGCCGACACGGGGGTCCGGGATCTCTATGAGGCCAGGTCGAGTCGGTATCGCTGGGCCAGCCGCTCGATGTCGCGCTTGTAGAAGAGCTTGACCTGAACGTCCGGGTAGCGCTCGCGGAGCTTGCGCAGCTTCCGGTTCTTGCGCGTGACGAGGCGCTGCTTCATCACCGTGATCTCCAGGAAGAGATCCTGCTCCGGGAGGTAGAAGTCGGGCGTGAACGCCTCGATCACGCGCCCGTCCTCGTCCTTCTCGAGGACGAACGTCCGCGGCTCGTAGTCCCACGGGACGCGGTAGAAGTCGAGCACCTTCGCGCATTCGCGCTCGGCCTCGTTGGCGAAGCGCGGAGCGTCCTCGCCGCAATACGCCTGGAAATCGGCGATTTCTCGCACCTGACAGCAGGGTAGCAGCGGGTGCGGACGCGGCCGCGGGACCGGGTTGCTACCGGGTTGCTCCCCCGCTGCAACCGGCGGCTCGTCAGGTGGGCAGTCGTTTCAATCGGGCGAGATCAGAAGGAGCAATTTCAATGAAGAAGCTACTCATCATCGGTTCCGTCATCGGCCTGTTCATGGCGATGACCTCCAATGCAATCGCGAAGCCCGTCTCGTCGGCGCTTCCGCCGAACGAGGCGCTGCGCTTCCTCGTCAACCCGGTGCAGAGCGTCAGCAGCGACGTGGTCGGCAAGCCGGCCGCGATGTCGCAGGCGGAGTACCGGGCGCTGATGATCCGCAGCGAGGGCATGAACCAGCGCTACGGCCTCAACACCCCGGTCAAGGGCGAGAACTACTACGCGCGCGGCATCACCGTCGCGGCGACGAGCCCGAACAACCTCAAGCCCGCCGGCATGACGCAGGCGGAGTACCGGGCACTGCTGATCCGCAGCGAGGCGATGAACGATCGCTACGGCCTCAACGTCCCGTTCAAGGGCGAGAACTACTTCGCCCGCGGCATTCCGGACGTGAGCACCCCCACGACCCTCAGCGCCGGCACGGACAGCAACTTCCAGTGGGGCGACGCCGGCATCGGCGCCGCCGGGATCCTCGGTCTCTTCGCCCTCTGCGGCGCGGCGGCCCTCGGGGTCCGGCGCCACCACCGCGGCGGCGGCCAGCTCAGGACTTCGTAACACCAGGCCTCGATCGCACGGCCCACAACGGAGCGGGCCCCCACCGGGGCCCGCTCCGTCTTGCTGCCGGGCTGCTGCCGGGGTGCTGCCCGTCCCGCGTCCAGCGGACAGCGAGACAGGAAGGAGCAGTCATGAAGAAGCTCGTACTCATCGGACTCGCCATCGGCCTCGCGTCGGTGGCCGTCCCGAACGCCGTTGCGAAGCCGACCGGGTTGTCCGCGGCCGAGCTCCGCGCGCTGCAGATCAACCACGAGCGGGTCGCCGACAACGCGAAGCTCCAGCGAGCCCGGGGCCCGCGCATCGTCGTTAGCCCGGTCAATCCCGTGGACGCGCCCGGCAACCTCGCCGACGACTTCCACTTCGTTGGCGTGAACCCCCCGTACGGTGGTCTGCCGATGGCGCCCCTTGCGTCGACGCCGTCCGGCACGACCGACTTCCAGTGGAGCGACGCCGGCTTCGGCGCCGCCGGAATCCTGGCGCTGCTTGCACTGGCAGGCGCGACGATCCTCGGCGTCCGCCGGTACCACAGCGGACATCTCAGGACGTCGTAGCCCGGAACCGAGCGAGAGCGGGCCTGGGGAGGAGCCCGCTCTCGCCGGTGCGCTGCCGAAGTGCATCCGTGCTGCAACCGCCTTCCCGTCCTGTGGTCAGAACGAGAAAAGGAAGGAGCAGGCAATGAAGAGGCTCGTAACCATCGGACTCGTCGTCGCCGGGTTGGTCGTGTCGGCGTCGGCGACGGCCGGAAACGCCCGGCACCACGCGCGCTCCTGCTGTCAGGAGCCGATCTTCCGGCAGGGAGAGAACGTCTCGATTCACGGCCCGCACGTGTTCCGGAACGCGATCACCGTCTGGGTGTCCATCAACGGCAGGCAGATCCCCGTTCCGTACGGCAAGTTGCGCACCGAGGACGGCCGCTAGATGTCCTCGTCACGTCACCCCAGGAGCGGCGCGATGCCGACCAGGCCGGTGCGCGAGGTGCGCCGCAGGCGCGTGCTCACGCCCGACGAGGCCGGGTACCCCGGCTGGCCGCGGTTTCCGGCCGGGTTGTTCGGGCGAGCCGGGCTCGCGCGGCGACCGCGGTTCGCCGCCGCCTGACAACCGAGATTACTGCCGAGGTGAGCGGGCCCGTGTGGCCCGCTCACCTCGAGGAAGCTCAGGATTCGGCGCCCTGTGTCGGCGAGCTGCCCGGAGCGACGAACTTGAAGTGCGCGCACCACGTGACGGCCTGGATCGAGGGCGGGTCGAACCTCCAAGGCGTATCCGGGGTGGGATCGTCGTTGGGGACGATCTCTCCCTCGTCGGCCGCGATCGCAAAGGCAATGCCGCGGGCCGTTCCCTCCTTGAGATCGCCTGCCGTCCGGGGAGCATCTGGCCGGTTGGGGTCACGAGGAAGCAGGCCAGTGCGGTCCACGTCCCCGGTCCACTCGCCCTCGCCATCGTCGTTGACCGTCCCGTCCCATGCGCCCATTCCCTCGACCGTCACGGCGTTCAAGCCCTTGCCCTGAACGATCAGGAACATGACCTGCGCGCCGCTGATCTTGTCGTCCTTCGCCTTGATAGGGCCCTTGATCCTGAGCTTGCCGCTCGCGGGGAGCTCGAGTATCGAGTCGAACTTGCCCTGCATACCGCACCTCCGGTGAATTCGTGTCTCACGCCGGGAGCCGTGACCGAGCGCGCTCGGCGGAGACGAGATTCCCCTTTTCCTCGTACAGGTCCAACGCCCCCCGAACGGCTTCCTCTGCCTCGTCGGGCCGGCCGCCGAGCTGGAGAACCTCCGCCAGGTCGAGCAACGCGTCACCGTGGTACGTCAGGCAGTCTGTCTTCGCCACGAGCTCGACGGCCTCGCGCGCGAGCGCTTCCGCCTCCTCGTGCCGATTTTCCCGGGCGAGGATCTTCGCCCGCACGACTCTCCACAGAACCTGGGCGGAGAGGTCGTCGCCGGCGGCCGCATCCCGGCTCACGTCGCAGAACGCCTCGGCCTCCTCGAGGCGGTCCTGCTGGTACACGGCCTGCGCGAGCATGGCCGCGGTGGTGGCGAGAAGCGCCTTCTCGCCCATCTCCTCGAGGCGCGCGTAGCCGTCGCGGAGGCGGTTCTCGGCGGCCCCGGGCTCGCCGGCGAGCATCTCGACGAACGCCTCCTGCTGCGAGAGCGCCGCCGAGTACATGCGGCCGAGCTCGTCGAGGATGTCGTCGCCCTCGCGCATCAGCGAGCGTGCCTCGCCGAAGTCCCCCTGCATCGCGTAGAGCGCCGCCAGCGGGTGCAGCGTCTCCCCGACGGCCACGGGGCTGCTCTGCACCTGCTCGCCGATCTCGAGGCAGCGCCGGATCGCCTCGTCCACCGGGGTCGGGCCGACCACGGCTGCGGAGGCCCGCCAGGCGAGGATCTCGAACAGCTCGCGCTCCTCGTTCGCCCGCCGGGCGTGCTCGGCGGCGCGCTGCCACGCTTCGTCGGCCTCGGCGAACCGGCCGAGGATCCAGTCGATCGAGGCCCGCAGGCACCAGGCCCGGCAGCGGCCGAGGTCGTCGGCCTGTTCCTCGAAGACGGCCAGGGCCGCGTCGACCACGGCCTCCGCCTCCACGGTGGCGCCCTCGGAGTCGGCCTGGAGGCGGACGAACTGCTGCTCGACCTGGGCGTGGGCGCGCAGGAGCTCGTCGCCGGTCGCCAGCTCGATCGCCTCGCCGAGGATCCGGTCCGCTTCCTCGAGCCTCCCCGCCTCGAAGAGCGCCGCACCGAGCCTCGGCAGGAGGGCGAGCCGGCCGAGGTCGTCGGGCGGGAGCAGGGCCGCGGCGCGGCCGAACAGGTTGCTCCCCGCCGCCGGGTCGCCGCGGAGAAGCGCCTTCTGCGCCCCCGACTCGAGACGCGCCGCCGCCTCGCGTGCGAGCGACTGCTCGCGGTCGCCGACGAGCCCGAGTTGGGCCGAGCAAAGGTAGGCCTGCTCGAGGTGGTAGCCGAGGATCTCGTCCTCGCTCACAGGGCTCAGCGCGAGCCTCGTCGCCAGCCGCTCGTGCAGCTCCGCGGACCGCTCCTTCGGCAGTCCTTCGTAGGCGGCCTCCTGGACGAGGACGTGGCTGAAGCGGAACGCGTCCTCGCCGGCGAACGCCGTGGGGTCGGGCTGGATCAGCTGCCGCCGCACGAGCGCCATCAGGTGCTGGCCGATCGCTTCCCGCTCGGGCTCGAGCACGAGGGCCGCGACCGTGCTCCAGCGGAAGTTCCTGCCCTCGACCGCCGCGTACTCGAGCACGCGGCGCTCGCCCGCGGGCAGGCTCGCGATGCGGGCGGCGAGCACCGCCTGCACGCTCGGCGGCAGGGCGCCCGGCCGGTCCTGCTCGGCCTGCGAGGCGACGAGCTGCTCCAGGAAGAGCGGGTTGCCCTCGGCGGTCTCGACTATGCGAAGGGCTTCGCCCGAGTCGAGGCCGCCGGCGCCGAGCGTCCTGACGAGCTCCTCCGCGTCGTCCGAGGAGAGCGCGTCGAGCGTGACGACCGACCGGTTCGCCTCCGGCGCCGCCCAGGACGGGTGCGACTCGAGCAGCTCCGGCCGCGCCAGGCAGAGGATGAAGATCGGCGCGCCGGTTGAGAAGCCGACGAGGTACTCGAGCAGGTTGAGGAGCATCGGCTCCGCCCAGTGCAGATCCTCGAAGACGGCAACGAGCGGCCGCTCGCGCGCGGCCGCCTCGAAGAGGCGCCGCACGGCCCAGAAGGTCTCCTCCGCGGGAGCAGTCTCGTCCGCCAGCCCGATCGCCGCCCGCACGCGCCGCGCGACGACCTCGGCCTGGTCGTCGCCCTCGAGCAGCTCCGGGATCCGGCGGTCGGGGTCGTCCCCCGCCAGCTGCGCGACGATCTCGATCAGCGCGTG
>Ga0126377_10004369_pt1 | contig 10273 bp, 10 predicted proteins | sample PanSoiMetPlot_22_FD_92647 | JGI IMG/M metagenome (GOLD analysis project Ga0126377, IMG submission 92647) | Tropical forest soil microbial communities from Panama - MetaG Plot_22 | ecosystem: Environmental > Terrestrial > Soil > Tropical forest > Bulk soil | place: Panama | collected 2016-02-17 | reverse complement strand
CTCGATCATCCGTTCGACGAAGTCTTCGTGGATGGCGTCGAGACCGGGCAGTAGTTGTTCACGCATAGCCGATCTTTCAATCAAAATCCGCAGCGCCTCATACTTGTCCATTCCCTTGACTTCCTGCAGGGCGTCCGCCGGGGTCTCCAATCCATTTGCAGTAAGCGTGTCGCGCAAACATTGGTAGACCGCGCCGCCTTCCGAAACGGTCGTCCCCGCCATATCGAAAACTACAAGCTCAATTGGCGATTCAACCCGCATCTCAAACCTCCCCCAAATTCTCTTTGACGATCTTCTCCGCCAGCCCGAACGACAGCGTCATCCCCGCCCCGCCGACTCCAGTGACGATGGTTACGCCCGCGACGGGGCGCGCGATGAAATAAGGATCGGTCGGGCGTTTGACATAAACGCCGTTCCATCGCGAGGCGATCCGCAGCTTCTGCGCGTTGAAAAATGCGTCGAGGTAGCGAAGTACCAGTTCGTCAATCTCCTGCTTGTCGAAAGGCGCGATCTCGGAACCGTATTCGTGCGAATCACCGAGCGTGAGTTCTCCGAGCCCGTTCTGCGAGACCATCACGTGTATGCCGTAGCGGACGTAATCGGGCATTTCATCGGCAAAGCGTTTTTTCAAAGCGGGCAGCGACGGGCAATCCCGAAAAGCGCGGTAATGCGTAAGAGTCAGCCCGGCGGCGAGCATCGGGCCGACGCGCCAGTCATCCGCCAGGGGATGCGAGCGCATCATCTGCAGCTTGCAGCGAATGAGGCCGCCGTCACGAAAAACCGCCGGAAAGAGCGTTTGCAGATCGTCGCCCGCGCACACGTACAGATTATCCGCGACATACTCCTCTCCCCCCGCAAGCGCGTAGCGGTCACTGTAAGCTGTCACCGCGCAATCGAAGACGAATTGAACATTGTATTCTTTGCTCAGCCAGGCGGGCAGATTGACGATGACCTCACGCGGGTCAACGCAGGTTTCAATCGGGCTCCACATCGCGCCTCGCAACCCGTCGGGTTTGACTGCCGGTGATTTTGAAATGACTTGCCGCGGGTCGAGCCACTTGCATTCGATACCGTTTGCCGGCGCGGCAGTAATAAATTCTCGTAGCACGTCCGCTTCGTCGTCGTGATAAGCCAGGTGCAGCGAGCCTGTACGCTCATGCCACAGGCCGGCGGCCTGCAGCGCATTCAACCACAGTTCGCGACTGCGGCGCGCCAGTTCATACATCTCGCCCGGGGGTTGGCCGATCGGCCAGATCATTCCGAAATTGCGAATAGACGCGCCAGGCGCTTGCCGGCCGCGTTCAAAGACAATTACGCGTCGTCCACGCATCGCCAAGTGGTAAGCGTGCGTCAGCCCTATTACGCCGGCCCCGACAATCGCGTCATCGAATTCCCTTTGCGCCATATTGATGTAAGCTGCGCTTGATCTTATTGCTAATTTTACTCTGTGAACTGGCGCCGCGCCATCAAGGCGCGCCGTGATTGGGCGTTAAGCCGCCATTCCAAATGCTCTACTTTATAGTAGCGTCCAACAAAAGCGCTCCGGACCGAATATTTTTCATCGCGCTTCTCTATCCTGGTGATGTTACATACGGCTTGAAGGGCGCCCTGGTCGGCGTTTGGTCAGTATGAGTATATAGATTACAGCGGCAAGAGTGGTTATGTCTTTGTAAAGCTCGTCTGAAGTCCTGTCGCATTACCGTTCTTCATGCGGCGCCTGCCGTCGCCGCGCTGATTTAACAGGCAATTGAACCCAAGCTAACCGCGACTTTACAGGCCTGATTTAGGCTCGTTTTTTATATTCCACAATATCACTTCCAAGCGCTGAACAATCAATTGATTCCCTGGGAGGACTTCGCCTATGCGTAATGTGATCATCACCCTGGCCTGCGTCGTCTGCCTGTCGGCGACGGCCGCGGCGGCCCTCGCTCAATCACAACTCGGTACCGGCTCGATCGGCGGGACGGTCTCCGATTCGAACGGCGCGGTCATCTCCGGCGCGGCCGTCACGATCACCAACTCCGGCACAGGACTCGTTCGAAGGTTGACCACCGGCGATTCCGGACAGTTCAGCGCGCCGGCGCTGCCGGTGGGCGAGTACGCGGCGCGCGTGGAGAAGACCGGTTTCGCGACGCTCGAACTGAAAGGTCTGATAGTCAACGTCGGCGGCACGACGTCGCTTCGGTTGGAGTTGAAGCCGGGCGCGGCGAACGAAGTCGTCAACATCGTCGCCGAGCAAACGCTCGACGCGACGCGCACCGAAGAGACTACGCTCATCAATCGCACGCAGATCGACGACCTTCCGATCAACGGCCGCCGGGCCGATCAATTCGCGCTGCTCGCGCCCGGCGTGACGCGCGAAGGGCGCTTCGGACTGCTCAGCTACCGCGGCCAGTCGGGGGTTTTCAACAACTTCACGCTCGAAGGCAACGACGACAATCAGGCCTACTTTTCCGAAGCGCGTGGGCGCACGCGCATCGCCAGCAACATCAGCGCCAACGCCGTTCAGGAGTTCCAGGTCGCCCAATCGAACTTTCTGCCGGAGTTCGGGCGTTCGGCGGGCGGCGGCATCAACGCGACGGTGCGCTCCGGGGCGAACACGTTTCACGGCGACGGCTTCTGGTATTTCCGCAACGAGACGCTCAACGCGCGCGACCCGCTCGCCACCATCAACCCTGAAGAGCGCCGCGACCAGTTCGGCGGCTCGTTCAGCGGCCCGGTCGTCAAGGACAAACTGTTTTTCTTTCTCAACTACGATCAGCAACTGCGCGACTTTCCGCTGATAATCGAAGATCTGAGCGGCGTCCTCACCACGGGCCTGCCCGCGAATGCGACTGCGCAGGACGTGGCCGATTTCAGTCGCGGCGCCGCGGACTTGCGCTCGCGTTTTCCTAACGGCGCCCCCGGCAATACCATCCCGCGCAGCGTCAACCAGAATCTCGGCCTCGCCAAGATTGACTGGAATGCGAGCCGGTCGAACATCGTTTCGATCACCTATAACCACCTCAACGCGCGCGGCAGGAACGCTATTCAAACGCCGCTGGTGCTTGGCAACGTCGGGCGCAACGGTTCCGATGATGTACGGATTCAGAGCTTCAATGCGCGACTGACGTCGACGATCACTTCTCGCCTGGTTAACGAAGCGCGAATGCAATGGGGACGCGATTGGGAGTTCGAGTTCGCCGACCAGCCGCCGCCGCAGGTCTTCGTCGGGGGATTTTCGTTCGGACGCGCCAGCTTTCTCGAACGCCCCGCATTGCCCGATGAGCGAAGGTTGCAATTCGTGGACAACCTCTCATACGTCTCCGGCAGGCACTCCTTGAAGTTCGGTGTCGACGTCAACCGCGCGCACGATATTATTAACAACCCGGCGAACTTCGGCGCGACATACAACTACTCGAACGCGCTGACTTACAAGCGCGACCTGCGCGACGCGTCGCTCAAGTCCTACAGCTCTTACTCGCAGAGCTTCGGCATACCGGGGCTGACCTTCAATACGATTGATTACGCGGTCTTCGCGCAGGATCAGTGGAAGCCGTTCAACCGGCTGTCAATCAACTACGGCCTGCGATATGACTATCAACAGAACCCCGAGCCGGTCGCGCCGAATCCGGCCATCCCCGAGACGCAGCGCATCAATAAAGACTGGACAAACTTCGGCCCGCGCGTCGGCGCGGCGTGGGATTTGCGCGGCAATGGCAAGACGGCCGTGCGCGGCGGCTACGGCATCTATTACGGGCGCACGCCGAACGGGACGATATTCAACGCGCTGACACAGACAGGGCTGACCGACTTGTCGCGAAATGTTGTTTCGATCTCGTTGCAGTCCAATGCTCTTGGCTCGCCGACTTATCCGAACAACTTGACCGCCCCGCCTGCGTCGATAACAGGCGCGACCTCGCTCTTCCGACTCGACTCCGATTTCAAGCGGCCCCGCATGCAGGAGTTCAATGTCGGCGTCGAACGTGAACTATTGCTGAATTTGACCGTCTCGGCGAGTTTCGTCTACACGCTGGGCCAGCGCCTCCCCATTAATTTCGACACTAACCTGCCGGCGCCCGCTTACACGCGCGTCTATCAATTGCCCGACGGGGCGACATTCGAGGTCCCGTTCGCGGCAGGGCTTACGCGCACGGCCGCAGGCGGCGCGCAGAACGTCAACCTGTCACGTCCGAATCCGAACTTCGGTTCGATCAGTGTGCAACGCTCTATCAGCGAGACCTATTACAAGGCCCTCTTCCTGGAAGTGAAGAGGCGCTTCACAAACGGCCTGCAATTCAACATCGCCTACACACTGGCGAAGGCCGAAAACCTGTCCGGCACGGGCGACGGCGGCGGCAGCGGCGCGGAGTCGCCCTTCAACGGATCGAGCCTCTTCAATCAATTCGACCTGAAAGTGAATCGCGCGCCGGCGCCGACCGACCAGCGTCACCGCTTCATCATTAACGGCGTCTGGAATCTGCCGGAGCTCAAGCGAGGCGACGCGCTGGCGCGCGGCCTTCTTAACGGTTACAGGCTCAGCGGAATTTTCACGGGCGAAAGCGGGCGTCCCTTCGCGGCCACGGTTTCACTGCCGAATATTCCATTCACGGTCGGCGGCGCGCAATACACGGGTTTCGGCGGCATCCTCGGCCTCGGCGGTTTGAACCTCGCGCCCGACGTGCCGCGCAACAGCGATTACGGCGACGCGAACTATCGCGTTGACCTGCGAGTCGCGCGCGACGTTAAATTTGGCGAGCGGTTCGTGGTCGAGCTGCTCGGCGAAGCCTTCAATCTCTTCAATCGCTCGAACTTCAACGGCTTCAACTCGACGCTCTACGACGCCGCCTTCCCATTCCTGCCCGGCTCGACGACGACACGGTTTTCGGCGACCAACCCGCCGCCGCTCACAATGCCGATTCCACTGACCAGACGCGCGAACTTCGGCGCGCCGAACAACGACGGCTCGCAGCCGGATGGAACCAACGCGCGGCGATTTCAATTGGCTCTGCGCTTACGGTTCTGAAACTAATCACCAAACGTACCTGCCCCTGATTATTCGAGAGGCGAGCTATTTACACTCACTTTACCGTCGCGGGGGCGCAGGGGCATCGTTACACGGAAGAGGGTGGAGGCGCGGCTTTGCAGTTAGCCGCCTCGGGGGGCAAAGGATTTTTATTTACACAAACTTCACCCCTTGCGCGCCGTGTTAGCGGATAGAATGAGCGCCAGGCCTGAACGAGGTCGGTGTACAGATCGCCAGGTAATCAGCCGCCCCCTGGTCGACATTTGTAATTTGGCTAACGCTCTGCGGGAGACGAAATGTGGCGCCTTATCTTTGGAAACAGGTTCTGACCTGGTCAGCAATGATTGCCATGGTGACGTCCTCATTAAATTATGGCTTTTCCCAGGAGCGGCGGCCCCCTGTTCGCAAACCCGACGTGCCGTTTGCGCCGTCAGTTGATGAAGTGGTCGATATGATGTTGAGGACCGCCGAGGTGACTGACAAAGACACTGTCTATGACCTCGGTTGCGGTGATGGGCGCATCGTTATCTCTGCGGCCAGCAAGTACGGCGCACGCGGGGTCGGAGTTGACATCAACCCTATACGCATAAAGGAGAGCAAGCGCAACGCCAGAAAATCCGGTGTGACCCAGAAGGTGACTTTCATTGAGCAAGACTTCTTCAAAACCGACCTGAGCCAGGCCACCGTGGTAGTGATCTATCTGGACCCTGGAATGAATTTACGACTCCGTCCTAAATTGCTCCGCGAGCTGAAACCCGGAGCCCGCGTCGTGTCGAACAGCTTCGATATGGGCGATTGGAAGCCCGATAAAGTAGTCAAGTTGACCGTGGCCGGCAGCGAGTGCTTTATTTACTACTGGGTCATTCCACCAAGTCGCTAATCCAGCGATGACAACTTTCGATCTCTTTATTGCTTCGGATAGAAGCCTCACATCGCTCACTCACTTGACCCGCCCCACAGCCTGCGAATTTTCTGGACGCCTAAATAAATTACTGACGCTAGCAATGGCAAACGAGAAAGAATCACTGCTAAGACAACGAGTAAAGAGCCGAGTCTTCTAACGACCTGGTTGTTGTTGATTGTCCCAAACACAAGGCAGAATACGCCCAGCGCAATTAAACAAACAGCCAGGATAGCAAGCCTACCAATCAAGTGTATCTTCATTGCTTTATTGTGTGCGGTGGCCCGCTATCTCTCAGACTCCGCGCCAATCGAAGCCTGCGGCATGTATAGAGCATTATCTGGACTCATCTCTCTTCTTCTTCAGTTGAAAGATGAAAACAACCGATGCGATTACAGCGCAGATTTCAGCCCACGCGGCGTCGCTGTACCCACAATCACCACCATAATGAGGACCCAGAAGAATATACAGCGTCAGAACAAGTAGGGTACCTCCGATTGAGGGAGCCGTTCGTTTACTCCAAAGTCTAAAAATACCGAAGGCCATCAGCGCGATTAAGACAGTGCAGACGAGGAATATGTTTCCGTTTCTGTTGATTGCGGGGCCCGCGCCGGGCCCGCTTCACGCTAATACCCAATGAAGTTCCACGATTTCACCTGACTGGTTTTCGACTGAACCTGATTTCCCGCTGGCAGTAGAGCTTCAATTGGAGCTCGCCGACACCACGCCAATTGGAACGCCAAGCGCTAGAAATCGTGTCATTTTTTTGACCAGGTTTTCTATCTAGCCGCCACCTACGCGGGCGCAACACTAAGTTTTACGCGGGTCGCGACTGAGAATGGCCGCGAAAATCGTTGTTATTAGCCGCCGCCGGGCCTATAGTCCGCGCGTTGTTGCTTGAAAATTCCAAGCCTCAAAGGAGAGCCCCATGAACAGGTTCACCAAGCTGCTTTTACTCGGCGTTCTGGCCGTCGCCGTCATTTCGCTGATTAGTTTCTGGCCCGGCAAATATCAGTACCGCGCCAGTGTGAATGGCGGTCTCGCGCGCATCAGTCAAGAGCAGAGTAAAACAACTGATATCAACGCGACGGTTCAAAGGCTGTTGAATGATAAAGTGACAGCTTTTTATCAATGGGAAATAGATACGGACACAACATTGCTCTGTATTGCTCGTGACTCAGGGAAGCATGAATTCCCTGGAGAGCCAACCAACGTCTTCTCCATCATAGATGGGCAGGGGAAATTGCTTTATGAGATTGATGGCGTTGAGATACACAGCATATCGACATCATGGATGTTAAGAGATATGAGACCGCAGCTAGTGGTCAGTGTCAATGAGGGTGGGAGAGCAGACTCACTTAAAATTTTAGATTACCAGAATGGCGAAATTACAGAATTACTGGATGGAGATGACCAGGAATATGAAATATCTGCCTTGATAAAACCACAGTTCAGGAGCGGAGTTATTCCAGCAAAGGAGCCATACGAGATTTTGATGACAAGGGGCGTCGGATTAGCTAGCCCTGAGGAGAAATACGTAAGTGTTTACCGCTATGCTGACGGGTCTTATGAGTTTAATGGAGAGGTTTCTCAAAAACTCTTGGACAATTATATGGAGCTATTGCTCAAGAAAAAGACACGCTGATGAAGAGCCGGCCGTCAAACAAAAGGCTGGGCTTGTGACCCGGCTCCGTGCGTGTGGAGTGCGACACCCGCCATCTCGCCGACTCCGCGCCAATCCGAACTCCATGCGCTGAAAAAAATATTCGCTAGTAATATCCAGTGCGATTCGCCAACTTGACTCAGAGGGCGGCGGTTCTCGCCGCAATCAACCTCAATTCATTTTTCAAGAAAGGAAACCATAAGTATGAAAATCAAAACGAACGTGAAAGCTGGCAGAATCATTGGCAACCACAACCAAACGGTGACGCGTGGGCTGAAGGTTAAGACTAGCGTCAAGGCTGGAATTTGGAACCCACAGCACAACCAGACCGTCGCTCGCGGCCTGAAGGTGAAGACAGGAGTCAAAGCTGGTGCTGTGACACTGCCGCCCAACCACAACCAGACAGTGTCGCGCGGCTTGAAGGTCAAGACCGGCGTCAAGGCGGGGGCGGGGGCAATTAGCGGTGGCCCAACTCCCACCCCAGGTCCTAACGTCTAAGCCCTAAGAGGGTCAATAAACCTGAGCCTCACTACTAGCATGAACTGAGGCTGAGCAATCAACGTCAAATTTTCAAGGAAAGGAAATACAGCTATGAAAATCAAAACGAACATCAAGGCGGGGCCGCAACCTAGTGACCCAACTGGAGACCCTACTTGAATAGATAACGAGCGCAAGATAAACCTATTCCGTTGCTACTAATCCAAATCATTCTGGCGCATTGAACCTGCGGGACTGCCACATCTCCGCATGTTCGAGGCGTCCGAACAATGGCGCTTGCGTCAAATGCAAAAGCCGGAGGCCAGCCTCCGGCTTTTGCATTTATGGCTACGGGTTGGACTACCGGCGAGCGCCGGGCCGATTCACACAACACGCCTTTGAATGAAAAAGCCGGGCTTGTGACCCGGCGTGAACACTGCAAGTAATACTTGCTTAGTCGTCCCACTCCCTTACTCTTTCGCGGGCACAAGCGGGAACCCCTGATGGATGAGTTCGTCCACCAGGCGCTCGCTGGCATTCTCTTCGTAGTTTATTACTGGTGGCTTCGGAGACGAAGAAGGTCGTGGGCGCGAAGTGAGTACATGACCGTCGACCCCGGCAAAATGACCGCAATGATATACGTCATCGTCGGCGCGGTCCTGGTCATAGGCCTGTTATTACAGCACCTGTATTACTAGAACCGCGAAGAAGAGGGCGAAGTGATGCCCGAAGATGGGGGCTTACCGGTAGTGGAATCGCCACTAGCGGAACAAATCTTACAGTTGATAGATGACTACACCGAATCTCACCCGGAGATGACAGACGACGAGATCACGGAGCATATCAACCAAGCGATGCGCGAGGTTCAATCCATGCTCGACTTTGTGAGCGGTATGATGGGTGTAAAAGCCGATGATTGACCGCGACGGAGACGCGAACCCATGACCGACGAACCCGACAAAGCATGGAGAGTTAGACAATCTGCATCTGCGGCGCTACTCGCCGCGCTTCTATATCTATCGGCCAGCGCGCAGCCGCAGACCATCACCGGCAAGGTGGTCGGCGTGAGCGACGGCGACACAATTACGGTTCTCGACGCCGACAAGCGCCAGCACAAGATTCATCTCGACGGCATAGACGCGCCGGAGAGCAATCAAGACTTCGGCAGCCGCGCGAAGCAGAGTCTTTCTGATTTGGTCTTCGGCAAGACGGTGACGGTCACAAGTCGGAAGAAGGATATATACGGGCGCATGCTCGGTACGGTTACGCTCGACGGCAAGGACATCAACAGGAGCAAATCAATCGCGGCATGGCATGGTTCAATTGGCCGTATGAGGGTGAGTTGCCCGACAACGTCGCCGTGCCATACAAGCTGACCTACATGCTGGCGCGTCAAAAGAAGCTTGGTCTGTGGGCCTACGCGTCGCCTACGCCGCCGTGGGACTTCAGACGCGGCAACAGGACGGCTAAAGCGCATGGCGCGTCGCAGATACCGCCGTGGGATTTCAGGCCCATCAAGCCTACGAAAGCGCCAGGCTCGAAGCCTCCGACGACGGCGACCGGGCCAATCGCCGGCAACCGCAGCAGCAAGATTTACCATTTGCCGAACTGCCCAGATTACTCGAAGGTTTCGGAGCGCAACCGCGTACTGTTCAAGACTGAGGCCGAAGCGCAGGCGGCAGGGTACAGGAAGGCGCGGGATTGTCCGCAGTGAAAATATGACCGACGAAGCCGACAACAAAGCAGGGAATGACTTAACGCCAGAGCAAAAGGCGGAGGCGGCCAGAGAACTCAAAAAACTTCTTCAAGGCGTTGAGAACGACGAGGAGATTTTCTACTATCTCGCCCCTTTCCGTGAGGAGACCGAGGGCGACGCAGAAAGCAGTCCGCAGCCTGGCGGTGAAGACGGCGAAGAACAGAAATAAGAAGGCGAAGTAAACCCGACGCCGAAGAAGACACCTCAAAAACGAGATGGCGCGTATCAGCGCGAAGTAATGTCCGATAGTGGGAAAAAGCAAGCGAAATGATAGGCAACGCGGGTATGAAAGCGGGTATAAGCAAAAAGGCGTCCAATGCGGACGCCTCTAAATTGCTGATTCTAAAAATCGGGGCGATAGGATTTGAACCTACGACCTCTCGGTCCCGAACCGAGCGCTCTACCAGGCTGAGCCACGCCCCGTTAATCGGCTTTGGCGCGCATAAATTATCTCCGCCAAAGACGAAAACG
>Ga0126377_10004368_pt1 | contig 10274 bp, 10 predicted proteins | sample PanSoiMetPlot_22_FD_92647 | JGI IMG/M metagenome (GOLD analysis project Ga0126377, IMG submission 92647) | Tropical forest soil microbial communities from Panama - MetaG Plot_22 | ecosystem: Environmental > Terrestrial > Soil > Tropical forest > Bulk soil | place: Panama | collected 2016-02-17 | reverse complement strand
GAGCTGCCGGAGTTCGATCCGGTACTGCGCGGCAGTTCAACCATCGGCGTGTTCCTGGGGCTGTTCGGGCTTTTCGGCGTTTCGCTGAGCCAGACGCCCGAGGAGAGGGCGTTCCGCAGCTTCGCGGAGCGGCTGACCGCCTATCAGGTTGAAAAGTCCCGCGTGATCGCGATCGAATTTGAATCGGAAAGTCCTGAGCTTGCCGCCCGCGTCGCCAACACTGTGGCGGAGACCTATCTGATGATCCAGCAGACGGCCAAGCAGGACCAGTCACGGGTGGCGGGCCTCTGGCTGGCCGAGAAGATCGAGCCCCTGCGCGGCGCGGTCGCCAACGCGGAAGCGAAGGTCGAGCAATATCGCGCTCGCAACAATCTCCTGGTCGGCACCAACAACACGACGCTGTCGAACCAGCAACTGGGCGAGTTCAACGCGCAGCTGTCCACTGCGCGCGCGCAGAAGGCCGATGCCGAGGCCAAGGGGCGCGTCCTCCGGGATGCGCTGCGCACCGGGGCTTCGGTCGAGTTCGCCGACATCATCAATTCCGAGCTGATGCGGCGCCTGTCCGAGCAGCGTGTCACGTTACGCGCGCAGCTCGCCGAGCAATCCTCGACGCTGCTCGACCAGCATCCCCGGATCAAGGAGCTCAAGGCGCAGATCGCGGATCTCGATCGCCAGATCCGTACTGAGGCTGATCGCCTGGCGCGCGCGCTGGAGAACGATGCGCGGGTGGCGTCCGCGAAGCTGGACTCGCTGGGCGCGAGCCTTGACCAGCTCAAGCACCAGGCCGCCAATGTCAACGAGCAGGACGTCCAGTTGCGCGCGCTCGAGCGCGAAGCCAAGGCGCAGCGCGAGCTGCTGGAGTCCTATCTCGCGAAATATCGCGAAGCGACCACGCGCGACAGCATCGGAGCAGGCTCCCCGGATGCGCGCATCATCTCGACTGCGATCGTGTCCAATACCCCGTCATGGCCGAAGAAGCTGCCGATCGTGCTGATCGCGGCCCTTGGCACATTTGCGCTGACGGTTGCCTTCACGCTCTCGGGCCAGCTCTTGTCTGGACAGCTTTCGACGGCGGCACCGATGCGGCCGTCTCTGCAACAGTTCGAAGCATCCGCACCGGCCCAGCCTATGGCTGAACATCGGGTTGATCTGGCGGGGGAGGACCGATCTCGGCACGGCGCGAGCGCAGATGAAACGGCGGCCGACCAGATGATCGGCGCCGTCACCAGCGGGCTGATGGGACGGGTTGCTGTGATCGGCGCGCGTCCCGGCGTCGACACGACCCCCATTGGCGTGTTGCTCGCGCGCACGCTTGCCGGCAAGGGCAAAGTGATCCTGCTGGATCTCGCACCGGGCGGGCCGGGATTGTCAGCGCTCGGGGCTGATCCGTCCGTGCCGGGGATCAGTGACCTGGTGGCCGGCTCGGCTTCGTTCGGCGAGATCATCGCGCGCGATCGTCATTCCGGCACGCATTTCATTGCCGCGGGCCGGCCGTCAGCCGATTTAGCGTCGATGGTGCAGTCGCCACGGCTCGTCATCACGGTGGAAGCGCTGGCGCGCAGCTACGACCACGTCGTCATCAATGTGGGCACGCTGCCCGATTTGCCGCTGGAAGCGATTGCTGCGCTCGCTCCGCAGGCTGTGCTGGTCGCCGATGCGCCCGACGATCCGATCAGCGCCGCCGCGCAGGAGCACCTCTTGGCGGCAGGCTTCAACGCCGTGAACGTGCTGCAGGGCTGGTCGTTACCGCCCGGCGCGGATGGGTCGGCGGCGCGCGCCGCGGCGTGAGCGGAGCAGGCCGTCTGAGCGAAAGCAAACCATGGCAATGAAGCAGACGATCATTCGCGCTGGGCTCGAGACCCTCTATTTCAGCGGCGCCTATCAGATGATGCGGCCGTTCGTGGCCGGCATTGGCGCGATCCTGACCCTGCATCATGTGCGGCCACCGCGGCCTGAGCAGTTCCAGCCAAACCGGCTGCTTGAGATCACGCCGGCGTTTCTTGACGAAGCACTGATCGAGCTGCGCCGCAGCGAACTTGATCTCGTCAGCCTTGACGAGATGCACCGCCGTTTGGTCGAGCGCGACTTTCGATGCCGTTTTATTTGCATCACCATCGACGACGGCTATCGCGACACCCTGCAATGGGCTCATCCGATTCTACGGCGCCATCAGGCGCCCTTCACCGTCTATATTCCGACGAGCTTTCCCGATCGGGTGGGCGAATTGTGGTGGCTGGTGCTGGAAGCGGTCATTGCTCGCAACGAAGCGGTCGATGTGCGCCTTGGCAGGCATGAGGAGACGCTGCGATGTGCGAGCGTCGCGGACAAGCGCGCCACGTTCGACCGGCTTTATACATGGCTGCGTGGCTTCGCGAGTGAAGCCGAGTTGCGCAACGCCGTGCGCGATCTCGCAGCCCGCTATCAGGTGGACATTGCGGCGTTCTGTGACGAGCTCTGCATGAGTTGGGACGAGCTCAAGACGCTGGCGGCCGATCCGCTGGTGACGATCGGTGCCCACACCGTCAATCATGTGATGCTCGCGAAAGTTTCCGAGGAGCAGGCGCGCACCGAAATGGATATGAGCCGTACGGTAATTGAGTCCGCGCTCGGCATTCGTCCGGCACATCTCTCCTATCCTGTGGGCGATCGGACGTCGGCGGCCGCGCGCGAGTTTCGGATCGCAAATGACCTCGGTTTTAAGACAGCCGTAACAACGCGGCCGAGCGTGCTTTTTGGGACACACCGTGATTGTCTGATGGCGTTGCCACGTATCTCGCTCAACGGTGAGTATCAACAGTTGCGATATATGCGGGTGCTGTTATCAGGCGCCGCGACTGCAATGTGGAATGGCTTCCGCCGCATCGACGCAGCATAGTGCATGAGCAAGTGTCTGGATCGGATGAAGTAATCACGACATCATCAAGTCGTCACAGATCCGACTTGCAATTGCGCGCGCGGCAGATCGAGCATTTCAGTTTTTTATATCCAGCTGCAACATGACAACGAATAGTCTTGAACCATAACACTGCAGTTGCATCATCTCGCATGCCAGCCGTGCGCTATGGAAGTTGCCGCTCACGAGCTGTCGCGCTATGGTTGTTTAGGCCCGGGGGGGCTTGCATTGTTTGGCCAGATTTCAAACTCAAAGATTCAAAACTGCTGATTCGCTCAGTGGTATCTGACTGTCGTGTAAGCGTCTGACCACGCTGACACCCAAACTGTAAATGCCACCAAATTCACAATGAATAAAAGGAGAATGCCGCCACAATTTTTCTTGCAACCGTTCGACAAGCGTGAGGCAGCAAGCATGAATGCGTTCGCACTCAAATACGGCAACCAGTCCATTACGCTCGCGCAGAGCAAGCAATTGATCGGTGTCAAACCCCGACAGAACAAGACCGAAGATGCGCAAGCGGCCGTTCAGCGGACTTTGCCTGAGAGCAGCTGGAAATCAGAAGGGCTTCTGGGGGGATTTCGACTGGTATCGATATGCGACTGTGCGGTCGACGTTGATCAGGCGCTCGATCAGATACGGCGCGATGAATCTGTTTTGGTCGGCACTCATGTTTTCGAGCTCTCCGAGGGGCGCGGTATTTTTGTTCCGACCGGTGAGCTGTTCGTGGGATTCAAGCTGGGGACTTCAGCGGAGCTGAAGGAGAAGGTTATTCGAGAGTTCGGTTTGAAAATCAAAGAAGCGCGCGGGAGGGACGGGTTTTTTCTGGCCGTCACGCCGCAATCACCCAATCCGGTCAAAGTGGCGATGACCTTGCAACAGCGGCCATTCGTTTCGATCGCGCAGCCGGATCTGGCGAGCAAGGGAGTAATCAAAGTGCTCCGGCTTGCGAGCGACGGTCTCTCGGCGGAGCAATGGCATCGACGCAGCATCGGCTTTCAGCGTACCCCTCCAATTGAGTTGCGGGGCGCCGAGCGAAAGATCGGCGACGCTGTGTCGCGACAGATGGCTACGCTAACTGAACGTTCCGTATCTCCCCGTTGGCACTTCAGCACAAGGTTGGAGGGGGGCCTCCAGGTGAATGGATCGATTGACGCCAGCACGCGGCAGGCTGGACGGGATGATGACAATGGCGTGCGCCGCACACCCACTCCGATCGTAGCTAGCGTCATGACCGCGCCCACAACCACCACATCGACAGCGGGCCGGCCGATCGGCAAGGATGATCCGCCCCCGACCGGTGGGACAACGCCCATGATCGAGATCATCATGGGCGCAGCGACCATACGGGTGCCGCCAGGTGCGGATCTGCCGACGTTGCAGGCCGTGCTGCACGCCGTACGATCGTTGCCGTGATTGCGACGCAGCGCCTGCGCAGCAGGCGCTGCCACGAGCGAGCCGACAACAGCTCCTCGGCATCAGCGACAAACAGCTTGCCAGTTTGACAAGCGCGCTATTTGGCGCGCTTGTCGAGCACCATCCATTTGACGAGCGGCATGGCCAAAACCAGCCAGCCCAGGCCCGCGAGCGCATAATAGATGCCCTCGACGACGGCGTTCGCCTTGATCACCGGCAGCTGAGCCAGCGCCATGGCGAGCAGGGCCCAGCTCACGACCAGGGCGATGAGCACGATGCCGCCGATGAGTTTGCGCAGCCGGATGGGCATTGGCGCCTATTATTGGGACAATTGCGAGCGGGCAGCAGCCTACCTATAAGGTCCCCAGCGCACCCGCAAGCGATCCGCCCATAGATCGGCCATGCCCCGTACGATTGCATCCATCTCGTCCTCCAGCCGCGCGCTCCGGCTGTGGCTGGTTGCGGTCGCCGCGCTGATCTTCGCGATGGTTCTGGTCGGTGGCGCCACGAGGCTCACCGAGTCCGGGCTCTCGATTGTCGAGTGGAAGCCACTGACCGGGACGGTTCCGCCCCTGAGCGAGAGCGCCTGGCAGGCCGAGTTCGAGAAGTACCAGGCCATCCCGCAGTATCAGCTGATGAACCGCGGCATGACGCTCGCGGAATTCAAGCTGATCTATTGGTGGGAATGGGCGCACCGCCTGCTCGGGCGACTGATTGGTGCGGCTTTCCTGCTGCCGTTCCTGTGGTTCCTCTGGCGCGGCGCGGTTGAGCCCCGCTTGCGGGGATGGCTGTGGGCGATCTTCGGCCTCGGGGCGCTGCAAGGCGCCGTCGGCTGGTGGATGGTGGCCTCGGGCCTCGCCGAGCGCGTCAACGTGTCGCCTTATCGGCTTGCATTCCACCTGACGCTCGCCTGCGCGATTTTTGCGCTGATCGTCTGGACGATCCAGCGCCTGCGGCCGCAGCCGGTGGCGAATGTCGCGACGCGGCTGCGTGCGACCGCGATCGTTCTGCTCGCCCTGGTGTTAGGCCAGATCTATTGGGGTGCGCTAGTCGCAGGTCTGCGCGCGGGCCTGCTCTACAACACTTGGCCGCTGATCGATGGCCACGTCGTGCCGGCGGCAGCGAGTCTGTTCTTCAACGAGCCGTGGTGGCGCAATCTGTTCGAGAACCCGCTGACCGTGCAGTTCACGCACCGGATGATCGCCTACGTGCTGTGGGTCGCTGCGGTTGCGCATGCGGTTGACGCTGGGCGTGCGGGCAGAGCAGGGCTCTCGATCGTGCTTGCACTTGCGCTGACGATCCAGGCCACACTCGGGATCGCGACGTTGCTTCACCAGGTGCCGATCTTGCTCGCGCTCGCGCACCAGGGCATGGCGATCATTGTGCTTGCGATCGCAGTCGTGCATGCCGAGCGGCTGGCACCAAGGCGTAGTGTCGCGCCGGCAGGGGAACCGGTCGCGCACGCCACATAAGGACCGCCGCAGCCGCTATTGCTCCGCCAGACCCTGTTCGAGGTCGGCGATGATGTCGTCCTTGTCCTCAATACCGATCGAGAGGCGCACCACATCGGGTCCGGCGCCAGCGACGATCTTCTGCTCGTCGGTGAGCTGGCGGTGCGTCGTCGAGGCCGGATGAATGATCAGCGAGCGTGTGTCGCCGATATTGGCGAGATGCGAGAACAGCCGTACGCCCGAGACCAGCTTCACGCCCGCTGCGTAGCCGCCCTTGAGCCCGAAGGTGAAGACCGAGCCGGCGCCCTTCGGCACATATTTCTTGGCGAGCGCGTGGTAGCGATCTCCAGGCAGACCCGGATAGCTGACCCAGGCGACCTTCGGATGTTTGGACAGCCACTGCGCCACCGCCATCGCGTTGTCGCAGGCACGCTGCATGCGCAGCGGCAGCGTTTCGATGCCGGTGAGGATGAGGAATGCGTTGAACGGCGACAGGCAGGCGCCGACGTCGCGCAACGCGAGCACACGGCAGGCAATCGCGAAGGCGAAATTGCCGAAGGTCTCGTGCAGCACGATGCCGTGATATTCCGGCCGCGGCTTGGAGAGCATCGGATATCGCGCCTCGCGCGACCAGTTGAAAGTGCCAGCATCGACGATTGCGCCGCCGAGCGAGTTGCCGTGACCGCCCATGAACTTGGTCAGCGAATGCACCACGATGTCGGCGCCGTACTCGATTGGCCGGCAGAGATAAGGCGTCGCCAGCGTGTTGTCGACGATCAGCGGCACGCCGGCTGATTTGGCGATCTTGCCAATCGCCTCGACGTCGGTGATGACGCCGCCCGGATTGGCCAGCGACTCGATGAAGATCGCCTTGGTCTTGGGCGTCACGGCGCGCTCGAAGGTGCCGATGTCGTCGGGCTCGGCCCACACTACGTTCCAGCCGAAATTCTTGAAGGCGTGGTTGAACTGGTTGATCGAGCCACCATAGAGCTTCTTCGAGGCAACGAACTCGTCACCCGGCTGCATCAGACAGTGAAAGATCATCATCTGGGCGGCATGGCCGGACGCGGTCGCGAGTGCGGCGGTGCCGCCCTCGAGCGCGGCGACGCGTTCCTCCAGCACGGCGTTGGTCGGGTTGCCGATGCGCGAATAGATGTTGCCGAAGGTTTGCAGGCCGAACAGCGAGGCTGCGTGGTCGACGTCCTCGAACACGAATGAGGTCGTCTGATAGATCGGGGTTGCGCGCGCTCCGGTTGTCGGGTCGGGCTGGGCGCCCGCGTGAATCGCAAGGGTTGAAAAGCCGGGGATGCGGTCGGTCATGGCCGGTCCTCAATGTCTTAGCAGCCGGGACCGGGGGATGGTCCGCGGGACGCCCGGGTTTATCGGACGGGCAGGGCGCGTCAAGGCATGCAGGCTGTGAGCCGGTGGGCGCGTCCACCGATCGATTGATGCAGTGGGTTTCGGCCCTATGGCCGGTCTTTTTCGACCGCCTCGGCGCGGGTTGCCGCGTCCGTCGCAGCCCCTGCGAGAGTGGTGCGGTTGAGCGACATGCGCTGAATGCCGCGACCGGAGAGCTGCGCCTTCTTGGACGAGAGCGTGCGGGTATTGACGCCCATCCAGGCGATTTCCGATGACAGCCGCCCATACTCAATTTTCGGGCAGCGGTTCATCACCACCTTGAGGCCTGCTTCTTCAGCAAGCGCGGCTGCTTCATCATTACGGACGCCAAGCTGCATCCAGATCACCTGCGGTCGCGGCTTGAGCGCGAGCGCTTCCTTGACCACCCCGGTCGCATATTGCGAGGCGCGGAAGATGTCGACCATATCCACCGGCTCGGGAATGTCGGAGAGCTTGGCGTAGACCCTCTGGCCCAGGATGTCTTTGCCAGCCTGCCCGGGATTGACCGGGATCATGTGATAGCCGCGCTCGAGCAGATACTTGAACGCAAAATAGCTAGGCCGGTTGTCCTTGGGGGACAAACCGACCATCGCGATCGTTTTCACCGTATTGAGGATTCCGCGGATATAGGCGTCGGGATAGCTGTCGTGGTTCATCATTCGGATGCATCCGTCAGGACCACCCGAAATATAGTCATTGTTTGCAGTGCGGGAAGGTATCAGCCCCCAAGAGACTCTAGCAGCTAGGCTGCTCAACGGCCGCGCTGGAACATGCGGCGGCAGGCCGGGGTCAGTCTTGACATGTTGGCGATCAGGCAGGCCTTGACCCGTTCCTGGTCCGGGATGGCTTGACCGCAGAGCCGGAAGGCATCGCTCTCGCAGGCTTGGCGTTCCTCGTCGGTGTAGGCTTGTACGGAGGCAGGGGCAGTGAGCGCGATCCCAGCCAACACGATCCCCAGCGCGATCAATTTCGGCATCATTCTGCTCCAGTTATGGCCGCATGCTGCGGCCAGCAGCTATGAAAGTGACCCCTTAGTGTAGCTTGATTCGAATACACGATGGTTGCCGGCGTGCAACGATTCACCGGTCTTCCCAAGTGGGCGGCCGCTTCTCCACAAAGGCCGCGATCCCTTCCTCAGCGTCGCGCGCCAGCATGTTTTCGACCATCACACTGGAGGCATATGTGTAGGCTGCGGCGAGGTCCAACTCCGCCTGGCGATAGAAGGCTTCCTTGCCGATTTTCACGACATGGGTCGATTTCGCGGCGATCTTGCGTGCCAGCGCCAGTGCTTCCTCACGCTCGCGGCCGGGCGGGACTACGCGATTGACGAGCCCGATGCGCAGCGCCTCCTCGGCCGAAATGAAATCGCCGGTGAGCAGCATCTCCATCGCATGCTTGCGCGCAACGTTGCGTGAAAGCGCTACCATCGGAGTCGAGCAGAACAGGCCTATGTTCACGCCCGGCGTTGCGAAGCGTGCGGCGGCGGAGGCGATGGCGAGATCGCAGCCTGCGACCAATTGGCAGCCCGCCGCGGTCGCGGTGGCGTGCACGGCGGCAATGACAGGCTGCGGCAGCCGCACGATCTGCTGCATCACCTCGCTGCACGCCGTCATCACCTGCATGAAGAAAGCGCGGCCACGATCGTGATCGGAGCGGCGCGTTGCGATCATCTCCTTCAGGTCATGGCCCGCCGAGAAAGCCGGGCCGTTCGCTGCCAGCACGACGGCGCGGATCGCGCGATCGCGAGCGATCGCATCGAACGCCTCGCCAAGCGCCACGATCATCGCGGCGGACAGGCTGTTGCGCGCATCCGGCCGGTTCAAGGTCAGGATCGCGATGGCGTCGGTTGTTTCGCGCAACACCAAAGGCGCAGATGTGACAGCCGCATCGGTCATTGTGTTCGTCATTGCTTATGTCAGCAAGCCTTTCATTGCCTGTTTTTCTTCGCCATCATGCCGCGCCCGACCTTATCCCGATCATCGGCTGTGCGCCACGCAACCGGACCAAGAGATGACCTTTGGAACATGACATGGGGAAAGCACCGGCGCTTGCGGCCGAGGAACTGACGCGACTCCTGAGCGCAGAGTTTCCGCAGGTGTGGAGCCGCATGAGCGGCCTTTCCATCGAAGAAGTCTGGTCGGGTGGTTGCCGGCTCCGCCAGTCCTTCCGCGAGGAAAACCTGCGTCCAGGGGCAACGATCTCGGGCGCGACCATCATGGCGCTCGGCGACTACGCGGTCTACGTGGCCGTGCTCGCCACGATCGGATGGGAGCCGTTGGCGGTGACCACCAGCCTCAATGTCAATTTCCTGCGCAAGCCGGGCCGCAAGGATCTCCTGGCCGACTGTGACCTGATCAAGGTGGGCAAGCGCCTTGTCGTCGGCGAGGTCATGATCCGCGAGCCGGGAGAGGATGAACCCGTTGCCCATTTGACCTCGACCTACTCGGTCCCACCCCGGCGTTGAGAGGGGAACGGAGCCATCGCTGGCGTGTTAGCCGCAGGAGCGGTGGAGGACAGCGATGGCGAGCAAATTGCTGAAGGCGCGCAAACGCACCAGGCGGACCAAGGCGCATGCGGGCCGTCGCGCACGCACTGCCCGAGGTGGCAAACGATGGTCCCAGCAGGTCACGCGGGAAAGCGACGCGCTCGACCTTGAGCGCGGGGTCTTCACCCGCGGGAGCCCCCACGCGATCGCCTTGTCGCTCAAGCGTTCCGCGCTTAACAGCCGCCGCCGCAAGGCCAACCCGTTTCGCTCCGCCCTCTCCATGCTGACGTTTTACGTGAACCGGGCTGGTCGGACCCTGTCTGCCGCGCGCCGCCGCAAGCTCGATCAGGCCAAAGGCGAGTTGCGGGCCGTTTTTGGGGAGGAGCCGGATTCGAGATGAAGGTAAGAAAGTACCATTTTTATAACTATATGATTCTATTGAACTACTCCAAAAAGTAAGCGTTGACCCCGCGTGCCAGGGTGGTGTATGACGCCGCACCTCTTGAGGCACCGGCGCGTCTGTGCGCCGCGGAAGGATGAGGGAACGAGGAACAATTCATGCGGACGTATTCGGCGAAACCCGCCGAGGTGGAGAAGAAGTGGGTGGTCATTGACGCTGCCGGCCTGGTGG
>Ga0126377_10004367_pt1 | contig 10275 bp, 8 predicted proteins | sample PanSoiMetPlot_22_FD_92647 | JGI IMG/M metagenome (GOLD analysis project Ga0126377, IMG submission 92647) | Tropical forest soil microbial communities from Panama - MetaG Plot_22 | ecosystem: Environmental > Terrestrial > Soil > Tropical forest > Bulk soil | place: Panama | collected 2016-02-17 | reverse complement strand
CAGGGTTGACGGGTGGACCCTGACGCGGGAAATCAAGGCAAATGCGCGTACGCAGAACGTCCGGGTCCTGGTGGTGTCGGCCTCGGTGAGCGATGGATTCCGGCTGGCCGCCGACGCCGCGGGTGCCGATGCTCTGATCGGCAAGCCATGCGACCCCCAGGTGATCGTCTCTGAACTGAGCCGGTTGTTGGACCCGACAGCGGCCTGACCCGGCAAAAATTTCCTTCGGCTGACTGAATTCCAGACGCGCTGGGCTAGGGTCTGACGGGCGATCTGCTAGCGGTCGGTAGCCGCGGCTGTCCGCTCTCGAACAGTCGACACAATCAACTCGACGAGAACAGAAGGCGGCGTGGATTCCAGGTCGGAAATCCGCTGTTCACTCAGGCCGTAGGCATCGATGATATTCACCAGGTGCCAGCCCGACAACGCTGACAACTGGCTCCGCAACAGTGATTCGCCTTTTCGGTACACCGAGAACGGATTCAGGACGCTTTCGTGAGTCGGCAGTTGCGCGTCCGTTTCGATTGCTGGACCCGGCAAGACCGGGCTCGAGACAATTGGCTGCGTCGTGCGCGGGAGCGGATTGAGCGCCCGTTCCAGCGCGCCTTCGAGATAGATCGGGGTCAGGCCTGTCGCCCAGTACTCGGTGTCCTGACGATTCGGTTGCGTCGTTTCGCGGTTCGACCTGATCGCCGCGCCACCGTCCGCCGGTAGAAACTCCAACCATCCCTGCCAGAGATGATGGTCCAGTTCGCTGCCACAGGCTCGCGCGGTAAAGATCCGGCCGTTCTTTGACATGACTGGTTCCGAGAACTCGACAAATACCTCAGCCATGTTTCCTCTGCCTCCTGCTTCCTCGATTCGGACCATCACCGTCTGGTTGCAAGATTGCCACCGTTCGACCCCCGCTTGATTTGCCCCCCCGTCCGTGCGCGATCATGGACCATGGCAAAGCCGCTCGATCCGCGCACCGAAATAGGCCACGTGCATTTGAAGGTGTCGGATCTCGATCGCGCCGTGGCTTTCTACTCCGGTGTGCTGGGTTTCGAAGTCACTCAACGCATGGGAGCGTCCGCCGCGTTCCTCAGCGCCGGGGGCTACCACCACCACATCGGCCTCAATACGTGGGAGAGCCAGAATGGTGCGCCTCCGGCCCCTGGCACCACAGGGCTCTACCACTTTGCTATCCGATACCCGGACCGGGCCTCGCTTGGAGACGCCCTGAACCGTTTACGCCAGGCGCGAGTGCCGCTCGATGGCGCGAGCGACCACGGCGTGAGCGAGGCACTCTACCTCCGCGATCCAGACGGCAACGGCCTCGAGCTGTACTGGGATCGTCCCCGTGCTGAGTGGCCGCGCGAAGCGGACGGCACGCTGAAGATGGTGACCGAACGCCTGGACCTCGACTCACTGCTCCGGGACGCCAGCGTAAGCGGCTCCCGTGCCGCCGCCCCGTCATCGCTCTACGCGCCGATGACTGAGCAGAATCGCACTCGGCTGCGGGAGCTACGCGGGAAACTGCTCCAGCTTCACAAGGTCCTTCTGGATGATGCGCGCGCCTCGTACGAGATGGATCGCGGACGCGTGGCGTCCAATGCTTCGCTCCTGCAGCTCGTGATCAACGATCCGTGGTTCGCGTGGCTTCACTCGTTGTCGGAACTCGTCGTGCGCATCGACGAGACCGTCGAGACGGATTCGCCCGCGACCGATGCGGACGCCGCAGCGCTGATCGATCAAGTGGAGAAACTGCTGACCGCCTCGGAGACCGGCGAAGGATTTCACCGTCGCTACTACGATGCCCTCCAGCGCCAGCCCGCCGTGGTGATGGCGCACGCCGAAGTACGGCGCACCATCAAGTCGATGCGCTGACGCGACCACCTGTTATGATTCGCACCGATCTTGTCTACTGAAATTCCTGCTGCCGCAGCCGTTCCGGCGGATCAGGCCGCGGCGCACGCGTCGATCGAGGCCGCGACCTCGCCGTCCGTTTCAGGCAAGAAACGCAAGACATTCGATCGTTCGATCATCGAGGGTCCCGTCGCGGCGGCGGTGTGGAAGATCGCCTGGCCGACCGTCCTGCAGAACGCCATCGGCGGACTGCAGGGAATCGTCGATCACGCGCTGGTCGGCCATTACGTCGGTTACACCGGCAACGCGGCGATCGGCGTGAGCTGGCAGATCTTTCTCGTCGTCATCGTCTTCATCAGTTCGCTGTTCACCGGGATGGGGGTGCTGGTCTCGCGCGCGGCCGGAGCGAACGATGCCGACAAGGTGAATCGCACGGTGTACCAGGCCTTCCTGACCGCCGTGGTGCTGTCGGTTGGCATCCTCGCACCCCTCGGTTACGTGCTCTCGCCGAGGCTGCTCGATCTCGTCAACGCGACGCCAGCCGTGCGCGCCGAGGCCCTTCCGTTTCTGCAGACGATGTTTGTGTACAGCATCGGCTTGCTGATGTTTTTCATGCTGGGCGGCGCGCTCCGGGCGGCCGGCGACGCGCGGACGCCGTTACGGCTCGGGATCGCGCTGACGATCCTGAACTTCGTGTTGAACGTCGTGCTGATCCGAGGCGCCGGCCCCATACCCGCCTTCGGCACGCGCGGCGCGGCAATGGGAACCGCCATCGCCAGCATCTCAGTTTCGGCGGTCGGCCTGTGGCTGCTGTTTGCCGGCCGGCTGGTCGTGCACTTCGAGCGAACGATGTCGCACGCTCCCGACTTCACGATCATTCGCGCGCTGTTTCGATTCGGCCTGCCTGCCGGCATTCAGGGGGTCGCGATGAACGTGGCGGGCGTCATGCTGCTTCGTTTCATTGGATCACTGCAGGAGAGCGCGGAAGCGCAGGCGGCCTACGCGGTTGGTTACTCCGAACTCTTTTCGCTCATCACCTGGACATCCGTGGGACTGATGGGAGCGGCCGCCGCCGTGGCGGGACAGAACCTGGGCGCTGGACGTCCGGATCGCAGCGCGCACTCGGTTCACATCGCCGCTCGCTTCGGTCTCGGCGTCGCCGCCATCATCGGAGCGCTATTCCTGCTCATTCCCGATCAACTGCTTGGCATATTCGGCCTGAACGATCCCACGGTTGTCGAAATCGGGCGCGGGTTGCTCCGGTTCCTGAGCGTGTCGGGTCTGTTCATCACAGTGGCGTTGACCTACACAGGCGGTCTCCAGGGAACTGGCGACACCAGGAGCCCGCTGTTCATCACGCTGATCTCCCAGGTGCTGCTTCCTCCCGGCATCTGCCTGTTCCTCGATCGCACCGGTCAACTGCAGGCATCCGGCGTCTGGACAGCGATTCTGGTCGGTCACACCACGCGATGCCTCCTGTCCGTCCTGCGTTTCCAGCAGGGCAAATGGCGACATATCAAGGTATAGGATCGAACTTCGGTTCCACAGTTTGCCCCGAACTGCCGGGCCCGAGACGGGTCCCGGATCTTGCACTCACCGTTTCGGAGGGAGGGTGCACCGATGAGGTGGACGCCTGGGGACAGGGGCAATATCGAAGATCTGCGGGGGCGTTCCGGAATCGGCATGAAGGCCGGTGGTCTGGGAATCGGTGGCCTGCTGGTGCTGCTGCTTCTCAGTTGGGCAACCGGCGTCGATTTTCTTTCCCTCCTCGGATCCGGCGGCGGTCCGACAACCGACTCCGTCGGGACCTCGGGGACCTCGGGGACTGTCGCGACGACGGCGGAGGAGGAAAAGGTCGTCGACTTTGTCGGCGCCGTCATGGACGATACGCAGCTCACCTGGCAGCAGCTGCTCGGCAGCCGCTACCAGCCCACGAAGGTGCGGCTGTTCCGCGACGCGATCCAGTCAGCCTGCGGGTTTGCTGAATCCGCCAGCGGTCCGTTCTATTGTCCCGGCGATCACTACGTGTACCTCGATCTCGGGTTTTTCAGCGAGCTGCAGAAGAGGTTCGGCGCGTCGGGCGATTTTGCCGAGGCGTATGTCCTCGCACACGAAGTCGGCCACCACGTCCAGAACCTCCTCGGCGTCGATGCACAGATGCGGCGATTGCAGTCGCAGAATCCCAACGCTGCGAATCAGCTGTCGGTTCGTCTCGAGCTTCAGGCGGACTGCCTGGCGGGCGTCTGGGCTCATGCCACCGACAAAGTCGGACGGGGAGACCAGGGACAGATGGAGCTGGAACCCGGCGACCTCGAGGAAGGGTTGCGCGCGGCAGCGGCCATCGGGGACGACCGCATCCAGCGAATGTCCACCGGGCATGTCTTCCCGGACAAGTTCACGCACGGAACGTCCGAACAACGGGTCACGTGGCTTCGCCGCGGATTCGAGAACGGCACGCCAGACGCCTGTCAGACGTTCCAATAACCAGAGAGATTGGAGCCACCGATGCAGAAGCGCACACTCGCGGCGCTTGCTCTCAGCGCCGTCATCATACCGGCGGCGGCATTCGCGCAGGGGAACGGCAACGGTAACGGCCGCGCGAATGGCCAGCGCGACGACGACCGTACGCAGATGCGTTTTCGGGAGATGGATACGGACAACGACGGCGTGATTACACGCGCCGAGTGGCGCGGGAACGCGCAGTCGTTCCGTGAGCACGACACCAACCACGACGGCGTGCTTTCAGGTGATGAAGTGTGGCCTGGAGGGAATCGTCGAGACGGATCGCGGCGCGAGGAGCTGCTGGCGCGATTCGATCGCGCGGATCGGAACGGCGACGGACGTGTCGCTCGCAATGAATGGACCGGAAGCACCGAAGCATTCAAACGCATGGACGGGAACGGCGACGGCATCGTCACGCGCGATGAGTTTCTGACCGTGGCGGGCCCGGTTGGGACGTCCGGGACTGTCGAACCGCGCAATACGTCGCGAGCCTATCAGTTCGGCTACGAGCGCGGGCGAACCGAGGGACGGCAGGCCGGCAAGGAGGACAAAGGGGTCAACGGCGGCCACTGGGATCTCGAAGGACAGCGTGAGCTCGAACAGGCCGACTCCGGATACTCGGCGGATCTGGGCGCGCGCGCCGACTATCAGTCTGGTTACCGCGCCGGGTTCCGGCTCGGATATCGCGAAGGGTTCGGACCGCGCTAGTTGGCTGCGATCGACCCGGAATCCGCGATGCGGGATCCGGGATGCGGGAGCCGAGGACTAGAATGCCTTATGTCCATCGGCCGCCCGGTTGTTCGGAAGGAAGGTCGCGCGAAGGTCACGGGACAGTCCCGCTACGTCGACGATCTCTTCCTTCCGGGCATGCTTCACGGTGTCACCGTTCGAAGCCCTGTCCCTCGCGGCCTGATCCAGGCGATTCATTACGGCGACGGGATCCCCTGGGACGAGTTCACGATCGTCACGGCCGCCGATATTCCCGGGGCCAACCTCGTTGCGCTCATTGCCGACGATCAGCCCTCTCTTGCCGACGTTCGCGTCAATCATAAAGAGGAGCCAGTCCTGCTCCTCGCGCATCCCGATCGCTCCTTTCTTGAAGAGGCGCGCCGGCACGTCACCATCGAGATCGATCCGCTCCCCGCCGTCTTCACGTTAGACGACTCTTTGCAGCGGACGGAAATCATCTGGGGCGAGGACAACACGTTCAAGACGTACCAGGTCGCCAGAGGCGACGTTGAAGCGGCGTTCCTCACCGCCGACACCATCGTTGAAGGGGACTACGAGACCGGCGCCCAGGAGCAGCTCTACATCGAACCGAATGGAATGCTGGCCGCGGCGAGCCAGGATCAGGGTGTGACGGTGTGGGGCTCCATGCAATGCCCCTACTACGTCCACAAGGCGCTGGCCCGCCTCTTCAATCTGCCCGACGCGAAGATTCGCGTGGTTCAAATGGAAACGGGCGGTGGGTTCGGCGGCAAGGAAGAATATCCATCGATCATTGCCGGCCACGCCGCCTTGCTCGCATGGAAAGCCGGCCGCCCGGTGAAGATCGTCTACGACCGGGCGGAGGACATGGCCGCGACGACGAAGCGCCATCCGTCGCGCACGCGTCACCGCACGGCGGTCTCACGTGATGGACGTTTGTTGGCCATGGACATCGATTTCACTATCGATGGCGGAGCCTACACCACGCTCTCGCCGGTGGTGCTCTCGCGCGGGACGATTCATGCACCCGGTCCCTATTTTTGTCCAAACGTGCGAGTGCGCGGGAAGGCTGTCGCCACCAACACTCCACCGCACGGCGCCTTTCGCGGATTCGGTGCGCCGCAAAGCATCTTTGCACTCGAGCGGCACATGGATCGGATTGCCCGGGCGCTCGATCTTCCGCCAGACGAATTGCGCCGCCGCAACTTCATTCAGACTGGCCAGACCAGCGCTGTCGGCCAGGTCATGCGCGATCCGGTCGACATGCCGCGGTTGCTCGACCGGGCGCTGGAGTTGTCGAATTATCACGTCAAGCGCGAGCCATTCGCCCGCTCGCATCCAGCGGCCAGCGTGAAACGGGGAATCGGGTTCGCGGCATTCATGCACGGCGCCGGGTTCACCGGCTCCGGTGAGGACCACCTTGCGTCGGTCGTCACCATCGAAGCCACGGCCGAAGGGCGCGTCAGGGTGCTGACCTCCTGCACCGAGATCGGCCAGGGTACGAATACCGTCTTCTCTCAGATTGCGGCGGACGCGTTGCAACTCGACAGCAGCGACATCGACATCGCGCAACCGGATACTTCGGCTGTCCCCAACAGCGGACCGACAGTCGCTTCACGCACGTGCATGGTGGTTGGAAAGCTGGTGGAGTCTGCCGCGCTGAGTCTTCGTGCGATGCTGCGCGAGACGATGGATCCCGCACTGCCGTTCGCCGCGGCGTGTCGAGAGTACATTCAGCATCACGGCTCGCTTCGCGCATCCGCTCAGTATCAGGCACCGCCAGGTGTGCACTGGGACGACGAGCGATACGAAGGGGATGCGTACGGCACCTACGGTTGGGCGGTGTATGTGGCCGAGGTTTCCGTGGACGTCGCAACGTTCGAAATTCGCTTGGACGACTTCGTTGCGGTGCAGGAGGTCGGCCGCGTGATCAATCCGGTCCTCGCGGCTGGGCAGATCGAGGGTGGCGTGGCGCAGGGTATCGGCTGGGCGCTGTTCGAACAGGTGACGTGGCGCGAAGGGCGAATGGCGAACGCGCAGATGACGAACTACATCATCCCAACGTCGATGGATTTGCCGCCGATTCGCGTCTATTTCGAGGAGATGCCGTACGAGTACGGTCCCGGCGGCGCCAAAGGTCTGGGCGAGTTGCCCATGGATGGCGCGGCGCCGGCGATTGCGAATGCGGTCTCGTACGCGACCGGCGTCGACATCAGAAGCATTCCAATCACCCCGGAAAGCGTCCTCGAGCTCATGGAGCCCGCGCGTGGGTGAATCGAGCGTCACGATCCGCTGTCGGGTCAACGGCGCCGACGTCGAGGTCAGCGGGCATCCGATGATGCGGCTGCTGGACGCGTTGCGCTCCGGGTTGCGCCTCACAGGAACGAAGGAAGGGTGCGGGGAAGGAGAGTGCGGCGCCTGTTCGATTCTGCTCGACGGCCAGCTGGTCAACAGCTGTCTCGTGCCGCTCGTGCAGGCTGACGGTGTCGAGATCGTCACCATCGAAGGAGTTGCCGACGGCGATCGACTCCACGCCGTGCAGGAGGCCTTCATTGAATGCGGCGGAGCGCAGTGCGGCATTTGCACGCCAGGCATGGTGCTGGCCGCGGTCAGTTTGTTGAAGCGCCGTCCGTCACCAACCGATGCCGAGATCCGTGAAGGACTGGCCGGCAACTTGTGCCGGTGCACCGGCTATCAACGCATCTTTGCGGCGGTCGTGAATGCCTGTCGCGGTACGGAAAGCGGCGCGAGTTGAGAAGCTGGTTGCGGCGGTTTACGCTCGAGGCGCCGGACGGCCTCGAGACTGCGCTTCGCCTCATGTCCGGCGATCCCGAGATACGCCCCTTTGCCGGCGGCACCGACCTGATGGTGCTGCTCGAATCGGGAAAGCTGCCACCGGGCCGCTACGTGAGCATCTGGGGTTTCAACGAGCTTCGCGGAATCACCGTCACGCCTGATCGGGTTTCGCTGGGCGCTTTAACCACTTACCGCGACGTTCTTTCGCATCCGGTGTTTCGGTCAGAGTTCCCGCTGCTATGCGCGGCGGCGCGACAGACCGGCGGCATCGCAACGCAGAACAGGGGAACGCTTGGCGGCAACATCGCCAATGCGTCACCCGCTGCCGATTCACCGCCGGCGCTGCTCGTCTACGACGCCGAACTCGAGCTGCGCTCGATAGGCCGTGTCCGCCACGTCGCATATGATCGATTTCATACCGGCTACAAGTCCATGGATCTGGCGCCAGGGGAGATCATCAGCCACATCCACCTGCCGCGTCGTCAGCCCACATGGCGTCAGACATACCGGAAGGTCGGCACTCGCAACGCGCAGGCAATTTCCAAGGTCTGTCTGGCGGCGGCGGTAGACCTCGACGGCAATCGCGTGCGTGACGCCCGTGTCGCACTCGGAAGTGTGGCACCCATGGTCGTCCGTTGCGTCCATGTCGAGGCTGCGCTCCGCGATCGAATCCAGGACGGCGAGCTCGCGTCCGTCGTGTCGGCCGCGCTTGCGCACGACATCACGCCCATTGACGACCTGCGTTCGACCGCTCGCTATCGCGTGCGGGTAGCGGAGAATCTGCTGATACAGTTCCTGACGGAAGCACTTCACGGGAGGTCTCATTGATCGGATCGTACGGCTGGCTCGGGCGCGTCGCCCTGGCCGCTCTCGCAGGGTCAATCGTCGCGGCGCCGGCAACCGGCGGGCAGCGCGCGCTGTCTGACCCGGCAATCACCACGGCGCTCTCGAAGATTTCACCCAGCCTGGTGCGCATTCACGTGGTGACCTACGAGTACGAGGAGGGGCGCGAGATCAAGCGCGAAGCGGCAGGAAGCGGGACGATCATTTCGCCGGAAGGTCACGTCCTCACCAACCATCACGTCGCCGGCCGCACGCGCACGTTGATGTGCACGCTCGCGGACCGCGAGGAAGTGCCCGCCGACCTGGTCGGCACGGATCCACTTTCCGACATCGCCATCATCAAGTTGCGTCCGTCCAAACCCCGCACGTTTCCTGTCGCCCGTTTTGGCGATGTCTCGAAGTTGCAAGTGGGCGATCCGGTGATGGCGCTGGGAAGTCCGCTGGCGCTGTCTCAATCGGTCACGATGGGGATTGTCAGCAATACCGAGATGATCATGCCGGGGCTCTTCTGGCCGTTCAATCGCATGACGCTCGAGGGCGAGGACGTCGGCTCGATCGTGCGCTGGATTGGTCACGACGCCGCGATCTTCGGCGGAAACTCGGGCGGGCCGCTCGTCAACATGTCTGGCGAAATCGTCGGCGTCAACGAGATCAGCATGGGCCTCGCCGGTGCCATTCCCAGCGATCTCGCGCAGGAGGTGGCGACGGCGCTCATTCGCGACGGCCGGGTCCGCAGGAGCTGGATTGGTCTCGACGTGCAGCCGCTCTTGAAATCATCGGCGACTGGGCACGGCGCGCTCATCGGCGGCACGGTCGAAGGGTCGCCGGCGGCCGCGGCAGGTTTTGCCTCAGGCGATCTCCTGGTGAAGCTCGACGGTCACGACGTCAACGTACGATTCGCCGAAGAACTGCCGCTGTTCAACCAAGCCGTCATGCATCTGCCGCTCGGAAAACCGGTGCCCGCCGTCGTCCTCCGTGGTGGCGTGGAACGCACGCTCAGCGTCGTACCGATCGAGCGTGAGAGCGTGGAAGCCAGGGTCCAGGAATTTCCGGCGCTCGGCATCACGGCGTCGAACCTGACGACATGGTCCGCGAAGGAACTCCGTCGGCCGGACCGTGCCGGTGTCCGCGTGACCGGCGTCAGGGCGGGAGGGCCCGCGGACGACGCGAAGCCGTCGCTGGCGGAAGACGACGTGATCGTGTCGGTTGAAGGGAGTTCCATTGGCGATGTGCGCGCGCTCGAGTCGGCGATGGAACGACTGGCTGCCGACAAGAAGGGGCCCGTCAAGACGCTCGTCACGTTCGAGCGCAAGGGCGAGCGGCTGTTGACCGTCGTCGAAGTCGGCCGCGCCTTGCTGGAAGATCCGGGACTGGAGGCCAGGAAGGCGTGGATACCGGTCAGCGTGCAGGTGTTGACCAGCGATCTCGCAGAGAAGGTTGGCGCACCAGACAAGGGCGGGGTTCGCGTGACGCGAGTGCTGCCCGAAGGCGCCCCTTCCGGCTTGAAGGTCGGCGACATCATCACGTCCATCGACGACACGCCTGTCGAGGCCCAGCAGCCGTCTGACGCCGATCTCT
>Ga0126377_10004366_pt1 | contig 10276 bp, 12 predicted proteins | sample PanSoiMetPlot_22_FD_92647 | JGI IMG/M metagenome (GOLD analysis project Ga0126377, IMG submission 92647) | Tropical forest soil microbial communities from Panama - MetaG Plot_22 | ecosystem: Environmental > Terrestrial > Soil > Tropical forest > Bulk soil | place: Panama | collected 2016-02-17 | reverse complement strand
CGACGACCTCGCCCTCCTCGTCGTCGGGGAGGGCGAGCGTGGCCGCCTCGTAGGGCTCGCCCAGCACGTCGGGCGTCCACGCGGGCACGGGCGCGGAGTTCATGCGCCCGGACGCTACTGGCCGGCCGGCACCGCCTAGTGCCGGAAGCGGTCGAGGCGCCGGCGGTCGCGCTTGGTGGGCCGGCCGGTGCCCCGGTCGCGGGTGAACACCGGCTCCTCGCCCCGCGGCGGGGGCGGCGGGCTGTGGTCGGCGTAGCACTCGACGGCGATGGCGGCGCCGACGCGCTTGTCGATGAGGCGCAGCACCTCGAGCACGCGCGGCCGGCCGGCCAGGCGGGCCTCGACCCGGTCGCCCACCTTCACCGCGGTGGCGGCCTTGGCCGGCACGCCGTTGACGCGTACGTGCCCGCCCTTGCAGGCGGCGGTGGCGGCGCTACGGGTCGGCGCGGCCCGGACCGACCAGAGCCAGGCGTCGACCCGGGTCACCGCGCGGGCAGCCAGCGCTCGAGGCCGATCGAGCGGGCCCAGATGGGCGTCACCGCGGCCACGAGCGCGTCGATGTCCTGGGGCTGGTCGCGATGGACCAACTGGTCGTAGCCGACCTGGATCGTCATCGTCTGCAGTGCCAGCGCGGTCAGCCAGGGATCGACCGTGGGGTCGCAGATCCCCTCGGCCTGGAACCGGGAGATGAGCCGCTCGACCCGCTTGGCCCCCCGCATGAGCGTGCCCCGCCGGGTGACCCGCACCTCGTCGTCGAGCACGTGGACCTGCTCGATCGACTGGGCCACGATCCGCAGCCGGTAGATCACCAGGTAGTACTGCCGGACGCCGTAGGCGATGTCCCGCACGGGGTTGCGCTGGGTGTTGTCGGGGTCGCGCCGGTCGTAGGAGTACATCTCGTCGAGGGCCCGCAGCGAGACCTCGCGGAACAGTGCCTCCTTCGACTCGAAATACGAGTAGAAGGAGCCGGTCGACACGTTGGCCCGGGCGGCCACCTCGGCGATGCGGACGTTGTCGTAGGGCTGCTTGACGAACACATCCCAGGCGGCGTCCACGAGCCGGTCGTGGGTCGACCGCCCGTCGGGCGCGCCGGCGTGCGACGCGTCGTGGCCGTCGCTCATAACCCCCGGCGGCGGCCGCTCTGGGAATGCCACCCCCTCGTCACGCCGACCAACGCTAGCCGCGGCCGGCGGGAGGTGGGTCGGACACCGGGCGCGGATCAGGCCCCCGACGCGTCGAGCCGGGCCAGGAACGACCGCGCCCCGGTCACCTGCGCGCCCCGCTCGGCGGCACGGGCGCTGAGCGCGCGGTCCGAGGTGATCACCTCGACCTCACCCGGGTCCGGCGCCCCCGCCGCGGCCCGCTCGTCGAGCAGGGCGACGATGCGGTCGTCGGCCGCGTCCCGCCCGCGGCGGTCGGGGTAGACGACGGTCACCCCGCCGTTGTCGCCCTCGGGGACGTCGTCCTGGGGGACGTCGAGCACGAGCACGACGGGACCCGGCCGCGCCGCCGCGTAGGCCCGCAGGCGGTCGAGCAGCCGGCGGGCGGCGGCCGGGCGGTCGCGCCACCAGCCGTCGGGCCGGGCGCCGATGACGTTGTTGCCGTCGACCACGACCAGGGTCACGCCGGCGACCGTAGCGCCGCGTATCACCCGCGCCGGGCGATGCGCGCGGAGGGGCGGAGCGCACGATCACGCCCAGGATCTCACCGTCGCGAGGAGCGTGCCGTGACCGACTTCGATGCGGGCTACACCACCGACCCGCCCCCACCCCCGACCCCGATCGAGTACGGCGAGCTGGACTCGACCGGGTGGTGGATCTCCCTCATCGGCGGCGTCGCGCTGCTGCTGCTGGGCCTGTGGATCGTCACCAACCTCTACGACTCGGTCGTGGTGCTGGCCTGGCTGGTGGGCATCTCCCTGATCGTGGCCGGCGTGCTGGAGGTGCTGGCCCTGCACGGCGAGCACGGGGTCGGCTGGGCCGTGTGGATCTCCGGCGCCCTGCTGGTGGCCGCCGGCATCGCCGTGCTCGTGTGGCCCGACATCACCCTGTGGGCCCTCGCCGTCATGGCCGGTATCGGCATCATGGTCGCGGGCGTCATCCGGGTCATCGTCGCCTTCGTCGACCGCGACGAGCCCGACTTCGTGATCAACCTGGCCATCGGCGCCTTCGGCATCGTGCTCGGCGCCCTCGTCCTGGCCTGGCCCGAGGCCACGCTGACCGTCCTCGCCCTCATCCTCGGCATCCGCTTCATCGTCAGCGGCGTCGTGGCCATCGGGCTCGGCTGGCAGCTCCACCGCCTCAGCCGCTGACGGCGACCTCGGGCTTCTGCGCCTGCTGCAGCTCCTGGGAGAAGAACTCGAGGGCCGTGCGGGTCTTGGTCTGCTGCGGGGCGGTGAGGTCGATGCCCTTGCCCGCCAGGTAGGCCTTGGCCTCCACGGCCACCTCGAACGGCTCGGCGGTGCTGCACTTGGTCGACAGCTCGATGACCCGCGAGCCGTCCGGGTAGAACCACATCTCGGCCACGATCTTGCGGGAGTAGTCGCTCGGCGAGAACTTCAGCTTGAACACGTGGATCGGGCCCATGACCGACAGGTCGTCGATCTGGATGCCATCGGGGGCGTGGGCGGCGTAGAACGCCCGCTGCTCCTTGGTGAACATCTTGCGGATCCGCTTCTTCTTCCCGGCCAGGGCGCCGAGCACCGGGGAGTCCGGCAGCGAGGCCTTGTAGGAGCCGCTGCACACGAAGCCGCCGGGCATGGCGTCGACCTCGACGACGAAGTCGGGCGCCTCGCGGATCTCCGCCGGGAGCTCGGAGGGCACGACCGGGCGCAGCTTGACGACCGAGTCGTCGGCCCGGCCCTGGGTCCGGCGGGCCCGCAGCACGACGCCGGCGCGGTCGAGCGCCAGGTCGGGTGTGTCGAAGAAGAACACCTGCCGGATCTGGGCCTCCAGCGGGTCGACGCCCAGCGCCGCGACGGCCGACCGCCGGGCCGTGTCCGGCACCGTGAGCTTCAGCTCGACGTCGTCGGCCTCCTTGATCAGCCGCAGCATCTCGGCGGCACGGTCGTCGGTGAACTGCACGGGCGCGCTCATGACGCTCACGGTAGGACTGGCGCCGCTCGGCGTCCTCACCCCGGCAGGATGAGGCCGTGACCGCCGACCTCCCCACCATGCGGGCGTGGACCGTCGTCCGGCCGGGGCCGATCGACCGCGGGCCGGTGGTGGCGACCGAGCGCCCCGTGCCCGAGCCCGGGCCCGGCCAGGTGCGGGTGCGGGTCCGGACGTGCGGCGTGTGCCGCACCGACCTGCACGTGGCCGAGGGCGACCTGCCGGTCCACCGGCCGGGCGTGGTCCCCGGCCACGAGGTGGTGGGCACGGTCGAGGCCGCCGGGGCCGGCGCCGGGCGGTTCGCGCCCGGCGAGCGGGTGGGGGTGCCCTGGCTGGCCCACACCTGCGGGACCTGCCGGTTCTGCCGCCGGGGCGACGAGAACCTGTGCGTGGCGCCGGCCTTCACCGGCTGGGATCGCGACGGGGGCTACGCCGAGCACGCGGTGGTCGACGAGGCCTACGCCTACCGGCTCCCCGACGCCTTCGGGGACGAGGAGGCCGCCCCGCTGCTGTGCGCGGGGATCATCGGCTACCGGGCGCTGCGCCAGGCGGCGCTGCCGCCCGGCGGGCGGCTCGGCATCTACGGCTTCGGGGGATCGGCCCACATCGCCGCCCAGGTGGCGCTGCACGAGGGCGCCACGGTCCACGTGCTGACCCGGGGCGAGGCCGCCCGCCGGCTGGCGCTCGACCTGGGGGCGGCCAGCGCCGGCGGGCCCGCCGACGAGCCGCCCGAGCCGCTCGACGCCGCGGTGCTGTTCGCCCCGGCCGGGGACCTGGTGCCGGTGGCGCTGCGGGCGCTGGACCGGGGCGGCACGCTGGCGGTGGCCGGCATCCACCTGAGCGACGTGCCGCCGCTGGTCTACGAGCGCGAGCTGTTCTACGAGCGCAGGCTGCGCAGCGTGACCGCCAACACCCGCCGGGACGGCGAGGAGTTCCTGGCCCTCGCCGCCCGCATCCCGGTGCGGGTCACGACGACGCCCTATCCCCTGGCGGAGGCCGACCGGGCGCTGGCCGACCTGGCCCATGGCCGGGTCCGCGGCGCGGCCGTCCTGCGGGTGGCGAGCTAGCTCACGTTCCGTCGCGCGATCTGCCACGCTGGGTGCCATGAGGATCGCCATCGTGGGCGCCGGCGAGGTCGGCGCCACCGTGGGGTACGCCTGCCTGCTGCGGGGGGTGAGCGACAAGCTCATCCTCTGCGACGTCGACCGGGCCAAGGCCGAGGCCCAGGCGCTCGACCTGGCCCACGGCGTCCAGTTCGCCCGCATGGCCGACGTCTGGGGCACCGACGACATCGGCGACTGCGCCGGCGCCGACGCCATCGTGCTGGCGGCCGGGGCCAAGCAGCGCCCCGGCCAGACCCGGCTCGACCTGGCCGCCGACAACGTGGCCATGTGCCGCTCGGTGGTGCCGGATGCGGTCAAGGTCGCGCCGGACGCCATGGTGCTGGTCGTGACCAACCCGGTGGACGTCGTCACCCGGGCCGCGCTCGACGTCAGCGGGCTCGACCCCGCCCGGGTGATCGGCTCGGGGACGGTGCTCGACACGAGCCGCCTGCGGCGCCTGCTGTCGGTCCGCTGCGGGGTGGCGGTGCAGAACGTGCACGCCTACGTCGTGGGCGAGCACGGCGACTCGTCGGTGGCGCTCTGGTCCTCGGCCACGATCGGCGGCGTGCCGCTGGACCGCTGGGGCCCGGGCCTCGGCGGCGTGCCGTCGGCCGACGAGCGGTCGCAGATGCTCGACGACGTGCGGCGGGCCGCCTACCGCATCGTCGCGGGCAAGGGCGCCACCAGCTTCGGCATCGGGGTCATGACCGCCCGCATCATCGAGGCCATCGACCACGACGAGCGGCGGGTCCTGCCCGTGAGCAGCTACCACGAGAGCTACCAGGGCATCGACGACGTGTGCATGTCGGTGCCCACGATCGTGGACCGCACCGGCATCGTGGCGCGGCTGGTGGTGCCGCTCGCCGACGACGAGCACGCGGGGCTGGCGGCGTCGGCCGACGCGATCCGCAGCACCGGCGCCACCGTCGGGCTCTGACGGCGGCGCCGGCGCGCGGCGGCGGGCTCAGCTGACGCGGGCGCCCGCGGCGGCCATCCGCCGCTGGTTGGCGCTGGCGCTCCAGTGGGCCAGGTCGAGCACGACGGCGAGGCCGATCCAGGCCCAGTCCCAGCCGGTCACGCCGAGGCCCGACCGCCAGAGCAGGATGTACATGAGCGTCGTGAACGGCAGGAAGATGATGCCGAGCACGGGCCAGACGAACGACGTGAACACGAGGTCCATCCGCTCGGGCCGGGCGATCCAGAAGATGATCACGGCGATGCGCGGGAACATCCCGGCGAACAGTGCCAGCAGGCAACCCATGGCGTCGCTCCTTGCGCGATCGGGGTGCAGGTGGCCCGATCGTCCGCCCCGCCGGGGCCGGCGGCATCGCCCGTGCGGGGTGATCCCGGACGCGCCGGTGGCGGCCGCTCGTCACGACCGCCACCGGCTTGGGGGCCGGCTGTTGCCAGCCGGAGATCACGCTCCTCAGCCGGGGCAGGTCCCCCGGAACTGGGAGATGGCCCCGCCGGCCGACGGGGTCGGGCAGATGAACTGCTCGAAGCGGGTGTCGTTGTCCACGTAGCGCTTGAGCCACGAGATCATGTACTTGGCGATGGTGGTGTTCGAGCTGTTGGAGGCGAAGTGGCTCGCCCCGGCCAGCTCGAGGTACGCCTTCTCCGACGCCGCCGGGACGCTGTTGAAGAACGGGATGGCGTGCTGCGCCACCGGCGCGATCGTGTCGGACTGGCCGCCGACGATGAGCGTCGGCGTGCGGTCGCCGCCGAAGTTCCTGTTGAGGTTCCAGGGCTGGAGCGGCACGGCGGCCTGCAGCGAGGTCCGGTCGAGCGTCGCCTCCAGCGTGCCGCCGCCGCCCATCGAGTGGCCGCCGACGGCGAGCCGGCTGGCGTCGATGCGGGTGCGCACGGAGCTGCGCTGGGTGAGGTAGTCGAGCGCGGCCAGCAGCTGGTTCCCCCGGCTGGCGGGCTGGTCGAAGATGCTGTTCGTGTCGATGGTGAACACGACGAAGCCCTGCGACGCGACCCGCGGGCCGATCCAGGCGATGCTCGACTGGGTGGCGGTGAAGCCCGGCGACACCGCGATGGCCCCGAAGGTCCCCTGGCTGGTGTCGGTTGGGAAGTAGATGGTGCCGCCGCCGAAGCCGCCCTGGCGGGCGACGGTGGTCTGCGACACGGCGAAGCTCCCCCGAGCGGCCTCGATGCTGGCGGTGCTCGGCGCCGGACCGCGTTGGAACGGATTGGTCTGGGCGCCTGCCCCGGTGCTGCCCCCCGCGATGGTCGCCCCCACCAACGCCACGCCCACGGCCAGACCGGCCAGGCGCCGACGGTGCCTCACGTCAAAGGTACGCAAGGTCTTTCCCCTCTCGATCATGTGACGTCACAACCTGTGACTGCGAGGACATTAGACTGACGCGTCAGTAAATAACAACCCTCCGTACGGAGACTCACACTCTGTGATGGGGCTGTCACGGCGGGCTTACCGCCGGTAGATTTCGGGGCATGGCCGAGGGGGAGAGCAACGGCCGCGCCCGCTGGGCGCGCCAGGACGACGACCTGCTGCCGATCAAGTTCGGGCCGGTCTCCAACGGGGAGTTCCATCCCCCACCGCACAGCCCGGTCGTGCGGGAGACCATCCGCCGCACGTACCGGATGGCCGACGAGAACAGCCGGCGCATGGGCATCAGCCGGCGCCAGTTCCTCAACAGCGTCACCGGGGCGGCGGCCACGCTGTTCGTGCTGGCGGCCTGCTCCAAGGAGGAGGCCAAGTCGCGGGGGCGCTCGGCGGGCGGCAGCTACGGGGTGTCCAAGGACGCCACGACCGACACCTCCACCGCCCTCGAGGAGCTGGGCGGCGAGGAGTTCATCTTCGACGTCCAGACCCACTACGTGAACTACGACGTGGCGGAGGCGGCGGGCGACTGGACGGCGGCGTTCCCCCAGGAGCGCTGCGAGGAGGGCCAGAAGGCCGGCAACCCCAAGGTGTGCTTCACCGCCGACGCCTACTTCCGCGAGGTGTACGTCCGGTCGGACACGTCGATGTCGATCCTGTCGGCGCTGCCCTCGCAGGTGCTGCCCGGGCTCCAGCCCGAGGACATGGCGTTCGCCATCGACACGGCCACCCGGCTGGGGTGCGACAACCGGGTGCTCATGCACGGCGGCGCCTACCCCCACCAGGGGCCGATCGACGCCGCCCTGGCGTCGATGACCGACCTGCGCAGGCGCTACGACCTGGCGGCCTGGAAGATCTACACGATGACGCCGACCGACCAGCACTTCTACTTCGACGACCACGACAAGAGCCGGCCGCAGATCGGGCAGAAGTTCATCGACCACGTGCGGGAGATCGGGCCGAAGATCATCTGCACCCACAAGGGCATCAGCTCGATCGTGGGGTCGACCCCCGAGCTGGCGTCGCCCAGCGACATCGGCCCCGCCGCCGCCCGCAACGAGGACGTCCGCTTCGTCGTGTACCACTCGGGTTTCGAGCCGGGCGGCGGGGGCACCGGCCCGTATGACCCGAAGAACACCGAGCCCCAGGGCGTCGACCGGCTCATCCGGTCGATGCAGCAGGCGGGGGTCAAGGCCAACAAGAACGTGTACGCCGAGCTGGGTGGCACGTGGTGGTTCCTCATGCGGGACCCGACCGCCGCGGCCCACGTGCTCGGCAAGCTGCTGAAGTACGTGGGCGAGGACCGGGTGGTGTGGGGCACCGACTCGATCTGGTTCGGCACCCCGCAGGACCAGATCCAGGCCATGCGGGCGTTCCAGATCAGCGACGAGCTGCAGGAGCGGTACGGGTATCCGAAGCTGACGGCCGAGATCAAGGCCAAGATCTTCGGGATCAACTCGTCCCGGCTGTACGGCATCGAGCCGATCACGGGGCGGTGCGACCTCAGCCCCGAGGAGGTCGACGCGGTGCGGGCCAGCATGCCTCCGGCCCGCACCTACGGCCCCACCACCTACGCCGAGTCGGCGGCGATGATCGCCGCCCACCAGGCGGGGTACCTGCTCTGAGGGGTGCTCTGACCCCGGCCCGCTAGCTCAGCAGCGCCGTCAGCGTGCGGCGGACCACCTCGCCCGCCTGGGCGACCGTGAGGCCCTGGACGGTGCGCAGGCGCTCCCAGGCCTCCCAGCTCGTCACCAGGTCGACGGCGTCGAGGGCGCCGGGGGCCGCGTCGAGCTCGGGGCGCAGGGCGTCCGCCGCCTGGGCCCGGAACAGCGCCGCCGCCCGGCCCAGCTCGGTGGCGATGGTCGGCGAGGTCGCTGCCAGGCGCACCGCGGCCCGGCGGACCGGGCTGATCGACTCGAACACCTTGGCCCGGCTGGCGACCACGGCCTCGACCCGCAGGGGCAGCGGCCCGGTGTCGGGCAGCGGCACCATCAGGGCGAGGACCCGCTCGGCCTGGCGCTCGATGGCCGCCTGGTGGAGCGAGGTCATGTCGTCGAAGAGGCGGAAGATCGTGCGCATCGACACGCCCGAGCGGTCGGAGACCTGCTGGGCGGTCGGGCGGGTCTCGCCCGCGATGAGCAGGTCGAGGATGGCGTCCACCACGGCCGTCCGGCTGCGCTCACGCCGCTGGACGCGCCCGTCCAGCGAGGCGCGCTCCGTCCCACGACCAGCCGAATCTGCACTCGTGGTGCGAACCATAACGCGGTTCGTACCCTTAAGAATTCCTTAATGGCCGGGCGCCGCGTCACGCCTGGCCGGCCGCCGGATGGCCCCGCTTTCGGGCGCCGTGGCCGTATCGTGGATCGGTGGCACTTCGGCCTGATCTCACCCGCGCCGACCACCGCCTGCTGTCCGAGATGGCCGACGACGGGGTCGCCATCGACGCCGACGACGCGCTGTGGCCGCTCATCCTCGAGGAGCTGGGCTATGCCCGGCGGCCCCCGCAGTTCGAGCGGCGCACGCCGCTGTACGGGTCGATGGTCGTGCCCGACGACCGGTCGCTGATCGCCGCGGGCGAGCTGGTCGAGCTGGTGCCGATGTCGAGCCTGCCCCGGGAGGTGGCCCGCCGCTACGCCGACGGGCGGTCGACGTACCTGGTGCGGGAGATGGACGGCAGCACGTCGCTGGCCACGTTCCGGCGCAACGTGCAGTACGAGGCCGACCTAGTCGAGGTGCAGGCCGACTCGGGGGCGTACATCGTCCAGCGCACGCCGGTGCTGGGCGTGACCCGGCTGTTCACGCCGACCAACACGATCGAGTGGACCGGCTACCGCTGGACGGCCCGGCCCAACGCCCGCACGCAGACCGAGCGGCTGCAGCCGTTCCTGCCCCAGGTGAAGCCGGGGGTGCTGGCCGGGCTGCTGGAGCTGGCGGTCCACTGGCTCAGCCCCGGCCGCGCGGGCGCCACGCTGGTCCTGCCCGGCGACCACGGGCCCGACGGGCTCGACCTGCAGCAGTCGACGGTGGCGCCGCCGCTGTCGGTGAAGCTGCGACACCACTACCCGGCGCTGCTGGCGGCGCTGTCGCAGACGGACCTGGCCACCCTCATCGACCCCAGCGGCGCGGTGCGCAGGCTGGGGGTGGGCCTGTACTCGACGCCGGAGGCGGACGCCGAGGTGGGGTCGCACTGGGGCGGCTCGGGCCAGGACCGCATCTGGGGCATGCGCCACCGCTCGGCGGCCCGCTACACGTACGACCAGCCGGGCGCGGTGGCCGTGGTAGTGAGCGAGGACGGCCCGGTCACGGTGTTCTCGAGGGGCAAGCCCCTGTCCAAGTGCGCCGCCGGCCTGGTCCCGGCCGAGGTGGCCGCCACCCCCGCCCCGGCCACGCCGGCGTAGCCCGCCGCCCGTCCGGACGGGGCCGGCGCCCGGGTGGCAGCCGACGCCGTCCAGGAGCGCCACTCCCCGGTCAGCCCAGGCAACGCCACGCCAGCACGCCTTGCGGTCGGCGGGCTCGCCCCGGCCCCGGCGACGGTTCGGCTCGCCGTGCCCGATCGGCGGTCCCTCCGGGCGGGGGTCGGATCGTTCAGACTGGGGGCGATGGGCTCGGCGTTCTTCTGGGGGTTGGTCGGGGCGCTGGCGCTCGTGGCCGGGGCCGGGCTGGCGCTGGTGGTGGACATCCACCGGCGGGTGCTGGGGCTGATCATGGCGTTCGGG
>Ga0126377_10004365_pt1 | contig 10276 bp, 9 predicted proteins | sample PanSoiMetPlot_22_FD_92647 | JGI IMG/M metagenome (GOLD analysis project Ga0126377, IMG submission 92647) | Tropical forest soil microbial communities from Panama - MetaG Plot_22 | ecosystem: Environmental > Terrestrial > Soil > Tropical forest > Bulk soil | place: Panama | collected 2016-02-17 | reverse complement strand
GCGAGTGTTGTCATCCTCGCGAGCGAAGCGAGTGTTGTCATCCTCGCGAGCGAAGCGAGCAGAGGATCTACTCTCATCAGTTAGTGACGGTTGGTAGTGGTAGGGCTGGCGTTTGCGCCGTCTCTCCGAGCAGCTTCCGAATACACCGAACCGGACTCATTGTACCGTATGACCCAGACCAAAACTATCGTCATCACCGGAGCCAGCGCCGGGATCGGCGCCGCCATCGCTCACCGTCTCGCAAACGACGGACATCGCCTCGTTCTCACCGCTCGGCGCGAAGATGCGCTGCGTGCCGTTGCGGCCGAGGCGGAAAGGCGAGGGGCGAGCGGCACGCTCGTCGTGACGTCTGACGTAACCAAGCGCGACTACGTCTACGCCGTCCGTGACGCCGCCCTCTCGGCATTCGGCAGCTTCGACGTCTGGATCAACAACGCCGGCCGCGGCATTACCAGATCGGTGCTCGATCTGACGGCCGATGAGCTCGACGAGATGATGACCGTCAACACTAGATCCGCGTTATATGGAATGCAGGCGGCCGCGAGTCACTTTCTCGAGCGCGGCGCCGGCCACCTGATCAACATCTCGTCGTTCCTCGGACGCGTTCCGGTCGCGACGCATCGGTCCGGCTACAATGCTGCCAAGGCAGCCCTCAATGCCCTGACCGCCAACATGCGGGTCGAGCTGCATGCTCGGAATCCGGAGATTCATACGACGCTTGTCATGCCCGGCCTCGTCGCAACCGAGTTCGCTCGAAACGTGCTCGGCGGGTCGCGCGACGTTGCAATCCCGTCAGGTGTCGCGGTGCAGACGCCAGAGCAGGTTGCCGACGTGATTGCCGATGTCATCGCGCACCCAAAAGCCGAGGTGTTCACGAATCCGGATTCGACGGGGATGGCTTTGGAGTACCTGTCGGATGTCGGTGGGTTCGAGGCCCGCGCGGCGCATCCCTGGCGTTCAACGCCTGGGCGTGTCGAAACTCAACGCTGACGGGGCGGCGTATGTCAAACAGTGTCGAGCGCCATGCGTGCTCGACCGTGCGCGGCCGACAAGGGTCCCCCCAGTTTTTTGGCCATCGTGGATATTCCTAGACGCCCACCCGACGACGACCCTCGAATCAAGGCCCGCGTGAACACGGCCGGACGGCTCGGCTTCGTCTTCGGTTGTGTCGCGGCCCTCGCTGCCATCGCCATCAATCTCTGGCGCTCTCCAGGGAACAGGGACTTTCTCGCGGTTGCCACCGCCGTGTTGATGGCCGCGCTCAACATCCCGCTCGGCATTGCGCTCGGGCTGTGGAGCGAAAAGGTCACCCGCCCAAAGCGGCCGAAGGGAAAAGGGCGGAAGTAGGCCGAAAGACGAGACTCATACACGTCACGCCGCCTTCGACTTTCGCGAACTCGGATACCGACACCGGCACGACATCGAGCCCCCTTTTGGACAGCAGCTCCAACGTCTGGGGAAACGCGTCGGACGCGATCACACAATCGTCGATGACGAGCACGTCGCCCGCCCACTGCTCGGCTTCTGGAATCTGAATCAGCGATTCGCGTGGTAGCGGCGACACGTCGATCCAGTTCGCGTTGACGAGGAATCGTCCGTCGGGGAGCGCGCTGCACGCACTCTTGAGGTGCAGGCAATGTTGCACCGGTACAGCCGTGACGCCGTATCTGTACCGCTCCACGATGTCTCGAAGCGAATCGATGCCTGCTTCGTTCGTACGCTGCGACGCGCCGACGTAGAGATGGTGACCCATGCGGACGACGTCACCGCCGTCGATGGTCGCGGGCAGTGCGACGCACTCGATCTCACGATGTGGTCTCAGCGCTGCCTCGATCCCCGCGGGCTCGGCGCGTCGCGACGCGGCACCCATCGACATCATCACCGCGACCTCGTCGAGCACGATCGCAGTGTCTTCCACGAATACGGAGTCCGGCATGTCGCGATTGACGTCGAGCATCGTCACGTCGGCGCCGCAGGCGCGGAGCGCGTCGCGATATCCCTCGTGTTGGATTGTCGCGAGCGCGAAGTCCACGACGTCGTCGCCCGCATACGTCCGTTCGCCGTGTTGGAGTCGCGGCGACGGGACGTGCGTGATGGCCAGCCAGCGCGCGGCCTCGGCCGCGCTCACGGATCGCCGGGGGGCCCGTTCAGCATCTGACGGAGGAAGTCCCGCTCGTGCGTCGAGCCCGTGAACAGATTCTCCGGATAGCGTCGATAGCGGAGCATCTGATCGTAGATCGTCGCGTTCTCGTAGACGTTGAGTCCCATGCCGGCAAGATATTGTAGCCGGAGATTGGCGTCGCGATTGATCTCGGCGTTGGCCAGCCAGGGCGCGAGATCGCGGGCCTGACCGCCGTACGTCAGGAGCAGCGACATGGCGCCGTTGAAGCCGACTTCGTTCAGCGACTGCGCCACGCGAGCGTTCTGGGGGCGAGTCAAACGCGCTTCGAGCGAATCGATGTCAATGGTTTGAGGCGACGCGTGACCGGCGAGCACGACATCGTAGCCCTTGCCCTGAATGTCGTTGCTCCAGATGGTTCCGTTCGGGAACACGTCGAAGAACGTCGCCACTTCACTCTTCACGACTTCCGGGAAGCTCTCGTAGAGCGGAACCCACTGCGTCACGACGCCGCCCGGGTTCAAGTGCCGCTTCACGAGCTCGAAGTATTCCTTCGTGTACAGCGTCGCGGCGCCCTTGACCCACGGGTGAATCGGGTCCGACGTGATGACGTCGAACTTCTCTTTCGTCGTCAGAATGAAATGCCGCGCGTCGTCGTAGACGATCTCGACGCGTGGGTCGTTGACGACATCGTAGTTCTCTTTCGTGAAATACCTCGATACCACTTTCGGGATGAGTGGCTCGATCTCGCAGATCACGATGCGTTTGACTCCCGGATGCAACACGAACGCGCCCGCCGTCACGCCGGCGCCGAACCCGACGACCAGCACCGACTTCGGATCATCGTCGAGCAGCGCCGAGATGTGTCCGAGCATCCGCTGCAGCCGCATGTCCTGCGGTTCGCTCGACGCTTCCACCTTGCCAGACACGTGAAAGTTGCGAACTCCGCTCGCCATCTCGGAGACGGCGATGGAGGAGTTCATCCCTTCGCCGACGTAGAGATACTTGGGTTGCGTGGTATACGTCGGCAGGAATCGTCCGTAGGCGATAAGGCCATCAGGCACCTTCGGCACCATTACCGCGAACGCGATTGCGACGAGGACGCCGAAGCCAACACCGGCGTAGGCAAGCGGCCGCGCACTCGACGGCTGGCCGATCGATCCATCGATCTGTTGTTCCGTCTTAGCCGCTGGCAGCTCACGCAGCGAGACGAACACCACCAGCGCGGACGCAACCGCCACGGCAATCAGCGCACGTTCCGCATGTTGGGTTCCGAGAAGTGGAATGACGATTACGGTGAACGCGATCGATCCGAGAATGGCACCGATCGTGTTGGCTGCGTAGACACGTCCCACGACCCGGCCAGCGTCCTGACCAGGACCGACGACTGCCGCAATCGCGAGCGGGAAGCTTGCTCCCCAGAGGAATGCCGCTGGGAACACCGCTGTCAGCGAGCGAATCAGATCGACTTGAAACGTGACCCACGGACTCCGCGACAACGTGGGATTCAGTGGCCAGTAGGGCAGGGAATCCGCCATCAACCAGGCCGACCATGCGACACCGGCTGCCACGAGCAACTGCGTCCACGCGAGCGCCACACGCGGTCGTCCACCGCGCGAGAGGAAAGAGCCCGCGCTGCTCCCGAATCCGAGCCCGATCAGAAAAACCGCAAGGATGATCGAAAACGTGTAGACCGACGCACCGAGCATCAGCGACAGAAGACGCGTCCACACCACCTCGGCGCCGAGTGCCGCGAAGCCGGAGAGCCCGATGGCAACGTAGACGGCTTTCGCATGCGGAGCTGGTGCGTCGCTCGACTCGGTCTCAGTCGTCCGCTCGACTGCCGCTCGATGCGGCGCTCGCCTCGACAGCGCGACGCCCATTGCAGCCACGCCGAAGTTGATGACGACCGCGACGAGCGTCGTCGTTGCCATGTCGTGCACGCGCAGCAAATAGAATCCGGCGAGAAGACAGCCAAACACGGCGCCGGCGATATTGCTTCCGTAAAAAAAGCCGAGCCACGAGATACCGGCTGGAGTCGTCTCGACCCATCGTGCAATCGCTGGAAGTGTCGCGCCCATCAAGAGCGTCGGTGGGAGCAGACACACCGCGCACACGACGCCGCGAAGGAATACGCCGAGTAGCCCGTGCGCTGACGTCGCCGTGTACACGCCTCCGATCAACGGCACAGCGCCGAGCACGATCAATCCGAGAACGCCGATCCCGGCCTCGAGCGCGGCGTAGACGAGGAGCGGATGCCGTCGAGTCGAGACAAACCGCGGAAGTAATAGACTGCCGAGGCACATCCCGCCCATGAACGTGCCGAGCAAGACGCCGAGCGATATCGCGGATGAGCCTATGACGAGCTCGAGAAGCTGAAACCAGACGATCTCATAGATCAGGGCCGCGCATCCGCTGCCGACGAACAGGACAAGAAGCAGCGGGAGAAAACGGTGCGTTGCCGGCAGAGACAACGAAATCGAATACGCCTGCGGCTGACGCGCTGTTGACTTGGCCATGACCCAGCGTCGAGGCTTTGAGGACACAATATGAATGGTCTACGCCCACCGTCGCCGGAGGGTTGACCGAGAGCGCTAGCTTGCTACAGCGTGATTCGTTCCGTTTGCGTTTTTTGCGGCTCGGCGAACGGCGTCGCCGATGGTTTCGTCACGGCGGCTCGTGATTTCGGCGGCGAATGTGCACGCCGGGGCATCCGTGTGATATATGGCGGCGCAAGCGTCGGATTGATGGGCGCGCTCGCGGAAGCGGTGCTCGCCGAACGTGGCGAGGTGGTCGGGGTGATTCCGCGGGGTTTGGTCGAGCGCGAGATCGCGCATCGCGGGCTCACGGAGTTGCACGTCGTCGAGACGATGCACGCGCGCAAGGCGCTGATGGCACGTTTGGCCGACGCGTTCGTCGCGTTACCAGGCGGGCTCGGGACGCTCGAAGAGCTGTTCGAGGTCTGGACGTGGGGGCAGCTCGGCTTGCACGACAAGCCCTACGGGATGCTGAATATCGCCGGCTACTACACGCCGCTGATCCGATTTCTCGATCACGCGTGCGGCGAAGGCTTCATGCGGCCGAGCCAGCGCGACAAACTCGTCGTCGCCGACTCGGCCGCGATGCTGCTGGATACGCTCAGTTCTTCGTCAAGCTGAATTGGAACGGCATTTGGGCGAGTTGCTTCACTGGACGACCGCCCACCTGCGCTGGGTTGAACCTCATCGCGGGCAGTGCGTTTCGGACGGATTCGGTGAAGAGCTCATTAGTCGACTTCAGCACTTTGAACGTCGTCATATCCGGCGTGCCGGTTTGATCTACCACGAATTGCGCCAATACTTCGCCTTCGACCTTCGCGTCACGAAGCGCATCGGGATATCGGGGTGGCATGTTGGTCGCGCGCCCCGACACGGTCTTCTCGACCTGGAACTCGAAGAAAGTCTGATTGGCGGACACCCGCTGCGGCGTGACTTGCACACGGCGCATGGCGGCGGCCTTTGCGCTCTCAGTGCCCGGAATGATGACTGGGCCGCTCGTGACTTCCTGCGAATGGGACAGGCTGAAGCTGAATGGCATTTGCACCAACTGCCGTACGCGTTGGTTGCGTACGGTCGCCGGGTCGAACCGCATCTGCGGCAGCGCATTCCGGACCGCCGCGGTGAACAGGTCGTGCGTGGATCTGAGAACTTTGAACGAGCCCATGTCCACCGCGCCGTCGGCGTTCACGATGAACTGAGTGAGCACCTCGCCTTCGACGTTTGCGCTGCGCAGCATGTCGGGATACCGGGGCGACGAGTTGCCAGGGATCGGCGACGCGACGTGGTCCACCTGGAACTCGAAGTACGCCGGTGACGTCTGGCTGGACTGACTCCGCGCCGGCTGCGGACCGGGCGCCACTGGATTCTCGGACTGCAACGAGCACGCGAAGGCCAACGCGGCGAGCGCCAACGTGGTGCCACCGTAGACAGTCGCGCGCGCTAAACGACGAGTCGTCGTTCCCATTGCCTTGATCCTCCGTTCGAGTTGAGTCACTGGTTCGGACAACATCGGCGCGAACAGCGCGGGCGCGACGGAACGACGCTGCGCGATCGTCAGCATGAGCAAACCGTAACGCTCTGTCGACGGATGCGCACGCAGCACGCGCGCGTCGCAATCCACCTCGATCGCGAGGCGCAACCGGCGCGCCTGAAACCAGAGCGCGAGATTCCACGGCATCAGCACCACCGCGACGGCGGCAACGAACAGCAGATATGGATCGCGTGCCCGTCGATGCTCTTCCTCGTGACACAACACGATCGCCCGCAGCGGCGCGTCGAGCGACACGATCCATTCCGGCAGCACGACTTCCATTGAACGAAGACCGACGACGGCCGGTCCAACGTTGCCCGAGAGTCGCACCGAGGTTCCATCGATCACACCACGGCGCCAGCCGTCGCGCGTCCGGCGGAGACGCAACATGCCACGCGCGAGACGGAACAGCAGAAGCGCGCTCGCCAGCGCCCACGCGACCATGAGTCCGCGATTGATCAATGTTGCGCGATCGAGTCCCGCGTTGCCGAAGACAACTTGCGCGGGCAGAACCGTGATCGCGAGCGGCAGCGGCGTCGCCGACTCGGGTAGCAAATGTCGAAGCGTCGACGCCGCGGGCCACGCGAGCGATCCCAAAAGCATGGCGAACCAGACGATGCGTCGCGGCCGTCCACGCGCCGCGGCGACGCGTTCGAGCGCGACACCAGCGATGGTCAACAGCGCACTCACGGCAGCGGCATATGCCATCCACGACGCGATCATCCTTTGCCTCCCTTTTTGCGCGGCGCCGCGAGCATTGCCCGCAGGCGGCGAAGGTCTTCGGCTGACAGTGATTCGTCTTCCACGAGTTGTGCGACGAGTTGCTCGGGCGAGCCGTGAAACAGCTTGTCGACGATGCGCGTGAGTGCGCTCCGGCTTGCCGTCCGCCGCGCCACGCGCGGCACATAGCGATGCGCCTTCCCCTCGGCCGTGTGCGTCACGAACTCCTTCGCCTCGAGGTTGCGAAGAATCGTGAGCACCGTGGTATACGCGAGATCGACGGGAAGGCGCTCGCGCACTTCCGCGACCGTGCCGGACCCCAGGTCCCACAGCACGCCCATGACGTCGAGCTCGCGGTCACCCAGTACGAATTCGTCCATGTGAGCCTCGAAATTACTATCGTGATAGTAGATTATGGTCGAACGGCGCTCTTGTCAACTATCCTCGTAGTAGAAGCCGCGACGGGTCGTCGCGACACGCGACGTGGCGAACGCCCAACCCCGACTCGCTACTGGTCAGCAAGCCGGGGAAGGGCGCGTTCGACTACGCGACGACGCTAGCTGGTCGCGGGGGCGAGACGAACGCGGTATCGGACCACGATCGGTCCGTCCTTGCCCATTCGCGTCTCCGGGAACACCCGGATGACCCACGCCGAGTCGACTGGGATGCGAATCCCGCGCGTGGGGAGCTCATTGATCAGGTCGCCCTGCGACGTAATCGCGCCGTTGGGAAGCTTTCTGATCACTGCGGCTCCCGGAGCGCCGTAAACGGACTCGAGCGTCGTCCGCACGAGCTGCTCGAACTTGTTTGGGCGGCGTGTGCGCAGCATCGTCCTGTCGAACTTGACCACGACGTCGCTGTCACTGCGTATCGCAACGACGCTGTCCGCGAGCATGGTCTCCCCTCGCAGAATGGTCGGTGCGAATGGCGCCGGTGCAGCGGGTATCGTGGGAGCCGTCGCCGTCGCCGGCGCGGCGGGCTCAGCTTGTACGTCGGGCGTCGGAGGCGCCTGCATCAGTGGCGACGACGAGTCGATGACCGGAACTGGCGCGGTTGCGATCGTGCTTGTGTCGAGCTGCGCCGCGGCCGAGCTGTCACCCTCGCCCTCGACTCCTCGCTGACGGAAGGCCGACACCCCCACAACACCAACGGCGATGAAAGTGACCCCGACGATCGCGACCGCGCCCGCGCGAAGCATAAAGCGCCTGACCCGCTCCCGTGCCGCCTCGCGCGCCTCGTGGCGGCAGCGCAGGCACACCGTCGTCCCCGGGCGACGCTCGTGCTCGCACGTATCGAACGTGTATATCGGCGTGTTAGACAGAGTCCGTCCCTCGAAAAAAAGCATCGAAAGGATAGTGCACGACTCGCTGGCCACGCCGCAACTGCCCGACTCGTGTTTACCGACGCACTGCGGCGAGCTCGACTTGTCGCCCACGCTAAGATGCTTCTGTGCGTCACACTTTTTCTGTGCGGCACGCTTCTCGACAGCACCTTCCCACAATGTCCGACCCCGATCCTACATCGACCTCGCTTCCCCCCGACTCGAACGGCGGGGCCTTCGTCGCGCTCGGACTCGATCCAGCACTCGTCGCGGCAGTCACTTCGCTTGGCTACGAGGAGCCGACCGACATTCAGCGCGAGGCCATCCCACCGCTCATTGCCGGTGCTGATGTGCTGGGTCAGGCTGCGACGGGGACCGGTAAGACGGCGGCCTTCGCCCTGCCGATGCTGCACCGAATCGGTGCCTCGGACGAAGACGAACGGACCGTGCGTGGACTGATTCTCGTGCCCACTCGCGAGCTCGCTATGCAAGTTGCCGAAGCCGTACACCGCTACGGCCGGCAACTTGGCGTTCGCGTGCTGCCGATCTACGGCGGACAGGCAATGCAGCAGCAGCTGCGTGCGCTGAAACGCGGCATCGACGTTGTGGTCGCGACGCCGGGGCGCGCGCTCGACCACATCCGTCGGGGCACATTGCGACTCGACGCGGTCGACATGGTCGTGCTCGACGAGGCCGACGAGATGCTCGATATGGGATTCGCTGATGATCTCGAGGCGATTCTCGAATCGGTGCCGTCCGAGCGACAGACCGCGCTCTTCTCGGCGACAATGCCGGCGGCCATACGCGGGATCGCGAATCGTCACCTTCGCGAGCCGGTGTTGGTCACGATCGCGCGCGAAGTGGTGGCCCCGGGTGAGGCGCCGCGCGTACGCGAAGTCGCCTACGTCGTTCAACGTCGCCACAAGGTTGCGGCGCTCGCGCGGGTGCTCGACATGGAGGCGCCGACGTCCGTCATCGTCTTCTGTCGCACGCGCACCGAAGTGGACGAGCTCACGGAAACACTCGGCGGCAGAGGGTATCGCGCGGAGGCGCTGCACGGCGGATTGTCGCAGGAGCAACGCGATCGCGTAATGCGACGGTTCCGAGAAGGGACGTCGGAGCTGCTTGTCGCGACAGACGTCGCCGCGCGCGGGCTCGACATCGAGCACGTGTCTCACGTCGTCAATTTCGATGTCCCGTCGTCGCCGGATGCGTACGTCCATCGCATCGGCCGCACGGGACGGGCCGGACGCGAAGGCGTCGCGATCACGCTCGCTGAAGCGCGAGAGCATCGTCTCTTGCGCAACATCGAGCATGCGACGCGGCGAAAGCTGTCGATCGAGTCCGTTCCGACGATTCACGATCTGCGGGCGCGTCGCCTCGAGATCATTCGCGGGTCGCTGGAGGAACTGCTCGTCGACGCCGAGCTCGACACGTATCGCGTCGTCATCGATTCACTCGCAAGCGATTACGACATCGTCGACATTGCGGCTGCCGCGATCAAATTGGCCGACGACTCAGGCGAGTCCACCGAGGACCAAGAGGAAATTCCGAGCGCCGAGTTGCCGCGACGCGAGCGGTCGCGCAAGGAGGTTCGGTCTGGGCGCGGCGCCGAACGAGGATTTCCAGTCGATCGTGAAGAGCGGCCGTCACGTCGGCGACGAGACGATCGCCGGCGCGAGCGGGGTGGCGACGTCACGCGCCTCTACGTCGGTTTGGGACGCAAGGCCGGTCTGCGTCCCGGCGACTTGGTCGGCGCGATTGCGAACGAGGCAGGTGTCGACTCGCGTGACATCGGCGCGATCGAGATCACCGACCGCTTCTCGTTGGTCGAGGTTCCCGACGATGCGGCAGACGAGATCATCGCGGCCCTCCGCGGCACGACGATCCGCGGAAAGCGGGTGATGGCGCGGCGTGATCGCGACTTTCGATGATCGCCGCTGCTAAAACAGCGAAGCGCTCAACAGCGAGCGAAAGCGAGCGCTCCACAGCGCGCCCTTATTTCCGCGAAGAGCTCTGCTTGATCGCCTCGGTCCGCACGCGCCCGT
>Ga0126377_10004364_pt1 | contig 10276 bp, 10 predicted proteins | sample PanSoiMetPlot_22_FD_92647 | JGI IMG/M metagenome (GOLD analysis project Ga0126377, IMG submission 92647) | Tropical forest soil microbial communities from Panama - MetaG Plot_22 | ecosystem: Environmental > Terrestrial > Soil > Tropical forest > Bulk soil | place: Panama | collected 2016-02-17 | reverse complement strand
TGGCAGGCTGGTTTACGTTCCGCAGACTGCGCAAATGGAGGCCGGCCAGCAGATGGGTAGCACGCTTTGAGTTCCTGCTGTATTTACTGGTCTCGATCGGCACTCTCTGCATCATCTATGCACATGTCATCGAACCCTACTGGCCGGAAGTAACTCATATCAGTTTGCGCAGCCCAAAACTAAAACCTGGAAGCCGGCTGCGAATCGTGCAAATCTCTGATCTGCATTGCGACGGCAAAGTGCGTCTGGAAAAACGGCTGCCGGAGATAATTCGCGCCGAGCATCCGGACCTCATCCTGTTCACAGGCGACACAGTGAACGGAGTCGAGGGAGTGCCTGTGGCTCGCGAGTTGCTGGCGCAATTGCCGAAGATCGCGCCTACGTATGCAGTACTGGGCAACTGGGATGTGGGTTTTGTCAGGAAGTGGCGGCAACCCTTGGAGCAACCTTCATTTTTTGAAGGAACAGGAATCCATAACCTGGCTGGACAAGCAGAGTCAGTCGAAACCGCCGGAATACGGATCTGGATCGCGGGCGCTGCCACCAGTCAGGAACGTCTGCTACCTGCTTTGCTGGCTACCGCGCCGCCCGATCAGTTTTCTGTTCTTCTATTTCATTTTCCCGATGAAGTGGAAGTTGTGCAACAGAAGAAAATTGATCTGTACCTTGCTGGCCACACCCATGGAGGCCAGATTGCTTTGCCCTTTTACGGAGCGTTGGTCACATTTTCCAAATTTGATAAGAAGTATGAGCGTGGACTGCACGCTATCGGAGGCTCCTGGCTGTACGTTAATCGCGGAATTGGGCTGGAGGGCTTTCCACCAAGGGCCCGCTTTCTTTCGCGTCCGGAGATTACGGTGTTCGATATTTCAGCACAGTCTCAGCAACAATGAGCATTTTCGCGCACAGAAATGTTAAGAAGAGTAATAGCAGAAAAATATCGGGTTAAGATTTGTCAATCAAGGGTCTGCAGTGATTTTTCTGGGTTATGCTAACTAGGTTGGTATGCGCAGTCGTTCTTCCATCTATTCTTTTTGGGCCCGCCATTCCGGTCTGCTCTCGCTGCTCGTATTTGCCCTCGTCACCGCTCTAGGCTTTGGTTTGGATGTGTTGCTATTTCAGGAAGGCATTCCCCGCAAGGAGTTGATGCTGGCGAGCGATTTGATTACCGGCATTGTGGCGGCCTGGCTGTTCTACCAGTTTTTGCGAAATGAACGCAATAAGCAGGAAAGCGTACAGCAAAGCATTCGCACCATAGCCGACTTGAACCATCACATCCGAAATGCGCTGCAGATCATCCGATATGCGGGAGGAACCAAGAGCACTTCCGACGCCACGCAACTGCAGCTCATCAATGAAGCCGTAGCCCGCATTGACTGGGCTTTGCGCGAAGTATTGCCGAAGTATTCGCCGGGAACGCCTGCTGCCAACGGTGGGCGCAAGCCGAGCGAGTCCGCGACACCGAGCTTCTCAGCGACCGTCGTGGACGATTTCGTTCTCCGCCATAAGCAGACCCGCTCGCTGTAAGTTTTGTCCAAGCGTCTGACCTGTTTTCTTCCGTATCCAAAGTGCTAAGCTGCTCTCTATGGAATCTTTGCCCAAGGTCGAGCTGCACCACCACCTGGATTGTTCGTTGAGCTACAAAGTTGTTTCCCGCTTAAGCCCGGGCACCAGCGAGGAAGACTACCGCCGGGTTTTTATCGCTCCACGCAAATGTCGAGACCTGGCGCAATGTTTGACGCATGCAACTCCGGCAGTCAAGTTGATGCAGTCGGAAGAATCGCTTCGACTCGTAGTCGAGGATGTTTTTGAGCAGCTGGCCGCTGATCGCCTGATTTATGCCGAACTTCGCTTTGCGCCGCTGCTTCATCTTGAACAGGGCCTCTCTCCTGAGGCCGTGGTCGCGACCGTAGATAAAGCTGTGGAGCGAGGCATCGAGAAGACCGGAATTGAGGCCAGGCTGATTCTCTGTACTCTCAGGCACTACACGCGCGAGCAGAGCATGGAGACTGTACGGCTGGTAGAACGCTTCCGCGGTAGCCGCGCAGTTGCGCTGGACATCGCCGGCGATGAAGCTGCTTTTCCTCTGGCACCGCACAAGCCTGCTTATGATTACGCTCGGGAGCGGGGAATATTTGCGACGGCCCATGCCGGCGAAGGGGCAGGTTCTGGCAGCGTGTGGGAGACTATGCGGGAGTTGGGGCCCAGCCGAATTGGACATGGCGTCCGTAGCGCGGAGGACCCTCAGCTAATTGCTGAACTCAAGGAACGTGAAATCCATCTGGAAGTCTGCCCCAGCAGTAATGTGCAGACGAGTATGTACGACACTCTCAAGCGCCATCCGGTTGACCGACTGTATCGCGCCGGAGTACCGCTGAGCATTAATACCGATTCGCGCACTATGACCGGAACCACCCTCGCCCGCGAATACCGGGAGCTGGAGCGGGCGTTCGTGTGGGTTGAGGCGGACTTTTTCAAGTGCAATTTCGCTGCGATCCGGGCTGCATTTCTGCCGGCTGAGGTAAAGCAGCGCCTGCAATCACGGCTGGTTGAGGCCCATTCCAGCTCACGGGTTTCAGCCTGATTTGGGCGGCTGGAAAGCTTGGTTTTCGAGCCCTCCGTTTCCTGCAACTTCAACCCCTGCCGACCCATCTAATGACTTGACAATAACTCACTCAACTCTCATAATGAGGTTGTTATCAGGAGAGTACATCATTTGTTTTTAAGCACTTATAGGCAGGAGGGCAGCAGCAATGGGCAAGATTATAGGAATTGATTTGGGCACCACCAACTCAGTCGTAGCAGTGATGGAAGGTGGAGAGCCCAAGGTTATCGAGAATGAAGAAGGTGGCAGAACCACGCCATCGGTAGTGGCATTTACCAAATCGGGTGAGCGGCTGGTCGGACAAGTGGCGAAGCGCCAAGCCATCACCAATCCCGAAAACACGATTTATTCGATCAAAAGATTTATGGGCCGTCGCTATGAAGAGGTCAACGACGAAATGAAGATGGTCCCGTACAAGGTCGTTCGCCAGGGCGACCACGTAGCGGTTGTGGCGCAAGGCAAGGACTACACGCCGCCGCAGGTTTCGGCGATGATTCTGCAGAAACTCAAGAAGGCCGCTGAAAACTATCTGGGACAAACCGTGACGGAAGCCGTGATCACGGTTCCGGCGTACTTCAACGATGCGCAGCGCCAGGCGACCAAGGATGCAGGCAAGATTGCCGGCCTCGATGTGAAGCGCATTGTGAACGAACCAACCGCGGCAGCGCTCGCTTACGGTTTGGACAAGAAGAAGGACGAAACGATTGCCGTCTATGACTTTGGCGGCGGCACTTTCGATATTTCCATTCTGGAAGTGGGCGAGGGCGTTATCGAAGTGAAGTCCACCAACGGTGACACGCACCTGGGTGGTGACAACATTGACCAGCGCATTGTCGAGTGGCTGGTTGACGAGTTCAAGAAGGATGAAGGACTGGATCTGCGCAGCAAGGGCAATGAAATGGCGTTGCAGCGTCTGCGTGATGCGGCTGAAAAGGCCAAGATCGAGCTTTCAACCACGATGGAAACTGAGATCAATCTGCCGTTCATTACGGCGGATGCCAGCGGTCCAAAACACCTGGTCAAGAAGCTGAGCCGCTCCAAACTGGAGCAGATGGTGGAAGACATCATCCAGCGCTCAGTAGCTCCGTGCAGGCAGGCGATGAAGGATGCCAACGTGGAGCCCAAGAACATTGATGAGGTGGTGCTGGTCGGCGGACAGACGCGCATGCCACGCATTCAGGCGCTGGTGAAAGAACTGTTCGGTAAGGAGCCGCACAAGGGCGTGAATCCAGACGAAGTAGTTGCGGTGGGCGCGGCAGTGCAGGCGGGAGTCCTGGCAGGCGATGTGAAAGACCTGCTGCTGCTGGACGTGACTCCGCTTACGCTTTCCATCGAAACGCTGGGCGGCGTCGCAACCTCGATGATTCCGCGTAACACCACGATCCCAACGCGCAAGACGGAGAAATTCTCCACCGCGGCGGACAGCCAGACTTCAGTAGAGGTGCACGTGCTGCAGGGTGAACGTCCACTGGCCCGGGACAACCGGACTTTGGGCAAGTTCCACCTGACTGGCATTCCACCGGCTCCGCGCGGCGTACCACAGATTGAGGTGACGTTTGACATCGATGCCAATGGCATCCTCAACGTGACCGCGAAGGACATGGCCACGAGCAAAGACCAGAAGATTACTATTACGTCGTCTTCTGGTCTCAGCAAGGAAGAAGTGGAGCGCATGGCCAAGGAAGCTGAGTCGCACGCTGCGGAAGACAAGGCAAAGCGCGAGGAGATTGAAACCCGCAACCAGCTCGACAGCATGGTCTACAGCGTTGAGAAGATGCTGAAGGAGCATGGAGACAAGATCTCCGGCGATGAAAAGGGCAACGTGGAATCGGCGCTGGCCGATGCCAAAAAAGCTCTGGAAGGCAGTGATACGGCGGCCATGAATTCGGCGCGCGAGCGGCTCACCCAGGCGTCACATAAGCTGGCCGAAGTGATGTACAAGGCATCAAGGTCCGGCTGGCGGCGCTGCCGGCGCGGGTCCGCAGGCTGGTCCTTCGGGCGATGGCGGAAACCAGCAGAAGAAGGACGAAGGCGTGATTGACGCCGAGTACGTAGACGTAGACGAAAAGAAGTAAGTGACCGGATTCGATCAAGCAAATTCGGTGCAACAGTGGGGCGGCTGACAAACAGCCGCCCTGCGTCCAGTTGAGGAGAAGATGAAACAGTATTTAGTTGTGAAAGCGACAGAGGGACTGAATCACGTAGCAAACTGGATTGCCATGCCCGGCCTCTATACGTTGGAGGCGGCGGAGCAGTTCATACGTCAGGCCACAGCGGCTGACCCGGGTTCGAAATTTGTGATTCAGGAAGTTGGAGCAGCTTAAATAAAACGAGAGAGGCTTTCATGAAATTCATGAAGCGGCGTAATTTGCGGTTGTTTGCAGTAGCGGCCCTTCTTCCATTCATGCCGTTAAATGTTCCGGCACAATCGGGTCCGGCAATGGTTACGATGAATGCTGCTGAGTCTGCTACCTCACAGCAGCTCACGCAGATGGTGCGCGATTTCCTGTCCGCAGTTCCCAAGGGTGATCGGCAAGTGTTTGACAACTTCTTTGCTGATGACGTGATTTATACGCGGTCGGCAGGACTCACGGTGAACAAGGCAGATATTCTGCGGAACATCGATGTGCGCGCAGCGAATGAGCCGAAAGCCACTTATGAGGCCGACGATTTTACGGTACACCCTTATGGCGAGATGGCAGTGGTGAATTTCCGCCTGATTCAGCACAATGAGCAGGACGGAAAGCAGGAAACAAATTACTTCCGCAATACGGGAACGTTTTTGAAACGCAACGGAAAATGGCAGGTAGTAGCCTGGCAGGCAACCAGAGTGCCGCAGAACAGTGAAGCGAAGTAAGAACAATCGACAATCAAGATGGCGACCACACAACAGAAAGATTATTACGGCGTTCTGGGTGTGAAAAAGAACGCTTCGCAGGAGGATATTCGCAAAGCTTTTCGCAAGCTGGCCAGAAAATACCATCCTGACGTTAATCCCGGCGACAAGAAGGCCGAGGAAAAGTTCAAAGAAATTTCCGAGGCCAATGACGTTCTGAGCGATCCCAAGAAGCGCAAGATCTACGATCAGCTCGGCTTCTATTCTGACAACATCGATCCTGCGGCCGCCGAAGCTTATGCCCGGGGTGGGGGCTTTGGCGCCGGTGGTTTTGGGGCTGGCCCTTCCGGAGGCCGGCGCTCGGAAGATATTCCGTTTGATTTCCAGGGTTTCGATTTTTCCGATCTTGGCGGTGGACGCACAGGTGGCGGAGGCTTCCGAGATATTTTCTCCAGCATGTTCGGTGGCGGTCGCGGCGCAGCCATGGAGACTGAGCCTGAGCCGGGCAGTGATCTTGAATATCAGGTCAACATTGGTTTCTGGGACGCCATTCGCGGTTCTGTCATGCGGTTGAACATAACGCGTCAGGAAACCTGTTCCAACTGCAGTGGCACGGGAGTGGTCGGCAAGCCGCAAACCTGTCCGCGATGCAATGGCAGCGGGCAGGTAACTCAGAGTTCGGGCGGGATGAAATTCAACGTGACCTGTCCACAATGCGGAGGAACGGGGAAAATACAGGAACGCTGTCCGGTATGCCAGGGAGCGGGCGTAGTTACCCGCACTGAGCCACTGGAGGTGCGGATCAAACCCGGAACTCGTGACGGGCAGCGCATCCGTCTTGCAGGCAAGGGAAACGCCGGAACTCACGGCGGCCCGCCGGGCGATCTGTATATCATTATTCGCGCTGGCGAGCATCCGGTTTTCCGCCGCGATGGCGACGACATCTATGTAACTGTCCCTGTGGCCGCATGGGAAGCCGCTCTGGGCGCCAAGATTGAGGTGCCAACGATTGACGGGCGCTCGCAATTGCGCGTTCCTCCGGGAACGCAGAGCGGCCAAAAGCTGCGGCTGCGGGAAAAGGGAGTTCCGTCGGCTACTCGCGAGGGTGATCGCGGCGACGAGATTGTTGAGGTCAAAATTGTTGTTGCTGAAACACGTGATCTCAGGGCCCGTGAACTTTGGCAGGAAATGCAGAAACTGAATCCTGAGGACCCGAGAGCGGAGCTGTGGGCGAAAGTGTAGTGCTGGAGACCGAGCGGCTACTGCTGCGCAACTTTACGCTCGATGATGTTCCCGCACTGGAAACAGTGATCGGCGATCCGGCGGCCATGACTTGGTACGCAGCGCCCTTTGATCACGACGGTGTGATTGCCTGGATCGAAAGGAACCTGAATCGATACCAGCATGAGGGGCATGGATTGTGGGCGATGGTGCTGAAATCTTCAGGCGAATTCATCGGCGACTGCGGATGCGTTGTGCAGGAGGTAGAAGGAAAGAAAGCCATTGAGATTGCTTATCACGTCCGGCGGGATTTATGGGGAAACGGTTACGCCACGGAGGCCGCCCGCGCCTGCATTGACTTTGCTTTTAACAAGCTTGGAGCGCAGCGCGTGATCTCCATGATCAGGCCGGGAAATATCAGTTCCCGGCGAGTTGCGGAAAAGAACGGATTGACTTGCGAAAAGATTGTGTTCTGGAAAGGCTTTGACCACTGCCTTTACGCGAAAGACAAACTATGACTTCTAAACGCAAATCTCGTGGCGCTTACATGATTTCCGCGGTGGCGGAAATGTATGGTATCCATCCCCAGACGTTGCGGCTGTACGAACGCGAAGGGCTGCTCAAGCCTTCCCGCACAGATGGCAACACGCGGCTTTACACGGAAGAAGATTTGCAGCGGCTGGAATTTATTTTGTCGCTCGCGCGCGATCTGGGAGTGAACATTGCCGGAATCGCCATCATCCTGCAGATGCGCGAACGCATGGAAGAGATGACGCATCAGATGCAGGAGTTTGTCAGGTTTGTGCAGCAGGAAGTTGCCAGCCGCGTGACCCACGCACACGCCGACGCCAGCCAGGGAGCAATCATTCCCATCCGCAAAGCGCCTATTCCGGTTACTCGTGAAAGGAAGAAGTAGCTTCGCAGCCGATGGCGGCTGCGCTCCCAACTATTTACCGCAACAAAGAAAATAGCCGGTGTGGTCGCATAACACCGGCTACTTTCGGCAGGAACTAAGCAGCAGGACGATCCGTGCCCTCATCCTTGATGTCACGTCCATGAATGGAGATGATCGGCTTGCGTACTTCAGTGTTCGCCAGAGGTTCCTGGGCTGGAATATCGGGTCTCGGCTCAACATCGGAACGAACCGAAACCAGAACATTCTTCTTCATTTTTTGAGGATAGATGCGCATCCGCTGACGAATGCGGCGTTCCACATCCACCCACTCTTCACGCGCTCGCGCCATGCTGCGACGCACAGCTTTCACGCCCTTCTGCTCGGCACTGCGCAGATTATCGAGCAGACGCATTTGAGTTCCCCCTTTCACCAGCCCTCAGTTGTGAGAGTTGTACACCTCTAGCTTTTAAGATGCGCCGCCGATTCGATTGGAAACTGCTGGATTTTGAATGCTGTGTGCTGCAGAGAAAACCGTGAGTGTCTGCTCCTTGAGATAATAAGAAATACATGCCTGAACTGCCGGAAGTCGAAACCATTGCCCGAGGCCTGAACCAGCGTGTCTCAGGAGACCAGATCGAATCTGTCTGGATCGGCAGCAAACCGGAGCCGCTGAAATCTTCAGCGCAATTGATTGCTCGAACTCTCGAAAGAACCCGGATCGACCAGGTCAGGCGGGTGGGCAAGCACATTGTTTTTGATCTGAGCGCGGACAGTGAAGAGGCCAAGCGGCAATGGATTGTGCATCTGGGCATGACCGGGCGGATGGTGGTGGCTGCACCGGAATCAGAGCTGGCGAGCCATACTCATCTGATTGCCAAATTGGCATCGGGAAGAGAGCTGCGATTTGTTGATCCGCGACGCTTTGGCCGCCTGGAGGTGAGCCGCAGCACCTTTGCCGGACCTGGCACAGAGCCCCTGCAAATCTCTGCTCAGGAACTCACCGAGCTTTTCCGCAAGCGGCAGGCCCCAATCAAGGCCGCTCTGCTGAATCAGAAGCTGCTTCACGGCGTAGGAAACATCTATGCTGACGAGAGTCTTTTCCGAGCACGAATCCGCCCGCGGCGGCGCGCGTCGTCGGTCACCCGTGCAGAGTATCGGAAGCTTCATGCAGCACTGCAAAAAGTCCTGAAAGAGGCCATCGCTGCCGGAGGGTCGTCAATTTCCGATTATGTGGATGCAGATGGGGAAGAAGGCTTTTTTCAATTTCGACATCGAGTTTACGGACGAGAGGGAGAAAGTTGCCTGGTCTGCAAAACTCCGATCAAGAAGATTGTCGTCGGCGGGCGAGGAACGCATTATTGTCCGAAGTGTCAGAAGTAAGGAACCAGGAGTCAGAAGTCAGTAGCTGGTACCCAGAAGCTGGCAGCGATTCTCGCTGGTACAATGAAGTAATCCCGCAATTCAAAGCATCCAACAAGCGGGCACTCTGCTTCATCATGTTTGAAAATCTTCAGGAAAAATTACAACGAGCATTCAAAAACCTGCGTGGACAGGGCACGCTGACGCCGGAAAACATCCAGGAGTCGCTGCGGGAAATCCGCATGGCGCTGCTGGAAGCCGACGTCAACTTCAAGGTGGTCAAACAGTTTATTGATCGCGTGGGGGAAAAGGCCGTCGGCCAGGAAGTGATGACCGCGCTTTCGCCGGCGCAGCAGGTAGTAAAGATCGTCAATGACGAGCTGATTGAAATCCTTGGCCGTGATACCGCCAAACTCAAGTTCGCTTCTCAACCGCCTACAGTAGTGCTCATGGCCGGGCTGCAAGGTTCCGGCAAGACCACAACATCGGGCAAGCTGGCATCGTGGCTCAAAAAGGGTGGCCACCGGCCCATGCTGGTGTCAGTGGACGTCTATCGTCCCGCGGCGCGCCAGCAACTCAAGGTAGTTGCCGACGCGATCAAGGCGCACTTGTACGAAGGCAAAGTTGAAAACGCGGATACAGCCACGGTCGAACGGCTGGCCAAAGAAGCCCGGAAGGAAGCTGCCAACAGCGGCTGCGATGTGCTGATCGTGGATACCGCCGGGCGTCTGCATATTGACGATGAGCTGATGGCAGAGATGCAATCGCTGAAGAAGCTTCTCAGCCCACAGGAAATTCTGTTCGTGGCCGATGCCATGACCGGCCAGGACGCAGTCCGCTCCGCCGATGAGTTCCACAAAAAACTTGCACTGACCGGCGTAGTTCTGACGAAGATGGACGGCGATGCCCGTGGCGGCGCAGCCCTGTCCATCCGCCAGGTTACCGGCCAGCCAATCAAGTTCATCGGTGTCGGCGAAAAATACGACGCGCTCGAGCCATTTCACCCGGACCGAATTGTCAGCCGCATCCTCGGCATGGGCGACGTGATGACGCTGATCGAGCAGGCGCAGGAGAAAATTGACTCCAAAAAGGCTGAGGAGTTTGCCAAGAAAGCCCTCTCCGGCGATGCCTTCTCACTCGAAGATTTCCGCGACCAGCTTCGCCAGGTAAAGAAATTGGGCTCGCTACAAAACATTATCAAGATGCTGCCCAGCATTGGGCCGTTTTCGGGCATGCAAAAAGCAGCCGACAAGGTTGATGACAGCCAGATCACTCGCGTCGAAGCCATCATCAACTCCATGACTCCGCGCGAGCGCAACCATCACGAGATCATCAACGGCAGCAGGCGCAAGCGGATCGC
>Ga0126377_10004363_pt1 | contig 10276 bp, 8 predicted proteins | sample PanSoiMetPlot_22_FD_92647 | JGI IMG/M metagenome (GOLD analysis project Ga0126377, IMG submission 92647) | Tropical forest soil microbial communities from Panama - MetaG Plot_22 | ecosystem: Environmental > Terrestrial > Soil > Tropical forest > Bulk soil | place: Panama | collected 2016-02-17 | reverse complement strand
TACCCGCACGAATTCTCTGGCGGACAGCGCCAGCGCATCGGCATCGCTCGAGCACTCGCTGTTGACCCCGAATTCATTGTCGCCGATGAACCCATCTCGGCGCTCGATGTTTCTATCCAGGCTCAGATCATGAACCTGCTCGAGCGGCTGCAGGCGGAAAAGAATCTGACCTATTTATTTATCTCGCACGACCTGCGGGCTATACGTCATCTTTCAGATCGTGTCGCCGTCATGTATTTGGGAAAGATCGTTGAGCTGGCGGAGAGCAAAGCAGTCTATGCGGATCCCTTGATGCCTTATACTCGCGCGCTGATCTCGGCCGTGCCGGTTCCCGATCCCGCGATCGAAGAGACACGCGAACGCATAATACTTAAGGGCGACGTGCGCGCACCCAGCGATTAAGCGACCGGCTGCACATTTCATACCCGCGGTCTGTTGGCGATCGAAGCCTGGAAGAAACTTTCCCCCCAACTTATTGAGGTCAAACCTCGACACTTCGCCGCCTGCGTCCGAATAAGTAGTGAACATCCGGACATCGAGGCGAATGCCGAGGCCGGCCTCGGAGCCGTTAGTTCCTTAGAACAAAAAAGAGGCCCGTCATCCGAGCCTCTCCCCGACTAGCCGTTTAATAGATCGGAGTGTGCTATCGGCTGGTCGTAACGGTAGAAGATTTTCCATTCGCAGCCGCATCGCGCAATGCTTTTACGCGGTCATGGGCCTGCATGATCGCCCGCAATTGGTCCGTCACAACATCGTGTATATAACCCGGAAGCGGTTCCTGTGCGGCTGCTTTGAAGGCGCTTTTGGCGGAATCCTCACCCCGTTCACATTCATTAAGGATCGATCCCTCATCGCTCCCCGTAATGGCTGATTTAAGATTCATCCAGCCGCGATGGAGCGTGCCTGAAAACGTACCGGAATTCTCTGGGTCACCGCCCAAAGTTTGGACCAGCGTCTGCAGCTCACCGGCAAATTGTGCTCGCTGCTGAGAGTACTCATAGAAGAATGACTTCAGATCCGAGCGTTCCACGCCCTCGGCCGCCATCTTGAACCCCTCCTGTCCGTCCTTGCATACCTCGATGAGCTTATTCAGTTCCGAAATTACCTCGTCATTGTTCATCGGCGGGTGTTGTTCTGTTATTTGAGCGTCTGTTGTTATTGGTATTGTTGCCTCGTAATCGTTGATCATAAGTAGCTACCTCCATGAATTTATTAAAGCCTTTTGGAGACCTGTGTTCTCTATGCTACAAACTTCGTGCCATGACTTAACGATAATAAATTCAAATACTTAGTTGGAATAGATGTGCCCGTTCGTGAAGTGTATCGAGACATGCCTTGTATCGAATGATTGCAAGGGTCCGACTCTGCCGGGAAGTTAATTTCAGCGGATGCGAACGGCGTCGGGTGTATGCAATAATACTGGCAGCCACCCTTACCCTAAATAGGCTAATTTTTGCTGAAATCGGTATTCAATTCGGCGTTTTAAGCAATTGAAAATCCTATAGTTTCAGAAGTCCCGTGAGTGGCAGCCTGCAAGCTACGGGTGCGCCCGATTGGATCGGAAAGTTATTGTGAAGAACGGATCTAAAAACGTTGTGGACCAGATCGCCGAGGATGGCCTCGCGCTTGTTATTCTCGACGAGGCGGGTCGCGAGATATCCGAGTCGAACAATAACTCAGTCTGCGCATTGCTGTATCACTCCGAAGAGTTTGGTCCGCAATGTGGAGAATTCTGCGGCCAGGTTCTGAACCGATCCGACGAGGCCGGGAAAACCATTGAGTATACGTGTCATGCGGGCCTTTACTGCAACGCGCGGACTTTAAAAAAAGATGGAAAACGGCTGGTCGCTATCATTGGGAGGGCCTTTACAAAGGCGGACAACTACCGGCGATTGACCGAGCGGGCCGTCAACGGCGACCTTCAGCAATTTCCGCCCGACCAGCTGTTTGAGAATATTCTAATAGCCAGCTCGAACAGCGGTCTTCGCGATCTCGCTAGAAAGCTTGAAGATCTTTCGCCCGAGCAGGCGGATCCTTTATTTGCTCTCGCTCCTTTTTCTGTCGAAGAAGCTGTCGCGGCAGCAGTCAAAGAAGAGCCTGACCCGGCGGAGGATGACATTCTGGGTATTTCGGACATTACCGCGACCCGTGTGCCGCCGCCACCTCGAGCGGCGGAGTATGACGAGATCCTCGACCTCGGCCCTGGCTTGGACGACCGGCTAGCGGCCCTCTTTCCGGGCGAGATAACGGAATGGCGTTCCCTATTTGGCTCTTTTCTGAATCTGGATTATACCGAAGCTTGCGAGTCGATACTCGCCTTCCTGGGCAAACGCTATGAATTACCGACTCTTCTCTGGCTGGAGCGCCGAGCCGAACATCTGGAAGCAGTGACGGGGCTCGGTGAGTTGTACGAACGACGATCGGTAAAGGTCGCCATCTCGGGCGATGAACCTCGGTTGGTCACCGCCGGACGGGAGGGGGTTGGGCTGGAGCTTGCGGAATCGAGAACAGATGTTCCGGCTGACGCACGCCGCACCATCATGCTTTTCCCAGTGATGGTCGGTGACGACGTTCGATGCGTTCTCGTCGTGGAAGGAGCCGTCACTCCCGAGTTGTCGAGGCACCTCGCGCAATTCTGCCGGATGGTCGCTTCCCGCATCGAGATCTTGAGGCTTCGCAGCGAGGTCGCTCGACGCGATACGCTTTCAGAGGCGGTTAGAAAATTCAACGAGAACTTGCAAAAAATAGACGGCGCCGACTTCTGGCTTCACTTGACGCAGGTTTCGGCAGAGCTTCTCCGGGCTGAGCGCGCCTCCCTCCTGTTAAAGGGAAAAGCCAGTGAGCTTCGGCCAATGGCCTCGATCGGCATTCGTGTCGACCTTTCCGACGAAGAGAACCTCGGCGACCGTGTTGCCCAACATACGCTCAGAAAGCGCCAACCGCTGCTGGTCAAAGACCTCCGTTCGGTGAACATTAAAGGAGCTCCGCCAGGACGCCGTTACAAGACGGATTCGTTCATAAGTTACCCGATCGAGATCGGTGACCGCGGCATCGCAATTTTGAATCTTACGGATAAGGCAGATGGGGCTGAATTCAGCGAGTATGATTTGGAAGTTTTGAGGGCCATAACGCCGCAGATCGCTGTTGCCATCGACCGGACGCAACTTAAGGAACAGGCTGGAGCTTACGCTCAACTGTCCGTGACCGATCCGCTCACCGGCCTCTTGAACCGACGTTATCTTGAGACTCGTTTGACGGAAGAGGTCAGCCGGTCAGATCGTCACAGCTATCCGATGAGTTTCATGATGCTAGATGTTGACGAATTCAAATCTTATAATGACCGTTTCGGTCATCCTGCCGGCGACGAAGCGCTGAAGCTTGTCGGCCACATCGTTAAAGATACGCTTCGTGCCGCGGATGTAGCGGCTCGATACGGCGGCGAAGAATTTGCGGTTCTATTACCTCAAACAAATGCTGAAGAGGCCGAGGTGATCGCGGAACGTCTAAGACAAAAGATCGAGGAGGCCGCGTTTCCGAATCGCCAGGTGACTGTTAGTATTGGTATCGCAAGCTGTAATCCGTCTCCTCAGGGCTCCATACGCGATCTTATCTCAGCGGCCGATAAGGCCCTTTATCGGGCAAAGCAAAATGGCCGCAACAATGTTCAGAGCTTCGGCGACTTTGAGGAAACACGAGAAAATGTCCACTAGATGACTCATGGAGGTCACAAATCGCTCCTGTCGACCAGGCCCACAAACGCGTTCATTGGCAGAAAAGCCGAGATCGATGCGTTACTTGCGCATGCCCGAACTTCAAGCGGCAGCATCAACGTTCTGTCTTTTCCGGGCGGCGGCGTTTCTGAATTGCTCAAACAAGCCTATGACCGGTTGTTTGCCGAGCGATCCGGGATCATTCCTTTCTATTTCGAGTTTCGACCTGGCGACGTAGAGCGCGAAGCCATCGGAACTCGATTCGCCCGTTCATTTCTCGAGCAGATCATTGGATATCGACGCAATGACCCGTCGCTGGTCAACTCCTCAATGGAGATGAGCGAGCTGGCGGATCTCGCTTTGCCTTCCGACGGAACGTGGATCGCCAGCGTAATCGATCTCTGTGATGGGTCTTTGACGAGGCCATGTTTTAGCGCTCCGGCACGCGCCGCTGCGAGCGGACATCGCATATTCGCGATGATAGATGGAATTCACGAGCTGGCCTTTATCCCCGACGGTGGCCGTGTCCTATGGGAATTGGAGCAAGCTCTTTCGAATCGCAATATAACCTTCGCCTTTGGTTCACGCAGCAGCTCAAGTCTGATCGACAACCGCCGCCGTTCGCTTACGCTTGGGCCGCTTTCACTAGGTGATTCAGCCGAGTTGGCTGAGATGCTCTCGGCAGTTCACGGCGTTACCAGCAGTGACCAGTCCCGAGACCTGATAGCGGTTCAGCTTCAGGGAAATCCCTTTCGTATCACGTCGTTTTTCGAGGCCGCCGCGGCAAAAGGCACGGGAGCTGACAGCTTTCGAGAAATTAGTTCCGTATATGCCGATGAGATCTTGGCCGGGATTACCGGCAACAGTTTTGACCAGATGCTTGACCAGGCAGTTCCGGACCCTGCTGGTCGCCGTCGGATCCTTGAACTACTGCATGACGCCTGCGAATCCGGAAAGACGTCTCCGGTAGACTTTTGGCAAAAACTATCCGGCCTCGCGCCGGAAGGTTTTCAGCGTGCCGTTGAGATCCTTGAGCTGGCCGATGTAGTTCGCATCGCTAATCGCTCGATCGAACCTGCTGCCGAGGACATAGTCATCACGGACTTTATCCGAACACGCTATGAACTAGAGGTCAAGGCGCGCCCCGTTGCCCTTGTAAAAGCTGAGCTTTTGGCCGAATCGCTCAAACGTGCGCCGCGTCTCATGGCTAGGCTCTATCGCCGTTCGTCCGCTCTCGGGGTCCGCGAAATGCTCGCTCGGTTCGACTGTCAACAAGTCCCCGCGGCTCTTTTCGATTACCGCGTTTTCCGTGATGAGTACAAGGGCCGTTCGCATAAAGATGTGGTCGACGACCTTTTAAGCGACGCTTCCGGGTTGACGTTGCCGCAGATCATCTTTGTCGATTCGGCCGCGTCGTTTTACCCATCCCTGGCCCAAGTTATCGAAGGTGAACGAGCTGCGGTGGCAACCGGATTCAGCGAGGACAAATATACAGATGATGACCAGATCGCGTGGTTGGCCGCGGAGATAGATTCCAAACTTGAGGTGAGCGTTGAATTGGCCGAAGAATGGTGTGACCGCCTCGACGCGATCGCAAACCACTCGGGCTTTGGAAGGCGCCAAATATGGCTTATCTCTGGCGAAGGATTTTCCCCCGATGCTGTCGATCTTCTTCGTGAACGTGGTGCCTTCGGATCAAGCCGCCAGCAAGCGATCCTCTTGAATCGTTTCCTGGATCCTTCTCAGCATCAGGATGAGAAACCGGCCTCGAACGAATATGAGATGGTTGTCCCGATGGGCGAGGATACTGAGCTTATCGCGGCGCAAACGATCGAAGAGATAGCCAAGCGCCACCATTTTCCTCAAAAGGCTATCAATCAAATAAAGACAGCCCTCGTCGAGGCATGCATAAACGCCATTGAGCATAGCCTCAGCCCCGACCGAAAGATCTATCAAAAGTTCGCCGTGGCACCCGGCAAGATCGACATAACCGTGTCTAATCGGGGCCTGCGCCTTGCCGACGCGAAGATAACTGCGGCGGCTCCGGCAAGCGGCCGGCGAGGCTGGGGCCTGAGTTTAATGAAGGGGCTGATGGATGAGGTGACCATCGAAAAAGTCGATGACGGCACCCGGATCCGAATGACCAAGCTACTGAAAACTGAGGAAAATCAATAAGATACAAAATTTCTGTTGTTTCCACAGTGTTTTTTGTGGTAAAAACAAATGTCTATTGCTTTAACCCTTTAATAACTCGAGGAATTCAACTAGTGATCAGTTCTACCGAACTCGGTGTCTCTACCGGGAGCGCTGAAAAAAGTGCTGTGCTTCTTGCGGGCGATTACTTGAATAAGATCTCCGGAGAGCAGATCGAACGCGAATGCCGGCGCTTTCTCGATCAGGGCTGTACGAAGATCGTCGTCGATTTTTCGGAAACAGACCTTGTGAATAGCATCGGAGTGTCGATCCTTCTTGGCGTGATCGACTCTGCATCAAGTTCCGGTGCAAAAGTTGTCTTTTCAAAAGTGAGGCAAGACACGGCTGAGCTGTTCCAAATCCTCGGCCTGACCAATCACGTTACGCTCGCTTGAGATTCCAATTTTTAAATGGCTGACGACACAAATAAGCTTGTCCACGCCTTCGGTGCTCTCGCCGACCTTGGCCAGGCTGTTACCGATCGGAATAACTTTCAAGAAACCATACGCACTTCGCTCCACCTCATCTCCGGATCGCTCGCGATCATGCGCGCCGGGGTCGCCCGTTATTCGCGTTTTTCACACGAGCTAAATCTAGTGGCAGTTCGCGGCCTCGGCGATGACTTCCCTCTCGGGTTTTCGCTTTGTCAGGAAGACGAGCGCCAGTTCCTAATTAACGGCCTATATCCGATCGAAGTTGATCAGGCTCGTGTTCTTCCGTTCTTCCAGGTTTACGACGTCAGTCTCGAACGAAAAAGAATTGGCTTGTTCGTCCCCCTTGTTGTCCATGACGAACTGGTCGGAGCCTTGTTTCTTGGAGAAAAAGCCGACGGCACGCCATATTCGAGCTACGACAAGGAGATCGTTTGTTCGATGGGCCGTCACATTGGCGTCGCTTTGGCGCAGCGAAATATGATGGCTGAGCTCGAACGCCGTGCCGAAGAGAACCGCAAGCTCTATGACGACCTGCGAATGACCTATAAGGACACCGTTCGTGCGTTTGCTGCCGCTATCGACCGCAAAGACAAATATACTGAGGGACATTCCGTCCGGGTTGGCAAATACACAGAGATAATCGCATCTGAGCTTGGCTGGGGTGAAGGCGAAGTTGAGGGAGCCGCAGTTGCCGGCTACTTGCATGACGTCGGAAAGCTAACGGTCGAGCGAAGGATCATCAACGCTCCCTACCGGATAAACGCGAAAGAATCAGCTGAGCTTAACCGCCATCCGGCCGTAGGCTATGAAATATTGCAGGCGATCCACCATCCATACGCCGACGTCCCGCTCGCCGCAAAATATCATCATGAGCGGATCGACGGGCGAGGTTATCCCGACGGACTGTATGACCGGGAGATCCCGTACATCGCCAAGATAGTCAGCCTCGCCGATTCCTTCGATGCGATGACGACCGACCGGCCCTACAAGCGCCGGCGCGCTGCCAATGAAGTGATCGAAGACCTGCGACTCAACCGAGGGAAGCAATTCGGCCCTGAGATCGTGACAGCTTTTCTACGCGGAATGTTCAAGGAGTTGACCGGCCAGTCGACTGACAGAAAATTTCGCCGGCTTCTCGGACGTGAATATATGGAGGCGGAGGGTATTGTTCCTATGCTGCAGGATGCTCTGAGCGACGTCCCATTGACATCACGGGCGTTCGCAACCCTGGAGCATTAAGCCCCGCTTTCCAACGCACGCCGGTAAGCCAGATCTGCGGCAGATACATCTTCTACCGCGATACCCAAAGATTTATACAAGGTAACTTCTTCATCCGACTGACGACCGCGTTTCTTTCCGGAGATCACCTCGCCGATCTCACCCACTACTTCTTTTGCAGCCATGATATCTCCCGATTCGACTAACGCAGCCTCCATCGAATCCACATAGGTTCTCGCTCGTTCCATCACCGCATCATCCAGTTCACGCCAGTCCGGACGGCAGGCGCCGACGGCATTAATGTGCATACCCGGCGATAGCCATTCTCCGGCAAGGACCGGAGTTGTCGAAGCAGTGGCAACAACGACAACATCCGTACCACGCACCGCCTCTTCAGCCGATCCGGCCGCCGTGACGCCGTAAGTCTCCGCGAATGCGAGCGCGTTTCGGGGACTCCAGACCCTAACCTCCCGAAATTCACGTACAAGCCTAAGCGCCTCAAGATGGCTCCGAGCTTGAACACCGGAGCCAAGGATCGCAAGGACGGACGAGTCCGCCCGGGCCAATAGCCGCGTCGCCACAGCGGACGCCGCCGCCGTACGCATCTCGGTGATCAGACGCCCGTCAACCATCACGATCGGTTCTCCCGTCTTTGGGTCGAACAGAATAATAATCCCTTGGTGCGTAGGCAAATGTTTGTTACCGGGATACAGGGTGACCAGCTTGGCGCCCAGCGCCCCATTGTACGCGGGCATCAGTCCGAAGAAGCCATTATGCTCAGCAACAGGCAAAACCGTCCGAACCGGCTGAACGGCCTTTCCGCCGGAAAACCCGCGGAGAGCCGCCGCCGTCTCTTCGATCAATTCATCCATCCGCAGCAACCTGCGGACGGCCTTTTCATTCAGTATCTTCACTGATTTCTTTAGAAGGCTATATAATCCCTTAGAGTTCGGTCAGGTCGTCCCGCTCGGCTTCGTTACCCCTCTTCTTGAAATATCTCTCTTCGAGCAGATTCAAAAAATGAAGGACGACGAAGACGATCGCCGTGCTCCCGATCGCAAGAAAGTATTTTTCCAGCCCGACCAACATGGCGATCGCCGCGGTCGTCAGTACCCCGGCTGCGGTTGTCAATCCTCTGACGCGCTTGTCCTTTCCCTGGAAAAAGATCATCCCCGCTCCGAGAAAACTGATCCCCATGACCGTCGCGACGATCAGATTTGAGGGATCGAATCGTATCAACTCACCGTACGAGCTAAACCTTGCGATCAAAAGGTCGCCAATCGAGAGGAACAGAACAACGGCAATACCAACCAGCACGTGGGTTCGGATTCCAGCCGCCTTCCCGGCCGATTCTCTTTCCCAACCGAGAGCTCCGGCAAGAACCATAACCAGCAGGATCCTCAGCAGAATATTGATGTCAATCTGGCTTATCTCATTCATGGTGCAGCTTTCTCAGGATTTTACAGAAGTTTCCAGCAGTTGGACGAATTTCTTTGCCGCCAGGGACAAGTTGCGGTCGCTCCTATGAATGATTCCTACGGGCCTTATCCATTCTTTCTCAACCAATTTGACCACGGACAGCAAACCCTTTCTCTCCGCTTCCATTACAGCTGGGTACGGCAGTATTGCCAGGCCAAACCCCACTTCGACCGCGCGTTTGATCGTTTCAATATTGTCGAATTCGGCAACTTTATTTACCTCGGCTCCGTGTGCCTTGAGGATCTTGTCCGTTGCCTTCCGGGTCGGCACGTCACGCTCGAAAAGAACGAAGTCCTGGCCGTTCAGGTCCTTGGTCTTGATCTGTGCGCGGGCTGCAAATTTGTGATCGTTCGGACAGGCAAGCACCAGCCGGTTCTCGGGCATTGGCGTGATCGTTAATCCACGCCTTGCTTCGGGAAACGCGACAATTCCCAGCTCGATCGTTCCGTTCAGCACGTCCCGGACGATCCTGGTGGTCCGCGAATATTCAAGATCGATCTTGGCCGACGGAAACTTTGACATAAACTCGCGAACCTTTGAAGGCAACTCATGAATGCCAACGCTGTAGACCGTCGCTACTTTTACCGTGCCGCCGATCTTTCCGACAATGCCGCGCAGGCTTTCCTGCAAATGATCATACGCGTCGAGCACATGCTTCGCTTCGCGGAAAAAGACCTCGCCCGCCGATGTTAGCTTCACTTCTCGACGCCCTCGAACGCGCTCGAGCAGCCGACGTTTGAACTTGTCCTCCAGCGATCGAATTTGCTGGCTGACCGCCGATTGCGTAATAAAATTCCGCTCGGCGGCAAGCGAAAAACTTTGGAGATCGACCAGGTCGCAAAAAACTTTAAGAGTTTCAATATGCATTTCTGATTAAATATTAATTATTCTAACACAAGCGTACAAGCATATTCATTTCTGCTAATAAATGATTTTATGTATAATCATCGAAAACGGAGCGAAGGATATGCTTTATTCTCCGAACATGACCCTGGGCGAGGCCAGGGAAGAATATTTCCGCCTTAATAATTTCGGCGAGGATGGCGGCTACCAGGAACGCTGGATCAAGACCAATATCTGGCGTATCCCCATCAGATTGCCAAATACCGAGGGGCGAAAGCGGGCAGTCAAGCTCCATGACCTGCATCATGTCCTGACCGAATATCCCACGACATGGCGCGGCGAAGCGGAGATATCTGCCTGGGAGATCGGCTCCGGAGGACTTCATCGCTACTATGCCGG
>Ga0126377_10004362_pt1 | contig 10277 bp, 9 predicted proteins | sample PanSoiMetPlot_22_FD_92647 | JGI IMG/M metagenome (GOLD analysis project Ga0126377, IMG submission 92647) | Tropical forest soil microbial communities from Panama - MetaG Plot_22 | ecosystem: Environmental > Terrestrial > Soil > Tropical forest > Bulk soil | place: Panama | collected 2016-02-17 | reverse complement strand
GCGTAGCAGCAGGCGGTGTCCTCCTCGACCGACCGGAGAAGACCGGCCGCCTCGAAGCGCAGCCTGGCCTCGAGCACGTCGGCGCTGGAGGCGACCTGCACGCCGAGATGGCTGACGTTGACGCCGGTGCGCGGTGCCTCCTGCATCGTGAGGTTGAGGGCCGGGCTCTCGAGGTCGAACTTCGCGTACCCCGGCCGGCGCTTCGTCGCGACCACCCCGAACGCCTTCTCGTAGAATGCGACGGCGCGGTCGATGCTGGACACATTGAGAGAGACATGGGGCTTGAGCACGTTCATGAGCCGTTTCCTTCGACAAAGCTCGAACAATCGGAGCAAGAAAAGGGTCGCGGATGCGACGAGACGCGGATCAGCAGCAGCGGCCGTTCCCCCGCCTGCAGCAGTCCTCCCACACGTACTCGGTCAGGATGCGCAGCGACGCGTAGTCGGCCGCGTAGTACTGATACGTCCCCTCCGAGCGGGTCGTCATCAGCCCGGCGTCGACCAGGCGGCGCAGGTGATGGCTGAGGGTGGAGGCGGGCATGTCGACGTGCGCCTGGATGTCACCCGCCGCGCAGCCCTCCTCGCCGCCCTGGACCACGTAGCGCAGAACCTTGAGCCGGACCGGGTGACCCAGCGCGCTCAGCTGCGCCGCCGATCGCTCCAGCTTCGAGCTCATGTCACTTCTTCTACTATTTTCGAATAAGAGCGGCAAGCACATTTCGCCGGCGAGCACGACACAATGCCGCACGGCGCAGAGCCAGGCCTCGGGGCACGAGCACCCCGCCGCGGGTCACTCGCTGTCGCCGGCCGGGGCGCAGCGGCCCGGGACCTTGGTCAGCGACGCGGTCTGGCGGGCCGGGTCGGCCAGGAGCTCGAGCTCGAGGGCCACGTTGTCCGATCGCATGCCGACCGGACCCGAGAGCATGCGGGCCTCGGGGCCGAGGTCCCCTTCCCACACCACGGCGCCGTCGACCCACACGTGCAGGTCCTGCCCGGTGAGCTCGGCGTGGAGCGAGTGCTCCGAGCCGGGCGCGAGGGTCGGCACCGGAGCCCGGCGCCGCGGCGACATCTTCTTGTACCCGCGGTTGCCGCACTCGCTGTTGACGCGCATGCCCGGGTTGCTCTTGATCTGGACCTCGATCCCCGGCTTCGGATCGATCCGCCACATCACATAGACCAGGTTGCAGCCGTCCTGGGCGCGCAGCTTGAGGCCGACCTGGCGTCGGATCTGGCCCGACGCCAGCGGCGCGACCTGCTCGGTCGCCCCGCGGTAGAGGAAGCGGAGCTCGCCGACGTCGCCCGACGAGCCCTGGGCCACCCCGCGCATCTTGGGCCCATCGACCCGCATCCGCCCGCGCGCCGCTCGCGCGACCCCGCCGCTGGTCACGCAGATCCCGCTGGCGTCGATCGCCCGGACCTGCGCCTGCGCGCGCCGCCCCGGCGGCTCACGGTCGGCTGGCATCGCGCCCGGCTCGTTGCCGCTGCACTGGTGGACCGCGATGCGCCAGGAGCCGACCCCGAGCAGGAACAGGAAGGTGATGACGACGGACTTCATTCCGTCTCGTCGCCCGGCCCATTGCGCAGGATCTCGCCCAGGCTCACCAGATGCGCGCGCAGGTACTCGTGCTCCGCCTTCACCTTGACCCACTCGAACCACAGCGTCTCGCGGTAGCGGCGGCTGTTGATGCTGGTCAGGGACTCGAGCTCGCCGAGCTGCTTCTCGAGGTCCGCCACCAGCGCCGCCGTCTCCTTCTCGCGCACCTTCTCGGCCCGCGCCGTTTCGCGCACCCGACGCAGCGTGATCGCGTTCTGCCCCGCGCGCTGCTGCCGGACGAAGCGGGCCCGCCCGTCGGCCGCGGTCTCGTTGGCCCCGCCCTGGAAGAGCGCGCCGACGTTGAAGCTGACCTGTGCCAGCGCGAACAGCGGCGAATCACCGGAGCTGTCGTCGATGAACCGATCGTAGCCGACGCGCAGGCTCACGTCCCACGCCTGGGCCCAGCGCAGCCTGCCCTCCTCGCGCTCCACGTCGGCCTCGGCCTCGTAGTACCTCTGCAGGGAGCCGCGGAACGGGGCGGCCTTGGCCGGCTGCGCCTCGCTCAGCTGTCGCCTGGTCTCCGCGGCCAGGGCGCGCAGCCCGTCGACGCGGAGCCTGGTCGCGGTCAGCTCCTGCAAGCTCGACTGCCGCGCTTCGAAGTCGCGAGTCGCGGTGTCGAGAAACGTCTGCGCCTCGGTCATCGCCTTGTCGAGCACGCGCGCGCGCGCCTGCAGCGCGCGATACGCCGTGTCCTGCTCCAGCTCGCCGAGCGACTCGTGGCTCCGGCACTGCGCCTCGGCCCGCGCCCGGGTCAGCGCGCCCTGATACAGGCCGCTCAGGCTGTAGCGGACACCGGCGGTGACGCGCAGATCGTTGCCGGTCGAGTCCGGCACCGCCGTCAGCCCGGTCTGGTCGAGGTAGCCGAAGCTGCCGAACACCTCGGGCGACCACAGGATCGCGCTCTGCGCCGCCGCCGCGCCCTCCACCCAGTCGCAGTAGCCGTCGTCCACCACCGTCGTCGCCTCGGTCTTCGCCTCCGCCGCCGTCTCACCCCCGGCCGGCTGGGCCAGGGCCGCCGCGCCGCCCCCGCCCAGGCAGGCGAGGAGCGCGGCGGCGAATGCACCGTTCGTGCGATTCCTCATGCGCTGCTCCTCGGTGCTCAGAAGAGGAGCGGCTTTCGTCCGACGAAGAGTACATTCTCCTCGGCAGCGCCGGCGTCGTCGAGCTTGAGCTCGATCATCTGCCCGCGCAGCATCTTGTCCCGGTTCGGGTGCTTGTACGTCACCTCGCCGGGCAGGATCGCCTGGACCGTGCCGGCCTCGTGGCAGATCACCATCTCGAGGGCGCAGGCATAGACCGGCGTCCCCGGCGTCACGCCCTCGAAGTTGGAGTACGGCACGAACGCGACGTCGGCCTTCCGGTCGGCCGCGCGCAGCTGCGGCGACTGCCGGATGCTCTTGAGGATGGCGTCGTGGCGCTCGAGGCTGGCCTGCAGCGCCTTGCGCTCCTCGGTCGCCTTGGCGCTCTCGAGGCGCGAGTTGTCGTAGTCCCGCTTGATCTTCAGGACGTCGTAGCTGAGGACCCCGGCGTCCTTCTTCTTCGACAGCACGTTCTCGAGCGCCGCCGACTCTTTGGCGAGGGACGAGGCGCGAGTCTCGAAGTCGGCCTGCCGCTCGGCCAGGGAGAGGTTGGAGTTGGCGATCTGCGCCTGCTGGTAGGTGCCGTTCAGCATGTCGTCGCGGTTGATGAGGCGCGCGTCGTACTCCTTCGACATCTCCTGCTTCGACTGCGCAGCGTACTCGTCGTTGGTGCTGCGGATGCGGCTGCGCTCGCCCCGGTACTTGCTGGCCAGGCCGGAGACCCGGCTCAGCGTGCTCTTGCGCTCGGCCAGGTCGGCCTTCACGGCCTTGACGAACTCGGCCTGGAAGTCCTGCTCCGACGCGATGAAGCGATCGGTGTGCTGCAGATCGACCGCGATCTTGTCGCGCACGGTGGCCTGCTCGGCCAGCTGCGACTTCAGCTGCAGCACGCTCTCGTCGGTGGGCGAGACCACCATCGGCTGGATCCAGCTGCTGCTGGCGAAGTAGAACGTGCTGGTCCCGATGTAGCCGACCAGCACGATGACGATGATGCTGAGGATGGCGAACCCGATCAGCCGGTACGTCGAGACGACGAGGCGCTGCACGCCGCCTTGCGCCGCCTTGCGCTGCGGCGCGATGCCGAGCCCCTCGAAATCGGCGTACGGCCGCGGCTCCGGCCTGTCGGCGACGGGCATTGGCGGCACGACCGGCGCCTGAATTTCCGGATCCGGGGCAGGCTGCCACGCTGTGGCGGCAGCGCTCGCGACGTTGCCATCGCCCGCCACCATCCTCGAGCCGCCTCCGCCGGTCTGGAGCGGCGGCACGAGTGCAAGCAACGTACGGGCTGCGGGGTTGCCCCCCTGCTGCGCCTGGTGGGCCTTCCTCTCGCGGGCCTTCGTCAGCTCGACGATGTCCGCGGGACGCCTCGACTGTTGCGGCCTGGCCTGGGGCTGCTGCGCCTTGGCCTGGGACCTGCCCCGGACCGGCGCGGCTGGCGGCGCTTTCTGCTGCGATACGGGGCTCACGATCCGCTGTGCGGGTCTACCGGTTGACGGTGACCCTGACGCAGATGTCGCGGGCCTGGACGATGGCTGCGGGAATTGCCTGGGGGCCGAGCCCTCAGCGAGCCTCTCGTCGGTCACAACCGGAAATTCCTGAACGGTTCTGGCTCCGGGTTTTCCGTGAACGTCTCTCGTGATTGCCATTTAGTCTCCGTCGGCAGTAGCAGCGATTCGGGTAGTGCAAGAGGTCCGCCATCGTCTGCTGCCGGTTGCCAGCGATCCAGTAGTCGAGGATCACTGCGTGTGCAAGTTCTGGCAAGTGACGACTTCCTGCCACGGTGGTGGCTGGATGGAGCGATCAGGCATGTCTGACACTGTTCCGCTCGCTTGCGTTCATTTGCCGCTCGCGACATGCATCGGTACCGCTCTTGCTTGGCTGAGCGAACGGCGCTTCCAATGTTTCCGGTCTACCTATTTATCTTCATCGTCTTTCTCAATCGATATCTCTTTGGCTTCTATCTCTCGCTCGTCCGCGGCAAGAAGTTCGACGAGACGATCGAGGGTTACGAGCCGACGATCGCCGTGGTGATCCCCCTCTATAACGAGGGGAAGTCCATCTACGACACGATCGTCAGCCTCATCCGGCTCGACTATCCGTCGGAGAAGCTGCAGGTCACGGTGGTCGACGACTGCTCGACCGACGACAGCTACGAGTGGGCGCGCAAGGCGAGCCTCGAGTACCCGAACGTGACCGTCCTGCGCAACCCCTACAACATGGGAAAGCGGAAGGGCATCAACCACGCCGTCCGCAAGGCCACGGCGGAGATCATCGTGTCCGTGGACTCCGACGTCATCGTCCACCCGCGCGCGCTCCGCGAGCTTGTCGCGCGCTTCGTCAGCCCCGACATCGCGGCGGTCGGCGGTCGCATCCACGTGTCCAACCCGAACGACAACTGGCTCACGCGGCTGCAGACCATCAAGTACTACTACGGGCAGGAGCACCTCAAGAACCTCGAGCGCTCGCTGCGCTCGGTCATGTGTCTGTCCGGCTGTCTCACCGCCTACCGGCGCCATGTCCTCATGGAGCTGGAGCCGATCCTCGAGAACCGCAACATCCTCGGCGTCCCCATCAAGTACGGCGAGGACCGGTTCCTCACCCGCCAGATCGTCAAGGCCGGCTATCGCACGTGCATGACGATGAAGGCGATGTGCTTCACGAAGGCGGTGACCGACCTGCGCAGCTACTTCAGCCAGCAGCTGCGCTGGAAGCGATCGAACATCGTCGACTTCATCGGCGGGCTGAGCCACGCGTGGCGGCTCCACCCGCTGCTGTGCGTCCAGTACCTCTCGATGTTCCTCCTCCTCCTGGTCTACCCCTTCGTCATCATCTTCCACCTGCTCGAGGGCCAGTTCTTTCAGCTGGCGGCCTTTCACCTCGCGGTGATCGCCTTCTTCGGGCTCATCTATCACTTCTCGCCGTCCACGCGCTCGCTTCCGCCGTGGCTGCGCGTCCATCCGATCGCCTTCCTGCCGATGGCCGTCCTCATGCCCGTGGCCTATCTCCTGCTGACGCCGCTCGGCCTCTTCACCCTCAACACCTCGAGCTGGGAGACGCGCGGCCACGTGCCGGGCGCCCCCGGCGCAGGAGGCCCCCGGTGATCGTCGCCGCGCATCAGCCGCACTACTTTCCGTGGCTCGGCTACGTCCACAAGATGGCGCAGGCCGACCTGTTCATCGTGATGGACGACCTCCAGTACGAGAAGGACAACTTCCAGAACCGGAACCGGATCAAGGTCAACAACTCGTCGGCCTGGCTCACCGTCCCGCTCGAGCGCGGGTCGCAGGCCGACCTCATCTGCGACAAGCGGATCAAGAACGACGGCTTCAGCGCCAAGGAGCACTGGCAGCGCCGCACCTGGGCGACGCTCCAGGTCCACTACGGCAAGGCGCCGCACTTCTCGCGCTACGCCGGCGAGCTCGAGGAGCTCTACACCCGCCCGTGGACCAGGCTGGTCGACGTGACGCTCCACATCCTCGAGCTGGTCCGCGGCTGGTTCGGGATCTCGAGTCCGATGCTGCTCTCGTCCTCGCTACAGCTCGAGGGCCAGAAGACCGACCGCATCATCGACTTCTGCCGCAAGGTCGGCGCCGACGTCTACCTGTCGGGCCGCGGCGGCTCGACGGGGTACCTCGACGTCGACGCGCTCCGGCAGAGCGGGGTCGACGTCGCCTGGCAGTCGTTCGAGCACCCGGTCTATCCCCAGCGCTATCCCGCCCTCGGCTTCATGCCGAGGATGTGCGTCCTCGACATGCTCTTCAACTGCGGGCCAGCCAGCCGAGACATCTTGTTGTCGACCGGCGAGCTCCGCGTGGCCGGATGAAGGTACGCCCATGAACCGTGTATTCGAAGATGGAAGACCAGGCAGGGTGCTCGCGTTTGGAGCCCACCCGGATGACCTGGAGGTCGGCGCGGGCGGACTCCTCGCCCGCCTGGTGAACGACGGCGCCGAGCTGACGATGGCGATCATGTCGATCCCGAATCGCTTCGAGGAGCGCTACACCGAGGCGCGCGCGGGCGCCCGCGTCCTCGGCGGCACACTCTCCCTCCTGGTCGAGGACAGGGAGTGCCGGGTCGAGGAGGTGCCGATGCACGAGCTGGTGGGCCGCCTCGACGGCCTGGTGGCCAGCACTCGCCCCGACCTGGTCGTCACGCACTCGCGCCACGACCTTCACTGGGATCACGGCCTGGTCAACCGCGCCACGCTGTCGGCGCTGCGGCGGACGCCGTGCGACCTGCTGGCGTTCCTGTCGAGCCCGGAGATGAACGCGCAGTCGCGCTCGCTCGGGCAGTGCTTCGCAGACATCTCTTCCACCATCGACACCAAGATCGAGGCGATCTCCGTCCACCGGAGCCAGCTGCCCAAGCTGGACCTCGAGTCGAGCCGCGACCTCGCCAGAGCGATGGGCCGCATCAGCGGCTTCGCCTTCGCCGAGACCTACGAAGTCCTACGCGTGCGCATCTGACGCCGATCCGATGGTTGGACCGGCAAAGCCCCAGGAGCTCTGTACATGATGATCGATAAACTAGGATCTCTCTTGTTCGCGACCGTGCTGGCAGGGCCAGGGCTGGTCGCCTGCGGCGGCGGCGGCGGCGGGGGCAACGGAGGCGGAGGCGGTGACGACGACGGAGCCTCCACCGACGATGGCTCGGGCGGCGACGGCACCGACGATGGCGCCACGGAGCCGGACGCCGGGGGCACCACGGTGGATGGATCGACCCCGACCGACGCGGCGCCCGGCGCATGCCTCAGCGCTCCCCGCCAGGAGCCGGAGGAGCCCTGGGTCCACGTCCCCGAGAGCGCGGGGATCGTCTACGTGAACGAGCCGCCCGCGTCCGGCACCCACTACCGGGTGTGGGCCACCTGGGACGTGGTGCACGGCGAGCTCGCCCGCGGCTACTGGGTGCACAACCTGGAGCACGGCGGCATCGTGCTGCTCCACCGGTCGGATGCGCCAGATGACGTCGTCCAGGCGCTGACCGCGGCGTTCGAGGCGATTCCAGTCGACGAGCAGTGCGGCCACCGACGGGCCATCGTCGCGACGGACGACCAGCTCAAGACGCCGGTCGCGGTCATCGCGGCCAACTTCGTGATGGACGGCACCTGCATCGATCAGGCGGCCCAGGACTCGATCCTCCAGTTCGTGACGGATCACCGCGGCAACGGGCCCGAGGACCTGTGCGACGAGGGCACCATCGAGTGATGCCGGCGCGGGCGGCGGCGCCCGCGCGCGAACGACCGCGCAGGCGCGCCCGGTGGCGCGCCGCGCGGCGAGGTGAAGCGGCCAGGTGAGGCGGGCCGCTTCGGCATGCCGATCCGGCATGTCCGCCTCGCTTCGCCGGGCCCGAGCGGCGGGCTCTCGCGCAGTTGCGCGGGCGCCGGTCGCGGGCGGCGCGGGCACGGCGCGTGCTCGGGCAACCCGGCCATGAAGACGATCGTATTCGCCGCGCTCGCGGCCCTTTTCCTCATGGCCGGCTGGTCGGCTCCGTCGTTCGCCGACTGCCCCATCAACCTCAAGATCAAGAACGACAACCCGGAAGGGAGCGGGACGATCATCTGGGTCTGGTTCCAGGACGGCGACAGCCGCAACAAGAAGACCGGCGGCACGTTCTGGAACCGCGTGTGCGGCTCGGGCGACGACTGCACATGCCCGACCTACACGAGCATCTATCCGGGCGAGGAGTACACCTGCGCCACTCACCTGGAAGACAGCTGCGGCTCCGACGATCGCGACTTCGACCTCGTCTACGACCAGGGCACGAGCGAGAGCAACAAGTCGGTGGTCGGCGCGGTCAAGGCGAAGCGCAACATCGAGATATGGGACGGCAAGACCGTCACCTTCACCTGGCAGTGAGCCGCCCGGAGCCGCCGCGGCCGGCGCCGCGCCGCCGCGCTACGATTGCGGCATGGCGAAGCCCTCCGACCCGCCCGATGCGGCCTCTCCTGCCACTGCCGCCGATCTGACCGCCGCCGCCGATCCGGCGGCCGTCGCCGATGTGGCCGCGCTCGTCGATCGCATGTCTGTCGGCGAGCAGGTGTCGCTGCTGGCCGGCGCCGACCACTGGCGCACCGTCGCGGTCCCGCGCCTGGGCGTCCCGCAGATCAAGGTGACCGACGGCCCCGCGGGCGCGCGCGGCGGCGGCGCGCTCGTCGGGGGGAGGCGGACGGCGGCGTTCCCGGTCGGCATCGCGCTGGGATCGACCTGGAACACCGAGCTCCTGCAGCGGGTCGGCGAGGCCCTGGCGCGCGAGGCGCTCGACAAGGGCGCCGTCGTCGTCCTGGCGCCGACGCTGAACCTCTTCCGCAACGCCCTGAACGGCAGGAACTTCGAGAACTACTCGGAGGACCCGGTCCTGACCGGGCGCCTGGCGATCGCGTACGTGCGGGGCCTGCAGTCGCGGGGCGTCGGCGCCACGCCCAAGCACTTCGCGGGCAACGAGTCGGAGTTCGAGCGCGACAGCATCGACAGCGAGATCCCGGAGCGCGCGCTGCGCGAGCTCTATCTGCGGCCGTTCGAGATGGTCGTCAGGGAGGCGAGGCCGTGGGCGATCATGACCGGCTACAACCGGCTGGGCGGCACGTTCTGCAGCGAGAACGTCGGCCTGCTGGAGGGCATCCTGCGCCGCGAGTGGGGGTTCGACGGCCTGGTCATGAGCGACTGGGGCGGCACCCACAGCGCCGGGGCGAGCGCGCGGGCCGGCCTCGCGCTCGAGATGCCCGGGCCCGCGAAGGCGCGGGCCGACCTGCTCGCCGAGGCGGAGCGCGATCCCGCGACCCGCGCCGCGGTCCGCGAGCGGGCGCGGGAGGTCCTGCACCTGGTCGCGCGCACGACCGACCTCGCGAGCCCGCGCGACGTGCGCGACGAGGCGGAGCGAGAGGTCGAGTATCCCGATACGCGCGCGCTGATCAGGAGGGCGGGCGCCGAGAGCGCCGTGCTGCTGAAGAACGCCGGCCTCCTCCCCCTCCCGGCGGACGCGAGGGTCGCGGTCATCGGTCCGAACGCCGCCGTGGGCCGCGTCATGGGGGGCGGCAGCGCGCAGATCAACGCCCACCGCCGGGTCTCGCCGCTCGACGGGCTGCGCGAGGCGCTGGGGGGCCGCGTCACCTACGCGCAGGGCTGCGACAACGAGCGCTACCTGCCGGTCGCGCAGGCCGCCATGACGATCGAGCTCCGCGCGGCCGACGGCGACGCCGTGCTCGCGCGCGAGGACAGGCTCGATGGCGAGGCGCAGTGGGTGGTGCTGCCCGCCGGCCTCCGACCCGATGCGTTCCGCGCGCGCCTCTCGCTCGAGGTGTCCGCACCGGAAGCCGGAGAGGTCGAGCTCAGCCTGATCAGCACCGGCCTCAGCCGGCTCTACCTGGCCGAGGGCGACGAGCTCCTGATCGACAACTGGGACGGCTGGCGTCCCGGCGACGCGCTGGTCGGCCTGGGCTCGGCGGAGGTCCGCTGCCGGCGCCATCTGGCCGCCGGGGCGCACAGGCTCTTCGCCGACTACGGCCCGAGGGCGTTCAAGGCGGGCGTGGCGCCCTTCCACGCGATCCGCATCGGCTTCGCGCGGCCGCTGCCGGCGAGCAGCGTGAGCGAGGCGGCCGCCGCCGCGGCG
>Ga0126377_10004360_pt1 | contig 10277 bp, 3 predicted proteins | sample PanSoiMetPlot_22_FD_92647 | JGI IMG/M metagenome (GOLD analysis project Ga0126377, IMG submission 92647) | Tropical forest soil microbial communities from Panama - MetaG Plot_22 | ecosystem: Environmental > Terrestrial > Soil > Tropical forest > Bulk soil | place: Panama | collected 2016-02-17 | reverse complement strand
TTTGGGGAAATTCTTTGGGGAAATTCTTTGGGGAAATTCTTTGGGGAAATTCTTTGGGGAAATTCTTTGGGGAAATTCTTTGGGGAAATTCTTCGAGGTGTTCTTTAGAGCGTTGTCGGAGGTTTGTATGGTCCGCCAGCCTGCGTATCGATATGAGTTTGGCCCTTTCCGTCTGGACGTCGCCGAGCGTTTGTTATTGCGCGATGGCGAGGCCGTGCCGCTCTCGCCCAAGGCGTTCGATCTGCTGCTGGCGCTCGTCGAGCGTCAGGGGCGGCTGCTCGAAAAAACCGAGTTGATGAAGCTGGTCTGGCCTGACACATTCGTCGAGGAGGCCAATCTCTCTTACACCATTTCACTGATCCGCAAGACGCTCGGCGAAGGGCCTGAGCCGCAGCAGTTCATCGAGACGGTTCCGAAGCACGGCTACCGCTTCATCGCCGAAGTGCGGCGGGAGCGGGCCGGCGGCGCGACCCCGAGCGCGCCAGCTGTGGCCGATGGCGCGGAGCTAGAGCCTGTTGGGGGAGCGATGCCTCTGGATTCGCAGTTATACATAACGCGGCCCGCCGACGAGCAATTCCGGGCCGCCATTGCGCGGCGCGACAGCATCGTGCTCATCAAAGGGGCGCGGCAGGTGGGCAAGACCTCGCTTCTGGCCCGCGGGCTCCAGCAGGCGCGCGAGGCCGGCTCGCGAATCGTCCTGACCGACCTTCAGATGCTCAACGAGGCCGACCTCGCCTCGGTCGAGACGCTCTTCCTGGCGCTCGCCGAATTGATCGCTTACAGGCTCGATCTGGGCGGCTGTCCGCGCGATGTGTGGGACCCGCTCCACAGCCCCAATTTCAATTTCGAGTGTTACCTGCAGCGCCATGCGCTCGGAGCGTCGCCGGCGCCGATCGTCTGGGGAGTGGACGAGGTGGATCGCCTCTTCTCGCGCCCGTTCGCGAGTGAAGTCTTCGGGCTTTTCCGCTCCTGGCACAACGCTCGCTCGCTCGACCCCGAAGGATCGTGGCGGCGCCTCACGTTGGTCATGGCTTACGCGACCGAAGCCCACCTCTTCATTACTGATCTCAATCAATCCCCGTTCAACGTCGGCACGCGGCTCACGCTCGAAGACTTCATGCCGGAGCAGGTCGCAGACCTCAACCTGCGCTACGGCGCCCCGCTTCGCACGGACGGCGAGGTCAGGCGATATTTCGGGCTCGTCGGCGGCAACCCCTATCTGGCTCAGCGCGGCCTGCACGAGATGGCGCAGCGACGGCTCGCGCTGAACGAATTAGAGGCGCTCGCCGCCCGCGATGACGGCCCCTTCGGCGACCACTTGCGCCGGATGCTGGCGGCGCTCGCTCAAGATCAGACGATGCGCCAGGCGATGATCGACGTGATCGACGGCGGAGCGTGTCCGAATGTGGAGAGCTTCTACCGTTTACGGAGCGCCGGCCTGATCGCTGGCGATTCGGAGAACGACGCGCGCCCGCGCTGCCGACTCTACGCCACATACCTGAAGGGGCGGCTGTGAATGAGCCTTCACGCCCCTGGGAGCGCCGCCCATCCTTGCCTGAGGGTAGCTCCGCAAGGAGCGCTGCGATGCAGGCAAGGATGGGCGGCGCTCCCAGGGTTTTCCGCAGGAGCGATTACTATGATCGGCGTCCATCTGAAATCCGATCGCGAGTTCGAGACTGACTTCTACATCACCGGCGGAACATTGCGGCGCGACGCGGCCTGCTACGTCGCGCGAGAGGCCGACTCCCGACTCTACGAGAATTTGACGCGAGGAGAGTACTGCTACGCGCTGACCGCGCGCCAAATGGGCAAATCGTCTCTGATGGTGCGAGCCGCCGCGCGACTGCGCGAAGAGGGCGCGGGTGTCGCAGTGCTCGATCTGACGGCCACGGGACAAAACATCACCGCCGAGCAATGGTATTACGGCCTGCTCGGACAGATCGGGCGACAACTGGCTCTCGAGGACGGGTTCAGGGAGTACTGGCTGGGCCACAGGATGTTCGGCCCGCTGCAGCGCTGGCTGGGGGCGATCCGCGAGGTCTTATTGCCTCGCTACGCGCGGCGCGGGGCGCGCGTGGTGATCTTCATTGACGAGATCGACGCCGTGCGCAGCCTGCCTTTTTCGACCGACGAATTCTTCGCCGGAATCCGTGAGCTTTACAACACGCGGGCCGAAGACGCGGAGCTCGAGCGATTGGCCTTCTGCCTGCTCGGAGTGGCGACGCCGTCCGACCTGATCCGCGACACTCGAACGACGCCCTTCAACATCGGACGGCGAATAGACCTGCGCGACTTCACGCCTTCGGAGGCTTCGCTGCTCGCGCGGGGTTTGCGACGCGATGAAAAAACCAATGCGGCGCTGCTCAACCGCGTTCTCTACTGGACGGGCGGGCACCCTTACCTGACGCAGCGACTCTGCCAGGCGGTCGCCGAAGACGCGAGCGTCGAGGATGCGAGCGGCGTCGACCGTCGCTGCGCAGAGATGTTTCTCTCGCCGCAGGCGCGCGTGCGCGACGACAACCTGTTGTTCGTGCGCGAGCGGCTGCTGCGGAGCGAGGTTGATCTGGCCGGCCTGTTGAGCATTTACGCCGAAGCGCGTCGGCGCAAGCGCGTGCGCTACGTGGAGACTGACCCGTTCATGAGCGTCTTGCGGCTTTCGGGGGTCGCGCGGCTTCGAGACGGATCGCTGCAAGTGCGCAATCGGATCTACGAACGCGTCTTCGATCAGGACTGGATCAAAGAGAGCATGCCGGAGGCCGAGACGCAGAGGCAGCGCGCGGCCTTTCGGCGCGGCGCGCGACGCGCGCTCGCCCTCGCCGCGGTGGTCGTGGCCGTAATCGCCGCCCTGGCCTTCACCGCCACCCGGCAGCGAGACCGCGCAGAGGCCGAAGCGCGCCGCGCCGACTCGAGCGCCGAGGAAGCGCGTGGGGCCCTGGCCGAAGCGCAGCGACAGCGGCTGATGGCCGAGCAGGAGCGAATCGAAGCCGACGAGCAGCGGCGACGAGCGGAGGCCCAGCGCTTGATCGCGGATGAACAGGGGCGGCAAGCCTCCGCTCAGCAACTTCGCGCCGAACGGCAGGAAGCCGCCAATAACAAACTGCTCTACGCCGCGCAGATGAACCTGGCCGGACAGGATTGGCAGACGGCCAATATTTCTAGGATGCGCGAATTGGTAGAAAGTCATTGGCCCCGCCGGGGACTGGAAGATTTGCGCGGCTTCGAGTGGTATTACTTCTGGCAGCTTCTCCACGGTTACAGGCTCTCGCTACCGCATGGCGCCGCGGTCTTCTCGGTCGCTTTCTCGCCAGACGGCAAAAAAGTGGCGATCGGCGGCCATTCCCTCGAAGTTAAGGTGTGGGACGCAGGCTCCGGGCGGGAAATCAAGACTCTCAAAGATTACTCGAGTCCTGTCAAATCAGTGGCCTTCTCGCCGGACGGCGCCATATTAGCTACAGGTAGTTACGACGGCGGGATCAGACTCTGGGATACGGCCACGTGGCGCACGCTGGCCACGGTCAAGGGGCACAAGGATCAGACATCATCGGTTGCGTTCTCACCCGACGGAAAAACGCTGGCGTCGGGGAGTTGGGACGGCTACGTGAAGCTGTGGGACGTGGGCGCCATGCGCGAGATCAAATCGATACAGGCGCACACCAACTGGGTCTGGTCAGTCGCGTTCTCTCCCAACGGCCAGACGCTCGCCTCGGCCAGCGAGGATCACACGATCAAACTCTGGTCAGTCAAACTCGGCTGGAAGCTGTCCACATTCAATGGGCATAAGGCCAGCGTCTACTCAGTAGCGTTCTCGCCCGACGGATCGAGACTCGCCAGCGGCGGCAATGATCACACCGCGATGGTCTGGGACGTCGCGACCGCGAAACCTCTGACCACTCTCAACGGTCATGCCCTCGATGTCTACTCCGTGGCTTTCTCTCCCGACGGGAGAAGATTGGCGACAGGGAGTTGGGATCGCCAGGTGAAGTTGTGGGATATGGCGACGTGGCGAGAGATTGCGACTATCAAAGGGAACGCGGAAGGAATCTGGGCCGTGGCTTTCTCGCCTGACGGTAAAACCCTGATCACAGGCAGCGAGGACGCTACGGCGAAATTGTGGGATGTGAATAAAGCGCTGGAATCGGGAGTGATCGGAACCCATCTGAGCGAGGTGAACTCCATAAGCTTTTCTCCTGACGGTAAACGATTGGCCACCGCGAGTAACCTTTCGGTGAAGGTCTGGAGCGCCGCCAATGGTCAACTCATAACCAGCTTCACGAACAATTCGGCCGTCCGCTGCATCTCATACTCTCCCGACGGCAAAACGATCGCGGTTACAGGCGCGAGGCCTGACATAATCACGCTCTGGAATACCGCCACTGACCAGAAGCTCATTCTGAAAGGTCACGGCGGAATCTTCTCTCTGGCGTGGGCGCCCGACGGTAAAACGCTCGCTTCGGGAAGCAGGGATTCCACCATTAAGTTGTGGGACGTCGGCGCCGGGCGCGAGATCGCCGTCCTACGCGGGCACACAAGGGGAGTCAAAGCCGTGGTCTTTTACGACAATGGATCGAAACTGGCCTCCGGCGCCGACGACAGCACGGTCAAACTCTGGGACGTAGGCGCCGCGCGAGAGATCACTTCGCTTAACGCCCACGAGAAAGGAATCAATTCGATAGCCCTCTCCTCTGACAGCAGGACGCTGGCCACAGGAAGCCAGGATCGCACAATCAAGTTGTGGGATATGCGGACACTCCGTGAAGTGGGCGCGCTTCAAGGCCATTCCGGCGCCGTTAGGTCGGTCGCCTTCTCACCCGATGGCAAGAGGCTGGTCAGCGGCGGCGAAGATAATACGGTCAAGATCTGGGATACGGACACCAACCGGGAACTCACCATCTTACATGGCCACACGGACTTCGTTTATAGCGTGGCCTTCTCTCCCGATGGAAAGACGCTGGCGTCATGTGGACGAGACAGCACAGCCAGATTGTGGCGAGCCGCCACGGAACAGGAAGTCATGGCGCGCAACCGCTGATCGACACCATGATTGGGATATTAAACCGCAGAGGCCGCAGAGGTACGCAGGGAAAGATCAGTCTGGATCGTTCTCTGCGCAACTCTGCGGCCTCTGCGGTTGGATTATCTGTACTAATGTTACGTGATCTGATTTAGCTGCTTATTTATGGCGATTGCGCTGTGGCCTTAACGCAAACGAAGTTTTCCGACTCGCCAAGCGCCATGACCCTTATGCCCTCCGCGCCACTCATTTGCTTGAACGCCTGTTTATCTATAACGGCAATCAGTTCCGGACAGGAACCAAGCGCCTCCCTTACCGTATTCAATTCGGTGAGGTGAACACAATAACGATTGGCGTACCAAACAAGCTGGCTCATGTAATTGTGGCGGCGCTCGCCATATGTATAAAGGATCACGCGCCGCTCCGGATTCGAGTTAGCGTCAATGATCGGTGCCAGAGATTGCATGTCTTCCGCGCGCTGCCTCGGCTTCGGAAACAGAGCGGCAAGAAGTAACGCGGCCAGCGCCAGGAGGTACGCCAATTTAACCCAGCGGGCCGAACGACCTGAAGCGGCCCAGCGGCTCAACGGCGCCGCCGCAAGGATCGCAAAAGCGGGAAAAATCGGCATTATGTACCGTAACACTTTTGCCTCAGCGACGCTGAAAGGGACGAGCACGCAAGCCACCCAAATGACCAGCAGCGCCGCGGCGCCGTCACGAGAGCGGACGAGAGCCTTTACCTGCCCAACCAGGCCGATCAGCGCCAGCGGAAGCCACGGCCAGTAATGCCGCAAGAGTAGCTTGGGGTATTCCACAAACCCCAGTACGACCCGGCTAAATCTCCCTCTTGAGTCTGAACGCGTCGCCACGTCGAGAGGGAGGATGGTCTTGAAGTCTTGCCCATCAATTGTTCGGCAGAGAATAACGTCTTGCTGTCGTAAATCATCTCTTACACCCGCCTCTGGCCCGCCAATTTTACTCGCGACAAACGAGAAATGCTCCTTGAGAAACCGACCTCCGTATAAACTGTACTGTGAGCCGTACCAGACAACAGGCAGCGCGATGGAAAGCGCTACTGCGCCGATGAAATGCTTTGACAACATCAGCGATCGCTTTCCAGCAACGATCGTGTGCAAAAATATTATCCCGAGGGGAATTAGACCTAACACTGATCGCGTCAGGATTGCGGCTCCGATCGCGATCCCGGAGAGCGGAAAATTGCTCGGCTCTTTCAGGCCTTTCAGGTAGAGGTATATCGCAAGCGTGAAGAAGAATGTGAATGGCGCGTCCGTCATGGAATGCATCGCATATTTGATAAAGTATTGCGTGCCACTCATGATCGCCATGGTCAGCGTCGGCGCCCAGAAACCATTGAACAACTCTTTCGCTATCAAATAGGCTAATACTATTGTGAGCAGGCCTGAGAGCGCCGCCGGAAACTTCGCAGCGAAATCCGTAATGCCGAAGATCTTCATCGACAGAGCTTCCAACCAGGGAAACATCGGCGGGAACTCGAAAACGTGATAACCGTTCAGACGTAAACTCCACCAGTCTCCGCTGAGTAGCATTTGTTTGCCATAGTGCGCATAGAAAGCGTCGTCATATCCGCTCAGGCCACCCTTATGCAGGCTCGAAAACAAAAGGATTGAGGATATTACAAAGAGGAGCCAGAATTGGTATTCCCTCTTCCCCAAAAAACGATCGACAAGTCCTAGCGCGTTAGGCATAAATTCGTGGCTAAATGGGATCTTCTCTGTTAGCAGACTGGTTAGTGGGACAATTTGCTTAACTTGCCATTACTCACATTTGTGCGCGAAGCGGACGTTTACATTCTCAGCCTGCGGAGCAGGCGGCAGAATAGAGCCTGGGGTGAAGCGTCAGCGGAACCCCAGGAACGCCGCATCGAAAGCCATCAAGCCCGCGAACGCGGGCGACAGCGCGTCCTCACAGATACCTTTCGTTGTATTCAATACCATTCGCCGCCAAAAATTCTATGAACTCGTCCCTGAATGGCTGTCGCCCGCGTTCGCGGGCTCGTGTGTTTTTAGGAGCCGAATTCCTGGGGTTGCCGCCTTCGGCTTCACCCCAGGCTTTATGCTGCCGCCCGCATCCGCGGGCTGAAATCCGCGCACTGCATTTTGTGTAAAATGTGGGTAATGACAAGTTTGCCAAATTGTCCCACTTCTTAAGGCAAACTGAAATCTGTCCAACTATTGGCTGCTCTGATCCAGCATCGGCGACCGCACGCCATGCTCCCGCGCCTCTTCAATCGCTTTTTCGTATCCGGCGTCGACGTGGCGGATGATGCCCATCCCCGGATCGGTCGTCAGCACGCGCTGCAACCGTCGCGACGCGTCAGAAGTCCCGTCGGCGACCACGACCATTCCGGCGTGCAGCGAATAACCGATTCCCACGCCTCCTCCGTTGTGGATCGAAACCCACGACGCCCCGGCCGCGGTGTTGACCATCGCGTTGAGCAGCGGCCAATCGGCGATGGCGTCCGAGCCGTCAATCATCCCTTCGGTCTCCCGGTACGGTGAAGCGACCGAGCCGCTGTCGAGATGATCACGGCCAATAACAATTGGCGCGTCGAGCTTTCCATGGCGAACCAACTCGTTCATCGCTACGCCGAATTCGGCGCGGGCGCCGTAGCCGAGCCAGCAGACGCGCGCCGGCAGCCCTTGAAACTTAATGCGTTCCCGCGCCAGTTTCAGCCAGCGGTCCAGCACGGGGTCGTTCGGAAAAAGCTCCTGCGCCAGATCGTCCGTTTTGCTAATGTCCTCGGGATTGCCGGACAGCGCCACCCAGCGGAACGGCCCGCGCCCTTCGCAAAAGAGCGGACGGATGTATTCGGGCACGAAGCCCGGGATCTCGAAGGCGTCCTCGACGCCCATCTGCTCGGCCTGCGCGCGAATGTTGTTCCCGTAATCGAAAGTCACCGCGCCCATCCGCTTCAGATCGAGCATCGCGCGGACGTGCGTGGCCATCGTTCCCATCGCTCGACTGACGTATTCATCGGGATTTTCACGCCGTAGCCTCAACGCGTCAGGCAACGACATCCCGTTCGGCAGGTAGCCGTTCAATGCGTCGTGCGCGCTGGTCTGATCGGTCAACACGTCGGGAACGACGCCGCGCCGAACAAGCTCAGGCAGCACGTCGCCGCAATTGCCCACCAGTCCGACGGAGATCGCCGCGCCGCGCTTCCTCGCTTCGTCGATTTTGCCCAGAGCGTCGTCGAGGTCGTAACTGATTTCGTCGCAGTAACCGGTTTGGAGGCGCTTCTCGATGCGGTCCGGGTCGACGTCGATGCCCAGAAAACACGCGCCGTTCATTGTCGCGGCCAACGGCTGCGCGCCCCCCATCCCGCCCATCCCGCCGGAGACGACCAACTTCCCCGCCAAAGAACCATTGAAGTGTTTTTCGCCGACGGCGGCGAAGGTCTCGAATGTGCCCTGAACGATTCCCTGGCTGCCGATGTAAATCCACGAACCGGCGGTCATCTGGCCGTACATCGTCAATCCCATCCGCTCCAGCCGATGAAATTCGTTCCAGTTCGACCATTGGCCCACGAGATTCGAGTTGGCTATCAACACGCGCGGCGCTTCCTCGTGCGTGCGGAAGACGCCCACCGGCTTGCCCGATTGCACCAGCAGAGTTTCGTCGTTGTCCAGCTCGCGCAAACTGCGCACGATGGCGTCGAAGCATCGCCAGTCACGGGCCGCTTTACCAGCGCCGCCGTAAACGACCAGTTCGTCGGGTCGCTCGGCGACCTCGGGGTCGAGATTGTTCATCAACATCCGCATCGCGGCCTCCTGCGCCCAACCTTTGCAACTGAGCTGGTCGCCCCGCGGAGCCTTGACTAGTCTTGAAGCGTTCATGTTTTTTCCCCTCCGAGTCCGTACTATACTCCGCCAGAATGACGCAGTTCCAATTCACTTCACGATGAAAATCGTCCCTGGGTACGCGCCGCTTCCAGCGCGCAGGCGTGGAGAGTAGACCCGTTGGAAATAATAGCGCGGCTGGAGCCGGATGCGCGCGATTGCAGGCGATATTCAACCAATCAATACGCCTTTCGCCATGCCTGCGCGCTGGAAGCGGCGCGTACCCAGGGATTTTCTGAGGATCGCCCTATGAAAACGATTGCGCGTCTGTTTGCATTTTCGCTCATCTGCGCCGCGTTGATCTCGTCCGGCGCTTTTCAAAATCAACCAATCAGAGCAGCCAAGCTCGTCTCTCAACCCCGTAAAGTCAAAGCTCTGGCAGGAGGGACGCTGATTGACGGTTACGGCGGACCGCCGCTTCGTAACAGCGCCATAATCATCGAAGGCGATCGTATCAAGGCCGTCGGCCAGATCGGAACTTTGCCGATCCCGGAAGACGCCGAGATGATTTCTACCGAAGGAATGACCGTGCTGCCGGGTTTGTGGGATATGCATGTCCACTTGATGATCAACGGCCACAGCGATTATGCGCACTGGGACAAGACCTATCCTCCGCTGCTCGGCTCTGTGATTATGCCGGCCTCGGCCAAACAACTGCTTCTGGCCGGCGTGACCAGCGCGCGCGATCTGGGCGGGCCGTTGAAAGAAAGCATCGACGTCCGCGACGCCATCAACGCCGGTAAAATCCCAGGCCCGACGCTCTACGTCTCAGGCCCTTTCATTCAACATGAACCTTATCCCGGCACAGAATATTTCCGCTGGGGAGTCAAAGGCGTTGACGACGCGCGGGCCAAAGTCCGCAAGCTCGCCGAGGCCGGCGTCAACGTCATAAAGCTGATTGACCAGGATCAGATGACGATGGATGAAGTCCGCGCCGTGGTTGACGAAGCGCACAAGCATAAGCTTCCGGTGGTCGCGCATTCGCACCGCCCCGATGAAATTCGCCGGGGATTGCAGGCCGGAGTTGACTGCTTCGAGCACACCGGATTGTCGTCGGCGCCCGAATACCCGCCCGACATCATTGCGATGATCCGCGAGCGCGCCGCGCAAATGGCTCTCGGCCCGCTCTTCTGGACGCCAACGATCGAAGGACTGTTCAACTATGAATATCTGCGCGACAACCCCGAACAGCTCGACGACCCGGCCTGGCATGAAGGACTGACGCCGGATATCATCGCCGACATCCGAAAATCGATCGAACATCCCGACCGCCTCTCATATTTCCAACTCAACCCGATCCGCCGGCCCACGCTGGCGAAGAAATTCAACCAACTGCGCGAATCCGGCGTCGTGCAATTGATCGGCACTGACAGCGGCATTCCGATG
>Ga0126377_10004358_pt1 | contig 10280 bp, 5 predicted proteins | sample PanSoiMetPlot_22_FD_92647 | JGI IMG/M metagenome (GOLD analysis project Ga0126377, IMG submission 92647) | Tropical forest soil microbial communities from Panama - MetaG Plot_22 | ecosystem: Environmental > Terrestrial > Soil > Tropical forest > Bulk soil | place: Panama | collected 2016-02-17 | reverse complement strand
TGGTCATGTCGCCGCACGTCGACACCGCCCTCCTCGATCGCAACATCCCCAGCACCCTCCCGGTCGTGCTGCTCAACAACCCGCTGGGCGACACGCGCCACTCGACGGTCACCATCGACAGCTACCGCGGCGCGCGCGCGATGGTCCGCCACCTGGTCGCCCGCGGACGCCGGCGCATCGCGCACATCGCCGGGCCCGACCTGAACTACGACTCGCGTGAGCGCCTGCGCGGCTTCATCGACGAGATGGCTGCCTCGGTCCCCGAGCACCAGCCCCTGGTCCTCGAGGGCGACTTCGGCGAGCGCTCGGGCTACCTGGCCGGCAAGGCGCTGGCGGCCCGCGACGAGCGACCGGAGGCGGTCTTCGCGGCCAACGACGTCATGGCGGTCGGCTGCCTGCTCGCCTTCCGCGAGGCGGGCGTGGTGGTGCCCGACGACGTCGCGCTGGCCGGCTTCGACGACATCCCGGTCGCGGCGCTCGTGAGCCCTTCGCTCACCACCATGCGCGTGCGCATCGCCGACCTGGGCGAGAGCGCCCTGACACATCTCCTGCTCAGCATCGAGAGTCCAAAGAGAACCAGACGGGTCGCGCAGGCTTTTCAGCCCGAGCTCGTGGTGCGCGAGTCCTGCGGCCCGGAAGAACCTGAGGAGCCACAGAAACGACGCCGCCGGCGTCCAGTAGTGGGGGTCTCATGACACTGACGACGATGACGACAAGGATCGGCCGACTGTGCTTGCTGCTGGGGCTCGTCGGCCTGTTTCTCCCAGCGCTCACGTCACGCGAGGCGCTCGCTCAGCGAACGACCGCCGACGTGACCATCCAGGTCACCGCGGGCGGCGGCGCGCCGCCCTCCGGGGTCACCGTCGTGGTGCTCAACACCGACAGCGGCTTCGCCGCGCTCGCCACCGCCCGCAACGACGGATCGCACTTCGTCGCCGGCCTCGCCCCGGGCGAGTACCTCATCACCGCGACCCAGCCCGGGGGCAAGGAGGTCTATCGCCTGGTGAGAGTCGGCGTGGGCCAGAGCGCGACGGTCGGCATCGACCTCGGCGAGACGCCCATCGAGGGCAAGGGCGAGACCATCGTGGTCGAGGGCAAGGTCAGCGAGAGCACGACCTCCGAGATCGGCGTCAACGTGACGCGCGAGCAGATCGACAACCTGCCGCAGAACACCCGCAACTTCCTCAACTTCGCCCAGCTCGCGCCCGGCGTGCGCCTCAACCAGGACCAGTTCCGCCAGGAGCTGCAGGCCGGCGCGCAGGCGGCGGCGCAGACCAACATCTTCATCGACGGGGTCAGCATCAAGAGCCAGGTCCTGCAGGGCGGCACCGTGGGCCAGGACTCGAGCCGCGGCAATCCCTTCCCGCAGCTGGCCGTCGATCAGTTCCGCGTCATCACCCAGAACTACAAGGCCGAGTACGAGCAGGCCGGCAGCGCCGTCATCAGCGCGGTGACTCGCACGGGCGGCAACGAGTACCACGGCGACGTCTTCACCCAGTTCCAGCACGACAGCCTGCAGGCGACCGACTTCTTCACCGCCGAGCGCGGCGACCCCAAGCCCGACCTGTCTCGCTACCAGGTGGGCGCCGCGGCCGGCGGGCCCATCGTCAAGGACAAGGCCTTCATCTTCCTGACCTACGAGGGCAACTACCAGAACCGGCAGAACCAGGTCTTCCTCGGCGGCGCCCCCACGCCGGCCGACCAGGCCCAGTTCGGCGACTTCGAGGGCACCTTCACCAGCCCGTTCCGCGAGCACCTCGGCTTCGGCAAGTTCACCTGGCGCCCGGCCGACAACCAGAACGTCGACGTCAGCGCGAGCCTCCGCACCGAGACCGACGTGCGCAGCTTCGGAACCCCCGACGCTCAGCTCGCCTTCGACAACGCCGAGAACGTCAAGAATCGCGTCGTCACCGCCTCCGCGCGGCACCAGCTGTGGCTCGGCTCGGTCCTCCACGAGGCCACCATTCAGTTCCTGCAGAACGCCTTCAACCCGACGGCGGAGAACTTCACCACCCCGGGCCAGGAGTTCCACGACGGAATCGACGGAGGCGCCCCCCTCCTCATCAAGATCGGCGGCCGCTCCAGCGATCAGAACATCGGACAGACGAGCTTCACCCTGCGCGACGACGTCACCGTCTCGGACATCTCCGCCGGCGGCCAGCACGTCTTCAAGACCGGGATCAAGGCCTCCTTCAACCACTACAAGGAGGACAAGCAGCTCGACGAGAACCCGACCTTCCGCTACTTCCGCGGCGACGTCGTGGACATGACCGATCCGGCGAACCCGGTGACCAAGACGCTGGACTTCTCGCAGCCGTCCGAGGCGGTCTTCGGCACCGGCGATGCGCTGGTCGATGCCAACAACGCCATCTTCGGCCTCTACGTGCAGGACGACTGGGCGATCGGCAAGCGCCTGACCCTGAACCTCGGCGTCCGCTGGGACGTCGAGACCAACGGCCTCAACAACGACTACGTCACCCCGCAGAGCGTCCGCGACGCGATGGCGGTCCTCGCGCCCATGGTCGAGGCCGCCAACGGGCCGGGCACCTTCCAGCTCGACCACTACATCACCGACGGCCGATCCGATCGCCCGATCTTCCTGGGCGCCGTCCAGCCCCGCGTCGGCTTCGCGCTCGACGTGCTGGGCGATCGCAACACGACCCTGTTCGGCGGCGCCGGGCGCTACTACGATCGCAACCTGTTCGACGATGGCGTCAACGAGAAGTACCGCCTGCAGCACGAGTCGCGCACGTTCCTGTTCTCGAACGACGGCCTCCCCCGCAACGGCCAGAACACCATCCAGTGGATGCCGCAGTACCAGAGCGCGGCCGGCCTGAGCCAGCTCATCGAGCAGGGCAGCGCGCCCGATCCGGAGATCTTTCTGCTCGAGAACGACACCAAGCCGGTCCACACGGATCACTACAGCATCGGCGTGCGCCAGAAGGCCGGCCCGACCAACGCCACCGTCACGTTCACTCACATGCGCAGCGAGAACGTGCTCGGCTTCTATCCGCTCAACCGCAACTTCAACCCGGATCCCGCCACCGGCGGCCGCGGGTACATCGACGTCCCCGACGACGGCGTCGCCAACGTGATCGCCTCGTCCGACGACCGCGAGACGCGCTACACCGCGCTACAAGTCACCCTCGAGAAGCCGCTCAGCGCCGAGATGTCGGCCGGCGGGATCAGCTGGGGCGCCGCGATCGCCTACACGCTCGGCTGGGCCAGGGAGCGCGGCAACCAGTTCGAGTTCGACTTCACCACCCCGGGCAACGCCCCCATGGTGCCGACCGGCAACGACGAGCGCCATCGCCTGATCCTGTCCGGCATCACCGTGCTGCCGCTCGACTTCACGCTGTCCACGTTCATCACCCTCGGCAGCGGCCTGCCCTTCACCATCATCGACGTCAGGCCCGGCGACACCGACCGCGATCGCATCATCGACCGCAACGGCGGCCGCAGCGACAAGGTCCTCGAGTACAAGCAGATCGACGCGCGCATCGGGAAGTCCTTCAAGCTGGTCGACCAGCACCGGATCGACGCCTTCGTCGAGTGCTTCAACCTCTTCAACTGGAAGAACTTCGGCGGCTACAACGGCTTCATCCCGGTCGACGGCATCCAGGCGAACCCGGACTACGGCCATCCGAACGTCCTGGTCGGGCCGCCGCGCGCGTTCCAGCTCGGCATGGCCTATCACTTCTGAGCGCGCGGCCCGGCCCGGCCCGGTTCGACCTGACCTGACCTGACGTGACGTGACGTGATGCGCACGACCTACAGCGCGAGCCGCTGGCCCGGCCGCGCCGCGGTGGCGATGTCTCTATCGCTTCTCCTCGGCGCGGTCCCGGGCTGCGGCGGCGACGGCTCCTCGATGGAGCCGCCGAACGACGCGATGATGCCCGGCACGACGTTCACGCCGGACGAGGTGCTCGACGACCTGGAGGAGCGCACGTTCCGCTTCTTCTGGGAGACCGCCAACGCCGACAACGGCCTGGTGCCCGACCGCTACCCGACGCCGTCGTTCAGCAGCATCGCGGCGATCGGGTTCGGCCTGACCGCGTACGGCATCGGCGTCGAGCAGGGCTACGTCAGCCGTGAGGACGCCCGCGCGCGCGTCTTGACCACGCTCCGCTTCCTGAGCGACGCGCCGCAGGGCGAAGGCGAGCAGGGCACGACGGGGTTCAACGGCTTCTTCTACCACTTCCTCGACATGGACACGGGCGAGCGCTTCCAGGACGTGGAGCTCTCGACCGTCGACACGTCGCTGCTCCTGGCCGGGGTGCTCTTCTGCCAGTCCTACTTCGACGGGGACGACCCCAACGAGGCGGAGATCCGCCAGCTGGCCGAGGACATCTACGACCGGGTCGACTGGACCTGGGCGCAAGCCCGGCCGCCGGCCATCTCGCACGGCTGGAAGCCGGAGGACGGATTCCTGCCCTTCGACTGGCTGGGCTACAACGAGGCCATGGTGGTCTACATCCTCGCGCTCGGCTCGCCGACTCATCCGGTCGAGCCCGAGGCGTGGGACCTGTGGACCTCGCCCTATGACCAGCAGTGGGGAGTCTTCGACGGACAGGAGCACCTGTTCTTCCCGCCGCTGTTCGGCCACCAGTACAGCCACGTCTGGATCGACTTCCGCGGCATCCAGGATGCCTTCATGGCCGAGAAGGGCATCGACTACTTCGAGAACAGCCGCCGCGCCGTGCTGGCCCAGCAGGCCTACGCGACGGAGAACCCGGAGGGGTGGAACGGCTACGGCGAGAAGGTCTGGGGCCTGACCGCCTGCGACGGACCGGCCGACGTGGAGCTCGAGTTCGGCGGCGAGACGCGCACCTTCCACTCCTACTCGGCGCGCGGGCCGCACCAGACCGACGACGGCACCATCGCGCCGACCGCGGCCGCGTCGTCGATCGCGTTCGCCCCGGACGAGGCGATCGCCGCCACCGTGGAGCTGCGCAACCGCTTCGGCGAGAACATCTACGACCAGTACGGCTTCCTCGACGCGTTCAACCCCAGCTTCGAGTTCGACGCCCCTGTGGTCGGCGGCAGGGTGGTGCCCGGTTTCGGCTGGGTCGACACCGACTACCTCGGCATCGACCAGGGGCCGATCCTGGCCATGCTGGCCAACTACCGGAGCGAGCTGGTGTGGCAGGTCATGCAGCGCAACCCGCACATCCGGACCGGGCTGGAGCGCGCGGGATTCACCGGGGGGTGGCTCGAGGCCGAAAAATGAGCCCGGCCGGCACGGCGCGCTCGCTCGCCTGCGCCGCGGTCATCGCCGGCCTGGCGGCGTGCGCGGGGTCGGACGAGACCGTGCTGACCCTGTGGGCGGTCGGGCGCGAGGGCGAGCTGGTCGCGCAGCTGACCCAGGAGTTCGAGGCCAGCCACCCGGGCATCCGCATCGACGTGCAGCAGCTGCCGTGGCGCGGCGCGCACGAGAAGCTGCTCACCTCGTTCGTCGGCGAGGCCACGCCCGACCTGGCGCAGATGGGCAACACATGGATCCCTGAGTTCGCCGAGCTGGGCGCGCTGGCCCCGCTCGACCGCGAGCTCGCCGCCTCGCCGATCGTCGACCAGAAGGACTACTTCCCCGGCATCTGGGACACCAACGTCTACAAGGGCCACGTCTACGGCGTGCCCTGGTACGTCGACACCCGCATCCTGTTCTACCGGCGCGACCTCCTGGCCCGGGCCGGCTACGACCATCCGCCGCGCAGCTGGGACGAGTGGCTCGACATGATGCGCGCGATCGTGAAGCGCGAGGGGCGCGACCACTACGCCGCCCTCCTGCCGCTCAACGAGTTCGAGCAGCTGCTCGCGCTCGGCCTGCAGCAGGACGAGCCGCTCCTGCGCGACGGCGGCCGGCGGGGCAACTTCCGCGGCGCGGGCTTCCGCCACGCCCTCTCGTTCTACGTCGGGCTCTTCCGCGACGGCCTGGCCCCGCGGGTCACCAACCTTCAAGTGGCGAATGTGTACGAGGAGTTCGCGCGCGGGTGGTTCGCCTTCTACATCACCGGCCCGTGGCAGATCGGCGAGTTCAAGCGCCGCCTGCCGGCCAGCCTGCAGGGAAGCTGGATGACCGCGCCCCTGCCCGGCCCGGTCGGTCCCGGCGCGTCGAGCGCGGGCGGGGCCAGCCTGGTGGTGTTCGCCTCCTCGCCGCACAGGCAGGTGGCCTGGCAGCTCATCGAGTTCCTGTCCCGGCCCGACGTGCAGCGCCGCTTCTACACCATGTCGGGCAACCTGCCGCCGCGCCGGACCACCTGGGAGGGGGCGCCTGTCGCCGACGACGTGCACGCCGCGGCCTTCAAGGACCAGCTCGAGCGCGTCAAGCCGACGCCGAAGGTGCCGGAGTGGGAGCGCATCGCCACCGAGCTCTACGTCATCGGCGAGCAGGCCGCGCACGGCCGCCTGTCGCTGGACGCGGCGGCGGCCGAGCTGGACGCGCGCGCCGATCGAATCCTCGAGAAGCGGCGCTGGATGCTGGAGCGCGAGGCGGCGGCCCGATGAGCGCGGCGACCGCGGCGTCGAGGACGCCATGAACGGCTCGCGCGCCGGCTGGATGTTCGCCGCGCCGGCCCTGATCGTCATCGCGGTGTTCTTCTTCCTCCCGGTCCTGGCCGCGCTGGGGCTCAGCCTCACCGACTTCGACATCTACGCGGTCGCCGACTCCGACAACCTGCGCTTCGTCGGGGCCCGGAACTACCTGCGCCTGTTCGAGACGCCGCTGTTCTGGAAGGCCCTGGGCAACACGGCGCTGTTCGTGGTGGTCGGGGTCCCGCTCTCGATCGCGACCTCGCTCGGCACCGCGCTCCTGCTCCACACCGGGGTCACGCGGATGAAGGGCGTCTTCCGCACCGCGCTGTTCGCGCCGGTCGTCACCACCGTCGTCGCCGTCGCCGTGATCTGGAAGTACATCTTCCACACCCGCTACGGCCTGCTCAACTACGCGCTCGGCCTGGTCGGGGTCCATCCGGTCGACTGGCTCGGCGATCCGCGCTGGGCGATGCCGGCCATCGTCCTCTTCGCGGTGTGGAAGAACTTCGGCTACAACATGGTCATCTTCCTGGCTGCCCTGCAGAACATCCCGGAAGACCTCTACGAGGCGGCGCGGGTCGACGGCGCCGGATCGGTGCAGCAGTTCCGCTTCGTCACGCTGTCCGCGCTCGCCCCCACCCTGCTCCTGGTCAGCATCCTGACCATGGCCGGCTACTTCCAGCTGTTCGCCGAGCCCTACGTCATGACCCAGGGCGGCCCGCTGCAGAGCACCACCAGCGTCCTCTACTTCATGTACGAGGAGGGCTTCAAGTGGTGGAACCTGGGCTCGGCCTCGGCGGTGGCCTTCGTCCTGTTCCTCCTCATGTTCGCGGTCACCATGCTGCAGTTCTTCGTCGCCCGCCGCTGGAGCCAGCCGTGAGGAAGGCGATCCTGGTCAACGCCGCGCTCCTGGCCGTCGCGGTGATCACGCTGTGCCCGCTCCTCTGGATGGTGTCGGTCTCGTTCATGTCGCCGGGCGAGGCCAACAGCTTCCCGCCGCCGTTTCTGCCCCGCCAGGCCACCCTGCAGAACTACCGCGAGCTCTTCTCCCACACCGGGATGGGGCGCTGCTTCCTGAACAGCCTGTTGCTGGCCACCCTGGCCACCTTCCTCTCGCTCCTCTTCAACGTCACCGCGGGCTACGCGTTCGCCAAGCTCCACTTCGCCGGGCGCGACCGCATCTTCAAGGTCCTGCTCGGCGCGCTCATCATCCCGGCCCAGGTCGCGATGATCCCGCTCTTCCTCATGCTCAAGAACCTGGGCCTGGTGAACACCTACGTCGGCGTGCTCATCCCGGCGGCGGCCAACGTGTTCGGCATCTTCCTGGTCCGCCAGTACGCGCTGGCCCTCCCCAACGAGCTCCTCGAGGCGGCCCGGGTCGACGGCGCCGGCGAGCTGCGCGTGTTCCGCTCCATCGTCTTGCCCGCGCTGGGACCCATCCTGGTCACCCTGGCGATCTTCGCGTTCCTCGGCTCGTGGAACGACTTCCTGTGGCCGCTCATCGTCCTCACCGACGATCACCTGCACACCCTGCCGGTCGCGTTGGCCTCGCTGTCGCGCGAGCACGTGCAGGACAGCGAGATGATGATGGCCGGCTCGGTCATCACCGTGCTGCCGGTCGTCGCGGTCTTCCTGGTGCTGCAGCGCTACTACATCCAGGGACTCCTGGCCGGGAGCGTGAAGGGATGAGCGCGCGCCGCGCGCTGGCCGCGTCGCTCTGCCTCGCCGCCCCGGCGGCATGCCTGCGGCCGTCGGGGCCGGCGCAGGACGAGGGGCGCGGCGCCGAGAGATCGCCCGCCGCACCGGCCGCGCACGGCGCGCGCACGCTCGACGACTTCGAGTCCATCTCGGCCTGGAAGAGCGAGGGCTCCGACGGCGTGTCGGCGGCCGCGCGCCAGGACCCGGGAGCCTCCGGCCAGGCGCTGCGCCTCGACTTCGACTTCCGCGGCCACGGCGGCTACGCGATCGCGCGGCGAGAGCTGCCGCTCGAGTTCCCCGACAACTACGAGATCTCGTTCGACCTGCGCGGCGACGCGCCGGTCAACAACCTCGAGCTCAAGCTGGTCGACCGGAGCGGCGAGAACGTCTGGTGGTACCGCCGCGCCGACCTCGAGTTCCCGCGCGCGTGGCAGCGCATCCGGGTCAAGAAGCGGCAGATCCAGTTCGCCTGGGGCCCGACGGCCGACAAGGAGCTGCGCCGCTCGGCCAGCCTGGAGCTGGTGGTCTCGGCCGGCAAGGGAGGCGGGCGCGGCTCCATCTGGGTCGATCGACTGACCATGCGCGAGGTGCCGCCACCGCCGGCGGTGCCGCCACGCCCTGTCGCGTCCGCGTCATCGTCGCAGCCGGGCGCGGCGCCCGCGCTCGCGGTCGACGGCGCGCCTGCCACCGCGTGGCGCAGCGCGCGCCGCGGGCCGGCGGAGCGCTTCGAGCTCGACCTCGGCTACGCGCGCGAGCTCGGCGGCGCCATCCTGCGCTGGCAGCCGGGCGCCCACGCCTCTCGCTACGACGTCGAGCTGTCGCAGGACCGCGCGACCTGGCAGCTGGCCCGCCGGGTCGAGGGGGGAGACGGCGGTCGCGACGCGCTCCTCCTGCCCGAGTCGGAGGCGCGCTACCTGCGCCTCACCTTGCGCGACGGGCCGGGGGCAGACTATGCGCTGGCCGAGCTGGAGGTGCGCGACCTGGCGTTCGGCGCCTCGCCCAACGCGTTCGTCAGCGCGCTGGCCGCCGACTCGCCGCGCGGCCGCTACCCGCGCGGCTTCTCCGGCCAGCAGCCCTACTGGACCATCGTCGGGGTCGAGGGCGCGACCCAGAGCGGCCTGTTCTCGGAGGACGGCGCGCTCGAGATCGCCAAGGGCGGCCCCTCGATCGAGCCGTTCGTGGTCAGCGGCGAGCCCGAGACCGTGACCAGCTGGGCCGACGCCGAGATCGATCAGTCGCTCGAGGGCGGCTACCTGCCCATCCCGCGCGTGACGTGGCGGAGCGCGGCCTGGGAGCTGCGCGTGACCGCGTTCGCCGGCGGAGCGCCCGAGCGGGCGCGGCTGGGCGCGCGCTACGAGCTGGTCAATCGGACCGCGAAGCCGATCGACGCCGCGCTGGTCCTGGCGGTCAGGCCCTACCAGGTCAACCCGCCCACCCAGTTCCTCAACCTGGCGGGCGGCGTCAGCCCGATCCGCGAGCTGGCCTGGGACGGCCGCGCGCTGTCGGTCAACGGCGCGCCGGCGGTGTTCCCGCTGGTCCGGCCCGATCACGTCGGGCTCGGCACCTTCGACGGCGGCGGGTTTCCCGACCAGCCGGCGCCGTCGGGCGGCCGGGCCGCGGTGAAGCTGGCGGACTCGACCGGCATGGCCTCGGCCGCGCTGGTCTACCGGGTGCACCTGCCGCCCCACGGCCGCGTCGCCGTCGGTGTGGCGGCCCCGCTGACCGGAGCATCGGACTCGCCGAAGCTGCCCGGCCTCGCATCGATGGCCGAGCTGGCCAGGTTGCAGTCCGCGGTGTCGGCCGCGTGGCGCGAGAAGCTCAACCGGTTCTCCATCCGCGTGCCGGCCGAGGGCAAGCCCGTGGTCGACACCCTGCGCTCCGCGCTGGCCCAGATCCTCATGACCCGCGAGGGGCCGCAGCTGCAGCCGGGCACACGCTCCTACTCGCGCTCGTGGATCCGCGACGGCGCCATGATCTCCGAGTCGCTCCTCCGGCTCGGCCACGAGAAGACGGCGGCCGAGTACCTGCGCTGGTACGCGCCCCACCAGTTC
>Ga0126377_10004357_pt1 | contig 10280 bp, 9 predicted proteins | sample PanSoiMetPlot_22_FD_92647 | JGI IMG/M metagenome (GOLD analysis project Ga0126377, IMG submission 92647) | Tropical forest soil microbial communities from Panama - MetaG Plot_22 | ecosystem: Environmental > Terrestrial > Soil > Tropical forest > Bulk soil | place: Panama | collected 2016-02-17 | reverse complement strand
GGTCGAGGAATTCACGGCCGTCAGCCTGGTGATACTGATCTTCCTCTGGCATCTGACCAGCGCCTTCGTCCCGATCGGCGCCATCACCGTCGCGGTAATCATCTCCTTCATTCCGATGTTCGGTATGAACATCACTGCCAACATCATGTCGCTCGCGGGAATCGCGATCGCAGTCGGCGCGATGGTGGACGCCTCGATCGTCGTGGTCGAGCAGACCCACAAGAAGCTAGAACGTTGGGAAGAGGAAGGTCGGCCCGGCAGTTTCAAAGACGTCATTATCGGCGCGGCCAAAGAGGTCGGCGCGCCGAGCTTCTACTCGCTGCTGGTGATCGCCGTCTCTTTCATCCCGATCTTCACGCTTGAAGCCCAGGAAGGAAGGCTGTTCAAGCCGCTCGCTTTCACCAAGAATCTGTCAATGGCCATGGCCGCGGTGTTGTCCATCACACTCGTTCCGGCGATCACCTTGCTCTTGATTCGAGGGGAGAAGTTCAACTTTCGACCGCGCTTGCTATGCCGGATCACAAATGCGCTTCTCGTCGGCAAGATTCATAAGGAAGAGTCACATCCGATCAGCCGGCTGCTGAGGAAGATCTATCGCCCGGTCGTGAATTCCGTGTTGCGGCATCGCTGGGCTACGATCATCGGCGCACTGCTCATCGTGCTGCTCACGGTTCCGGTCTATTTCCGGCTGGGGTCGGAGTTCATGCCGCAGCTCGATGAAGGCGTACTGCTTTATATGCCGACGACGCTGCCCGGCATTTCGGTGACCGAAGCGCAAAGGCTACTGCAAGTGCAGGACAAGATCATCAAGTCCTTCCCCGAAGTCGAGCGCGTCTTCGGTAAAGCGGGGCGGGCCGAGACGGCAACCGACCTCGCGCCGTTCTCGATGATGGAGACAGTCATCGTGCTCAAGCCGCAATCCGAATGGCCGAAAACACCACGCTGGTATTCGAGCTGGGCGCCCGCATGGCTGCAATCCATCCTGAGGCAGGGCTGGCCTGATCACAAGAGCACGCAGGAGTTTATCTACGGCCCCGGCGGCTTGAACGAGGCCATGGAACTGCCCGGAGTGGTCAACGCCTGGACGATGCCGATCAAAGCTCGCGTCGACATGCTCACGACCGGCGTGCGCACGCCGGTCGGCATCAAGGTTCTCGGCGTGGACCTCAACAAGATTCAAGAGATCGGCCAACACATAGAGATGGCGCTCAAGGACGTGCCCGGCACGACGAGCGTCTTCGCCGAGCGGACGGCGGGCGGGTATTTCCTGGACTTCGATCTCAAGCGTGAAGAATTGGCCCGCTACGGCCTGACGATCGATATGGCGAACATGGTCATCATGTCGGCCGTCGGCGGCGAGAATATCACGACCACGGTCGAAGGCCGTGAACGCTATCCGGTCAACGTGCGTTACCTGCGCGACTGGCGAAGCACGGTCGACCGCCTCAACCGCACGCTGGTTCCGGCCATGGGCGGCGCGCAGATTCCGATCGCGCAAATCGCCGACGTCAAGCTGCTCTCAGGCCCCGGCATGATCCGCGATGAGAACGGGCGCTTGAGCGGTTACGTCTACGTGGACATTTCGGCGAGCGACGTGGGCCGCTACGTGGACGCCGCGAAGAAGGCGATCGGCGAGAAAGTGTCGCTGCCGCCGGGCTACACCCTGGTCTGGAGCGGGCAGTACGAAAACATGCAGCGAGTCGCCCAAAGACTCCTGGTCGTCGTGACGATCACGATCTTCATCATCTTCCTGCTGCTCTATTTCAACACCCGCTCCGTGACGAAGACGATGATCGTCTTCCTGTCTTTGCCGTTTTCGGCTGTCGGCGCAATCTGGCTGCTCTACCTGTTGGGGTACAACCTGAGCATCGCGGTCTGGGTAGGACTGATCGCGCTGATGGGCGTTGCCGCAGAGATGGGCGTCTTCGTGCTGCTCTATCTGGACCTGTCCTATGAGGAGATACGAGCCAAAGGGTTGATGAAGACCGGGCAACAGTTGCGCGAAGCCATCGTCAACGGAACAGTCATGCGGCTGCGGCCGATGTTTATGACCGTGGCGGTGGATTTCATCGGTCTGATACCGGTGATGCTTGCGGCGGGCACGGGAGCGGACCTGACCAAGCGCATCGCCGCGCCGCTGGTCGCCGGCATGTTCACGTCGTTCGTGATGGGGTTGGTGGTCTATCCGGCGATTTACTCAGTGTGGAAATGGCACATCGAGGTAAAGAAACAGGCGGCGCTGTAGGGAGGAAGCATGGCTGGCAAAAAAGCATATCTGACACTTGTCGCTGTGGCCGTCTTCACGCTGGCGTTTGAGGCGCCGGCGCGCGCCCAATCGCCAGCGACAAGCCGCGATGACGACCCAGTCGTGAGCGCCATGGAGAGAATACACTCGGCGGTCGAACGCCGCGCCGCGATCGCGGATCGAGTCCTGGCCGCCTCGAGGCTTCTCAATGAGAGCAAGGTCGCGAGGAAGCGGGGAGAACGTGAACGAGCCATTTCTCAGCTTCAGCAAGCCGAAGCGCTGGCCAATGAGATCGAGCCGCCGGAACGAAGCCACCTATTGGATGAACTGGCGATCGCGATTGCAATGGAGCGAGCCGCATTGGCCCCGAGTCAGCCGGCAATTCAAGCGCCTGCTTCCGATGCGCAGAAAGTCGGCGCGTTTTTACTGCCTGCGCTAGCCAGGTACAGGGTGTATAGCGAATCGCTGACGCGAATTCTTCGGGAGGAGAATCTACCGCCCGAGTTGCTGGCCGTGGCGATGGTCGAAAGCGGATTGAACCCGCTTGCGCTTTCGCCCAGAGGCGCGCGCGGCATCTGGCAGTTTATGCCCGCGACGGCCGAGCGCTATGGATTGGCGGTCGGGGCCACTGATGATCGCCGCACGAACCCCGAGCATTCGACGCGCGCGGCGGCCAGATACTTGCGCGACCTGTATCGACAGTTCGGCGACTGGAAGTTGGCGCTCGCGGCCTACAACTGGGGCGAAGAAAAGGTTCAGCGGGTAATCGACAGAACGGGCGTCCGTGACTTCGACGAGATGGCGCGGCGCGACTTACTGCCATTCGAGACGCGCAAGTATGTGCCTGCGGTGCTGGCCGTTTGGGCGCGGTTGAACGAAGGCCGCGCAGCTTTGCGCTAAGAGGAGGAATTATGAACCGGATACTTTTCATTTCGACATTATTGATCTTCTTCGCCGTCAATCCCGCATCGGCGCAAAGCTACGAGATTCCGGTGGAACACGAGCACACGTTTCGCGGCTGCCGCGGGACACTCGTCATTACGGCGGAGGGGATCGAGTACAGGACGGCTCACAAAGAAGACGCGCGCGCCTGGCGTTACACAGACCTGCGCCAGATCAAGATCGAATCGTCTACCAAAATTGAATTGGTGAGTTACGAGGATCAGAAGCGGATGCTCGGCCGCGACCGGGTCTTCAAGTTCAAGGAGCTCGAAGGCGAGATCACTTCAGAGATCGGTCGCCTGCTCGTGGAACGGGCGGCCCGTCCGGTGGTTACGAGCGTGGCGCCTGCGACTGAAGACGCGCCGGCGTTCGAGGCTCCGGTCAAGCACCTGCACCGCTTAGGTGGTTGTGCCGGGACACTCAAAGTATATCCCGGCCGGATCGTCTATGAGTCCGAAGATATGCCGTCGGATTCGCGCTACTGGCGCTACGGCGATATACAGAACATCAGCCAATCGGAGCGTTATCGTTTTGAGATCGCCACGTTCGAGGACAAGTTCGGCGGGCCGAAGACATACAACTTTCAACTGCGGGAAGCGTTGCCAGCCCAAGCCTATGATTACGTCTGGGCGCGAGTCTATCCGTCGAAATTCCACAGCGGGGATGAACCATCAGGGCAGGTCGGCAGACCGGCTACGTCGAGCGAGCGCCATGCGCGGAAGCAGTGAATCAGTGACCGGTCTCAGAAGGAGACGTTGCTTTATGTGTGCCGTGAATCAGAAAACAAGCCGCTTGAAAAGGGCGGAACTCTTGAGCGGGGTCGGCGCAGTGGTTCTCGGAATGGGGCTAAAAGCAGCTGAAATTTATGCCGACAAATGTCTATTCGTGATCAAATATGAAAGCGACGCAGGACGAATAATATGAGGACAGTCAGGCGCGAAAGCCTCAAACTGAATAAGGCTAAATTCGACGCCCTTGAGCGCATCGCTTGCGCATTTGCCTCTGACAAAAAGGCCCACCTCGATTTTTATCAACATGATCTGAACTTTTCCGAGGCGCATAGTTATCGGCTTCGCCGGGACGAGGTGAAGACGACCAATCATCATGCCTCGACGCCCTTGCCAGTTCATGCTTCTGATCTGGCCGTCAAGGAAGCGTTCGAGACTGAAATAAAATATTGGGCGGCAGTTGCAGCTGAGATTCATCCGCGAATCGCTTCGCGTCAATGGACTGACTAGCAAAAGCATTACGCTTTTTGGCTATTGTGTGATGAGCATCGCTTTTCGCTTTTGATTCTTGATCGAGCGCCAATTAACGAAAAGATCAGTCTGGGTGTTCAGGAGCGAAGGCAGGTTCGAAATTACCTTCGTCGTCGCGCGAGACTGAAGATGAAGGCGCGTCCGAGCGTCAAAATCGCTCGGAGCTTTGCACTTGATAGTACACTCTATGCAGTGGTTCAGACGCTCAGCGGTCAAGGCCTTGCGATTTCATCTTTAGAAAAAGGGAAACGGATTTACATTCCACTTCAAGGGGAAGGAGAGATCAGTGGGAATATTCGCATCGTGCTCGTTCCTGAATTGAGAAAAGTCGAAGCGCATGTTAGTTCGGAGGTCAAGGTTCGAGTTAATGCCTCTGAAAAAGTGATCGCCGCCGACGCGGGCCTGACTGAAGTGTTCGTTGATGATGAAGGAAATTATTACGGCAAAGAATTAGGCGATACGCTAAAAAAGGCTACAGGCCGATTAAACGAAAAAGGAAAGAAGCGAAATAAGCTTCAGGCTCTAGCGAAAAAGTATGACGAGCAAGGCAAGCAGGTGAAAGCGCGCAATATCAGGCGACGAAATTTAGGCCATAAAAAGTCGCAGGAATCGAAACGTCGAGCGAAAATAACCATCACGAATCAAATCAATCGAGCGATCAACGAACTGATCAAAAGGCGAGAGCCGAAGGTGATCGTAACCGAAAAGCTGGACATTCGAGGAAAAGCGCCGAGTAAAGAGATATCGCGTCGAGTGAGCTATTGGCATCGTTCGACATTAAAAGATCGTTTTGAGTTCAAGGCGTCGGCGGCAGGTTGCCGTCGAGAGCAGATCAATCCTGCATACACCTCGCAAACCTGTCCTGAATGCGGATACTTGGAAAAGGCGAACCGCAAAGGGGACAGGTTTCAATGTCAGAAGTGCGGACATCGAGGAGATGCGGATCAGATCGCGGCTCAAAACCAGAAGAGCAGGTATTATGATCGAAGGATCACTCTGTATACGCCAAAAGAGACTGTCAGGGAAATACTGCAGAAGGACTACAATGCCCGATTGGAACATCCGAATGCCTCGAAAGAGAAGATCAGGAAGATGACCGTTCCGGGGCAGACTTTAGAACGAGACGAAGCGCCTGTAACCAAGTCGTCGCGTCAATCAAAGAGCAAAACTGCGGCGGGCAAAAAAACAAAATCCGCCGCGATAAAGTGATGGCGTAAATGTCATCATTTTATGGAACGGAGCCTTGTTCGTTCTCGCCGTGTACATCGCGGTGTCCTATTTAAAGGCTTGATTACCTGTGTCTCGGGTTTAAGTCGCCGTCTCGATGCGTCGATGGAGACGATCGAAGACCCGACCCAGCGGTTCAAAATGACTGGCGCCTGCGTCGATTTGCGGCGCGTCGGGGAGAGCGCCGCCGGTCTTCAAAGGCTCGTGACGGGGAGGGCGCGTGGTTGTATACCGACATGGGGTATGATAGCTTCGCTTAATCCCTCCCACTCCCCATTGTTTCAATGATCAATGAGTGTCAGTTATGGGCATGAGCCACGATCATGAACACAGCCATGCCGCAAACGGGAGGGAAGGGTCTCCGGTGATCGAGGTCGACATCAGGAACGCCTATGACGCCTCTGAATACGCGGGGCTTGAAGATTGTCTTCGCGGGCTTCCGGGCGTGACCGCCGTTCATCTTGACCGCACACGCGGCGTGGCGCACCTCGGCTACGATCCCGCCGTGACAACACCGGAAGCGCTTGAAGGATACCTGAGTGGGTGTGGTTACTGGTGCGATTGCTACGGCAGGCCGGGCTCTGTCGCTCAGAGTGGCCATCCGCGTGTGGGCGTCAAGGAACACGCCGAGCGGGTTCCCTCCGTAAAGCCTGAAGAACACGCCGCGATGGGGCACGGCGAACACGCCGGGCACGGATCTGCGATGGTTGCAGACCTGTTGCGCCGCTTCATCATCTCGACCCTCCTTACCCTGCCGCTGATCATCTATTCGCCGATCGGAGGAAGTCTCGGCCTGCCGGGCAGGCCACCATTCGGTCTCTCGATGGGACTGTTCGGGTTCTTGCTTGCGACGCCGGTTGTTTTGTGGGGCGGGTGGCCGTTCATCTCGGCCGCCTGGCGGGCGCTCAGGCTCGGCGAGGTGAACATGATGACTCTGATCGCGCTGGGCATCCTGGTCTCCTACTTCTACTCGGTCGCGGCGACGTTTCTGTTCGAGGGCGAAGTCTTTTACGAGGCTGCCGCTATGCTCACCAGTTTCAGCCTCGCGGGGCACTGGCTGGAAATGCGCAGCCGATTTGCGACCGGTAAGGCAGTCGAGGCGCTCTTGAAACTCGCCCCGGCCACCGCCCGCGTGAGGCGTGGAGGCGTGGAGACAGAGATTCCGCTCGAAGAAGTGGTAGTAGGTGACGAGGTCATCGTGCGCCCCGGCGACCGAGTGCCCGTGGACGGCGAGGTCATCTCGGGCTCTTCCTACGTCGATGAATCGATGATCACGGGCGAGCCGATCCCAGTCGCCAAGGTCGAGGGGAAGAAGGTCATCGGGGGCACGGTCAATCAGACGGGGGCGTTCGCATTTCGGGCCACTGCCGTCGGCGCCGATACGGCGCTTTCCAGGATAGTGCAGATGGTGCAGAACGCGCAGGCGAGCAAAGCTCCGGCGCAGCGCCTGGCCGACCAGGCCGGCAAGGTTCTCGTTTACGTAGCCCTCGGTTCTGGCCTGGCGGCTTTCGCAGTGTGGTACTTCTTCGGCGGGGAGGGCCTACTGTTTGCGCTCACCGCCGCCGTCTCGACGGTCGTCATCGCCTGCCCGGACGCGCTGGCGCTTGCTACGCCCACGGCCATCACGGTCGGCGTGGGCAAGGGGGCGCGCGAGGGAGTGCTATTCAAGAACGCCACGGCGCTCGAAGGGACTGCCGGAATTAACACGGTGATCTTCGATAAGACCGGGACGCTCACGCAGGGCAAACCCGCTCTGGCCGATGTGGTCGCGGCTGATGGATTCGTCGAACAGGAGTTACTGCGGTTAGCTGCTTCCGCAGATCAACCTTCGCAGCACCCGCTGGCTGAAGCGATCGTGGCGGGCGCGAAAGAGCGAGGCATCATGTTGGCCCGACCGTCTGGCTTCAATTCGATCCCCGGGCATGGCGTCGAAGCGGAGATTGACGGACGGCGCGTGTTGATCGGCAACAAGAGATTGATGGCTCGTGAAGGCATTGATGTGGGAGGACTCGATGAGCGTGTTCAGTCGCTCGCGTCGGATGGCAAAACGGCGATGTATGTCGCCGTGGATCGCCGGATGGCCGGAATAGTGGCGGTGGCCGACACAATCCGCGAGAGCGCGCGCCATGCAGTGCTGGCGCTTCACGAATTCGGCGTCCAGACGGTGATGCTGACAGGTGACAACCGTCGCACGGCGGAAGCGGTAGCGCGTCGATTGCAAATGGATCAAGTTATCGCCGAGGTACTACCGGAGGATAAAGCCAAGAAAGTGGCGGAACTCCAGGCCGCCGGTCGAAAGGTCGCGATGGTCGGTGACGGAGTGAACGACGCCCCGGCGCTCGCGCAAGCAGACGTCGGCGTCGCCATCGGGGCGGGCACGGACGTGGCGGTCGAAACGGCGGACGTGGTGCTGGTCAAGAACGACCCGGCGGACGTCTCGCGTTCGATTCAACTCGCGCGCAAAGTGCGTGGAAAGATCAAACAGAATCTCTTCTGGGCCGCCGCCTACAACATTATAGCGATCCCTGTTGCAGCAGGAGCGCTCTACCATTCGCTGGGAGTTCTGCTGCGCCCGGAGTGGGCGGCGCTCGCAATGAGCGCATCGACCGTGACCGTGACGATCAACGCGTTGCTACTGAACCGCGTGCGGTTCTCCACTGACAGGCGGCCCACCGCAAGTTCAATTCCACAGCGCGGTCCGGAGTAATGGAAGAGGTTAAAGCTTCGACACTCCATGGAGTAAGGCACGCTAATCGCTTCAACATATTCGTTATGGAAATGTTGGACTTACGGCGACAGCCCTAAACATGGAGGTATGAAGATGAACGCAAAAAAGACCGCGATTCTTGTAGTCATTCTGGCCGCGCTAGCCGGAGTTATCTCTTTCGTGATCTGGGTCAGAAATCACGGATTCAGCGCTCGCGAAAACCCTTCGTGGATTGAAACCGTTTTGGCCAGAAATGCGCGCAAGATCGCTACGCCGGCGGACGCAAAAGAATTGAAGAACCCGCACCCGGTAACAGAGGCGAGTACGGCTGAAGCCCGCGAGCATTTCGTCGAGCATTGCTCCGTCTGTCACGGAGCTATCGGCCGCGGCGACACTCTTTACGGACGTAATCTCTATCCGAAGGTTCCCGACCTGACACAGGCGGATTCGCAGCAATTGACCGACGGCGAGCTTTTCTACATCATCTCGAATGGGGTGCGGTTTACGGGAATGCCGGCGTTCGGCGGAGAAGACAGCCCTGAATCCATCTGGGCGCTCGTCTCCTTCATCAGGCGCTTGCCCAAGCTGACCCCGGAAGAGATCAAACAAATACAGGAGATGGCCGAAGGCGGCAAGACGGAGATGGACGAAAAATCAGCGGCGCCCGAACCGGCCGGATCGAAAGAGAAGAGAACCACGAAACCCCATTCTCACGGGCCGGGAACGAAACCACATAGCCACTGATCGAAGACGACCATCCAAGAATTCTTATTCACAAGAATTCTGTTTCAGCGCCCATCCCGTGTGTGTGTATTCGAGATGGTGTAGGAGAGGGCGGGTGAATATACGTCTCGGGACGTAAGTTGAAGTAGATCAGCATGATAGCCATAGGCAATGGGCGGCATAGCGCTTGCGCTACTAAGGCTTGAGTTATAGCGATGCGAAGCGGCCAGGATTTTCGATGGCGCGGCGCCTGTTAGGGGGCATCATTGGGCTTGGCTGTGACGACCATTGCTTTAGCGTCTAAGGCAGAAGTTTACTGGAGGAGGAAAGCATGAACTTCAAAGGTTACTCACTGAAAAGCGCACTGGGCGCGCTCGCAATTGGAGCGGCGATCCTGCTTGGCGGAAGCGAAATGGCTTTCGCGCAGGACCATCACCAGCAGCACGAGCGCCAGGACCTCAGGGAACATCAGCGCCGGGAGCGTTACCTCTATGGTAACAGCCGAGCGTTACATGAGCATCAGAGGAGGGAGCGCTACGAGTTGAATCGCCATCAACGCTTCGAGCGCCGTCGCTTCGACGGACGTTTCAATCGCGGTTATGGCCGGGGTTGGGGCTGGGGTTGGCGGCGCCGTCACGGTTGGTAGTTCCATCCGCAACATCTATCGTAGCTAAGAGGGAATATGGCGTGCCCGCCGGATTATCCGGGCGGGCTCGCCATATTTTTTTAACTACCAGCCCTTCATCAAAAGGGCTGGCGCTCGCTTCCGATTTCAGCTTGATTTGTTGTAGCGGCCGATTTCCCAAAGAAGGGGGCATGAATGGTCTGTCCGAATTGCGGAAATGTCACTGACGGCAAACGCTTTTGCACCCAATGCGGCGCGGAATTGGCGTCGCCTATTGCTCCAACCGCGCCTGCCTCAGGCGGCGCCAAACTGCCTGCTGCGGGTTCGTCGCTCTCAGCCTCGGGCGCTTTGACCGGGAGGACGTTGGATCAGAAGTACTACCTCGAGTCCGAACTCGGCGTTGGCGGAATGGGGACTGTTTATCGCGCTGGCCGTCTGCTGATCGGCGACCGGGTGGCGGTCAAAGTACTCCACCCTGATCAAATGGCCGATCCGCAAGCGGTCGAACGTTTCCGCCGCGAGGCGCAGACCGCCGCCCGACTGAAGCATCCG
>Ga0126377_10004355_pt1 | contig 10284 bp, 7 predicted proteins | sample PanSoiMetPlot_22_FD_92647 | JGI IMG/M metagenome (GOLD analysis project Ga0126377, IMG submission 92647) | Tropical forest soil microbial communities from Panama - MetaG Plot_22 | ecosystem: Environmental > Terrestrial > Soil > Tropical forest > Bulk soil | place: Panama | collected 2016-02-17 | reverse complement strand
TAAGCATCGCAGTTGGCGTCAAGGCTGATACCTGTTTTAGCGACAGGCCAGCTAGACTAACCCCCAATGTCAGTACGATTGCTAAACACGATCGTAGGCCAATTAGCATCGATGGCTCCACCTCCGTTGTCACAGAGTGACTTGTTGCCAAAAACTTCTGGATAAAGAAATGAAGAAGTCTTGCAGAAACGCGCTGTTACTCGAAAGGGTCAAGCGGTTGCTGATTGTAGGTTAACTAACTTCTCGCTGTCATGCACAAAACAGGCGAGAGCATCGGAGCCACGTCTAAGTATTAGGGAGATTGAAAAGGTTCCGGGACGACCATTTGTTTGCCGATGCAGGAGCCTGCTGATAAACTTCTCTCCTGCGTTTGCCAACACCCCCGACCGGTCTTTTAAGAGAGCAGTGGAACTGTCCTTAGCCAGTAGTTAGCCTCAAAAGATTCCAGAGCGGTTATGTCTGCGCTCAACAATCAGTTATACCGATTCGGAGAATTCACTCTCGACGCCAACCAGCGGGTGTTATTACGCGCTGGAAAATTGCTCGCCCTCACGCCGAAGGTCTTTGATACGCTCCAGATCCTGGTGGAAGGCCGGGGTCGGATTGTGGAGAAGGATGAATTAATGAGGCGATTGTGGCCGGACACCTTTGTTGAAGAAGCCAACATCACCTACAACATCCAGCAGCTACGAAAATCTCTGAATGACGATGCTCGGAACCCACGCTACGTTGGCACTGTCGCTCGGCGCGGCTATCGCTTCATTGCCGATGTCGAGACCCTTCCTTGCGAAAACGGAGTGGCGACTAGTCAGTTATCCGGCGATGGCTTCGTTAGTCAGCTTGAGAATTTACCGGCTGAGACAGCTGCGGCAGGCGAAGACACTCGGCCAGCAGCTGACGTGGCGGCCGCGAGCGCAAGCAAGACATTTTTCCTGGTTGCGCTCGCAAGCGTGATCTTGTTGGCTGGAGGAGGTCTGCTGTGGAGATTTTTGGCTAGAACAAACCGCAATTCAGCCGTGGTACGAGGGCCTGAGAAGACAACGCTCCGACTCGAAAGGCTCACCGCTACGGGCCAAAGTCGAATGGTTGCGATCTCGCCCGATGGAAAGTACCTGGCCTACTCGCGTGGCATCGAGCGAAAATCGGGCATATGGTTGAGGCAATTTGCGACCAACAACAATGTGGAGATCGTTCCGGCGGATGCCTTAATTTTCGGGCTGGCATTTTCCAATAGCGGTGAGTATCTCTATTTCGTCAAAGGAGAACAAAACGCCACTAGCCTTTATCGTGTTTCCTTCTTCGGCGGTGTCCCCACAAAGATTATCGATCACCTTGAAGGTAAGTTCTCACTCTCCGCAGACGACCGGCAAGTTGCATTGCTGCGACAAACTGTAAGCAGCAACGGCGAGCAACAATGCTCTCTAATCACTGTTAACGCAGATGGCAGCGGTGAACGGACGCTGTTAGTGGGAACTTATCCGAACAGCCTCGAGGCGCCGCTCTGGTCTCCGGACGGTAAGTCGATCCTTTGCGCCTACGGATCGTCTGAAGGGGGCGGCCAGGACGTACACCTGGTCGAAGTGAGGGTCGCTGATGGAGCAATGAAGGATCTGTCTCCGGAAAAATTCTTTCGCATTGCCAAGATGGCCTGGTTACCTGGGTATAACGCCCTGGTAATGTCTGCGCGCAAAAACCTGGGCGACAATAATCAACTGTGGCGAGTCTCCTACCCCGGTATGCAGATTAGCCAGATTAGTGAAGAACTATCTCCTTTTCTAGATCTCAGCATCGCTGCGAATGTGGACAGGGCCGTGGCCTCGGAGGCAACTCGCTTGTCTGATATTTGGGTTGGTCCTAGTCGAGAGCCGCAAAACCTCAAAAAGATTACGCAGGCTATTGATAACTTTTGCTGGACCCCTGATGGGCGACTGGTCTACGCGTCAACCACCAGCGGTAATCGCGATCTTTGGATCATGAACCTCGATGGCACTGATCAAAAGCAATTGACTGTTGATCCAGCCGTTGATGCCGCTCCTGCAGTCACTCCTGACAGTCGCTACATCGTCTTTACCTCGAACCGCACCGGGGCCTTCCAAGTTTGGCGAATGAACCTCGATGGCTCGAATCAAGTACAACTAACCAACGGCGTCTCCACAGACCATCCCACCGTTTCCGCCGATGGAAGGTGGGTCTTTTACAACACCACTGCCGATTGGTATCTCTGGAAAATTTCGGTTGATGGCGGGCAACCGCTGCAGCTTACAAACTATGTTGCTTACTGGCCCTCAGCGTCGCCGGACGGAAAGTTGATTGCCTGTTCGGGGCGAACGGGACCTGAACGAGAGATTCTGATCCTGCCGATTGCGGGAGGTGAACCGCTGAAGCGATTTGAATTTCGCGGCACCGGCTCGCCAGGTGCTCGGATCAAATGGACGCCAGACGGCAAATCGGTTACTTACCCGACAGTATTGGATGGACCAACCCTGATCCTGAGACAACCTCTGAATGGTGCGCCGGCGGAAGAGATTCTCCGCTTCGAGCACGATGAGTTGTTTGATTTTGGTTATTCCAGTAACGGTCAATACCTGGCTGCGACTTTAGGCGGTTGGCAGCACGATGTGGTCCTCATCAACGACCTAAACCAGTAACGAGTTAATGATAATGATAAGCTTATGGTCCAGTAGCTAGTTTCCCCGGGGGCTTTGTTAAAAGCAATTGAAGGAGGCGAGTATGCCGACACGCAAGACAGCCCAAATTGAGAAACCCACGTTTATTTTCAAAGGGACAGTCAAGAAACTTAAAAGTGCCACCATGAAGGAGGTCCCGGTAGACAAAAACACCGCGATCGTCACAGTGGACCAGGTCATCGAGGCTCCCGCGGATCTAGCGAATTATGACGGTCAGGACCTGACAGTGCAGCTTAGTGGCTCGCACAAAGTCGGAGAGACGCTAATTCTCAATACGGTGAGTTGGCTCTACGGTGAAAGCATTGCCGTACGGTCCCTAAGCGAAGAGCCAATTAAGGCCAGCCATAGTGCCGTGCTGGCTGCGGGTGTTGATCCGGCTGCGCGCCGGCGCCAACGCGAGCAGCGTGAGCACTTCGACGAGGCGGATCTGGTAGTGTCCGGAAAGGTGATATCAGTGAGGTTACCTGGCGATGAACAGTCTTTAGTCAAAGGTGCAGTGGCAGCCAGCGGCGCCAGGCACAAACCGGTGAGCGAGCATGATCCCAAGTGGCGCGAGGCGGTGGTCGAAGTGGACGACGTGCACAAAGGTGATCACAAGAAGAAGCAAGTTGTCATTCGCTTTCCCGCCAGTAACGACGTCATGTGGTACAACGCCCCCAAGTTTCATCCAGGACAGCAAGGTCATTTCATGCTTACCAGAACGAAGCCTGACAAGCCCACCAAGACCAAAAAGGTGGGACAGAAGGCAGCCGCCGAGGTTGCAGGAGCGACGCCCACTGACACCTACGTCGCACTCGACCCGCTAGATTTTCAACCCTACAGCGAACCGGGTGGCATCAAGACAATCATCGACGCGAAATCTAGTTAAGCGAAGTCAGTCCAGTCCGCGATCGCATCACCAGCCGAAGGAGTACGCTGAAGATGTCTGCCAAAAAAGCCGGCCCCAAGAAGAGCACGAAAACTAAGAAGCAGAAAGGCTCGAGCAAAGCTTCTGGGCCAAAGGTGCTACTAGTTAACATGATCCCCAAATCGTTGAGTCGGGAGACTAATCAGGACAGCGAACCGACGATTGCCGTCAATCCGGCTAACCCGCTGCAGATAGCGGCGTCAGCTTTTACGCCTGATCCCCAGAAAGGTCCGATGGCCCCGATCTATATTTCCAATGATGGCGGGAACACCTGGACACTGAACTCCATCGTGCCGGGAAATGATCGGCTCACCGGTACCGGCGACATCACTTTGATGTTCAGCCGCCGGAGCAATGTGCTTTACGCCGGCATCCTCCGTGGTGATTCTAACGAGATGCGCATGAATATTTTGCGGACGAAGAATTTTGCCGGCGGGTCACCGATGGAAGTACTGGTCAATCGGAAAAATGTCGATCAACCATATGTGCAAGTCACGACTGAAGCAGGTAACAATGGCAAGGATCGCGTGTACGTGGGAAACAATGACCTGGCTGTTGCGAGTGGCTCGACCGCGACTATCGATCAATCACTGAACGCCGCTAGCGCAAGTCCAAGTTTCAAGAAGATTCGTATTGAATCCCGGCAGACGCCCGGCCAGGATGGGCCACCCGTGCGCCCCTCGATCCACGCCGACGGTACCGCCTACGCCATCTATCATTCGTGGCGATCGTTCAATGATCAGAGCGGTGAAGGTACGGCTGACATCGTGGTATTGCGTGATGACCACGGTGGTACGGGAACGAAACCTTTTACGGATCTGATCGATCCGTCTGACAACAAGGTAGGAGTTCGGGCCGCTCAGAATACCAGGTTCAATTTCAATGGTTTCCTGGGTCTGCAACGCACCGGAGGCGACGTGGCGTTGGCGGTGGATGCAACCAATAGTGACGTGGTGTACGTCGCCTACAACGATGACCACGGTGCCGATTACATGCTGCACTTGCTCCGTTCCACTGATCGAGGGAAGACGTGGTCGGCGGAATTGCGCACGATCCGAAACGCCCTGAACCCCGCACTCGCAATCAACAATGCTGCCAAGGTGGCTTTTTTGTATCAGCAACTCACCGGTACGGGTGCGGCGCAACGTTGGGTTACGAAATTGGAGCTAAGCGCGAACGGCACGACTTGGATGACGTTGACACTCGCCCGGACACCAGCAGACACGCCGCCCGCGAAATTTGATCCGTACCTGGGCGACTACGCTCATTTGCTGTCTGTTGGTAAGGATTTTTATGGCATTTTCTCGGCAAACAATACGCCGAAGAAAGAAAACTTTCCCTCCGGAGTTATTTATCAACGCAATGCGAACTGGACCACAAACACACTGTTGGATGTTGACAATGCAACGCCGGTGCACGTTTCCATTGATCCATTCTTCCTCAAGGTTACTCCGTAAGAATGTTGCACTCGATATTTCCGCGATAATACTTGCCGCAAATACCACCAACGGCAGTTGGTGGATAGTTCAGGTCCTTTCTACAGAAGTGGGCCTAAGATATTTCTGCGCCGACCGCGATAGGGCTACATCCTGAATGCTTGAACTTCGCAGTCGGCGCAGTAGTTATTTATCTCTTTGTTCTGTAGAAAGGACGTGAACAATCCACCAACTGCCGTTGGTGGTATTTGCCGAGATGAATTGGCGCTACTTGTACAAAAGACCTGAACTAGCCACCAACTACTCTTGGACTGTCACTGCTCGCCTGCGATCAGAGTGCTGCGCTTACTGACTTTACCCGCAACCGACGAGCGTCGATCCGTCAGCGTGAGAACGACGTGTAGCAGGAACATGATAATTGCTGCTGCGATCACCGCAAACAACCCCGTGCGCACATTGCCTTCTGCTCCCCCCACCCAGCTGGAGATGTACCCAACTGCCGGAGGAATAGCGAGGAGACCAGCGAAACCAACTCCCATCACCAAACTCATCGCCGTACCCGCGATCCGCGGCATCATCATCGCGGCCAGTCCCACGGAAGTAGGAAAGATTGGCCCCATGCCAAATCCCGCGGCAATCAATCCCAGGCGAACCATCGTGGCGCTGGCGGCGGTGAAAGCAATAACCAGAGAAACTGCCGTTAGCAACGAGCCGACAGTCATCAAGTGCAAGCTGTTGACCCGCACCACGCCAAGAAGAAAGCTCGACACCAGTCGACCCACCAGCAGGGCCATCGCAAACAATGTGAGCGTGCCCAACGCGTAGCCAGCGATGGCGATCCCGCTGGGGTCCCGCTCAAAAAAGCGACTTAGCATCTCCGGCGACATAGACTGCAGTTGCGAGGCGTTTATGCCGTGACTGGCGAGGATGTGTGCGTCGCGTTCCATGAACGTCACCACCCATTTACCTACCGATACCTCCGATCCGACGTACATAAAAAGCGCGATTGCCAACAGCAGAAAGGAAGGATTGCGGAAGAGGCTCGCTGCTTCAGTAACTGGTGACGATTCGTGGTGCGCCGGCGCCGGAAAACGCGAGCAGAGCACGAACAAAAACAGAACTGCGCTCAAGCCACCAAGAGCCCAAAAAACCAGACCCACGCCACCGCCTTGTTGGAGACGTTGGACCACTAATGGCAGGGAAGCCAACCCCAACCCGAAGCAAATATCCAGGAGGTTCAGGGCGGCATTTTGCCAATCGATGGCCACCTCACCTACCAGTGCGTGACCTGCGGCGACGATCGCGTTAGCTCCGAGGCCCAGGACTAATGAGCACAAAAAGATCAACCAGAGCGCCGCCGCAGCCTGAACCCTCGTCACCACCAAGCCAAAACCAAACATCGAGGCAACGACCAGGATGCTGCCGAACGAGAGAGCAAACTTCTTACCGATACGATCGATGAGTGGGCCGCTCACGACATATGCCAGTACCGCGCCGATCGCGTTAATCAATAGAAATGTTCCCACCGCACTATCGTTCGGCAGGTATTGGTTGCGCTCGAGTGTTGGCAGTACTGATCCGGGCAGCGCCGCCAGCAGGCCATAAACAAAGATGCCGAAAAACGCAATGAACATCAGCAGCAGCTGATGCGGGCTGAATGATTTGGTTTGTGGTGTGCTCAAGCTGGTTTGCTCACTTTTCCCAAAGAGGTTCCACTAAACAACACCAAAACTACTAAGGCGCCAAAGAGAAAGTTGGACGTTGCAGTTTCCAACAAATGGGCCATGCGCACGTCGCGTGGCATGTATTCATTGGGAATCAGCAGTTGCGGGCTAAACAACAAGGTGAACAACAAGGCAACGGTTAAAGCTGCTTCGACCCAGCCACCTTTCAGCATCCGAATCACGAGCACCGCAATAGCCGTCCAAAGCAGCGCCCGCACGGCCTGAAACCCAAACAGTCCGGGGTCCGTTCTCAGAGTGTTGCTCATTTGGGTGAGGAAGTTGCCGGGATCACTGCCGCCGTAGTAGGCGCGCACGGCAGCACTCTGCCAGGCGATGAAGTATCCGAAGGTGAAGTAGATGATCACGTAGAGCAGTATGATCACACCTGCTTTCCACGCCCACTCGGTTTTGGTCAGGTGCAGTCGTGTGGCCCTGCTTTCTTTATCGTGCTGTTTTCTTTTGCCGAGCAGCAAAACGGCCAGGGGCGAGAAGAGCGCGGCAACAATTGCGCCCGCCAGAAATATGCGCGGCAGAATTCCAGGCGGCAGACGAGTCACAAAGTAGGCCGTCTCGATCTGCGGCATGAACGTCGCAATACCAAAGAAAACTAGAAAAACTGAGACTATGAGTTTCACTCCAGCCCAGCGAGACCGAAGGATTAAATAGGCAAGCACTGCGGAGCTAAGACAACTGACAACGAACAGCGCCACGGCAGCGTTCGCCTGCTCTGCACTTTGTGCCTGGGCCGCCGCGGGAAACAACGCGCCTGAAACGATCGCAAAGCAAATGAAGTAAAGAATGGGTAGAGCGATGAGCCGGATTACAAGGATGAGCTTATCTTTCATGCTGGTTCCTGGATCTTCAGCGGGGTTGCCATCGTCCCTGGGCCACCAGCGGTACGTAGTTCTCCAGCCCTTCTGGTTTGAACGAAACGGTGCGTTCCTGTTCCGCACTCATGTAAGCAGTCATCAATAGTTCAGTGATTTCGAGCCCATCGTAAAAACTTTCGCCTGGTTGCTGGCCATCAAGAAAGCACTGCACGAAATAACGGTCCTGTGACTCATACCCGTATTCAGCGGCTTCATTCCCCAACACTGGCATCAGCCCCTGTTCGGCGTTCTGCTTTTCCACCATGTCTTCGCCGGCCTCGCCCTTTACTTTCCGGCTCATGAATAACTTCAGACCACTTTCGAGTGAGTTCATCGCCAGAGAATACTCTGGTCCAAGCACTTCCAAACTTAAACGCAGGCCCGCACCTACATAACTCCAGGAGGTAGTCACTTCTACAATTAGCGGGTTGTTGTCCTCGTCCATGTAATTGATCGTGGCCCGGGCGAAGTCCTCGGCTGGTTTCTTGCTGTAGTCAACTGCTGCTCCCATCGTTTCCCGAAGATCCCTGGCATATTCCGGACGCGACCATTTTAGACTGGCGATTTGGGCCGATACCTTGACGGGACGGATACTGGATCGCGGCGCACCAGGCTTCGTCAACATGAAGCGGGCGACCTCGATGCTGTGACACATCATGTCGTTAAGCACGCCACCACCTTGCAACTCTCCCTGCCAAAACCAGGGAGCATGTGGACCACTGTGCTCTTCCGCAGCCCGCGCGATGTAGGGACGCCCGGTTAGTGCCGCCGCCCGGCTCCAGATGATCTCTTTGCCGCGGGTAACCCCGGGTGCGAACATCTGATCTTCAAGATAGCCATGCAGCAAGCCCGACTGCTCGATCAGTTGGACCATGCGACGAGCCTCGGCCACGTTTCGCGCCAGGGGCTTTTCGCAGGCTAGACCAATGAGTTTGCCTCTGCCTGAGCTTAGTACGTCGCAAACTTCCTGGAGGTTCTCTATGCGTTGATGGTTTGGAGCACAGAGCCAGATGCAGTCGATTTCAGGTGCCGCGACCATCTCTGCGATCGAGGTAAACGCTCGTGCATTCCCGACGCGCAGCTCGCGGGCGAGGGCTGCAGTTTCTTCAGCATGTGTTTGGTTGGGACTGTAGATGCCGAGTACGTCAGCGTCGCGCACGCCGCGCCATGCCTGGAGATGGAATTTGGTTACGAACCCACTCCCGATGAACCCTACGCCCAGTTTACTAGCAGCCATTTAGAACGTCGTCCTCCTTTGAGAACTGTATTTCCAATCATGCGATACCATAGACTTTAGTCTGTGGTGTTTCAGTTCGACCTTTTGCTGTGGCCGCATTCTAGAGCGCCGTCAAGTTCTCAACGGTCTTTGGTGTTATTTCGTGTGAATTCGTGGATCGTCTCTCTCCACGAGAAGTCACGATCCACTAAACGACACGAAATAACACCAAAGAGGAACGTTTCGTTAGCCTGTTGAGACTGAGGACAGGTCACTCGCTTTACTGCGTGGTTTTTTGCTTGACGCAAAAAACTACAGTCGCCTGTTCTTTTCACGAACTTTAGAAACACCACACTTGATTGACATTGAAGTTCCACCGGCTGAAGCCCGTTGGTATCTACCGAATACTGGGACAGCTTGGGCTAGGTTGAAACTGAAAACTCCAGCCGGCTGAAGCCGGTGATATCTATCTACCAACTAAAACTTTACTTTCTCCAAAAAGCGCAAACTCTGGGGAATCTGTTCGACTGATGTCGGCGACTCATCTTCGACGAAATACCACTTAACGCCATTCTTTTTTGCCGCCCGCAGCACTGCGGGCAGATCAATCATTCCGGTGCCGAAGGGAACGTCGTTGGTTACCTCTGAGTGCCCGGTAGTGTCAGGCGGCGTTCCTTTCTTCATGTCCTTCAAGTGCATCAATTCGAACCGCTTGCCGTATTTTTCGAGCAACTTCACCGGATCCTGGCCGGGATTGACGACCCAAAAGATGTCCATTTGAAAGCGCACAAATTCTGGCTTGGTCTCAGCCATCAGCAGGTCGAACAAGGTGCCGTTACCGTAGGGGAGAAACTCGTAACCGTGCGTGTGATAGAAAAACTTCAAACCATGTTTTGCTAAAGCCTCACCTGCACGGTTAAAAACGGCGGCTGCTTCACGACAGGTTTTTTCGTCAAATGGATCTTTGTGTGGGATCCAGGCACAGCCTACATACCGCAGGCCCAACACCTTCGCATCGCGCGCCACGTCCTCGATATGATCGCGACACTGTTCGTAAGAAAAGTGGCCGCTGATTGCTTTGAGACCGCGAGCGTCGAGTTGTTCCTTGAATTTCTGTGCAGTGAGGCCATAAGTGCCGGCTAGCTCGACGTACTTGATGCCAAACTTTTGCACCGTGTCCATCGTGCCGGGTACGTCTTTGGCGAACTGTGTGCGCAAACTGTAGAGCTGTAACCCGATTGGTCCTTTGAAGCTGGAACCAATGCCCGCGTCTGGCGGCAAGCTATGAACTCCACTTGGCAGCGAACTAATCTGACTGGCTAGTACTGTGGCGATTAATATTAGTAATAGGAGAATTGTTTTCATTGTTGGGTTTTCGATACCACCAGACTCTTTGAAATTGAGATTCCACCGGCTGAAGAGACTGTGTCAAGAATCGCGTTTTC
>Ga0126377_10004354_pt1 | contig 10285 bp, 3 predicted proteins | sample PanSoiMetPlot_22_FD_92647 | JGI IMG/M metagenome (GOLD analysis project Ga0126377, IMG submission 92647) | Tropical forest soil microbial communities from Panama - MetaG Plot_22 | ecosystem: Environmental > Terrestrial > Soil > Tropical forest > Bulk soil | place: Panama | collected 2016-02-17 | reverse complement strand
TCATCAGGATTCAGAAGTACGAACCGTTCCACGCCAACATGCGATCGCGGTTCACGCTCGATGGGCCGCACCTGCAGTTCAGCGGAATCGATCTCGTCAGCGACGGCGCGAAATCGCAGCTGCTCGGCGCCATCGATTTCAGCCGCTGGCCCGAGCAGACGTATCAAATCGTCTCAACGATCGATTTTCCAACCCAGAAGAACATCTATTTCCATCAGTACTCATTCGCGGCCTCGGGGCAGGGAAAGTTTCGGGGGACGTTTCACCTCTTCAGCGGCGGCCGCGAGCTGAAGGGGACGTTCGACAGCCCGCTCGCCGGCGTCAACGCGTGGCGCTTTCCCAACTTGAAGGGATCGGTTCTCTGGGTGCCTGACCGCCTGGAGGTGACCAACGCGACGAGCGGCCTCTACGGCGGCACGGCGCGCTTCGACTACAAGCTGGCGCCCCTCAACGAACGGACTGTGCCGGCACAGGCGACCTGGGACGTCACGTATCGCGACGTCGATCTGCCGCAGCTCACCGACTTTCTCGAGACGAAGGGCCTTCGTCTCGGCGGCAGGATCAATGGACGAAGCCATCTGCTGTGGGAACTCGGCAAGTGGAGTGAGAGGCGCGGCGACGGCGAAGTGTCCGCGGCGCCGCCGGATGGCGCGACGATGATGACGCGGGCGCTGGACCGCGATGCCGTCGCACGCGAGGCCGCGCTGACGCCTGAGGCGGGTCCATTCAATCCGCACGCGTCGCTCGGCTACCTGCCGATCGCCGGACAGGTTGCCTACACGCTGGACCCAGAATGGATCACGCTCGGATCCAGCTCGGTCGCGACGCCGAAGACGTACGTCGAATTCGAAGGACGTACCGCGTACGGCGAGCGGTCGCACATCCCGTTTCACGTCACGAGCCTCGACTGGCAGGAAAGCGATCGCGTGCTCGCCGGTATCATGACCGCCTTCGGTGCGCCGACGGGCGCCGTTCCGGTCGGCGGCGCGGGACAATTCGACGGCGTCATGCTTCTTGCTTTTACGAAGCCGCGAGTCGAGGGCACGTTCACCGGCGAACATATGCGGGCGTGGGATACGAACTGGGGCCGGGGGACGGCCAAGGTCGTGATCGAGAACAGCTACGCGATCATCAGCGAGAGCGTCATCAGCGACGGCGCGTCGGAGATCAAGGCTGATGGAACGTTCTCACTTGGCTATCCGCGCCGCGACAACGGCGACGAGATCAACGCCCGCATCTTCATCACCCGCCGCCCGCTTGCCGATCTGCGCCACGCATTCGAGCTCGATGATTATCCGGTCGACGGGGTCGTGTCCGGCGAATATCACCTGTATGGGAAGTACGAAACGCCGTTCGGCTTCGGCCGCCTCGCGATCGACCGCGGTACCGCCTACGGTGAGTCGTTCGACACCGCCACATCATCGCTGCGGTTCGAAGGATCGGGCGTCAGGCTCGACGCGATGCAGATTCACAAAAGCACGGGCAGCGTTACCGGCGCGGCCTGGGTTGGCTGGGATGGCACGTATTCCTTCAACGCCGACGGCACAAAAATTCCGGTTGAATCGCTGCAGACCGTCGCGTTCCCCCGGGCGCCGCTGTCGGGCCTGCTGCAGTTCACCGCCAGCGGCACGGGGACGTTCGAGGTGCCACGCTACGACGTTCGCATGCGGGTTGACGACCTGTTTGCGGCCGACGAGGGCATTGGCCAGCTCACCGGCCGGCTGTCCCTGCGTGGGGAGCTGCTGACCGCGGAACTCGAAGCTGCGTCTCCGCGGTTGGTGATGTCCGGGTCCGGGCGGATCGCTCTCACGGACGCCATGGATGCGGAGCTGACGCTGCGGTTTTCGAACACGTCACTCGATCCGTACGTGAGGTTCTTCGAGCCGCGGTTGTCCCCGTTCACCAATGCCATCGCCGGCGGAACGGTCCGGGTCGTCGGGGAACTGGCGGACATCGATCATTTGGTCGTCGATACGCGGGTCGAGCAGCTCGATCTCAAGCTGTTCGACTATCGCGTCAGCAACGTCGATCCTGCGACGCAGGCCGCCCGCCCGATCGAGCTGACGCTCGATCATCATGTCCTCAACGTGGACGACCTGCGTCTGTTTGGCGACGGCACGCGGCTCGATCTCGATGGTCACGTCAACCTTCACGACTCGACGATTGCCTTGTCCGCGTCGGGCGACGCCAACCTGGGAATCCTGCAGGGGTTCTATCGTGATATCCGGAGCTCCGGTGCCGCGACGCTCAAGGCGACGGTCGATGGGCCGCTGTCCAAGCCCGTGTTCTCGGGGAGCGCCGCGGTCGTCAATGGCCGTATCCGCCAGCTCTCGTTGCCGCACTCCCTCGAGTCCATCAACGGGCAGATTTCGTTTGATGCGGGTGGAATCCGGATCGACAGTGTTCGTGCGCGACTGGCCGGCGGCGACGTGACGTTTGGCGGCCGGGTGGCGCTCAATGGTTTCGCGCCCGGCGACCTCAATCTCACGGCCACCGGCCAGCAGATGCGCATCCGCTACCCGGAAGGATTCGTCTCCAACATCGACGCGGATCTGTCGCTGATTGGCCTGCCCTCGTCGCCGCTGCTGCGAGGCACCGTCACGGTCCACGATGCGTTGTATTCGAAGCGCTTCGAACCCAATGCCGATCTGTTCAACCTGACGTCAACAGGGGCGCCGCTGGCAGGAGCGGCTTCGACGTCGACGCTGCCGATTCGCTTCGACGTGCAGATCGATGCCCCATCGTCGCTCCGGGTCGAGAACAACCTGGCGCGCATGGTGGCCAGTGCCGATTTGCAGCTGCGCGGCACCTACGACCGGCCGCTGCTGTTCGGCAGCGCGCAGATCGATCGAGGGGATGTGATCTTCGAGGGCAATCGGTATCTGGTGACCCGCGGAACGATCGGGTTTGCCAACCCGGCACGGATTGAGCCCTACTTCGATATCGAGGCGGAAACCCGCGTGCGAGTTGTCGGGCAGGTCGTCGGGCAGAGCGATGTCTACCGTGTCACGCTCGGTTTCACCGGCACGGCCTCGAAGATGTCGATGAATCTGAATTCCGATCCGCCTTTGTCGTCGGTCGGCATCCTGCTGTTGCTACTCGGGCAGAGCTCCGCCGAGGATCTGCAAAACGCTGAGCTCCGCACACTGAATCCGTCGGCATCCAGGCGGTCGGAGGAGGATCTCATGAAGGCCGCGACGGCCCGGCTGCTGACTGGCAGCATGACGGCCCCTGTCAACCGCGCGGTTGACAAGACGCTTGGGGTCGATCTGCAGATCACGCCGTCGATTGGGAGCTCCGATACCGATTCGCTCACCGCGTCTGCCCGGGTCATCGTCGGCAAGCGCCTGTCCAGCCGCGCCTACGTGACGTTCGCACGTCCTCTGGGCACGACCCCGAGCGCCACGCAGATCCTGGTGCTCGAATACGATCAGAACGATCGGCTCGGCTGGGTGCTCACGCAGAACGGCGATCAGACGTTCTCAGTCGACTTCCGGGTCCAGCGTCGCAGGTGATGGCAAAGCAAGGATCAAGGGACCAGGGGCAAGGGAAAAGGCTCGTCTCTTTATCGCTCGCGTTTTTCCTGACGGCCGCGACTTCGTTATTTGCTCAGACACCAGCCTCCTCGTTCGTGGGCCAGCGAATCGTCGAAGTCCAGATGGTTTCGGAAGAGCGCCTGATCGAGGATCCGGCGATCCGCGCGCTCATCGAAACGCATGTCGGCGATCCGCTCTCGATGACCCAGGTGCGCGAATCCATCACGCACATTTTTGGGCTGGGCCGCTTTCAGGACGTCCAGGTCAACGCGCTGCCGGCGCCAGGCGGAGTCTCGCTCCGATACAACCTCGTGCCGCTCCACAGCGTGCAGGCGATGGAATTCCGCGGCCTGCCTTCCCTGGTGCTGTCGAGCGATCTGCTGAGGAGCGCGGTGACGAGCCGCTTTGGCACCTCACCGCCACCCGGCCGTGCGCAGGAGATCGCCCGGTTCATCGAGCAGTTGTATCGCGACCACGGCTTTCTCGGAGCCGCGGTCACCGCGAAGGCGACTGAGCGCCACGATCCGGATCGGACGCTTCTGGAGTTTGACGTGACGCCGGGCCGGCAGGCCGTTATCGGAAACGTGGTCATCGAGGGACCACCGCCAGAGGGCCGGGAGGCCTTTCTCCGTCAGGTTCATGCCGTGCCGGGGACTCAGTACGAGCCGACGGCGATTACCGAAGCGCTCACCGCCTATACGCAGAAGCTGCGCCGGAAATCACATTACCTTGCCTCCGCCTCCCACCAGTCGCGACCGTCGCCGGACAATCGCTCCATTGATCTCTCGATCACGCTTCAGGTCGGTCCGGTCGTCACCATCGCCTTCGACGGAGATCCTCTGCCGAAAGAAAAGCGCGCGGAGCTCGTTCCGGTCGCCCGCGAAGCATCCGTAGACGAGGATCTGATCGAGGATTCGATCCAGCGCATCCGGACGTTCCTCAACCAGCAGGGCCACTGGAAAGCCGATGCAACTGCCTCGCGCGAGGAAGGAGACGGCACGCTCCGAATCGTGTTCAACGTCAAGAAGGGGCCGCAGTATCGAGTCGCTGACCATGGCGTTGAAATCCGCGGCAATCACGCGGTTGGACCCGATCAATTCCGGACGGCGCTGATGAAACTTCAGGCGAACGAGATATTCGTCGAAGCGAACCTGTCAGCCGCGGTCAGCGCCATCGCCGGGCAGTATCAGCGGCTGGGCTACGCGCAGGCGAAAGTCTCGGCAGCCGTTGAGGAGCAGGGTGCCACGGCAGGGCCCCTCGCGCGGGTGCAGCCCGTGATCTCGATCGTGGAGGGGCCACTTACTCGAATTGGTGACGTGACATTCGTGGGGAATGCGCAGCTGTCGACCGACCAGCTCCGCGCCCTCGTGACCTCGGTCCGCGACGCGCCCTACTACGAGCCCAAGGTCGTCGCTGATCGCGAAGCCGTCCAACTCGAATATCTCAACCGCGGGTTTGCATCAGCCAACGTCGTCGTGACGCCTGTCCTCACCGCCGACGGGTCACGAGCGGACCTGCAATTCCACATCACCGAGGGGCAGCAGACGATCGTCGATCACATCCTGATCGTGGGCAACACTCGAACCGACGAGCGCGTCATCAAGCGCGAGTTGCTCCTCCAGGAAGGAAAGCCGCTGGGGTTGGAGGATTTGATCGAGAGCCAGCGCCGGCTGGGAGCGCTGGGACTGTTCCGACGAATTCGGGTAGAGGAGCTGTCGCATGGCAGCGCCGCCACCGACGTACTTGTCAGCGTCGAGGAAGCGTCGGCGACGACCACGAGCTTTGGCGGCGGAATCGAAGCGAGCCGCATCCTGAAAGAGGGGCCCGAAGGGCAGGCACAGACACGGATCGAATTTGCGCCGCGCGGGTTTTTCGACGTCGGGAGGCGCAACCTCGGCGGAAAGAATCGGACCGCCGATCTGTTTGCGCGTCTCAGCCTCCACCCGAGCGACAATCCCGATCCGGCGGAGTCCGGCAATTTGTTCGGCTTCGCCGAGTATCGCGTCGTCGGAACCTACCGCGAGCCGCGAGCAATCGGATTGAACGCCGATCTGTCGCTCACGGCGGCTGTAGAGCAAGGCAGGCGGTCGTCATTCAACTTCGCCCGAAAGGGTGTCAACGCGGAAATCGGTCGCCGCCTCGGCCCGGGGATCCGCGTGAGCGGCCGGTATTCATTCGGCACCACGCGCACCTTCGACGAAAAGCTCAGCCTCGAGGATCAGGCACGCATCGATCGGGTGTTTCCTCAAGTGCGGCTCTCGGGATTCTCCGGCGCGATTTCGAGAGACACGCGCGACGATGTCCTGGACCCGGAGCGAGGGACGTTTCTGAGCGCCGAAGGTACGCTCGCGGCGCGCGCACTTGGCGGACAGGTGGGATTCGCCAAGTCCTACCTTCAGGGTCTCTGGTTCCATCGCCTGCCCTCGAGCCGGCGAGTCATCTTTGCGTCGCGGGTGGCCATCGGCCTCGCGAACGGGTTTCCACGTGACGTTCCGGCGACGGACATCGAGGGCAACCCGGTCACGATTACGGTCGATGATTTGCCAGCCAGCGAACGCTTCTTTGCCGGTGGCGACACCACCATCCGCGGCTTCGCGCTCGATACTGTCGGCGCGCCGAATACGATCAGCTCGACTGGTTTCCCCCGTGGCGGAAACGCCGTGCTGCTGATGAACGGCGAGCTGCGCGTGCCGGTGTGGAAAGACATCGGCGTGGTGGGCTTCATGGACGGCGGCAACGTGTTCGACCGCGTGACCGAGATGGATCTTGGCGAGCTGCGCGGCAGCGTCGGATTCGGCCTCCGCTATCGTTCGCCAATTGGTGCCATCCGTTTCGACATTGGATTCAAACTCGATCGACGAGTGATCGGCGAGGACCTGGAACCGCGGCGCGCGTTCCACTTCAGCCTTGGTCAGGCGTTCTAAAGCGCCCGCGAGCGAGAGCGGGTGGGGCCCCACGCGCAGTGATAAAAGATGACAGGGGGCGAATGCGACATTTCATACTCACTGGGGCGTTCGCAGCCGTGCTGACTTCCGCATTGGCGCATGCCGAGATCATCGATCGCATTCTCGCCGTGGTGAACGGCGCGCTGATCATGCAGTCGGATGTGTCCATGGCCGTGAGGCTCGGGTTGGCCCCGCAGCCTGCGACGCCGGACACGGTGACCGCGCCGCTGGACTCGTTGATCGAGCGGCGTCTCGTGCTCGAGGAAGTCGATCGCTACGCGCCGCCGGAACCAGCCGATGCCGATGTCGATCGGCGTCTCGCCGAAGTTCGAGCCCGAGCCGGCAGTGCCTTTGACGCAGTCCTTCGCGAAAGCGGGATTTCTCTCGAGCAACTGCGTCGTCAAATGCGTGACGATCTGAGGGTCGACGCGTATCTGCTGCAGCGGTTTGGCCCGATGCAGCCGTCGGAGGACGAGGTTCAGCAGTACTATCGCGATCACCAGCCTGCGTTCACGCGAAACGGCGCCGTCAGGCCGCTCGACGACGTGCGCGATGAGGTGCGGGCCCAGCTGATCGCGAATCAGCGAGCCGGGATGATCAAGGATTGGATCGCGGGGCTCAGACGACGGGCAACGATCAACGTGCTGCCGCGGTAATGACACTGGCGATCGAGCGCCGGAGTACGCCTGGGCTCGGCGAGACAAGGCTCGGCGAGAGAAGACGCGAGCGAGCGCAGCGAGCCACGTGAACGGAGCGAGCCGGCGAAGCGGCGAGCGAGAGAACGTGTAGGGGAGTCCGAGGGGCGAAGCCCCTCGGAAGGATTAAGGAACTATCTGCAGAATGCGAAGCTCAGGTCCCGGCATGTCCGCTGTCGGTTTGACCGTGTGGACCTCGCGGCTTTGGGTGAAGAGCCGCATGTAGTCGCTGTAGTCGTCCGGATACTGGTGCGGTGCCCCCAAGGCTGGCCCGAACGCCTCTGAATTCGCCACCAGGTACTGAGCCCCTTCGCTGCGCAACTCTTCGTAGCTCTTTCGCCGAAGCTGCGTCATATAGGTCGCCCGATACTGGCTCGGGAGCAGCAGGGCGCGGCGTTCGAGTACGATCGAGGCGCCGGCCGGAATGTTCTGAACAATCCACGAATAGGCCTGATCGACCGTGCTTTCCTTCGCCATTTCGCGATCGCTGCTGACCGAGATGATCGCGGGCGGCAGCAGCGCGGCGATGGTCAACGCGGCTATGAGAGCCGTCCGCGCGGCCCTGGGGATTTCATAGCGCCGCAGCAGACTCACGCCAGACACGACGCCGGCTGCGGCCAGCACACACATCATCGGCGTCAGCGGCAGCAGGTATCTGGCGAACACAATTTTCTGCGTCGTCAGCATTACGTAGTAGACGAGCGGAAACACGACCGCGAGCGTCCACCGCACCCGGCCTGGACCGCGCACCATGCGGACGATGCCGAGTCCCATGCCTCCAAGTGCGAGCAGTAGCGCCGGCCACCCGAACGTATGTCGAACGAGATACTTGAAGTACAGCACCCAGAGGGACTCGCCGACGACCGCAACGCGATACTGATTGGCCAGCCGGGCAAAGTTGTCGAGGAACGCCGGCAGGTCCAGGATGGTATAGGGCGCGAACAGCAGGAACGCCAGAGCGGATGCCGCGATCGCGGCACAGGCCGTCTTGAGCCGGCCGGGCCGAAGCGGCACCGTCATCCAGCAGGCAAGGAGCGGCATGATCAGCGCGACGCCGCCGTTGTACTTCGTCGCGGCGGCAAGGCCGGCCGTGGCGCCGGCAGTCACGAAGCTCCCGAAAGTTCCGCGCTCGTGGGCCACGAGCGACAGCAGGAATGTCAGCGCGACAAAAAACGTGAGCAGCGTGTCGGTGAGGACGTAGTGCGAGTACCGAACGTGGAGCGGAAGAACCGCCATCAGCCCCGACGCCAAGAGTGCGTGACGGGCGCCCCATCGCATCCCTGCCTGGTAAACAACGAGAACCGTGGCGACGCCAAACGAAGCGGTGACGATCCGTCCCCAGAGATAAAACGAGCCGCCGCTGGCCTGGGCGAGGGAGTACCACTCTCCGCTTATCCCGCCGGAAATGAAGCGCAGGATGGATACGACAAGCTGGAGGTAAATCGTCAAGCCCGGGTAGTCGAAGAAGTGCGGATTCAGCGAACCCGACCGCATCATGTTCACTGCGCGTTCGACGATTTCTGGTTCGTCGACCTGCACGGCGTAGGGGATGCCGCGATGAATGGCCCACAAGCGCAGCACGGCTGCCGCGATCAACACGATAGCCAGCGTCATCCGCGACGTCCGCAGATCGCTTGCTTCACGCCATTCGCGCTCGACCACTCAGTCCCTCAGGTTCTACAAGGTTCTACGGGGTTCCACGAGGTTCCGCTCGGTTCGTTCTTGAGTTTCTGCGAGGTTCTACGGGGTGCGTGCCCTGAGTCCACTTACGCCCCGAACCGGAGAACGAACCCTGTAGAACCCAGTAGAACCTCGTAGAACCCTGCAGAACTCAGATTTTCTAACTCTACTACAGCGTTAAGGGAGCAACTCGTCGTAGAGTCGCAGCAGGGCAGCCCCGGCCGCCTCCCACGAGAAATCGCGCTCCACCGTCGCTCGTCCTGCCTGTCCCATCGCCGCGAGGCGATCCGGATGTCCTAGCGCGCCGCTGATGGCCGCTGCAAGCGCGGAAGGATCGCCTGGGGGGACAAGCCATCCGCTGATCCCCGGTTGAACTTTGTCCGGTAACCCACCCGCCGTGGTCGCGACCACGGCCCGGCGATGTGCCATTGCCTCGAGTGTGACGAGCGAGCTCCCCTCGTAGAGCGTCGGGTGGACGAAGAGATCGGCGGCTTCATACCAGGCGTGCAGGTCGTGTTCGCTGACTCGCCCCGGCATATAGGTTTGGCCGGACATGCCGGCCTGGCGAATCACAGACTCGAGCGAGCGACGGTACGGGCCGTCGCCAAGGACCACCCACTTCCAGTTGCCGTCGGCAATGCGGCCGGCGTGATCGCGAAGCGCGGCGAGTGCGGCAGCGAGCACATGAAATCCCTTGTTGTGCTCGAGACGTCCGACGCTGAGCAACACGACGTCATCCCGCGCGATGCCGGAAGCTCGCCGGACGCGCACGCCGTCATCAGCGACCGCGAGGCCGTCGATGCTCGAGAGATCGAGCGCGTTCGGGATGATCCGAACCTTCGCTCGATCGACCTTTAAGTGTTTGAGCAACGCCGGTTCGAGCGCCCGGTCCGTCGCGATGACACTGTCTGCCGCCCGCGCACAAGCCACGACTGCGCGACGCAGGGGCAAATACGCGGCACGCTTGACTCTCGCTTTCGATGGATCGGTAGCGCCGAACTCTTCCAGGCCTTGTGGATTCAGGACGAGCGGGGCCGTGGACCTGGATCGGCGTCGCGCGTAACCAAGCACGCTGGCCCCAAACCCGTGAACGATGTCGATCTCGCCATCCCTTACAAGACTCCAGGCAACGCGCCCCGCGCGTTCTCCAAACAACGGATAGGCAGTACTGCGGTCGAGCACTGTCGTTCCGCGACGTCCAGCCAACGGAAACGTGCGATAGGGAACGAAGCGGGTCGTCACGCCAGGCTCGGTGAGAGAAGCACCGGTCTGGCTTGGCGGCCGGGTGATCAGCGTGACCTCGACATGCGAGCGCGACAAGTAGCGAACAAGATCGAAGACACTTCGTTCGAGTCCTCCGAGGCCGTGAAGCGGGAATACTGCGCGGGCGACCACTGCCACGCGTCTCACAGCGTTCAACGTCGTTTCT
>Ga0126377_10004353_pt1 | contig 10285 bp, 8 predicted proteins | sample PanSoiMetPlot_22_FD_92647 | JGI IMG/M metagenome (GOLD analysis project Ga0126377, IMG submission 92647) | Tropical forest soil microbial communities from Panama - MetaG Plot_22 | ecosystem: Environmental > Terrestrial > Soil > Tropical forest > Bulk soil | place: Panama | collected 2016-02-17 | reverse complement strand
TGCGATCCAACCGCCAAGCTGCGCGCCCACGAGGATCACGTCCTTTAAGTCGAGCGCGTCGAGCAGATCGAGATAGAGATAAGCGAGATCGTCGACCGTGGTCAGTTCGCGCGGCGCAGCGACGGCGCCGAATCCCGGGTGCGTCGGCGCGATCACGCGGGCGCGTTCGGCGAGCAGCTCCAGCACCGTAGCTTTTGCGTCGAGCCTGCCGCTGGGATGGCCGGGATGCAGAAAGACGAGCGGCCGGCCGTTGCCGCGCTCGATCAACTCGACGGCAACGCCGCGCAGGATGACGCCTGGAACCGGCTCGGACTCAGCCACCACCATGTCTCCTCCCGCCCTCTACCGGGGCTCAAGCCTTGTTATAGTATTCGCAAATACAATCAAGCCATTGCTCGGGAACGGGGCGGTTTCCACTACGGCAGCGCGCGAGGCCGCGCCCCTTTCGCGAAACACGTGCGGTGGACGCGCCTCGCGGAGCTTGCGTTAACCGCGACCAGCGGCGGTTGTCTTGACAAGATTTGTGCCCAAGCGAGACTGACAGCAGCAACATCATTCTTGGCGGAGGATTTAAAATGCGCGGTCTTCATTACGGCATGCTTGCCGCATGCGCGGCGCTGATTGCGGTGCCCTTGGTGGTTTCCGAACTGTCGGCTGCGCCCGCGCCGCCCGCGGCCGCGCCCGCCGGACCGCCGCCGCCCGAACCGGTGATGCCGCCTTCGCTGCCGCCGAGCTATGTCGTCGATTTAATGACCGCGCAGGGCTCCAGCGCGTTCAACGCGCAGTGGCGCACGATGGAAGCCAAGATCGTCGATGCCAAGCCGATCGATGGTCACATGCCGGAATACAAGACCGCCTACGACATCAGTCCGCACGCGGGTGGTGCGGACTTCAACGATTCCGCTTGGCCGAAGATCGAGTCGAAGGACCTCGCCGCGCGGCGTAGCGGCGGCCACGTCGCCTTCATCTGGTACCGCAGCAATCTCACCATTCCGGCGAAAGTAGGCGACTTCGACACCACCGGCGCGATCGCGGTGCTGCGCGTGCTGGTGGACGATTACGCCGAGGTCTGGGTGAACGGACAGATGCCGCGCAAAAGCGGCTACCCCAGTCCGGCGACGATCCAGGGCTTGAACATGCCGAACCGTGTCGTGCTTTCTCAATCGGTCAAGCCGGGCGACAAATTCCAGATCGCAGTGTTCGGCATCAACGGACCGATCTCGGTCGCGCCCGCGAACACCGTCTGGTTCCGCGAAGCGCGGATCGAATTTTATAAGTAACACGTCTCACCATGGTCGGGCTTGACCCGGCCACCCAGCCGCCGCGCGTCTGCGCGGCGGATAGACTCATGCATCGTTTCATCACCGCTGCAGCATTTCTTATCGTGCCCGCGCTTGCCCTTGCCGGCGAGAGCGCGCCCGCGCCCGTGCCTGAGCAAGTGCTGATCACGGCCAGTCCGCTCCCCGGCACCGCAGTCGACCCGAACAAGATTCCGGTCAACATACAAACGCTTTCCAGTGCCGATCTCGAGCGCTTCGGCGCGGCGAGCGCGCTCAACACGCTGGCCGACGAGATCGCCGGCGTCTCTATTGCCAACACGCAAGGCAATCCCTATCAGCCCAATCTTTTCTATCGCGGCTTCGAGGCGTCGCCGCTCGCGGGCGACGCGCAGGGCTTGGCCGTTTACGCCGACGGCGCGCGGCTCAATCAGCCTTTCGGCGATACGTTGAATTGGGAGCTGATCCCCGATGTCGCCATCGACTCTCTCACGCTCGAAGGCTCGAACCCGGTGTTCGGCTTGAACGCGCTTGGCGGCTCGATCGCGATCGCGATGAAGAACGGCTTTTCCTTTCAAGGCACCGAGGCGGAGGCCGTCGGCGGCTCGTTTCAGCATTGGCAGAGCTCGGCGCAGTACGGCCTTCAGCGCGGCAATCGCGCCTTTTATGTCGCGGCGAACGGCGTCTCTGAGGAAGGCTGGCGACAGCATTCGCCGTCGCGGCTGCTGCAACTTTACGCCGACGGCGGATTGCGCGGTGACAATGGCGAGCTGCATTTGAGCCTCACCGGTGCGGTCACGAAGCTCACCGGTAACGGCACCGCGCCGGTCGAGCTGTTGGCTGCGGACCGGTCCCATGTGTTCACCTATCCCGACGAGACCAAGAACACCTACGGGCTCGCCAATCTTCACGGCACGCGCCGGCTGTCGGGCGGACTGGCGCTTCAGGGCAACGCCTATCTCAGCCGCCTGCATCAGCGCACGCGCAATGCCGATGCGAGCGAAGTAGATCCATGTGCGGGCGCGTTGGGCTTTCTGTGCCTGGACGGCGACGCGCTGACCGATACGAACGGCAATCCGATTCCGGATTTCTTGAGCGGCGGTACCTATCTGCAATTGAACAGCAGCGCGACCGATACGACCGGCTACGGCGCGTCGCTACAAATCAGCTATGACAGCTTGATTGGATCGCGCGCGAACAAATTGATTGCCGGCGTGGCCTTTGACGGCGGACGCACCGTCTTTGCCGCGCAATCCGAGATCGGCGCGCTCGGGCCGGACCGCGGCTTCGTCGGGCCGGGGATCGTGATCGATCAAGCGGATCAATCCATCGCGCCGATCAAGGTCACCAGCAAGAATGAGTATTTGGGATTTTTTGTTACCGATGTCTTCGACGTTACCGAGGCGTTCTCGCTGAACGCATCGGCGCGCTACAACATCGCGAACATCGACCTCGATGACGATCTCGGCACGGCGCTGAACGGCGAGCATCGCTATGCGCGTCTCAATCCCGCGTTTGGCGCGAGCTACGAATTCTCGAACGCACTCACGGTCTATACCGGCTATTCCGAGGCCAACCGGGCGCCGACACCGGCCGAGTTTTCCTGCGCCGATCCCTTAGCACCGTGCAGCCTCACCAATTTCTTCGTCGGCGATCCCGATTTGAAAGAGGTCGTGGCGCACAGCATCGAAGTAGGCCTGCGGGGACAATCGGCGCTCAAATCGGGGATGTCGCTGCAATGGCACGTCGGTCTCTACCGCACCGACACGAGCGACGACATCATGCTGGTGTCGAGCGCGATCATCGGGCGCGCCTTCTTCGAGAACGTCGGCGACACGCGCCGGCAGGGGCTGGAGTCGGCGTTGGACCTCCGGTTCCGCTCCTGGTCCGCGTCGTTCAATTACAGCTACACCGAGGCGACGTTCCGCACCGCATTCACCTTAAACAGCCCGCTCAATCCGTTTGCCGATGCGAACGGCGAGATTCATGTGATGAGCGGGGATCGGCTGCCGAGCGTTCCCGCGCACCTCTTCAAGGCGACGATCGGTTACGAGCTGTCGGAAAAATGGTCGTTCGCAGTCAGCGCGCAGGCGGCGAGCGGCGTCTATCTTCGCGGCGACGAGGCGAATCTGAACGCGAAGACGGACAACTATGTCGTGTTCAATGTGAGCTCGACCTATCGCTTGAGCGACACGTTCGAGCTCTTCGCCACGATCACCAATCTCTTCGATGCGAAATACGAGACCTTCGGCGCCTTTTCGCCGACGGCGGATATTCCGATGGCCGAAGCGCCGGGCGCTTCCAATCCGCGCAGCTTAAGTCCGGCGCCGCCATTCTCGCTCTTCGGCGGCGTGCGGGTGCATTTGTAACCTCGGTTAGAAATCCGGCTTAGCGGCTTTGGGCAGACCGATCCAGCGGTCCTTGTAATACTCGTTGGGATTCTCGGCGCAGATCTGCTCGAGCTACGGCATGCTTTTATCCATGCGCCGATACGTGACGTAACCCGACCATGGCGCGGTGAACACGTTCGGGTCTTCGACAGTGACGTAAACCTGCACGCCCTTTTTCGAAAGATCGGGATCGAACGCGCGCGGCGCGGCGTTGAGGCGTCCTTCGATTTTTTCGTAACGCTCCTGCGTCTCTTTGGCAGCCGCGCCGTCGATCAGGCGATAACGCTCGACGATATGCAGCGTCGGACTGACCGGTGAGCCGTAGCGGTCGACGAAAGCATAGGGGCCGGGTTTGACGCCGATTGTGTCGACGACCAGCGTATCGCCTTCGTAATGGCCGACGGAATCGCCCATAGGTGATGGCGTCGCGTTCTTTAAGTGCGCAGCGTTCAAACGGATCCTGCGGACCTGATCGTCCTGGCCATAGATGATGGTGATGCCGTCCTTCTTTTGCAGCATCTCCATCTCAAGTTGCATGGCGAGATTGAACGGCGGATTGTAGCTACGGCACTGATTCGAAGCGTCGGGATAGGTGACCCCGCTTTTTGAGATCTCGCCCTTCTTTCTAATGATGTCCGCCGTCTCGGGCTTCAGGATCGGATTGCGGTAATCGCCGACGAGCTGGCCGATATTGGAGGTGCCGTCGGGCATGCGCGAGAGGTTCACCACGGGCTGCGGAGCATTGGCAACCGGCTCGAAGTTGAACGCGTTCCGCCCGAACCGGCCGGAGAAATCGGGAATGAATGTGCCTGCCCCGACCGCAGGCGTTTGCAGCAAGGCCACGCTGCCCAACATCAACACAAGAAGCCGTTTCAATTTCATGCTCCTACCGGACACGCGCGAAAAGTAGCGCTTTTGCTTGTCTACTTGAAGTCCACCCGACGCCGTCCGCGGCGCGTTCGGCGCCGACCTCCCCACAAGGGGGACGTCAGTTGAAACTTTGATGCGGCTTCGTCTCGCCACTTACGATCACGACTAGAGTTTCGTTTAAACAGAAAACAATGCGTGCTCAAAATTCACCTCCCCCTTGTGGGGAGGTCGATCCTCCGAAGCTGCGGAGCAGCGTAGGAGGATCGGGTGGGGGGCGCTATTTCCGTCGCTTCGCTAACCGTTCGCGGGCGTCGGGGATGAGTTTCTCCACATTCAGCCCCTCGAGCATGAGCCGTTCGTTCGGACCAAGCGCGCGCACCGCGTTGACATAGTCGACCACTTCGGAATCGACGCGCACGGCTTGCGGATAATCGGTCGCGAACACGATCTGCGGCAGCGGCACCTCGTGCATGCCGAAGCGCACCCATTCCGCGCCCCACGGTCCCGCGTGATCGGGTCCCGCCCAGCCGGCGCAATCGTAATAGAGCCGTTGCTCTAAATAATAATCGAACGGCTTCGGGGGACGGCGGTTGTGGCGCTGCACTTCGGAGGTGCCCCATTTGTCGCGCTGCTGAAAGCCGCGGACACGGCCCAGATAGCGCCCGATGCCGCCGGCGAAATGCGCGAACTGGATGTTGAGATTGGGCAGCTTGTCGAGCAGGCCCGAATTGATCACGCGCACCGTGGCCGTCATCAGCGAGAATTCCCAGCCCAGCATGCGGCCGAGATCGTCCGCATACATCTGATTCCACTGGATCACGCGCGACAGCGGATGGATGAAGACGTACATGCCAAGATCGTCCGCTGCCTTCCAGAACGGCATCAGCTCTTCGGCATCGAGACCGAGCCCCTGCATCTCGGAGGCGATCACCGCGCCGGGGAAGCCGAGCTCAACTTTGCAGCGTTTGAGCTCGCGTACGGCTTCGGCCGCGTTAAGCGCCGGTATGTGTGCCAAGCCGATGAAGCGGCCGGGATGCTTGCCCTCGACCACTTTTAAGTCGTCATTGATGGTGCGGCAGATGGAAAGATCCGGCTGATCGAAGCCGACCATTGAGGAGAGCACCGCCGCGTCGATGCCGGCCTTGTCCATCATGCGCACATGTGCGTCGATGTCGCCGAGCAGCGGGTTTAGGAGATGCATCGGATTGCCGTTCTGATCGAGCCCGACCGAGACGGCGTCGGTCTTGCCCTTGAGCAGCGCGGGCGGCGTATAGTGATGCTGAAAGTCGATGATCATGCGTTCCCCAAACAATTTCGGCCGGCGTCTATCGCACGTGCGTTTGCACTTTGCCAACCACGGAAAGTCCCCCCTTCGTCATAAAGCGGGAAGGATTTACGGTTTAAGTCGATTTTGCCAGACGCAAAAGCCCTCATGCGGACTCCGCATGGGGGCTTTTTGCTGCTCGCCGACCTCCCCACTTCACCATGGCCGGCCTCCGAGCCGACTAACCAGCCGGCGCGCGGACGCGCGCCGATAATCGACGCCATCGTGCGAACCGTCTTTCTTTTGCCGCACTAGGCCGTCAATCTCTCTTCTCGAGGGAGTCGCGGGGAAATGACGCAGCGCTCACTTGTGCGTCCTGGCTTGCTGCCGGTGCTTATGCTCCTGACCGGATGCGCGGGCGCGGTTGACACCACCGCCTCGCAACCTGTCGCCATCGACAAAGAAACACTCATTGAGCACTACATCGGCGACGATGCGGTCATCAAAACCGCGGAATTTGGTGCGCGTGATATCTCGCAAAAATACATCGTCCTGTCGGTGGTCGTTGGACCGGACGGCAAGGTTCGTTCGGCGACGCCGAAAGACGGGCCGGAGAGATTTTATGCCTTGGCTCGGCGAATCGCATTGGACCGCACGTTCGTTCCGTTTCAGCAAAACGGCAGGGCAGTTTCCGCAAGCTTCGACCTCTACGTCTTTCTTCGCCCGCTGGAAAAGCGGCCGGCCTCACGTATCGCGTTTCCGGAAATTCAAGATTGGACATCGCTTCGGATCACACTGGATCGAGGGTTCTTTTGTTACGGACGTTGTCCTCAGTACCAGATCGAGATTTCCGGGGACGGCAGCGTTATCTATGAGAGCACGGCGTCCGTCGCCGTATACGGCACACATCGGGGACAGATTGCCGACGGTGTAGTGCGCGAGCTGTTCGACGCCTTCCGCAAGGCCGACTTCTTCTGGGCCGAGGACAAATATCCATTGCCGCCTGATGAGTTTCCGGTCGACGCCGGCGGATCGCTGACGTTGAGCATTTCATTTGACGGCAAGACGAAGTCGATTGAGCAGGGATACTCTCTCACGACGGGTTTGCCCGATGCTATTTTGGCGCTCGGTGCGAAAATCGACGATGCAGTCGGCAGTGCGAAGTGGGTTGACGGCAATGCCGAGACAATCTCGGCTCTAAGGGCCGAAGGCTGGGATTTCGGATCCGAGACCGCTGACAACAAGGAAACGCTCGTCGGTGTTGTCAGATTTGCGCCCGCACACGTCGCAGTCGATCTGATCTCACTGGGCGTTCCGCTTGACGGCCGCGTTCAAGTCGGCGCGACGTATTTGACCCCTTTCGCGGGTGCTATTGGGCGCGTGCAAGCAAAGGCCACTGACGAAAGCATCTTGCAGGCGCTGCTGAATAGAACATTGAATGCAAGCGCGTCTCAACGAAACGATGCGTTGTGGCAGGCGGCGGCTAGTGGGCGGATCGATATTGTCGATGCTCTGTTGAAGAGCGGCGCCTATCCACACTTTCGTGACGAGGAGGGTGTCTCCGTTTTGGTGCAAGCGATTCGATCAAAGTCGCCAGAACTTGTTGCCGCAATTTTGAAGACGGCCCCCGACGTGAAACTTCGCGACGACTCCGGTCAGGCTCCGCTGCATTGGGTATTCGAGGGTCCACCGGCCGAAAATCTGGCCGAGCGTGCGGAGATCGTACGCATGCTGGTGAGAGCCGGCGCAGAGGTCGATGTGCGCGACAGCTACATGAGCGAAACTGCGCTGGGCATGAACATGCATTCGGCAGATATCGCGCGGGCGCTGCTTGCCGGAGGAGCGGACGTCAACGCGCGAAATCGGGACGGATTCACGCCGCTTGTAAGGAGCAACAGCGCGGAGTTGACCCGCGTGCTACTCGAGGCCGGTGCCGATCCGTGGCTCCAAGTCCAAGGCGTGACGGTCTATGACTGGATGCATCGCGAGCAGAACTACTACACGGACGATGTGCTCAAAGTGCTCGACGACTTCGTTGCCGCTCACCCTAAGCCGGTGAACCGCTAACCCTCAAAACAAACGAGAGCACAGCCTGGTGCACCAGGCTGTGCTCTCGCGTAACGGAAACTCTAGACGGTGATTAGCCGCCCGCGTTCGCGCTCGGGGCCGCGTTGGCATTGCCCTTCACGGTGCCGTCCGGAAGACGGATCGCCATGAACTGGCCGCCATGCGTGCCGTCACGCAGCGGATGGATCGTCGTGGACACTTTCATGCCCGGCGTGAGCGTCTTCGGCACCCAGCCTTGACGCGCGAGGCCGCCCGGGCCGCCCATTTCGATCGCCCACTGCTCATCGGCGCCTTGAGCGTTCTTCACGGTCATGAGGATCCAGCTGTGCGGATTCGTCCACTGGAATTCCTTCACGGTGCCGTCGAGCTGAACTTTCTTTTCAGCGTCGAACATGGCGAACGAATGATGCGCATAAGCGGGAATCGCATACAGCGCGATCGCGATCCCAGCGAGGCCGAGTGTTTTGAGATTCATTTTGTTGTCTCCCAATCGAGTGGCAACGTTGCCGCCATCGTTGACCTGCGCGCGAAATATCCCCAGCGCCGGGCGACAGCGAAGCCACATTTGTACACCAAATCCGGGGATTTCGTAATAGTCCTGCAATCAGCAGGTTGTGAACAGCCCCCCTTGATTTTTAAGGGATTTTTTCACCGCTTAACGGATTTCTTATTGGGCTGGAGGGCAGGGGCCGGCAAAAGGAGCCACCGGGCGGCTTCCGCCGCCGGGAATCGCCTCGCACACCTGGACTTCCTCATCGAGCACCTTGGGCGTGAGCGCATAGGTGTTCAGCGAATAGAGCCCGATCGCGTCGTGATACATGCAGTAGGGAATCCATTTGGTCGTGCGCGTCACGTACCAATTGCCCGCTCCGCCTGACGCGTGCGGCGCGCTGTCCTTCTGATCGGCGATCTCGATTGTCTTCATCACGTCGCCGCCCGCTTCGGGCTCGTCGCATTTGTGCGTGGCCTGCGGCACGATTTTCGTCGCCGCCCACTGCGCGTGCGCGAGTGGCGCAGCGAGTGAAAGCGCGGCGAGGCTAAGGACGAGAGAGAATCGCGCGCTCATCATCTTAAGCTCTTAAGCACCGCCAGCGGCAGCGGCCCGAACAACGCGGCAAGCAGCATCCAGAGCTTCGGCGAGCGGTCGCGGCGGAGTGCCATGCGCCGTGCCGCGAACACGCATGCAACCGAGATCAAAACCGCCGCCAGCAGGACCGTCATGACCTCACTATCGCATGCCGCTTGAAGAAAAACACCGCCGTATCAGCGCGACTGAATTCGCCGTATACTTGCCGCCACGCGACGCAGTGGCGCCGATCTGTTGTTCTTGGGAGGAACGGGAATGGGCAAGCTCGACACGCAATCCAATCTCAGCCGCAGAAATTTCCTCAAGAGTGGCGCAGCCGCCGGCGGCGCCGCGGCGCTCTCCACTCTGGCCGCGAGCGAAGCCAATGCGCAGGCCAATGTCCGCTGGACCCGCACCGCCGACGTGGTCATCGTAGGCGCCGGAGTCTCGGGCCTATCGGCTGCAATCGAAGCCGCCGAGAACGGCGCCTCCGTCATCGCCATCGACATGAATTACGACATCGGCGGCCACGGCATCATGAGCGGCGGCCAACTCCATCTCGGCGGCGGCAATGAGCATCAGCGCATCGCCAACGTGAAGGACTCGCCCGACTCCGTGTTCAAGGATTGGACGCGGCACGATCATCACGCGGCGCGCTACAGCGACCGCGATCTCGTGCGCGTTTTCGCCAATTGGAACGTCGATACCTACAACTGGCTCTTGAAGCAGGGCGTGAAATACGAAGCCGGCATGCAGCAGTCGGCCGCCTCCACCGTGCCGCGTCAGTTCCGCACCGTCGAGTGGAACATCCCGTCGGAAGTGATCGCCCCCAGGCGCAATCGCAATGGCTCGGGCCTGGTGCGGCCGATGGCGGCGAGCGCGCGCGCGAAGGGCGTCGACATCATCCTGAATACGCGGATGACGAGGATCATCCGCGAGCAGCCATTGAGCGGGCGCGTGCTCGGCGTCGCCGCGCAAGGTCCGAACGGGGTGGCGAATTATCAGGCGCGCAAGGGCGTGCTGATCTGCACCGGCGGCCATTCGTCCAACGTGACGCTCAGGCGCACCTTCGATCCGCGGCTGACCGAGGAATATCAGGTCGCGTGCTCGACCTATTCGCTGCAAAGCGGCGACGGCGAGATTGCCGCGATGGACGTCGGCGCTTCGCTTTGGGCCACGGCCAATCAAACTGCCGAAGCGGGCGCCGCCATTACCAAGACGCGCCACATCGGCTGCCAGTGGGGCTATGCCTCGCTGGTGTATGAGCCGGACAGCCCACTGTTCCCGAAGGCGCGCGCCATGGGCTTGACCGTCGAAGACTTCCAGAACGTGATCATGGTCAAGGACAACG
>Ga0126377_10004352_pt1 | contig 10288 bp, 7 predicted proteins | sample PanSoiMetPlot_22_FD_92647 | JGI IMG/M metagenome (GOLD analysis project Ga0126377, IMG submission 92647) | Tropical forest soil microbial communities from Panama - MetaG Plot_22 | ecosystem: Environmental > Terrestrial > Soil > Tropical forest > Bulk soil | place: Panama | collected 2016-02-17 | reverse complement strand
CCGTCGGCGCGCGCGCCGAGACCAGCTGGATGACCGACGAGGAGGTGGCGGTTGCGGTGCGCGAGGCGAAGATGCGTGGCAAGCGCGTCTCGGCGCATGCGCGCTCATGCGAGTCGATCAAGCAATGCGTGCGCCATGGCATCGAGGTGATCTACCACGCCAGCTTCACCGACGAAGAAGCGCTCGACATGCTCGAGGCCAACAAGGAAAAGCACTTTGTCGCACCCGGTATCGCCATCATTTACGCCATGCTCAACGAAGCCGAGCAATGGGGCATCACGCGCGCCAAGGCGACCGACATGGGCTTCCAGGTCGAATGGGAGGCGGCGCTCGAGTCGCTGCGCAAGATGCACAAAAGAGGCATTCGCGTTTTGCCGGGTGGCGACTATGGCTTTGCCATGACGCCGCATTGCCAGAACGCGCGCGACCTCGAGTTCTTCGTCAGGTATCTCGGCATGACGCCGATGGAAGCGATCTTGTCTGCGACCCAGTTCGGCGCGCAGATCATGATGAAAGGCAACGAACTCGGTCAGATCAAGGAAGGTTATCTGGCCGATCTGCTGCTGGTCGACGGCGACCCGCTGTCGAACCTGGCGATCCTGCGCGAGCCGAAACGCATGCTGGCGGTGATGAAAGACGGCGCCTTCGCCAAGGAACCCGAGATCCGCAGCGCGCGCACGCGCTGGAGTGAGACAGCGGCGTGATGAAAACGGTCGTGCCAACTTTCTCCCTCGCCGCGCGCCGCGGAGGGAAGAAGTCATGAGCCGCGCCTGGACGACTTTCTGGACGCTCGTGATCGGCGTGCCGCTCGCGGCCTTCATCGTCTGGGCGCTCAGCGACAACGCACTGCTCTTCTTCGTCACATTGCTGAACGGCCTGACGCTTGCGTCCCTCTACTTCATCGTCGCCGCGGGTTTCACACTCGTGTTCGGGCTGATGCGCAACGTGAACCTCGCGCATGGCTCGCTGTACCTGCTAGGCGCTTACAGCGGCTGGCTGGTAGGCGACGCCACGGGATCGTGGCTGCTCGCGGTGGCCACCGGCTTTGTCACCGCAGCGGTGCTCGGCCTGCTCTTGCAGCTGCTGGTGTTCCGCTCCATGCAGGGGCAGGACCTACGCCAGACGCTCGTGACGATCGGGCTGTCGATCGTGTTGGCCGACGTGATGCTGTGGATCTTCGGCGGCGAGATCTACACGTTCGATCCGCCGAGCTGGATCTACGGCTCGACAACCCTGCCGGTAGTCGAAACATATCCGACCTACCGTCTCGTCGTGCTGCTCTTGTCGATCGTCATCGGCCTGGCGCTGTGGTGGCTCCTGGCACGCACGCGTGTGGGCGCAATGATCCGCGCCGGCGTTGACGATCGCGGGATGCTGGCGGCCTCGGGCGTCAACGTGCAGCTGGTGTTCGCGCTGACGTTCGCCATCGGCGCGGGGCTCGCGGGCCTGGCGGGCGTGGTGGGCGGCAGTGCGCTCTCCATTGCGCCAGGCGAGGACTCGCGATACCTGCTGGCATCGCTGGTGGTGGTGATCGTCGGCGGCATGGGCAGCGTCAGCGGCGCCGCGATCGGTGCACTGCTGATCGGTTCGGCCGAGCAGTTCGGACTTGCCTATGCGCCGACCTACGGCGTGGTGTTCTCGTTCGTCATCATGGTGCTGGTGCTCGCGTTCCGGCCGCGCGGAATCATGGGGAGGGCGGCGGCATGAGCGCCGCCTCTTGGCGTCGCGCGATGAACGCGGAGGCGGCGGCGCGCATGCCGGCGCGTCCTTTGCCGACACAACCATCGGTCGTCGTCGGCATCGACCCGTCTGCGCCCACCACGTCGCGTTGGCTCGAGTTCCTGCGGCGCGAGCTCTCGGTGCGCCACGTGGTGGTCCTTGTCGGCGTGTTGATCTACCCCTTCGTCGCGTCGCCATTTTTCACCTACCAGATCGGCGCGCAGGCGCTCGCGCTGGGACTGATCGCGCTCTCGCTGACATTGCTGGCCGGCTACGGCGGCATGGTGTCGCTGGCGCAAATGACGGTGGCCGGGTTGGCGGGTTACCTGGTGGCGATCTTCGGCGAAAGCGCTGCGACCGCCATCAGCCTCAACTGGCCGTGGTGGGTCGCGGTGCCATTTGCAGTCGCACTCGCGGTCGTGTTCGCGACCGCGGTCGGGTGGTTGTCGGTGCGTACCGAAGGCATCTACACGATCATGATCACGCTCGCCATCGGCATGGCGCTGTTCTATCTCGCGCAGCAGAACTACACGCTGTTCAACGGACACCAGGGGTTCAACCAGTTGTTCCCGCCGAAGATCGGCGACGTCGACTTCCGCGCGCCAGTGCCGTTTTATTACCTTGCGCTGGCGTGTGCGTTGGTCGGGTATTTCTTCGTGAAGCACCTGGTGCGCACGCCGTTCGGCGTCGCGCTGCAGGGCATCCGCGACAACCCGCGGCGGATGCGCGCGCTGGGCTACAACGTCATGGCGCACCGCGTGGCCGCGTACGCCTTGGCCGGGGCGCTTGCCGCGGTCGGTGGCGTGCTCATCACTTGGTACAACAACCGAATCTCGCCAGGATCGATGGGTCTCGGCGTGATGATCAACATTCTGGTCATCGCGGTGCTCGGCGGCATGAAGCGCCCGATCGGCGCGTTCGTGGGCGCGATCGTCTTCGTGCTGCTGCAGAACTTCGCGATCGACCTCGTCGACCGCGAGCGCTTCAACCTCGTGATCGGCGGCGTGTTCCTCGTCATCGTGCTGTCTTCCCGTGACGGCCTGCTTGGCTTGTGGGCGATGGTTCGCTCGCGCTTCAGCCTGCAGAGCCGCAATACCAACCAATGGAGGCATCCATGAACGTGAGGAAGAGAAGAGTCTGGATTCGCTCGCTGCTGGGGGCCGCCATTGCGGCAGCATTGGCGTCGCCCGCGTGGTCGCAGGAGACGCTCAAGATCGGCTTGCTCGCGACGCTGGAGGGTCCCTTCGCGGTGCCGGGCCAGGATTGCATGCGTGGCGCCGATCTTGCGCTGAAAGAGAAGAAGGGCATGGCCGGCGGCAAGAAGATCCAGTTCATCAAGCTCTCGTCCGATGCGACGCCCGACAAGGCCGTCGCCGCGACGCGCAAGGCGGTGGAACAGGACAAGGTGCCCATCATGATCGGACCGTTGTCGGGCGACGAAGGCATCGCGGTCAAGAACTACGCCAAGACACAACCTGGCGTCACCTTCATCAACGGCAGCTCGGGCGCGCAGGCGACCACCCTGCAAGATCCTGCGCCCAATTTCTACCGCTTCAACACCGAAGGCGCGCAGTGGATGGTCGGCCTCGGCGAGCACGCACTCGGCAAGGGCTACAAGAAGATGTTCCTGATCGCCGAGGACTACGGCTTCCCGTATTCGCAGGTGCAGGGTTTCATGGCCAGCTACTGCGCCAAGGGCGGCAAGGTGGTCGACAAGGCCTGGGTGCCGCTGGGAACGAAGGACTACTCGTCGGTGATCGCGCGCATCCCGAAGAACGTCGACGCGCTGCTCGTGGTGCTGGGCGGTGCAGACGCGGTGAACTTCCTCACGCAGTACGAGCAGACCGGTGGCAACAAACCGATGGTCGGCGGCTCCATCACGGTCGACCAGACGGTGCTGAACTTCAAGGGCAAGCGCCGCGCTTCGTTGCTCGGCACGCCGAGCGCGGGCCCGATGGCCGATTCGATCGACACGCCGCAATGGAGGAAGTTCGTCGCCGACTACAGGGCCGCCTTCAAGGACGGCTTCCCGAGCCCGAGTCTGTTCGCCTACCTGTATTACATCAACACCAAGGCGACGCTTGATGCACTCGATGCGGTGAAGGGGAATCTGGGCGACGGCCACAAGGCGTTCCGCGCAGCGCTGCAGAAGACCAACTTCCAGGGCCCGGCGGGTACGGTGAAGATCGACGCCAATCGCAACGGCGTCGGCACGACCTACATCACCGAAGTTTCCAAGGCGGCCGACGGTTCGTTCTACAACAAGGTCATCAAGACCGTTCCCAACATCTCGCAGACGTTGGGGTTGTCCGACGCCGAGTTCAAGAAGATGGGGCTGGGCTCGCGCGACGTTCCTGACTGCCGGTAGCGCGATGATCCGCGGCCATTGAAATGGCGTCCGTCACGCACCTGAGGGCAGCGCGCACCGCCGCACCGGCACCTGCCGGCGCGGGCGCGCGCAACGGCGGCGCGCTGCTTTCGGGCGACGCGCTGATTCTCAGGAGCGTGACGCGCATGTTTGGCGCGCTGCGCGCGGTTGACAACGTGTCATTGTCCGTGGCGGCGGGGCAGAAGGTCGCGATCATCGGATCCAACGGCGCGGGCAAGACCACGCTTTTCAATGCGATCACCGGCGACTTCCCGCCAAGCTCAGGAAGCATCGAGTTCTTCGGCGAAGACATCACCGACCTGCCGACGCACGAACGCATTCGCAAAGGCCTGCGGCGCACGTACCAGTCGTCGCTGCTGTTCCGTGACCTGAGCGTGCGCGACAACCTGTTCCTTGCCATGCGAGGGATCACGAACGGCCGCTATTCCCTCTGGCGCGCCGCAGCAAGCCATGCATCGACCCGGGCAACGAGCGATCTGCTCGAACGCGTGCGCCTGTCGCACATCGCCGAGCAACCGGTGTCGAACCTGTCGCACGGCCAGCAACGCCAGCTCGAGCTCGGTATGGCGCTGGCGGGCGCGCCGCGACTGATCCTGTTCGACGAGCCGGCGGCGGGATTGTCTCCGGCGGAACGGCGCGAACTGGTGCAGCTTTTCGAGGCGCTGCCGGCGCACATTGGTTTCATCCTGATCGAACACGATCTCGACATCGCGTTGCGCGTGGTCGAACGCGTGACGGTCCTGCACAACGGCGCCCTGCTGAAGGAGGGCACGCCCGAAGAAATCGAAAACGACGCCGAAGTGCAGGCGATCTACATGGGCACGAGGCACTGATGGCCTGGTTCTCACGGCGGCGCGACACTCATTCATCCGGCACCGCGCTGCGCATCGAAAACCTCGACATCTATTACGGACAAGCGCATGCGCTGCAAGGCGTGTCGCTGACGCTCGACCGCGGTGCGGTCGCGGTGGTCGGGCGCAATGGCATGGGCAAGACCACGCTGTGCAACGCAATCACGGGCTTGTTGCCGGCAATCTCCAGCGCTCGCGGCAGCATTCAACTTGGCGGCGAAGAGCTTCTCGGTCTGGCGGCGAACGTCATAACCCATCGCGGCGTCGGTTATGTCCCGCAGGGACGACGCATCTGGCCGTCGTTGTCGGTCGATGAACATCTGCGGCTCGCGGCCAAGGGAGCCGCGCGCGGCGCGTGGACGGTCGAGCGGGTGTATCGCACGTTTCCGCGCCTGGCCGAGCGGCGCGCCAATGGCGGCGCCGAGCTTTCCGGCGGCGAGCAACAGATGCTCGCCATCGCGCGCGCATTGTTGTTCAACCCGCGCCTGCTGGTGATGGACGAGCCGACCGAAGGCCTGGCGCCGGTGATCGTGCGGCAGGTCACCGACATGCTGAAGACGCTCTTGCACGACGACAAGATCGCCGTTCTGTTGATCGAGCAGAACCTCGGCCTGGCGATCGAAGTCGCCGATACCGTCGCCGTGATGGTGAACGGCCGCATCGCGCTTGCGTTGCCCGCGGCCGAGCTTGCCGGCGATCGCCAGCTGCAGCAACGCCTGCTCGGTGTGAAGGCTGCCGCCGAGGACGAACCGATGGAGGTTGCGCCGACCGGATCCGAGCCCGAGCCGACGCGCGTCTTCACCGTCAGACGCGCCGGCGACAGCGATGGGCCAACCGCAGACGTCGCGCCTGCGACCGAGCGTTCGACGCGCGGCTTGACGCGCTGGAACGCAACCGACCCCTATGCTCCCGTTTCCGAGCTTCCGATTCCGATATCTTCCCAATCCCGCGCTAGCGAGGGAGGGCACGGGGTGGGGGCCGAACCGCGCGATGTCGCTGCACCGCGCGACGCACGCGCCCTCGAGTTCCCGGTCTCAGCCACCGTCGACCGCGCCGCCTACATCGCCGGCACCTTCGACACAAAGGGCCGCGAGCTCTTCTACCTGAAGAATTGCCTCGAGAAACTCGGCGTGCGCACCGTGACGGTCGATCTGTCGACGGCGGGCGTCACGTCGACGGCGAACGTGCATCCGCGTGAAGTGGCGCGCTTCCATCCGCAGGGCGAACGCGCGGTATTCACAGGCGATCGCGGCTCGGCGGTGACCGCGATGGCAGTCGCGTTCGAGCGCTTCGTCATGGCGCGCCATCACACCGGCCGGCGCGATCTCGGCGGGCTCATTTCCGCCGGCGGCTCGGGCGGCACCGCGCTCGCCACGCAGGCGATGCGTGCGCTGCCCATCGGCGTGCCCAAGGTCATGGTCTCCTCGGTCGCATCGGGCGACGTGCGGCCCTACGTTGGACCGAGCGACATCTGCATGATGTACTCGGTGACAGATGTGTCGGGCATCAATCGCATCAGCGAAAGGGTGCTTGCGAACGCGGCGCACGCATTGGCGGGCATGATCGCGCATGCCAGATCGGCCACCAGCACCGGCAAGGCGGCGATCGGCCTCACGATGTTCGGCGTCACCACGCCTTGCGTGCAGGCGGTGACGAAGCAGTTACAGGACGACTACGACTGCCTCGTCTTCCACGCCACCGGTACCGGCGGCCAGTCGATGGAGAAGCTGGTCGACTCGGGACTGCTCGCAGGCGTGATCGACGTGACGACGACGGAGGTCTGCGATGAGATCGTCGGCGGTGTGCTGTCGGCTGGGCCCGAGCGGTTCGATTCGATCGTGCGAACGCGCATTCCCTATGTCGGCTCGTGCGGTGCGCTCGACATGGTGAACTTCTGGGCGATGGACACGGTGCCGGCGAAATTCAGCCAGCGCAATCTCTACCGGCACAACGCCAACGTGACCCTGATGCGCACCACGGTCGAGGAGAACAAGGCGATCGGCGAGTTCATCGTGGGCAAGCTCAACCGCATGGAAGGTCCAGTGCGCTTCGTCTTGCCCGAAGGCGGTGTGTCGGCGATCGATGCGCCGGGCAAGGCCTTCTGGGATCCGGCCGCGGACAAGGCGCTGTTCAGCGCGATCGAATCCGGCTTCAAGGCGGGACCCCGACGGCGCCTGCTGAAGACCCCGCTGCACCTCAACAACGCCGCGTTTGCCGATCTGCTGGTGCAGCTCTATCGCGAAGTGACGACCGACACTACCGGCGCCACTCCGCTGCGAGCACAAGGCTGACCGATGCCACGCGTCGCGCGCCAACACATCCTGCAGCGCTTGCGCGAGAAGATCGCGCGCGGCCAGCCGATCGTGGGCGGCGGCGCGGGCACCGGGCTCTCGGCGAAATGCGAAGAGGCGGGCGGCATCGATCTCATCGTCATCTACAACTCCGGCCGCTATCGAATGGCCGGCCGCGGATCACTCGCCGGCATGATGGCCTACGGCAACGCGAACGAGATCGTGGTCGACATGGCGCGCGAGGTGCTGCCAGTGGTGCAGAACACGCCGGTGCTCGCAGGAGTGAACGGAACCGATCCATTCATGCTGCGCGAGTCGTTTCTGCGCCGCCTGGGCGACCTGGGCTTTTCCGGTGTGCAGAACTTTCCGACCGTCGGCCTGATCGACGGCGTGTTCCGTGCGAACCTGGAAGAAACCGGCATGGGCTACGGCCTCGAAGTCGAGATGATTCGCGCCGCGCACGAGCTCGATCTGCTCACCACGCCGTATGTCTTCAATGCGAACGAAGCGGTGGAGATGGCGCGTGCCGCTGCCGACGTCATCGTCTGCCATCTGGGACTGACGGCGGGTGGCGCCATTGGTGCGCGGACCGCGCTCACGCTCGCGCAGTGCGTGCCCGTGATCGATGCCTGCGCGCAGGCGGCGTTGCAAGTCAATTCGGACGTGATCGTGCTTTGCCACGGCGGACCGATCGCCAATCCCGCCGATGCCGAATACATCATGCAGCAATGTCCGCAGTGCCATGGCTTCTACGGCGCCTCGAGCATGGAGCGCTTGCCGACCGAAGTCGCACTGACCGAGCAGGTGAGGAAATTCGTCGCATTGCGCCGTGAATCGGGAGCGCGCCAGTGAGACGCCAGGATGCATACGCCTTTTGGCGCGCACGCGAGGACGCCCATAAGACGCACCGGAGACCGCCATGAACGGAACCCAATTCGGCCTCTTCATTCTCGGCCTGATCGCCGTTGCGATCGTCGTTGCCATCGTCGTCTGGCTGCTGCACTGGCTGTACCTGCGCAGTTCGAAAGAGCGCAGCTTCGTGCGCACGGGACTGGGCGGCACCAAGGTCGTGCTGGGCGGTGGTGCACTGGTTCTGCCTATCTTGCACGAGGTGATTCCCGTCAACATGAACACGCTGCGGCTCGAGGTGGCGCGCGGGCGCGACAAGGCGCTCATCACCAGGGACCGCATGCGGGTCGACGTGATCTCCGAGTTCTACGTCCGCGTCAAGGCCGACTCGCAGGCGGTGGCCGATGCCGCGCAGACGCTCGGCACGCGCACGCTGGCGCCCGACAGCCTGAAAGAGCTGCTCGAAGGCAAGTTCGTCGACGCATTGCGCACCGTCGCCGCCGAGATGACGATGGAAGAACTGCACGAAAAGCGCGGCGAGTACGTCAAGCGCGTGCGTGCCGCCGTCGCGGGGGACCTGCTGAACAACGGGCTCGAGCTGGAAGCCGCCTCGCTTACCGGCCTCGACCAGACCGCGATGGAGTTCTTCAATCCGAGCAACGCGTTTGACGCCGAAGGTCTGACGCGGCTCACCGAGCAGATCGAAAAGCGCAAGAAGCAGCGCAACGACGTCGAGCAGGACACGATGATCTCGATCCGCACCAAGAACCTGGAGGCGGAGAAACTGGCGCTCGACATCGATCGCGAAGCCGAGCATGCGCGGCTGGCGCAGGAACGCCAGGTTGAGGTCGCGCGCGTGGCACAGCGTGCCGAGCTGGCGCGCGAGCGCGCCGACAAGGAGCAGGAAGCCGAGCGGGCGCAGATCGCCTCGCGCCAAGCCATCGAGATGGCGCGCATCCTGAGCGACCGTGCGCTCGAGGAAGAGCGCATCGTGAAGGAGCGCCAGGTGCAGGCCGCCGAGATCGAGCGGCGCATGGCGATCGAGATGGCCGAGCAGCTGCGCGCCATCGAAGTGGCGAAGAGCAGCCGCGCGGAATCAGAGGCGCGTGCCGCCGCCGATGCTGCGCGCGCCCAGGCGGCGACGGAGGAAGAACGCGTGTTCACCGCGCGCGAAACCGAGATTGCCGCGCGCCGCAAGAGCATCGATCTCATCGAGGCCGCCAAGGACGCCGAACGCGAAGCGCTGCGCTTGAAGGTTGCCGCGGCGGCAGAAAAGGTCGTGGCGGCCGATCGCGGCGATGCCATCCGCGCGCAGGCCGAGGCCGATGCCGATGCGGAAAGGATCCGCGCGATGGCGCTGAAGATCCGCCACGAGATCGACGCCGAGGGCACGCGCCTGATGAACGAAGCGCAGAACGTACTTACCATCGAAGCGCGCGCCTCGGCGCTGCGGCTGGCGCTGGTCGAGAGGCTCGAAGGGATCATCCGCGAGTCGGTCAAGCCCATGGAGCGCATCGAAGGCATCAAGATCCTGCACGTCGAAGGGTTGGGTGGCGGCAACAGCGGCGGCGATACCAACGGCGCCGGCTTTGCCGACAGCGTCGTGAACAGCGCGCTGCGTTTCCGCGCTCAGGCGCCGCTGGTGGATCAACTGCTGCGCGAGATCGGCGTGCAGGGAGGCGAACTCGGCCAGATCGCGCAATCGCTGTCGGCCACGGCCTTGCGATCGGGCAAGGGCGGCGAGTAGATGATCAAGGTCTATACCTCGAGCGTGTTCGATGCCCCGGCCGACGCGGTCTGGCAGCGCATCCGCGACTTCAACGGCATGCCTGCATGGCATCCGGTGATCGTCGACTCGCGCATTGAGCAAGGTCTGCCGTCGGATCGCGTCGGCTGCGTGCGCAACTTCCGCACCCGCGATGGCGGCACGATTCGCGAGCGGCTGCTCAGTCTGTCCGACTACGACTACGAGTGCTCGTATGCCATCCTCGAGTCGCCGATGGGGGTCGACAACTACGTCGCGACGTTGAAGCTCACGCCGGTGACCGACGGCAATCGCACGTTCGCGGAGTGGAGCGCCGAGTTCGATTGTGCCCCGGCGCGCGAACGCGAGCTCGCGCAATCGATCGGCCAGGGGGTGTTCCAGGTCGGGTTCGATGCGCTGAAGACGCACTTCGCCGGGCGGAGAT